>Ga0210377_10002771_pt1 | contig 15165 bp, 15 predicted proteins | sample PLM4_65_b1redo_FD_155480 | JGI IMG/M metagenome (GOLD analysis project Ga0210377, IMG submission 155480) | Groundwater sediment microbial communities from an aquifer in East River, Colorado, USA - PLM4_65_b1 redo | ecosystem: Environmental > Terrestrial > Soil > Riparian zone | place: USA: East... | reverse complement strand
CGACCCCGCAGAAGATCCGGGCGATGATCCATACGATCGTGGACGACTGCCTGCGCGACGGCCAGTTCGACGAGTGCGACCTGACGATGCGCGACCTGGCCCTGATCGTCGACACGCTGGAGAAGACGGTGACGACCATTTTCCACCACCGGATCGACTACCCCGGGTTCGACTTCGAGCCCGAGCGGACGAAGCGCAAGATCGAGGCACAGCCGTCGCCGGCCGCCGCCGGGGGAGCCGGACGCCCGCCCGGCCGCCGCCCCGCCTGAGCCGCGCGGTGGCGGACGCCTGCGCGAGAGCACGGAGATGGACGTCGACATCCGATCGAGCGTTTCCGGCTCGCCCCCGCCCGCGCGGGTTCGCCGGATCCTCGCAGCGGCCGCCCGTGCGATGCGCGGCGAGGCCCGGGAAGTCTCCGTCTTCTTCTGCGGCGACCGGCGCATGGCGGGGCTCAATCGGCAGTGGCGGAGAAGGAACCGGTCGACGGACGTGCTCGCCTTCCCGGCGGGAGCGCCCGAGGGCCGCTTTCTCGGAGACATCGTGATCTCGGTGCCCTACGCGACGCGGCAGGCGCGCCGGCGGGGCGGCCCGCCCTCTGCCGAGATCGACCGGCTGCTGCTGCACGGATACCTGCATCTGCTCGGATACGACCACGAGACCGACGACGGCGAAATGGATGCGCTGGAAGCGAAGCTGAGAAACCGTCTCGGCATCGCGGAGCGAGCGCCATGATCCCGTTCCTCGCGTCGGGCTTCTGCTACCTCGCATTCCTCCTCTTCGAGAGCTTCGCGCTGGCGCTCGACCGGCTCTCTCCCATCACGGTGCGCGGCCTCCTCGAGGAGCACCCCGAGCGCGCGCGGATCCTCTCCGGACCCGGCGAGGTCGAGATCGTCCGCACGACGACGAAGGTGCTCGTCCAGACGCTCCTCCTGGCGGGGCTCCTCACGGTCGTCTCCGGCTTCCAGAGCTTCGCCATCGAACCCGCCTGGGCATGGGGCGGCGGCGTCTTCCTCGCGGGATGGCTGATTTCGGAGGTCGTGCTCATGAGGCTGGGAGCGGCCGCCGACCCGGAGCGCACCGTCGAACGCCTCCTTCCGGTCGTGACGGGCGCGTCCTGGCTCCTGCTCCCGCTCGCGATCCCGATCCGGAAGATCTTCAAGGGGCGCGCCGCTCCGCCGCCTGAGACGGAGCCCGCCACCGATGGAGAGGTCCAGGCCTACATCGACGTCGGGCGGCAGGAGGGCATCCTCGAGAAGGAGGAGGAGAAACTGCTGCTCTCGATCGTGGACTTCGGCGACACGCGGGTGCGGGAGGTCATGACGCCCCGCACCGACATCGTGTGGATCGACGTCGCGTCCTCGTTGACGGTCCTCGCGGACCTCTTCGTCGAGTCGAAGTACTCGCGCATCCCGGTCGTGCGCGGCTCGATCGACACGATCGTCGGCATCGTCCACGTCAAGGACACGCTCCAGTCCATCCGCGCCGGAGGCTCGCGCCCCATCGCCGAGCTCGTGCGGGAGGCTTACTTCGTTCCGGAGACCAAGAAGGTCTCGGAGCTCCTGAAGGAGTTCCAGCGCCGCCACCTCTGGATGGCGATCGTGGTCGACGAGTACGGCGGGGTCTCGGGACTCGCGACCGTCGAAGATCTCCTGGAGGAGATCGTCGGAGAGATCTCCGACGAGCACGAGGACGAGAGGGAGGAGATCTCGCGGGTGGGCGACCAGACCTACTCGGTATCCGGGAAAGTCAACATCGCGAAGGTGGAGGAACTCTTCGGCCGGGGGCCGGAGGAGGAAGAGTTCACGACCCTGGGCGGCTTCCTCGCGGCCCGGCTCGGCCACATCCCGCGTCCGGGCGAGGTCCACAGGGAAGCGGACCTGCTCTTCACCGTCGAGGAAGCCGACCGACGCCGCGTGCACCGGGTCCGCATCGAGCCGGTCGCCGTTCCCGTCCCGCGCGAATCTTGAGCGACGACGAGGCTCCGGCTTCCGGCTCTTTCCGTTCCGGGGAAGTCGCCGTCGTCGGGCGACCGAACGTCGGCAAGTCCACGCTCGTCAACAGGCTGGTCGGCGAGAAGGTGGCAATCGTCTCGGACAAGCCGCAGACGACCCGGAAGCGAATTCTGGGCATCGCGCGCCGGCCGGGAGCCGAGATCGCTCTCGTCGATACGCCCGGGATCCACCGGCCCGACCACCGCATGAACGCCGCGATGGTGCGGGACGCGTCCGAGGCGCTTTCGACGGCGGACCTCGTCCTCCTCGTCGTGGACGGCGCGCAGGAGGCCCGGGAGGGCCGCGTGCTGGAAATGCTGGCGCAGGCCGGCACTCCGACGCTCCTGGCGTTGAACAAGATCGACCTCGTGGCGAAGGAGAAGCTGTTGCCGGTGATCGCGGATTTCGCCGCCCGGTATCCTTTCCGGGAGATCGTCCCCATCTCGGCGAAAACCGGCGACGGCGTGGACCGGCTCGCGGACCTCCTGGCAGCGAACCTCCCCGAGCGCGGACCCGCGTACCCCGAAGACTTCCTCTCCGCGACGTCGGAGGCGGAGTGGGCCGCGGAGGTCATCCGCGAAAAGCTCCTCGAGCGGACGCGCCAGGAATTGCCGTTCGCGTCCGCGGTCGTCGTCGAGAGGATGACGCACGACGAGGAGCGCGATGTCACCGTCGTGTACGCCTCGATCGTGGTGGAGAAAGAGGGCCAGAAGGCGATCGTGATCGGCCGCGGCGGCTCGATGATCCGGGAGATCGGGACCGCGGCGCGGACGGAGCTCGAAGAACGGTCCGGCGGGAAGTACTTTCTGGATTTGAACGTGAAAGTTCGAGCCGACTGGCGCGACGACGAGCGGTTCCTGGCGACTTTGGTCGCAGAGCCGCAGAAGGGCTGAGCGGAAAGCGATTGTTGGCGGCCCCTCTCCGGCTCCTCGAATCGTGTATATGGATGTAATATACGGACGTGGAGAACGATCTCCGCGAAAGGCTCGGAAGCGCTACCGGGTTCGACTGGGACGAGGGCAATGCCGACAAAAACTGGAGGAGGCACGCTGTTCGGTTCAGCGAATGCGAGGAGGTCTTTTTGCGGACTCCGATGGTCGCCCTGGGCGGCGCTCGCCATGCGCGCGCGGAGGAGAGACTCGCGGCCCTCGGCAGAACCGCCCTCGGCCGACTCCTGTCGATCGTTTTCACCTTCCGCGGAGACCGCATCCGGGTCATCTCCGCGCGTGACATGAGCCGGAAGGAGCGCCGGGAGTACTCGAAACATGAAGAAGCCTAAGTCCATCCCGAAGTTCCGTAGCGAGGACGAGGAGCGCGAGTTCTGGGCGGCGCACGATTCGACGGAGTACTTCGACTGGTCCCAGGCGGCCCGGGTCGATTTCCCGAATCTGCAGCCTTCGACCCACACGATCTCCCTCCGATTGCCGGAGAGCCTGCTAGCGGACCTGAAGGTCCTGGCCAACCGGCTCGACGTGCCTTACCAGTCGCTGATGAAGGTTTACCTTGCCGAGCGCGTGTTGCGTGAAATGCGAGAGGGAAGGACTCCGACGGAGCTTGCAGCGGAGGTGCGGGAACCGGCGGCGCCCTACGGCAGGGGCGGGCGATCTCGAAAACTCTCAAGCCGCAGAGATGCCTCGGCGAATCGGTCTCGCAGCAGGGGCAAAGTGCCCTAGCCTCTAACGGCCTTTCGAACCCGCTCCGACAGGTCGTCCAGCGACTCGGCGAGCGCCTGACGCAGGCGCTCGATCTCCGCGGTCCAGTTCTCGTCGGCCTCGCGGCGCACCTGTTCTTCGAGGAGCGGCGCCAGCTGGAGCTTGAGCTCCTCGGGCTCCCGGGGCGGCGAGCTTTCGGCAAGCGAGCGCCGCAGGTCCTGGAAGTCCCGCGTCAGAGCGGACGTCTGCTCTTCGAGTCGCTCGATCCGTTCGTGCAGCCGGCTGAACTCCTCGACGAGACTCTCGTCCGCGCGCCGCGCGCGAGCGGCTTCCGCCTCGGAACGTTCTTCGAGCGCTCCGAGGCGCTCCTCCATCCGGCGAGCCAGATCCGACAGCTCCCGGCCGAGCTCCGAGCGCGCCTCGCCGAGCAGCGTCTCGGTCCTCGCCGCAGCGGCGTCTCCGGCCGTCCCAATCCGCGCCTCGAGCGTCCCGATCCTGCCTTCGAACCCGGCGAGGCCCGACGCTGCCGCCGGCGCTTCGTCCGCCTCGGCAAACGGCGGTTCGAGAGGGCGAGAACCCGGCTTTTCCGGCGTGGGGCTTTCCTCGGCAGCCGGCTCTTCCGGCTCCGGCCTGACGAGGGTCAACGGGGGCCGCGTGTCGCGCACCTCTCCGGGGAAGGGGGGGGCCGCGCCGACTTCCGCCGGGGGCCGGCCCTGCAGGCGCCGCAGAAGGTCCAGAAAAGTGAGCTTCGAGATCAGCTTGAACGTTTCCGTCACCCCCTGTCCCTCTTTCGCCACGGCCTCGACGTGCGGATACGCCGAGAGTCCGAGAGCCTCCTGCATGGCGTCCACCGACAGGATGTCGGGCAGGTCGCGCTTGTTGTACTGAACGACGACCGGCATGGTCTCGAAGGAGATTCCGTTGGCGACGAGATTTTCCCGGAGGCTCTGCCAGCTCTCGAGGTTTTTCGGAAGCATCGTCCACTGCGAATCGGCCACAAAGACGACACCGTCGGCCCCCTGGAGCACCACCTTGCGCGTTTCGTTGAAGGCGGTCTGCCCGGGAACCGTCGCGAGCTGGAAGCGGATCGTGTATCCCTTGATGTCGCCGAGCTCGACGGGCAGGAGGTCGAAGTAGATCGTACGGTCGGTGTCGGTCGAGAGCGCAAGCAGCTCTCCCGCGGTTCCCGGGTCGAGCCGGCGGTGCAACACCTGCAGGTTGGTCGTCTTTCCGCCGAGCCCCGGCCCGTAGTAGACGATCTTCGCGGTCAGCTCGCGGGTCGATGCGTTGTAGAAAACCATGGGAGTTCTTCGCGATTGTAGCGCGCAGTCGCGCGCGATCGGCGGCCGTCTTGACGACGCGAGGTCGTGCCCATAGACTCGCGCGGACTTGACCGAAGCCCTCCTCCTCAAGAAGGCGAAGATCCTCGACGCGGAGCGCATCAGCCGGATGATCGACCGGATGGCGCACGAGATCGCCGAGCGCCAGAAGGACCTTCCCGGCCTGGCGTTCGTCGGAATCCGGACGCGGGGAGTGCCGCTCGCGACGCGCCTGGCCTCGCGGCTCTCGGATCTCGTGAGCACGCCCTTCCCGGTCGGCACACTGGACATCACGCTCTACCGCGACGACCTGTCGACCGTCGCGCCGCAGCCGCTCCTGAAGAAGACGGAGATCGAGTTCGACCTGAACGACCGGACGGTGATCCTCTGCGACGACGTCCTCTACACCGGCCGGACGATCCGCGCCGCGCTGGACGGGGTCATCGACCTCGGAAGGCCGCGGGCGATCCGCCTCGCCGTCCTGATCGACCGGGGGCACCGCGAGTTCCCGATCGAGGCGAACTACGTCGGCAAGAGCGTCCCGACCGCGCAGCGCGAGGTGATCAAGGTCATGTTCCGCGAAACCGACTCCGCCGACGAGGTCTGGATCCTGGAGAGGCCGGGATCATAAGCAGGGATCAGGTATCCGGTATCGGATGTCAGGGGCCGGACACCTCGACCCAGCCCGTCAAGTGATCACCGCTCTCCGGTCTAAGGACCTTCTGGGGATCGAGTCCCTTACGTCGGAGGAGATCGTCCTCATCCTCGACACGGCCGAGTCGATGCGGTCGATCGGGCAGAGGCAGATCAAGAAGGTCCCGGCGCTGCGGGGACGAATGGTCGTCAACCTGTTCTTCGAGCCCTCCACGCGGACGCGTTTTTCCTTCGAGACCGCGGAGAAGTGGCTTTCCGCGGACTCCCTGAACTTCAGCGGCGGCAAGGGCACCTCGGTCGAGAAAGGCGAGTCGCTGCTCGACACGGCCCGCAACCTCCAGGCCATGTCTCCCGACCTGATCGTCGTCCGGCACGGATCTCCGGGCGTACCCCACCTTCTCGCCCGAAATCTCGCGGCGGGGATCGTCAACGCCGGCGACGGCGCGCACGAGCACCCGACCCAGGCCCTTCTCGACGCGCTCACGATCCGGCGCCGTCTCGGACGGCTGGAGGGGTTGAAGGTCGTCATCGCCGGCGACATCGCGCATTCCCGGGTCGCGCGCTCCAACATTTTTCTGCTCACCCGGATGGGATCGGAGGTGACCGTCTGCGGTCCCCCGACGCTCCTGCCGCCCCGGGTCGAGGAGCTCGGTGCGCGCGCCACGACCGACTTCGACCGTGCGGTCGAGGGCGCCCACGTCGTCATGGTGCTCCGGATGCAGCTCGAAAGGCAGAGCCGCTCCCTCTTCCCCTCGACGCGCGAGTACTTCGCCCGGTACGGGTTGACGTCGGAACGCCTGGCGCGGGCGAACCCGGGCGCGATCGTCATGCACCCCGGACCGATGAACCGCGGCGTCGAGATCGCCTCGGAGGTCGCCGACTCGGCGCAGTCGGTCATCCTGGACCAGGTCGCGAACGGCGTCGCCGTCCGGATGGCGGTGCTCTATCTTCTTCTCACGGGGCGGCCGTGGGAGGGGGAGCGCGAGGGGGCGTGACGGACCTCCTCGTTCGCGGCGGCCGGCTCGTGGATCCCGTCGCGGGACGCGAGGGCAATTTCGACGTGGTTCTGCGCGACGGCGCGGTCGCGGCGGTCGGGGAGCGACTCTCCGCGGACGGCGCGGAGGTCCTCGACGCTCGCGGTCTTCTCCTCTTCCCGGGATTCATCGACCTTCACGCGCACCTGCGGGAGCCGGGGCGCGAGTACGCGGAGACGATCGCGTCCGGCGCCGCGGCGGCGGCGGCCGGTGGCTTCACCGCGGTCTGCGCGATGCCGAACACCGACCCGGTCAACGACGGCCGCACGGTCACCGCGTTCGTTGCGGCCCGAGCCGCCCTCGCGGGGGGAGCCCGCGTCTACCCGGTCGGGGCAATCACCCGGGGCCGCAAGGGAGAGGAGCTCGCGGAATTCGGCGAGATGCGAAACGCCGGCGCCGTCGCGGTCTCCGACGACGGCGACTGGCTCGCAGACGGAGACCTCCTCCGCCGGGCGATCGAGCACGCGGCGCTCTTCGGAATGCCGGTCGTCCAGCACTGCGAGGACCGGGGTCTTTCGCGCCGCGCTCCGATGCACGAGGGCGCCGTCTCGACGCGGCTGGGCCTCGCGGGCCAGCCGGACGTCGCCGAGGCGGCCGCGGTGGCCCGGGACCTCCTGATCGCGCGGCTCGCGGGCGGGCGTCTTCACGTTGCGCACGTTTCGACGGCGCTCGCGATCGGCGCCGTGCGGGAGGCGAAGGCGCGCGGATCCACCGTCACCTGCGAGGCCACGCCGCACCACCTGACGTTGACCGACGACGAGATCGCGCGATCCGGCTACTCCACGCGATTCAAGATGAATCCGCCGCTGCGCGAGCGCGCGGACGTGGCCGCTCTGGTCGACGCGCTCGCGGACGGAACGATCGACGCGATCGCGACGGACCACGCTCCGCACCCCGACGACGAAAAGGAGGTCGAGTTCGACGCGGCGCCCTTCGGCGTCGTCGGTCTCGAGACTGCGGCCGCCGTCGTCTACGACCGGCTGGTCGCGCCGGGCCGTCTCGGCCTCGCCCGTTTCGCCGAGCTCTTCTCGGCCGGACCCGCCCGCGCCTTCGGTCTGCCGGGCGGCACGCTCGCGCCCGGATCGCCCGCAGACGTGACGATCTTCGATCCGCGGCGGCGCTGGACCGTCGACCCGTCCCGGTTCGTTTCTTTCGGCCGATCGACGCCGTTCGCGGGCTGGGAGCTCGTCGGAGCGCCCGTCGCGACGGTCGTCGGGGGCCGCGTCGTCTGGAGGCGGGAGTAGGCTTGCTCCTCTCTGTCTGCCTGGCGGCGCTCTTCGGCCTCGCGTCCCCGGATCCCGATCCTCCGCCGGCTCGCCGCGTCGCCGTGGCGTTGCCCGAGGGCTGGGAAAGCGCCGACCTCGCCCGCTGGACGGCGTTCGCCCGGCGCGAGGGCCTCGACCCGCTCTCCGCGGACCCCGGCGCGTCGTTCGCGGCACTCTCGGCAGAGAAGTGGTGGAAGGGCGTCTACGGGTGGAAGGCGTTTTCCGACGGCCGCGACGCCGTTCCGTCGGACTCGAGCTTCAACTTCCTCGGCCGACCGGCGGGCGAAGCCATCGCCGCGGGCTTTCGGAGGCTCGCCGCGGCCGGAGGCGGAACGCGGTGAGCGCCGGATCGCTTCTCGATACGGCGAGCGTCGCCGCGAGGGCCGGAGGCGAAATCCTGGAACGTTACTGGCGGAGGCTGCCCGGGGGCTCGATCTCCGAGAAGAAGAAGAACGACTTCGTCACCCGCGCCGACAAAGAGAGCGAGGAGGCGATCGTCGCCAGGATCCGCGAGAGCTTTCCGGCCGACGGCTTCCTGGGTGAGGAGGGCGGCCGGCACGGCTCGGGCGACGAGGCGCGCACCTGGATCATCGATCCGCTCGACGGCACCACCAACTTCATCGCGGGCTTCCCGTTCTGGTGCGTGTCGGTGGCCGTCCGCGAGAGGGGAGAGATCGTTACGGGCGTCGTGTGGGATCCCCTGCGCGGCGAGCTCTACGCCGCCGAGCGGGGGGCCGGCGCCTTCCGCAACGGCAGCCGGCTTCGGGTAACCGAACAGCCAAACCTGGATGGCGCCTTCCTCTCGACCGGATTTCCATTCCGGTCGAAGGATCGCCTCGACCTCTACCTCGCACTCTTCCGAGAGCTCTTCCAGCACGCCCGCGCGATCCGGCGGGCAGGGTCGGCGGCGCTCGACCTCGCCAACGTCGCCGCGGGAGTCTTCGACGGCTTTTTCGAGTTCCGGCTCTCCATCTGGGACATCGCGGCGGGCTCGCTCCTGATCGAGGAGGCCGGCGGGCGCGTCAGCGACTTCGACGGGGGAGACCGGCACTGGGAGAGGGGCAACGTGGTCGCCGGGTCGCCTGGGGTTGCCGACGAGATCGTCCGCGCTGCCGCGCGGGTCTTCTCGGAAGCGGAGATCTAGAAGTTCCGGGCTCCGGTTTAAACCCTCTCGGCCGCCGCTCGCGCAGCGAGGGCCGCGGCCGACAGTCTCAGCCGGCGAGCAGCACCGGAACCGCCGCCGCGCGCAGGACGCGGTCGGTGGTCGAGCCCAGCACGAGCTCGACGACTCGGCCGTGGCCGTGCGCTCCCATCGCGACGAGGTCCGCTCCGGCGCCGATTTCGGCGAAGATCGCGTCGTCCGCGTGACCCGGACGCCGGGATCCCGACGCGGTCACCCGGCGATACCGCAGCTCCTCCTCCGCCTCGGCCAGGAGGGACTGGCCTTCGCGCTCGTCGTCGGCGGCCGTGACGACCCGGACCGGCAGCTCGAGGAGCGCGGCCAGCTCGGCGACGAGGACGAGGGCCTTCTTCGCCTTGGGTGATCCGTCCCACGCGAGAGCGGGCGCCCGAAACAGGACGTACTCCGCCGGAGCGACGAGAAGCGGCGCGGGCAGGCGTCGCGCGAGGGCGTCGGCGTGGCGGCCGACGAGCTCCCTCCGGTGCTGCGCGTTCGATCCGCGAGAGCCCACCGCCGTGAGATCACAGCTTCGCGACTCCTCCTCGAGGATCTCCGAGACGTTGCCTTCCGAGAGGACCGGCTCGAAATCCACGCCCGCCTCCTTCGCGCGGGCTTCGAAGGAAGCGACGATCGCTCCGCCGATGGAAACGAGTGCCTCCCGCAGCTCGCCCGACAGGTTCAGAAAGGGCTGGAAGCCGATGGATCCCGAGAGGTCTGCCACGACGACGCCGTCTAAGAGCGAACGGTCGACGACGTGGACTCCGCGCACCACGCCCGACGCGGCCCGGGCGATCCGCAACGCATGTCCCAGAGCCGCCTCCGAGTGCGGGGAGCCGTCGAGACCGACCGCGATCCGGGACAAGCTCACGTGACCACGACTCCCGCGTACCCGACGACGGAGGAGGCGTCGCCCGTTTCGTCGCCGCTGTCCCGCCGAGAGACGACCTCCGCGCGCGACGCGCCGGCGGCGCGCGCCGCAACGAGCAGCGCGGTGGCGGGAAGGAAGCCGCACATCGAGATCGAGCGGGCGAGCACGGTCTCGAACAGACCCTCGGGATCCAGCGCTTCGATCCGCTCCAGAGCGAGGTCGTCCTTTGCCCGGCCCACCGCCCTTGGCTCGTAGTGGTTCATGTCGGAAGACGCAAGGATAACCGGCGGCTCCCTCTCTTCGCCGGCGGCGCGGGCGAGGGCCTGGCCCACCTCCTGGCAGAGCGGGAGCGAGGGCTCGCCCAGACACAGGGGGACGATTTCGACGTCGGGTCGGAGAAGCTTCAGGAAAGGCAACTGGACCTCGAGCGAGTGCTCCCGGCGGTGCGCTTCGGAGTCCTCGGTGATTCCGGGCGCGAGCTCGCGAAGCCTCTGCGCGAGAGGCCGGGCGAGCGGTACGTCGCCGAACGGAGTCCACCAGGCTTCCGACGGATCGAGCGCGGCGGGAGCGCCCCGGCCGGTGTGGTTCGGGCACAGGATGACCGCGACCCGGGGGATCTCGAGTCGGGCGTATACGGCGCCGGCCACCGGCCCGGAGTAGACGTACCCCGCGTGAGGAACGATGGCGCCGAACGCCTTCGCGGGCGCCGCGCCGGCAGGCAGAAGGCTCCGGACCTGACGCTCCAGCGTCTCGGGATTCGCCGCGTAGAAAAGGCCGGCGACTGCGGGCCGACGGACCGCCATGTCCGGAGCGTAAATCGGAAATCGGAAATCGGAAAACGAAAAAGAGGCGAGAGCTCGGATTTCCGATTCCGGGTCAGTTGACGATGAGCGTCGCCTCGGCCACCCGGCCCGCCAGGTCTGCGCGGATCGTCGCCGTTCCCGCCCCGATGCCCGACGCGACCCCGGCCCCGTCGATGGTCGCGACCGCCGGATTCGACGAGTGGAACTGAGCGATCGCGTTCTCGAGACGGGCGCCGTCGGGCCCGAAGGCGATGATCTCGAACCGCTGGGAGTCGCCGACCCGGACGAGCGCGGTCGCCGGGCGGACTTCGAGCCTTGCGATGTCGCGAACCATCACCGTGATCTCCGCGACACCCTGGAGTTCTCCGAGCTGCGCGGTCACGGTGGCCGTACCGTTTCCGACGGAGGTCAACGCGCCGTCGGGCGTCACCGTTACGATCTTCTCGTCCGAGGACTTCCAGGTCGGCCGCATCGAAAGCGGCTGGTTCTTCGAGCTCTTGACCGAGCCCGCGAGCGCGAGGGTCGTCCCCACGGGTCCCGCGAGAACGGCCCGTCCCGGCACGATTTCGATGGTCGCGGCGTCGACGACTTCGACCGGGACGTCGGTCGTGATCTCCCCCACGGACGCGGTAACCCTCGCCTTTCCCTCGCCCTTGGCGACGACGCGACCGGCGTCGTCCACCGTCGCAGTGTCGGGCTTCGAGGACGCCCAGGTCACCCGCCCTCCCTCGATCGGCTGCCCCTTGGAGTCGAGAAGCCGGGCCGTCAGCCGCTGACTTCGGTCGATCCCGTAGAGCAGGACCTTGTGGGGGGAGACCTGGATCGAGGCCGGCTTCCGCGCGCACGCGGTTGCTCCGGCCAGGAGCAGGCAAAGGAGGGCACGAAAGACCCGAATCGCTCTCATTTGAAAAGACTTGGTCAGAGGATAGCACGCCGGACCGCGATCGGGAAGAGCGGCCGCGTTCGACCGTTCGCGGTACGCTTTTCGCATGCTGTCGGCTTCATCGAGTCGAACACTGGCCCCTGTTCCGCGGGGACCGAACCTGGGAGGTTTCATGCGCGAAGACTTCGCACCGGGTCGTCGGCGGGCGATCGGAAACCGGCTTTCGGGAGCCGCCGCCATCCTCGTTCTCGGAATCTGCGCGATCTCGGCCGCTTCCTTCGCGGGAGCCATCACGCTGCCGCCCGGCTTCACGGACGAGCAGGTCACGCCGCTCGGCTCGCCGACCGCCCTCGCGTTCACGCCCGACGGGCGTCTCCTGATCGCGACTCAGCCCGGACAGCTCCGGGTCTACCAGAACGGCGCCCTCGTCGGCACGGCGGCCCTCGACCTGACCGCCGCCGCCTGTTCGAACTCGGAGCGCGGACTCCTCGGAGTCGCCGTGGATCCGAATTTTGCGACCCCCAACAACAACTTCATCTACGTGTACTACACCTTCAACCGGGCGGGCACCTGCGTGAACCGGGTCTCGCGATACGTCCTCTCGCCGTTGAACGTCGCTTCGGGTGAAACCGTCCTGATCGACAACATCCCGTCGACCGCCGGAAACCACAACGCCGGCGACGTGCAGTTCGGCAAGGACGGCTACCTCTACGTGAGCGTCGGGGACGGCGGATGCGACTACGCCGGCGGAGGGTGCGCCGGAGCGAACGATGCCTCGCGGGATCAGCACAGCCTGGTCGGAAAGATCCTGCGGATCACGCGCGACGGAAACATTCCGACTGACAATCCGTTTACGGGCGCGGGAACCGCGGACTGCCGCTTCACGGGGGGAACCACCGCGGGGAACAAGTGCCACGAGACGTTTGCGTGGGGCTTCCGCAATCCGTTCCGCATCGCGTTCGATCCCAACGACGGCGGAACGCGGTTCTTCATCAACGACGTCGGACAGAACACCTGGGAGGAGATCGACCTCGCCCAGGCGGGCGCCGACTACGGCTGGAACGTCCGCGAGGGACACTGCGCGAACGGCTCGACGACGAACTGCGGGGCGCCGCCCGCGGGGATGACCAACCCCGTCCACGACTACGGACGCGACATCGGCGGGTCGATCACCGGCGGCGCCTTCGTACCGTTCGGCCTGTGGCCATCGGACTACGACGGCGACTACCTCTTCTCCGACTACGTCGCCGGCAAGATCTTCCGCATCGAGGGGTCGGGCGCCGGCCCGCGCTCAGAGTTCGCCACGGGCCTGGGCGGCTCGAGCGCGGTCCATCTGCGGTTCGGCCCCCGCGCCGGCTCGCAGGCGCTCTACTACACGACGTATGCGGGCGGCGGCGAGGTGCGGCGCATCTACTTCACGGCGTCGAACGGAGTTCCGACCGCGGCCATGACGGCGTCGCCGACGAGCGGGCCGGCGCCGCTCACCGTGAACTTCAACGGCAGCGGTTCCAGCGACCCGGACGGCGATGCTCTCACCTGGCTCTGGACCTTCGGGGACGGCCAGACGGCGACGACGACGGTGGCGACGACCTCTCACCCGTACGCCGCCGGGAACTACACGGCCTCGCTGACCGTCCGGGATTCGAAGGGCGCGACGTCGGCGCCCGTGACGGTTGCGATCTCCTCGGGCAACACCGCTCCCGTGCCCGTGATTTCTTCGCCTGCCGCCGGAGCGACGTTCTCCGTCGGACAGACGATCACGCTGACCGGGAGCGCCACCGACGGACAAGACCCGACGATTGATCCGGCGACGCTCCAGTGGACCGTGCTCCGGCACCATCTGACTCACACGCACCCCTGGTTCTCGGGAACCGGAAACAACCAGACCTTCACGGCGCCGGCGCCAGAGGATCTCGCCGCGACGACGAACAGCTACCTGGAGATCATCCTGACCGCGACGGACTCCGGGGGTCTGTCGGGAACGGCGAACCGCAACGTCCAGCCGAGAACCGTCGCGGTCACGCTCGCCACGAACCCGTCCGGCCTGAGGCTGACGGTCAACGGAACCACGGTCACGGGTCCGGCGACGATCACTTCCTGGGCGGGGTGGCAATTGAGCCTCGCCGCACCAACGCGGCAGAGCCCGTACACCTTCGTCAGCTGGTCGGATGGGGGAGCCGCAACGCACACGGTTGTGACGCCCGGTGCGCCGACGACCTACACGGCGACTTTCAAGAAGGGTAAGAAGTAGGAGAAGAAGGGGTCAGGTCTCGCCGGGGAGACCTGACCCCGACCTTCTCAGTGCAGGATCGGGCCGGTGTCGACGGCCTCGAAGGCGCCTGCCGGAATCCTCTTCAGGTCGCCCAGGCGGGAGTCGTCCCACCGCGGGTCGTGCGCGCCGCTCACGAACCAGTCCGACCCGTTGTCGGCGAGGTACATCCCGTACCTCTTGAGCGCAGTACAGATCACCTGCACTTCCGAGGTGTAGGCGGAGCAGCTGTACGACGCCTTCATCCGCATGCGGAGGCCCATCGGGGGCAGGCTCGGATCCGTGCTCGAGGACGCGAAGTGGGTCGCCGGATGAATGTAGCCACGCTGGGTCTGTCGGACCGTGAAGCGGAGGGCGTGGTTGATCGCTCCCTGCTGGACGACTTCGTCGTAACGAACCAGTCCCGGAAGGATCGGCAGCCCCGCCGCGTCCGCCGATGTCCACCCGTCCGGCCGGAGCGCGTTGCTGCGCAGGTCGAAGTACGCTCCGGAGCCGGCCCACCAGCGATCGATGTAGGGGTTCGGGCCGGACCCCGGCGGCCACGCGTAGTAGAGCTCGTGCAGCTCACACCGGTCGAGGCCGAGCATGAGGATGTGGCGGTCGCCGGTCGAGTTCGGTCCCCCTTCGATCGGTGGATTCGGGGGAATCGGATACGGCCCGGGATCGCTCTCGTCGGCGTACTGGAACGCCACGGCGACGCGGGGCTGATTTCCCGGGACCACGACGTACGGGATTCCGATCGGCTCGCCGTTCCAGAACGTGCCGAAGTCCGGGTGCAGGAACTTCGCGGCCCCGATGAAGTTGACGTAGGCGGCGGAGTTCGGATGAAGCGGATAACCCGAGATGTCGGTGTTCCAGGGGTTGTCGGCCGGGAAGATGGTACAGGCCACGGACCCCGGGGTCGGCGTGGCGGTCGGCGGCGCGGACGTGGGCGTCCGGGTGGAAGTTGGGGTTGGCGTGGCCGTCGCCGTCCGAGTGGGAGTCGCCGTCGCCGTCGAAGCAGCTGATGTCCGGGTCGGCGTTGCGGTCGCGGTGCGGGTCGCCGTTGCGGTCGCGGTACTGGTCGGCGCTGCGGTTGCGGTACGGGTCGCCGTTGCGGTCGCGGTGCGGGTCGGCGTGGGCGTGCGAGTAAATATCGGAGTGAGAGTCGGCTTGTTGCGCTTCGCCAGCGCGTGCGCGGGAAAGGCGAATTGAAGAAGCGTGACGAGTGCGAGCACACCGACAGTCGGTACGAGAGATCGGGTTTT
>Ga0210377_10002770_pt1 | contig 15169 bp, 12 predicted proteins | sample PLM4_65_b1redo_FD_155480 | JGI IMG/M metagenome (GOLD analysis project Ga0210377, IMG submission 155480) | Groundwater sediment microbial communities from an aquifer in East River, Colorado, USA - PLM4_65_b1 redo | ecosystem: Environmental > Terrestrial > Soil > Riparian zone | place: USA: East... | reverse complement strand
TTGGCCGCGGCTTACGCCAAGCGCTACCCGCAGGCGAAGCTCGTCCGCAGCGAGCAGGAGATCCTCGAGGATCCGAAGATCCAGCTGGTGGTGAGCGCCTCGATCGCAAACGAGCGGGCGCCGCTGGGCGTGCGCGTGATGCGCCACGGCAAGGACTTCATGGCCGACAAGCCGGGCATCACCACGCTGGAGCAGCTCGCCGAGGTGCGCAAGGTGCAGGCGGAGACGAAGCGCATCTACTCGATCTGCTACAGCGAGCGCCTCGAGAACCGGGCCACCGTGAAGGCGGGGGAGCTCGTCAAGGCGGGGGCGATCGGCCGCGTCGTCCAGACCGTGGGGCTGGGGCCCCACCGCACCAGCCTCAAGACCCGCCCCGCCTGGTTCTTCGTCAAGGAGCAGTACGGCGGCATCCTCTGCGACATCGCGTCGCACCAGTTCGACCAGTTCTTGTACTTCACCGGCTCCACGAAGGCTGAAGTCGTCGCCTCGCAAGTCGCGAACGTGAACCACCCGCAGTACCCCGGGCTCGAGGACTTCGGCGACGTCACGGTTCGAGGCGACGGCGGCGCCGGCTACATCCGGGTGGACTGGTTCACCCCCGACGGCCTCAAGACCTGGGGCGACGGGCGGCTGACCATCCTCGGCACGGACGGCTTCATCGAGATCCGGAAGAACATCGACCTCGGAGGGGCGCGCGAGGGCGGTAGCCATCTCTTCCTGGTGGACCAGAAGCAGACGCGCTACGTCGACTGCCAGGACGTGGCGACGCCCTACGGCACCGAGCTCGTGGACGACGTGCTGAACCGAACCGAGACGGCGATGCCCCAGGCGCACTGCCTGCTGGCGATGGAGCTCGCGATCCGCGCGGAGGCGAACGCGACGCGGGTGAGCTTCAAGGCCTGACCGGCGCAGCGCCCGCTTCGGCGCGCGCCTTGATGGCGCGCAGCCACGTCCGTCGGATCAGCGCGCTGCCGGGATAGATCACGCGCCAGTAGCGCGCGAAGACTCGCTCCGACCGCGCGTCGCTCGTCGCGACCCGCGTCTGGGTCACGAGGCGGGAGATGCCGCCGCCCACGTCTTCCACGTGGAAGTTCATCACCGCGCGCGCGAGCGATCCCTCGAGCGCCGCGAACTCCGCGGCTGAGCGCGGCGGGCGGCGAGCGTCGCAGCAGACGACGGCGCCGAAGACGATCTCGCGGCCCGCATCCTCGCGCAGCAGCACGAAGCCGGAGCGAAGCGCCACGTCGAGGATCGGCCGGTCCGCGCTCGGGTTCAGGATGCCCTCGCGTCCGCTGCCCGGCCAGCGGGGCGACCGCAGCCAGGTGAGCAGCCGGAACAGCCGGATCTCTCGGGCGGTCACGGCCCGCGTCGCGGCCAGGATCCGATCCGGCGAGGCTGCGACGAGGATCTCGTGGTGTTCGCCGAACTGGTAGGACGGCACCAGCTCGTTGATCGCCATGCGTGGGCCCGGAAGCTGGGGCGGGACGACCGGCAGGGACAGGCCGACGACCAGGAGGGCGAGCCCGGCGCCGAGGACGAGGAGGGCGACGCGGCGGGTGCGGATCTTCAGGAAGCGCAAGGGACGGATGAGCGAGACGAGGCCCAGCAGGACCAGGGCCAGCGCCAGGTCGACGAGCAGGACGTCCATCAGAACGGAAACGAACCAGAAAGCGGCCCATCTCCGAAGAGGACGGACTGGGGAGATGGGCCGCTGGCGTTAGTGACCGTAGGCGGTTTCCTTGTCGAGCACCTCGAGCGTATGGGCGTAGAGCTCGTCCACCTGCGCGGGGCTGTTGGCGATCGCCGTAAGCCCCAGCTTGCCGAACTCCGAGAGCGCGCCGATCAGGTGGAACAGCACGCCCGACTCGCTGCCGTGGCTGTAGTGGAGCTTGTTCACGGTCAGGAGGTCCACCAGGTCCTCGGGCAGCAGCCCGCGGTAGCGCGGGGAATAGAGGTTGTCGGTGGCCTTGTAGTACTTGGCCTGGCCGCTCGGCGAGAGAAAAAGACCGCTCGCAGGGTCGAGGCTGCCGCCCGTCAGGAACTGCAGGGCCAGGTAGGGGTGGGTCGTGCCGCCCATGCGCAGGTTGATCTCGAGGGCGCTCGTCTGCCACGGCGCGGCCGAGGAGTCGCGGTGGACGAGAAAGTCCACGCCGAAGCGGCTGACGACGCCTTGCGCGGCGAGCACCTGCCCGACGCGCAGGCCCGCCTCCTGGATCGCCACGCGATACTCGTCCTTGGCCGGGAAGCGGCAGCCCAGGAAAACCTGGCCGCTCGGGCCTCCCAGGATCTGGTCGTGGGTCGAGATCAGCATCACGTCGCCGTGCGGCCCGACCCGCAGCTGGGCGCTCGGCGACTGCTTCTCCTCGGCCTCGATGAACTCCTCGACGATCCCGCCCATCTTCGCCATCTTGTCGAAGTAGGACTCGTGCGTCTCCTGCGCCACCGCGAACTCCACCTGCCGCAGGGACTCGGCGAGCGCGGCACGCGCGTCCGACGCGGGGTAGCGGAAGATCGCGTTGCCCTCGCCCGAGAAGCTCTCGTCGAGCTTGACCACAGCGCGCTTGATCCCCGGCCGCCGGGCGCGCAGCTCCGCGAGCGCCTCGGTGATGTCGTGGAGCGTGTGCAGGTCTTCGAAGCCCTCGGGCAGGGGAACCTCCGCCTCGCGGAACGCCTTGCGACTGCCGGACTTCGTTCCCAGGCTGGCGAGCTGCGGATCGCAGCCGTTCAGCGGGATCCCGAGCAGCACGGCCAGCTTGCGCTCGTGGGGCGTCGAGTTGAAGACCGTGAGATAGGCCCGCTGCGGGTCCATGATGCCGGCTCGGATCCGCTCGATGAGGCGCGGCCGCTCGAGGATCTTCTCGGTGAGCGAGCGCGGCGAGGCGTCGTCGGCGCACAAGAGCGTGAGCCGCGAGCGCGCGTGGCTCGCGGGGATCCCGGCCAGGAACTGCAGGTAGTACTCGAGGATGATCGGGTGGATCGGCTGCGAGGTGACGTACACCATGCGCGCGCGCGGGTTGCGCAGGCGGATCAGCAGGAACAGCAGCCGCTCCTCGTAGAAGCTGGCGCCTGCGATCTTGCGAAGCTCGCTCTGGTCGAGGGTCAGCGAGGGCACTACGACGGCCGTGTGCGGCTCTTCCTCGCGCATCGTCAGTGCGTCCCACACCTCGGCGAGGCGCGGCTTGAGGCGCTGGAACTCGGAGATCTCCTGCTCGGGGGTCAGGTCCCTGGGGAAAGGAGGTTTCGGGATCATCGCCCGGTCCCTTAGAACACCTCGCCCGCGCGGCCCGCGCCCACCGGCTCGCCCAGGCTGCCCTGGATCACGCGGTCCTCGTGCAGCGGGAGCGGCAGCGAGAGCGCCTGCGCCCGGCGCCGCAGCGCGCGGAACAGGTGGAAGCGCAGCGGCCCGAGCAGGGTGAAGTCCGAGGTCAGGTGCAGCCGCTGGTCGACGTCCTCCTCGGGGAACTGGCGCGTCAGGATCTCGAGGCGCTCGCGATACCACGCCTCGCTCACCTCGCCGCGGTCACGCTTCTGATCGAGGATCATCATCTGGCGGAAGCGGTCGACGATCTCGGGGTGGTGGTTGACCGCGAACATGCGCGGCATCACCCCGTTTCGGTCGCGCGCGAACTCGATCATCGTGACCGCGTCGCCCGGCTCGCCGCCCACGCCCCGGGTCTCGAAGGCGATCGGCACGGCACCCGGCGGGAAGCCGTCGCGCGACGGAACGAGGTCGAACAGGCGGTTCTCGACCACGCGCAGCCGGGCGCTCGGTCCCAAGAGATCGGCAAACCGACGGAACCAGGGGTGCTCGGCCGCCGGACGCGCCAGGATGTTCTCGAGGACGCCGCTGCACTTGCCCTTGTCCGGCCCGCGCAGCACGGGACGGGCGGCGCCCGACCAGCGGCAGAGCACGCCGAAGGTGTGGCAGACGGCGATGAGTGCCGCCTCGTCGTGGCGCCTGATCGCGTCGAACAGCTCGAAGGCCGGCCGCTCCCACGACGCGTCCTCGCGGATGCCCTGGGATTCCGGGCGCATGCCGTCGTTCGCGCGCGGGTCGATGTGGCCCGGACCGCCGGTGCCCAGGTAGAGCGAGTAGCGCGGACCAGGGCGCTCCGGCAGCATGCCCGAGCGGCGCACGTCGAACGAGAGCACCCGCACGCGCAGGCCGGCCGACTCGAGCTCGGCGGTCACCTCGCAGGCCGCGTCCATGACGGCGTGCACCAGCGAGTCGTGCCCGAGGTTCGGCCAGCCGTGGTTCATGTCCAGCACCGCCACGTCGACCGTGCGCGCCTCCGCCGCGGGCAGGTCCTGCGGGCTCTCGATCCGCTTGTACTCGAAGATGCCGCAGGGGGCGCTCGCGGGGCAGTCGCTGACACAGAACTGCCGGCCGTGCCGTTGCTTGAAGCCACACTCGAGGGGCATGAGACGGACAGTCTACCGGGCCCCCCTGCGCGCGTCGAGCGCGAGGCCCGCGGCGGTCGCGGGGCGCGACGTGGGGATCAGAACGGCTCTTGCGCCCGCAAAACGGATCGGGGAAGACTCGCGTGTCGGGAGGTGAGCATGAGTCTGGTCCTGACGTCTCCGGCCTTCGCCCCGGGCGGGAAGATCCCCGCCCCCTACACCTGCGAAGGGCGCGACATTTCACCCGCTCTGGGCTGGACGGGTGTCCCCGAGGCGGCGGTGAGCCTGGCCCTGATCGTCGACGATCCCGACGCGCCGGACCCCGCGGCGCCGAAGATGACTTGGGTGCACTGGGTGCTCTACAACCTGCCGGCCTCGGCGCGCGGGCTCCCCGAGGCCGTCTCTCGCGCGGACCTGCCCATGGGCACGCGCGAGGGCACGAACGACTGGAAGCGCACCGGCTACGGCGGTCCCTGCCCGCCGATCGGCCGCCACCGCTACTTCCACAAGCTGTTCGCACTCGACGTGGTTCTGCCCGACCTCGGCCCCGCCAGGAAAGCCGAGCTGGAGGCGGCGATGAAGGGGCACGTCGTCGCCCAGGCGGAGCTTCTGGGCACGTACCAGAAGCAGAAGAAATAGGCCGGCCGGACAACGGACGCGGCCCGACGAATCGGTGGAGAGCCGCGACGAATACGGCTAACGAACGGCGAATTCGTCGCGGGGGAAGAGGTCGCGGTTCGTGAGCCCTTCGATCGGCCCCGAGGCCGGCGCCAGGTTGCGTAGCTTCTCGCGAACCGCCTGCACGCGCAGCTCGCCCAGGTAGTCCTCCGACTGCGAAAGGCGCGCGTCCCAGGCCGGCCGGTCGATCTGGATCGGATAGCGGCTTCCGATCAGGATCACGCCGCTGTCCACGTCGAGCACGTGCGGGAAGACGCGCCGGAACGTCGTCCGCACGCGAGGCGTGGGGGCCCACGTGCACATCAGGCCGCCCGCTCGCAGCCGCCGCGCGCAGGTCTCGAAGAACTCGAGCGAATAGAGGTTGCCGCTGCCCGCGCTTTCCGGCCAGATCGCGTCGGTCTCGATCGCGTCGAAGACCTCGCCGCGCATCGCCTCGAACGCGCGCCGCCCGTCCTCGAGCCGGATCGCGATGCGCGGGTCGGCCAGGAATCTCGCGAGCTCGGGCAGACTCTGCTGCTCGACGATGCGCCGCAGGATGCGCGGCTGCGGCAGCGAGATCTCGAACACGCTGACCGACTCGGTCTCGCGCCGCAGGCCCGCGGCCCAGGCCGTGTCGCCGGAGCCAAGGCCGACGACGGCCACCCGGCGCGGCGCGGGGTGGATCACCGCCGGCAGGGCTCCGAGCACGGTGTGGACGCCGCCGAAAGGCAGCCAGCTGTTGCCCTTGCCGTTCACCGACAGACGCAGGCGCACCGGCCCGCGCGCGGCGATCGCGACGACGCCGGTCGCGTCCTCCTCGAAGAGCGCGCGCTCGTTCGGCTGCGTCTGGCCGTGGAGCCTTCGCCACAGCTCCTCGCTGCCCGGCAGCGCCACCGCCAGCGTGACGAGCGCTATTGCCGCGAGCGCGAAGCGGCGGCCGTGGTAGCGCCATCCCACGGCCGCGAACACGAGCCCCACGAGCGTCAGCAGGCGCAGCGCCTCGGCGGTGCCGAGGTACTGGAGCGCCGCGAGCCCCACGAGCAGGCTGCCCGCGACGCAGCCCGCGATGTTCGCCGCCTGCAGCGCGCCCACCTTGCGCCCGCTCGTGCGCACCTCGTCGTGCACCGCGCGCTGCAGCACCGGGAAGGCGAAGCCCATCAGCACGGTGGGCAGTGCGAACAGGAAGAGCGGCAGCACCAGGTACAGGTGAACGACCGGCGCCAGCTCGTTCGCGTGCCCGAAGCGGAAGAAGCGGTAGGTACCCCAGTACTCGACGAGCCAGGCGTAGACGGGCGTGCCGGGCGGCAGGCGGGTGAGGGCGATCACCGAGAACCCCGCGACGACCAGGATCGCGCACTGGCAGAGCAGGAAGACGGCGAGCGGCTGGCGCAGGCGCGACACGCGCGGCACCGCGAGCAGGCAGCCGGCCGCGGAGCCGAGCAGGTAGATCCCGAGCACCGTGCCGAAGGTGAACGCGGTCGACTTCACCGCCACGTCCACCAGCCGGAACCAGAGGATCTCGAGCGAAAGCGCCACGAAGCCTGACAGCGCGTAGAGCGAGAGCCACAGACCGAACGGGTGGGTCGCGCGGTCCTGCGGCGCGTCCTCGGGCAGCGTGTCCGGCTCTGTCGCCGCTGCGCTCGCGCTGCGCGCGAGGACGAGCGCGCCGAGGCCGGCGAGGCCGTTGCCGACCGCGGCGACCGCGACGGCGCCCGGGATGCCGCCCCAGGGCAGCAGTAGCCAGGGCGCGGCGAATGCTCCGGCCGAAGCACCGAGCATGTTGATCCCGTAGAGATAGCCGATCGTGCGACCGGCCGTGCTCACGTCGCGCAGCATGGCGCGCACGAGCAGCGGCAGCGACATGCCCATCAGCAGCGTCGGGGGCAGCAGGGCGGCGAGGTGCGCGAGCCCGCCCGCGAGCGAGGGGCTCGGCAGCCGCGACGCGATCGGGTAGAGCCAATCGTAGTAGAGAAACGGGCTCGCCACGCCGAAGAGGCCGATCGCGAGCTCGACGATCGCGAAGAGCCGCAGGGCCGCGAGCGCCCCGGTGCGCTCGCTCAGGCGTCCGCCGAGATGGCTGCCGATGCCGAGGCCGGCCATGAAGGCGGCCACGATCATCGCCACCGAATAGAGGCCTACGCCGCTATGGAGCGCGAGGATCCGCTGCCAGGCGACCTGGTAGACGAGTGCGGAAGCGCCACTCAGGAGGAACAGCAGGCCGGCGAGCGCGACCCGTCGCGCTTCAAGCCCCGGCAAGAAACCGAGTCCGCATGAGCCGCTAAAGTGCCACTACTTCGGTGCGCGCGCAAACCCGTGGCGCTCCTTGACATCGGCGCCTCCCGGTTCCCAAGATCGTCGCCAGCGGCGATGCAGCAGCGAAGCTCCCTGATCGGTCGTGGCGCGGCACTCGCCGCGGTGTTCCTGCTCGCGCTCCTGGTGCGCTCGCTCTACGCCGTGGACCAGGCGCCGGTCATGTACTCGCCCGAGCAGACCGGAACGCGGATGGCCCAGCGCTACGACGACACGGCCGTGGCGATCCTGGCCGGCGAAGGCATCCTGTGGCCGCGCGTGAGGGACAAGCAGCGCACGGGCCTGCTGTCACGCCCGCCGGGCTACGCGCTCTACCTCGTCCTCGTCTACGAGACGCTCGGCCGCAGCTTCCTTGCCGCTCAGCTCGTCCAGAACGTCCTCACTTCGATCTGTTGCGTGCTGCTGGTGCTCGTGGCGGCGCGGCTCGCCTCCTGGCCGATCGGGGTGACGGCTGGCGCGCTTGCCGCGCTCAGCCCCCAGCTCGGCCACGTGTCGGCGCTCGTGCTGCCCGACGCGCTCTCGGCGCTGCCGCTGCTGCTGGCGTTGCTGCTGCTGGCGCGCGCGCATCCTGACGCCAACTCACCCTGGTGGACGAGCGCCCTCGCCGGCGTCCTCGCCGGCGCGGGCGTGTGGCTGCGCCCCAACGTCGTGCTGCTGCCGCCGTTCCTGTCGCTCGTGATCCTGGCCGTCTCGCGGGACAGGAGGCGCGGCCTCGTCCACGCTGTGGCGCTGTCGCTCGCGGCCGTCCTGGTCGTGATCCCGATCACGATCCGCAACTACGTCGTGTTCGGCGAGTTCGTGCCCGTCTCGATCAACGGTGGTCTCACGCTGTGGCAGGGGGTGGCGGACGCCGGCGGCCGCGAGCTGGGCGCGCGGCGGCACGACACGCTCGTCGCCGAGGAGGAGGCCGTCCGCTACGGCCGGCCCGACTACCGCGACTGGTGGGCCGAGCCCGACGGCATCGAGCGGGACCACGACCGCTACCGCCGCGCCCTCGAGGTCGCGCGCGCACACCCGGGCCGTTACGCGCGCGTGATGCTCGGCCGCATGGGCGAAATGCTGAACTACGCCTCGGGCGAGGCGCCGTTCGTCCTGCGCGATCCGCCGCCGCCGCCGAGCTTCGAGCGCGGGATGCGCCTTCGCCAGGGTGCGCCGGCCACACCCCACGACGAGGGCCGCTTCCTGGCTCCCGGGCGGCTCGCGGCGCCGCTGCGCCCGCTCGTCGCCGCGCTGCAATCGCTGCTGTGCGCCGTGCTGACGCCGCTCGTTGTCGCCGGTGCGCTGGCGCTCGCCATCCGAGACTGGCGACGGGCGCTGCTGCTGCTGGCCGTCTCGATCTACTACCTGCTTAGCGAGAGCCCGTTCATCTACGAGTGGCGCGTGGTCGCGCCGCTGCACTACGGGCTGCTGGCCGCCGCCGGCGCGGCCCTCGTCTTCGTCGCCGAGCTCGCAAGGCGCCTGCGCCGGGGCCGCGGCCAGCGGATCGCGCAGTGAACTGGCTGCGCCGCCTGCTGGTGCCGCCCGTCTTCGAGGACGAGGCGCAGACGCAGCAGGCCTTCATGCTGCACGTCATCCTGTGGGCGCTCGTGCCGGTGCCGGTGCTGTACGTGCTGCTGAATTTCGTCGTCGACCCCGGCGGCACGGACCGCGCCCTGGTCGAGGCCGCGGCCGGCGAGGCGGCGAACCTGCTGCTGTTGTTCCTGCTGCGCCGTCGGCGGCTCGCGCTCGCCTCGTCGCTGCAGGTGCTGGCCTTCTTCACGTTCTTCACGTTCCTCGCCGCGGACGGAAGCGGTGTGCGGGGCCCGGCCTACATGCTGGGCTACGGACTCACGATCGTGATCGCCGGCGTGCTGCTCGGGGGCCGCGGCGCCCTCGCCGTCACCGTCGCCGCGCTCGTCGCCGGTGGCGTGATGGCCGGCCGGGAGGACCCGGCTCCCGTGACGCAGCGGGCGACCTCGATCTACGTGTGGGGCGTGAGCGCCCTGCTGTTCCCGGTGAGCGCCCTCGTCCAGAACCTCGCCGCGCGCACGGTGCGCCAGGCGCTCGCGCGCGCCCGCTCGAGCGAGCTGAATTACCGCGGCCTGGTCGCGGAGCTCGAGGCCAAGAACGCCGAGCTCGAGCGATTCACCTACACGGTGTCCCACGACCTCAAGAGCCCGCTCTACACGCTGCGCGGCTTTCTCGACTACATGGACCGGGACGCCCAGAGCGGGAACATCACCAGGCTTCGCTCGGACATCGCGCGCAGCGCCTCTGCCGCGGACAAGATGCGCCGGCTGCTCGACGACCTGCTCGAGCTGTCGCGCATCGGCCGGCTGGTGAATCCGCCCGAAGACGTGCCCTTCGGCGAGATCGCGCTCGAGGCGGTCGCGATGGTGCGCGGGCGGCTGGCGGAGCGCGGCGTCGCAGTTGAGATCGGTCCGGACCTTCCGAGCGTGCGTGGCGATCGCGTGCGCCTCGTCGAGGTCGTCCAGAACCTGGTCGACAACTCGGCCAAGTTCATGGGCGATCAACCACGGCCGAAGGTGGAGATCGGCGTGCGAGCCCTCGTGGGCGAGCCCGTCTTCTTCGTGCGGGACAACGGCATGGGCGTCCCTCCCCAGCACGGGGAGCGCGTGTTCCGGCTGTTCGAGAAGCTGGAGCCCGGAAGCGACGGCACGGGCGTGGGCCTGGCGCTCGTCAAGCGCATCGTGGAGCTGCACGGCGGACGCATCTGGGTCGAGCCCTCGGGCCCCGAGGGCGGTGCCAGCTTCTTCTTCACGCTGCCGCGCGCGGCAGACCCGCCCGCGACCTGACCCTCAGATGTGAACGCCGTTCACGGCGTCGCTGATCCGGCCGTTGACCTTCATCATGATGTAGTTCACGTCGTTCGTGAGATCCTTCCGGAGCTTCGTCACGTAGCGCGCGGCATCGGATCCCGTCGCGAGCAGGCGCTGCTCGAGCTCCCGGACCACGACCTCCGTTTCGGCGAGCAGGTGCTTGATCTCGCGGAGTTCCCGGCTGAACTCGAGCAGCGTCTCCGGCTTGAGCGCCTCGGAGGAGATGTCGGGAGGATAGGCACGCAGCACGCAGTCGGCCCGCTGCGAGAACTCCAGGACCGCATCGGCGAGGTCTTCCCGGAACGCCCTGTCGAAGACGGACCGCTCTTTTGCGCTGGCACTCTTCTCGAATCGAGCCTCGAGCTTGGCGACCTGCTCCGGAAGCGAGCGCCGCAGGTATCCGAGGCCGAGGTGCGGGCGCCGCGAAGAGTCGAGCGGGAGACAGTCACGCCCCAGGTAGATGCGGTCGCCGTAACGCAAGACGGGATCGCCGGGGGGCTGGGTGTAGAGCTTCACTTCGCACATGCCGGGTCCGTAGGGCAGGAAGCGCGAGATGACCCGATACTCGTTCACCGCGATGTGGTACGAGTTCGTCTCGACGGGCGCCGAGTACATCGACAGGTCGTAGAGCAGGTACAGCTTGAGCTGCTCCAGCAGATCCTGCTTGTCCTCGAGGATGGCCCGCAGCTGCTCCTCCTCTTCGGCGGTCGTCTCGGCGGTGGTGAGGGGCGCGAAGTGCGGGGTGAGGATCAGCCGGCCTCGGGCGATGAAGAACTCGAGGTGCAGGGCTTCCCGCACCTTCTTCTGGAAGGGATCGAGGGCAAACGTTGGGACCTCGAAGGCGTCGCGTTCGACCAGGGCGCCGAGCGTCTTCATGGTGTTCGCCTCGCGTTTCCCGGATCACGCATGGCACGCTCTTACGCTCAGACGCTACGCCCCAGCCAGGCCGGCGGTCAATGGTGAGGACGAACCAGTGCATTCGTCGCCTGCCCGCGCGAGGCGCCGCGCTATCGCTCGGCGATGTGCAGGCCTCCGTTGCGGACCTCCCGCTGGTCCCGACGCTGGCCGATTACAGCGGGGGCTCAGACGTAGACGGCCGCCGGCAGGCCGGCCGCGCGGGCGCTCGCCGCGATCGTCTCGAGCCGTTCGTGGGCCAGGGGCCCGCAGCGCGGATCGGAGGGCTTGCGGGCGACGCTGTACACCTGCACGTGGTCGATGCGCCCGCCTCCGGCCACGATCTCGCGCATTCGCTCGACCCAGGCCGCGATCTCGGCGTCGTCGGGCCCCGCGCCGTCGAGCGTCAGCAGCATGGCCTGGATCACGATCGGGCGTTCCCGGGCCACGAGCAGCAGGTTGTCAAGGATGCGTCGGAAGGGCAGCCGCGTGCCGTCCACGAGCTGGAAGTAGGCCTCGCTGCCTGCGTCGAGCTTGCACCAGAGGTCGTCGAACTCGGCGAGCGCGGTGCGCACCTTCTCCTTGTGGAAAAGCGTCGCGTTCGTGAGCAGCCGCAGCGGCACGCCGGGGGCGAGGCGGTCGCGCAGCTCGCGGACCGCGCGCGCGGCTTTGGGGAACTCCGGCGGTGTCGTCGGCTCGCCGTCGCCGGCGAAGGCGATGTCGGCCACGCGCCGCAGCTCCTTTGCCACGCTGTCGAACGGCGGGAGCGCCCAGAGATCGCCGCTGGCGCGCTCCAGCAGCGCCTCGAGCTCCGAAACGAGCGCGACCACGTCGATGCGCGACGGCCCACCGGGAGTGGTCCGGTCCACCTGGCAGTACGGGCAGTCGAAGTTGCACAGCTTGTCGGGGTTCAGGTTCACCCCGATCGAGAGGCCGCGTGCGCGCCGCGAGACGACCGGATACACGTAACGGTTCGTCTCCAGCTCGCGGCGGTGGTCCTGAAAATCGAGGCGGCGCGCCACGGCTCAATCGTAGCGGAGGGTGCGTCCCGAGGGGCGTCTCGCCCGTAATAGGAGTAGAAAAGGCCGCAGCGGGAGGCAGAAGCGGTGGATCCGGACCGGGACGACGCCGCTCGGTTGCGGCGGGGGGACACGGACGGGCTCGCCGGGCTGATGCAGAGGCACCAGGACCGCCTGTTCCGCTTCCTGCTGCGGCTCACGGGAGACGAGCCCATGGCCGAGGACGTGTTCCAGCAGACGTGGCTGCAGGTGGCCGAGCGTATCGGGCGCTACGACGCCGCGCGGCCCTTCGCCCCCTGGCTCTTCACCGTGGCCCGCAACCTGGCGCTCGACCAGCTGCGCCGGCTCCGGCCCGGAAGCCTCGAGGAGGCGGGCGAGCCCGCGGCCCCGGCCGGGACGGACCACGACCCGCTCGCGCGCGCGATCGCGGGTCAGCGCAGCTCACGGCTGGCGGACGCGGTGGCGAGGCTCGCGCCGCTCGATCGCGAGGTGCTGTCGCTGCGGTTCGAGGCCGAGCTCGAGCTGTCGCAGCTAGCCGAGACGCTCGGAGTGCCGGTGCCGACGGCCAAGGCGCGGCTCTACCGGGCTCTCGCGCGGCTGCGGCCACGGCTGCTCGCGCACGCTCCTCAGGAGGAGTGGCGATGAGCGGGCACGTGAGCGAGCTGCTGCCGCTCGCGGCCGCGGGAGCGCTCGACGCCCGGGAGCAGGCGCAGGTGGCGGCGCACCTCGGCGCCTGCGAGGCGTGCGCGCGCGAGGCGGCGGCGTGGCGGGACATCGCGGCAGGGCTGGCGCAGCTGCCCGCGTCCCGACCCTCGCGCGGGCTCGTGGCGCGTACCGTGGAGGCCGTCGAGGCGCGGCTCGCCGAGCGCGCGGAGCGGGCGTGGAACCGCGCGGCGCTCGGCTTCCTGATCGCGTTCGCCTGGACGCTGGCGTTGCTGTCGTGGTTGGTGATCGATCTCGTGGCGGGAGGCCTGGCGCTGCGCCTCGATCGCCCGGTGGGTCCGACGGCCGCTTGGTACGCGGCCTACGTGGTCGCGGGCTGGCTGGCGGCGGGCGTGACCGCGGCGCTCGTCGGCCGGCGCGCGCAGGAGCAAGGGAGGATCGTATGAGCCGCTTCGATCAGGAATGGGCACAGGTTCCGACGGGAGCGCGCTGGACAGCCGCGCTGGTGGCGCTCGCCTTTAGCGCGCTGATGGCCGGCATCTTCCTGCTGCCTGCGCTCGCGGAACACGACATGAAGGCCTTCATCATGCTCTCGCCGTTCTTCCTGCTCACGCTCATAGGCGCGGTCCCGATCGCGATCTACGTGCTGCTGCTGGGGTACGTCTGGGGCGACGCGCGGCGGCGGGGGATGAACCACGTGATGTGGACCCTGCTCGCGCTGTTCATCCCGTCCGCGGTCGGCATCATCCTGTACTTCATCCTGCGCGACCCGGTGCCGGTCCCGTGCCCGTCGTGCGCGACCCCGGCCCGCAAGGGACACGCCTACTGCGCGAACTGCGGTGCTTCGGTGCGAGCCGGGTGCCCGCAGTGCCGCCAGCCGGTGGAGGCGGGCTGGCGCAACTGCGCGAGCTGCGGCCACGCGCTCGGGCAGGCGTCGGCCGCGACCGGGAGTTGAAGCGGCTTCAGCGTCGCGTGACCACCCGCGAGGCGTACGCGGGCAGCGTGACCCGGCCCGCGAGGACGCTTCCATCCGCGACGTCCACGAGCTGAATCGCACCCAGGTCGAGGGACTTCTCGTCGCCGGTGCAGTTGTGAACGAAGAGGAACGCCTTCCCCCCGCCAGAGCGTTTCTGGACGGTGACGCCCTCCGGCAGCTCCACGTCGAGGTGGCGCGTGAGCCCCAGCTCGCGCACCACCCCGGCGACGAAGCCGTCGTGGAACGCGTCCGCGGCCGGACGCGCCGCGAGGTAGTAGACCCGTCCCGAGCCGAAGCGATTCACCGTCAGCGCCGGCATCCCGGCGTAGAAGTCGGTCTTGTAGGTCGCGAGGACGCTCGCGCCTTCGGCGTGCACGCGCTCGCAGTACTCCCGGACCGGGTGCTCTCCGGCAAGCCCGAGGCTGTTGCCGGGGGCCGCCACGATCCGCTGGGGCGGATTGTCCAGGAGCGAGTCGATCTCCTCGGCCCAGACCCCGGCCAGCTTCCGCAGCCCATCGCCCGGCCAGCCCCCGCGAAAGACGATGTTCGTCTCGTTCACGATTCCCGAGAGGTACGTGAGCACGAGCGTGCCGCCGCCCTCGACGAACGCCGTAAGACGTGACGCGACGCCTGGCTTCAGCATGAACAGCATCGGTGCGACCACCAGCCGGTAGCCCCTGAAGTCCGACAGGCTCTCGATCACGTCGACGCCGATCCCGAGCTTCCAGAACGGGCGGTAGTGCTCGGTGAGCGTCGCCACGTACTCCTTGTCGAAGCGCGAGGACCCGTCGCTGCTGCGCCGCGGCCCCACCGTGTGGCCGAGTGCCCAGCGCACTTCCCAGTCGTTGACGAGTGCGACCTGCGGCCGCAGCGTCGTGCCGACGACGTCGTCGAGCTTGGCGAGCTCCGCCCCGAGTGCCGCCACCTCCTGGAACACGCGCGGCCGCTCCGAGCCCTCGTGGTCCACGACCGCGCCGTGCGTCTTCTCGAACGCCCCCAGGCTCTTGCGCCACTGGAAGTACATGGCCGTGTCGGCGCCGTGGCCGATCGCGATCAGCATCTCCTGGCGGTGCTGCCCCGGCTTCTTGAGCGACGGCGTCTGCTGCCAGTTCGTGTGGGACGGGGTCGACTCCATCAGGATGAAGGGGAGCCCGCCCTTCATGGTGCGGTAGAGGTCGTGCGTCATCGCGAGCCCCGCCACGTCGCGCCAGCTGCGCAGCTGCGGGTAGGCGTCCCACGACATCCGGTCGCTCGTCGGGACGAAACGCCAGTAGTCGAGACCCGCGAAGAAGCCCATCATGTTGGTGGTGAGCGGCAGCTCGGGTGTCGCCGCCCGGAGCGGGGCGATCTCACCCTTCATGAAGTCCACGGTCTGGTGCGTGACGAAGCGGTCCCAGTCGAGGTTGAGCCCGTCCATCGGCGACTGGCGC
>Ga0210377_10002769_pt1 | contig 15170 bp, 11 predicted proteins | sample PLM4_65_b1redo_FD_155480 | JGI IMG/M metagenome (GOLD analysis project Ga0210377, IMG submission 155480) | Groundwater sediment microbial communities from an aquifer in East River, Colorado, USA - PLM4_65_b1 redo | ecosystem: Environmental > Terrestrial > Soil > Riparian zone | place: USA: East... | reverse complement strand
CGCGCACGATGGCTTGGGCCAAGTACTGCGCGACCTTTGTCAGTGCCGCCCCGAGCGCTGCCAGGTCCTTCCTCGATCTCGCGACCGGGCCTTTGCCGGTCGCAAGGCACACGAACGCGTCATTCGTCGAGGTGTCCCCATCCACGGTGATGGCGTTGAACGACTGATCCGCCGCGAGCCGCGTCATCGTCTGCAGGGCACCGCGCGCTACTTTCGCATCGGTTGCGACGAAGCCGAGCATCGTCGCCATATCCGGGCGAATCATGCCCGCGCCCTTGGCGATTCCGGTCACCGTGGCCACGCCCGACGACAACCGCACGCGCGCCGACGCCGCCTTTGGCAACGTATCGGTCGTCATGATTGCTTCGGCCGCGGAGAACCAGTTGTCCACGCGGCAATCCGCGACCGCCTGCGGCAGCCCGGCGATGATGCGCTCGGCCGGCAGCGGCTCCATGATCACGCCGGTGGAGAAGGGCAGAATCTGGCGGGCCTTGCAGCCAAGCACGGACGCTAGCGCCTCGCAGACCGTGAGCGCCCTGCGCAGGCCGTCGGCACCGGTTCCGGCATTTGCATTCCCGGTATTCACGACAAGGGCCCGGACGGGGCCGGTCAAATGCTTCCTCGCCAGCAGAACCGGTGCCGCGCAGAAGCGGTTTTTCGTGAACACGCCCGCCGCAGACGTACCGGGCGCGAGCCGCACGACGAGCAGGTCCTTGCGATTGGCCTTGCGCACCCCTGCCATGGCGACGCCGAGCTCGACGCCGGCGACCGGGTAGAGCTGCGCCGCGTCCGGCGCCCGCAGATTCACTGCCATCGCCTCAACTCAGCTTGCCGTGGCAGTGCTTGTACTTGCGCCCCGAGCCGCAGGGGCAGGGATCATTGCGGCCGACCTTCTGCGTCGGGCGTACCGTCGGCTGCGGCTTCTTCACCTCCGCGCCCTCTGCGAGTGCAGTGTCGTAATCCGCATGCTGCAGGCGCACGTTCTCCACATGCTGCGCCACGTCTGCCTTGGGTACCTCTTCGCTGGCACGGATCTCGACCGCCACCAGCGTGCGTGTCACTTCCAGCTTCAGCCCTTCCAGCATGGCGCCGAACAGCTCGAAGGCCTCGCGCTTGTACTCCTGCTTGGGATTCTTCTGCGCGTAGCCGCGCAGGTGGATCCCCTGGCGCAAGTGGTCGAGCGCCGCCAGGTGCTCCCGCCAGTGCGAGTCGAGAATCTGCAGCATCATGTAGCGCTCGTACTGGTGGAAGGAGTCCTCGGCGCCTGGCGGGATCTTGGCCCGGTAGGACTCGTGCGACTCCTCGACGATGCGCTCGAGCAGGGCTGCGTCGCCGAGCTCCGGCTCCTGCTCCAGCCACTTGCCAGCGGGCAGCGCCAGGTTTAGCTCCGCCTTGAGCGCGCCCTCGAGTCCCTTCACGTCCCACTGCTCCTCGACGCTTTCCTCCGGCACGAAGGTGCGGAACAGGTCCGCGATCACGCCGGCGCGCAAGTCGGCGATACGCGGCGAAACGTCCTGCGACTCGAGCAACTCGTTGCGCAGCGTGTAGATGGTCTTGCGCTGGTCATTGGCGACGTCATCGTACTCGAGCAGCTGCTTGCGGATATCGAAGTTGCGCGCCTCGACCTTCCTCTGCGCGCTCTCGATCGAGCGCGTCACCATGGCGTGCTCGATCGCCTCGCCCTCTGGCATGCGCAGCATCAGCATGATCTTGTTGATGCGCTCGCCCGCGAAGATGCGCAGCAGCGGGTCCTCGAGCGAAAGGTAGAAGCGCGAGCTGCCGGCGTCGCCCTGCCGTCCGGAGCGGCCGCGCAGCTGGTTGTCCACTCGCCGCGACTCGTGCCGCTCGGTGCCCACGATGTGCAGGCCGCCTTCCTTGATCACGTGGTCGTGCAACTGCTGCCATTCGCTGCGCAGCTTCTCGATGCGCGCGCCCTTCTCCTCCGCAGGCACCTTGTCGTCCGCCTCGATCAGTTCGCACTGCTTCTCCACATTTCCGCCCAGCACGATGTCGGTACCGCGCCCCGCCATGTTGGTGGCGATGGTGACCATCTTCGGCCGACCGGCCTGGGCGACGATCTCGGCCTCGCGCGCGTGCTGCTTGGCGTTCAGAACCTGGTGCGGCAGCTTGTCCTTGGTGAGGAGCGACGAGAGCAACTCCGAGGCCTCGATCGAGGTGGTGCCCACCAGCACCGGCTGCCCGCGCTCGTGGCAGTCCTTGATGTCGTCGATGATCGCCTTGTGCTTCTCCTTCGCCGTGCGGTACACCAGGTCCAGCCGGTCGTCGCGGATCATCGGCTTGTGCGTCGGAATCACCATCGTCTCGAGGCCGTAGATCTCCTGGAACTCGTAGGCCTCGGTGTCCGCAGTGCCGGTCATGCCGGCGAGCTTTCCGTACATGCGGAAATAGTTCTGGAACGTGATCGAGGCGAGCGTCTGGTTCTCGTTCTGGATCGACACCTTCTCCTTCGCCTCCACCGCCTGATGCAGTCCGTCGGACCAGCGCCGGCCGTGCATCATGCGCCCGGTGAACTCATCGACAATGATCACCTCGCCGTCCTGCACTACGTAGTGCTGGTCGCGGTGGAACAGGTGGTGCGCGCGCAGCGCCGCGTACAGGTGATGCACCAGGTTGACGTAAGCCGGCTCGTACAGGCTGGCTCCCTGGGGCAACATCCCGACGCGCGCCAGCACCTCCTCGGCGTGAGCGTGGCCGGACTCCGACAAGCTGATCTGGTGGTTCTTCTCATCCACCCAGAAATCGCCCTCGCCGTTCTCGTCCTTCTGCCGTGAGAGAAGCGGCGCCACCTCGTTCATGCGCGCATAGACCTCGGTGCGATCCTCGGCCTGGCCCGAGATGATGAGCGGGGTACGCGCCTCGTCGATCAGGATCGAGTCCACCTCGTCGACGATGGCGTAGCGCAGGCCGCGCTGGAAGCGCTCCTCGATGCGCATCGCCATGTTGTCGCGCAGGTAGTCGAAGCCGAATTCGTTGTTGGTGCCGTAAGTGATGTCCGCCGCGTACGCGGCGCGCTTCGCGTCGGGCTCCAGCTGCGGGATGTTGACGCCCACGCTGAGGCCGAGGAAGCCGTAGATCTTGCCCATCCATTCCGCGTCGCGCTTGGCGAGGTAGTCGTTCACCGTGACGATGTGCACGCCGCGCCCGGCAAGGGCGTTCAGGTAGGCGGGAAGCGTGGCCACCAGCGTCTTGCCCTCGCCGGTGCGCATCTCCGCGATCTTGCCGTCGTGCAGCGCCATGCCGCCGATCAGCTGCACGTCGAAGTGCCGCATCTTCAGCCGGCGCTTGCCCGCCTCGCGCACCACGGCGAATGCCTCCGGCAGCAGTTCCTCCAACCCTTCGCGCTCGGCCGCCTCCTTCTGCTCCACGGGAGCGGCAGCGATGCGCGCCGCGAGACGCTGCCTGAACTCGGCGGTTTTCGCGCTCAACGCCGCATCGGACAGGCCGGCAATGGCCGGCTCGAGCGCGTTGACGCGATCGACGACGCGGGAATACTGCTTGAGCAGCCGGTCATTGCGGCTGCCGAAGATCTTGGTGAGGACGTTGGCGATCATCGAGGGCGTCGCCCGCATTACGGGCGCGCGGAAATACCCTGAAAACTCAAAATTTTAGCATGCCGGGGGCAGACCCCGGGGCGCCGCTAGCGGCCGGCGCGCGCGGCTTGCTGCGAGGCTTGAGAGGCGAGCACGAAGCGCGCTGGATTCTGCGCCGAACCCTTGAAGCGCACCTCGAAGTGCAGGTGCGGGCCGGTCGAGCGACCGGTAGTGCCGACGTCGGCAATCCTGCGCCCGCGCTGCACCACGTCGCCCTCCCTGACATACAGCTTCGAGGCATGCGCATAGCGCGTCACCAGGTCGTTGCCGTGGTCCACGTCGACCATGTTGCCGTACTGCGGGTGGAATCCGGCGAAGATCACTACGCCACCCGCCGCGGCGATGATCGGTGAGCCGAGGTCAGCCAGGAAATCGATTCCCTCGTGCATCGCCTGCTGCCCGGTGAACGGGTCGATGCGCATGCCGAAGCCCGACGCGTTGAAGGGCGCATTCACCGGCATCATCGTCGGCATCAGCTTCTTCTTGATCGCCTGCTCGAACAGCTGCGCCTCAAGCACGCCGAGCATGTCGGTGCGGTTCTCGACGTTGCGCGACAGCGTGCCAAGCTTCTCGCCGAACTCGGCGAGTGACAGGTTCTGCGGCGGCAGCGTGGTGGGCTGCGCCCCGCCCAGGCCGGGCGCTTCGCTGAAGCGGAACTCCTGCGGGCGGATGCCGGCCAGCGTGGACAGCCGATCCCCCAGGGCGTCCAGGCGCGCGAGTTGCGCCTGCATTTCGCCCAGTTTCACCGCCATGGCGTTCAGGTTCTGCTGCACGAACTGGCGTGCGCGCTCGGCCTCGCCCTGCTGCGCAGCGAGCAACAATTCCTGCACCACGGGAATCTTGATGTCGGTGGCGAAGCGAATGGTCAGCCAGTAGAGGCCCGCCGTCATGCCAAGCAGCAGCAGGAGCGCGAGCATCATCGACGCGACCAGATGGCGCGTCGAGATGTTCAGCGTCCTGGCTTTCGCCAGTCGGTCAGGGATTACGATAATCTGCAACTGGTACTCCCTTTGCTCTGTGCCCCGTGCAAACCCCGAAAATCGACCGCTACCTCGCCTCCGACGACACCCTCCGGCCGATCGTCGCCAGGGCGCGCCAGATCGATGCGCTGGCCAAGCTTTGCGCCGAGTTCCTGCCGCCCGGGCTGGTCCGCCAGGTACGGGCGGCCAACTTCAGGGACGGCGAACTCGTTCTGCTTGCCAGCAACCCGCCGGCTGCGGCAAAGCTAAAAATGATGGCCGACAGCCTGCGTAAGTTCTTGTTACAACAGGGTTCGAAGGTTAGTTCAGTTTCCGTGAGGGTGCAACCAACCAGTGCACACTCTGCCCCTGCGTCGCAGGGCAAGGCTGCCACCCTGTCGACTACAGGAATCTCTGAATTATCAGTACTTTATAACCATCTTCCCGTCGATTCGCCAGCCCGGCGCGCCTTGGGAAGATTGCTGAACCACCACGGCGTCAGACCGCCACCAGCAATCGCTCCCCGAAAAGCAGCAAGAGGACCAGCACGAAGAGGAAAAGGGCGTACTTGAACGTGAGCCAGGCGAAGCGCAGGTACTTGCGCTGGCCGGTGAGCATGTACATCAGCACGCAGGCGGCTAGCGCCACCGCAACCAGCAGCCCGAGGATCCGGACCAGCAGCACCTAGGCGGTCTGTCTGACGAGCCCGGCGACGCCGGCGGGGGCTTCCTCGGCGCGCTCGAAGCTGGCCATTTCCCACCCGGCCGGATCCGCCACCAGCGCGCGCAGAAGTTTGTTGTTGATCGCGTGGCCGGACTTGTGCGCCGTAAACGCGCCCAGCAGCGGCCGGCCTAGCAGGTACAGGTCGCCGATCGCGTCGAGCACCTTGTGGCGGATGAATTCGTCGGCGAATCTCAGGCCATCCGCGTTCAGCAGCCGGAACTCGTCGAGCACCAGCGCGTTGTCCAGGCCGCCGCCAAGCGCGAGGCCGTCTTCGCGCAATTGTTCGACCTCGTGCATGAAGCCGAATGTGCGCGCGCGCGCGATTTCCTTCAGGTAAGAGGTCTGGGCGAAGTCCACCGTCACCGACTGGCTGGTCTTCTCGATCACGGGATGATTGAAGTCGATGGAGAACGACAGGCGCAGCCCCTCGTAGGGCTCCAGCCGTGCCCACTTGTCGCCTTCGCGGACTTCGACAGGCCGCTTTACTCGCAGAAAGCGCTTCGGCACGGCCTGCTCTTGCAGGCCCGCCTGCTGCACCAGCAGCGCGAAAGGCGCGGCGCTGCCGTCCATGATCGGCACTTCGGGACCGTCGATATCGATGTAGGCGTTGTCCACGCCCATGCCGGCAAGTGCCGACATCAAGTGCTCGACGGTGTAGACCTTGGCGCCCTGGTGCACGAGACACGAGGAAAGCCGCGTTTCGCCGACCAAGTCGGCGCGCGCCGGGATGTCCACGGGAGGTTCGAGATCCACGCGGCGGAACACGATGCCGGTGTCGGGCTGCGCGGGACGCAGCGCGATGCTGACCTTCTGACCGGTATGCAGGCCGACGCCCTGGGCGCGGACCAGGCTCTTGAGGGTGCGTTGCTTGAGCATGCCTAACTTCTTGAGCGGAGGGCGAATTCTAGCAGACAGGGACGGCGCAGCGCCTCCGGCAAGGAGGTAGGAAGCGCTGCGCCGCGCCTGGATCGCGCCCGGCTAGTCGGCTTGCTTGCGCAGGAACGCCGGGATGTCGTACTTGTCGACCCCGCTCTGCTGAAGCGCCTCGACCGTGGAGGCACGGTTGCGCCGGATCACCGCCGGCACCGAGTCGAGCTGGTTGTAGTCCACCGCGCCGCCCGCCACTAGCGGCTGGTTGTCGGTGCCGGTCTTCTGCGATACCACCAGCTGCGGCTTGGGCTGACGCGCGGCGACCGGTGCACCGAGCCCGGTGGCGACCACCGTCACGCGCAGTTCGTCATTCAGCCCGTCGTCGTACACCCCGCCGTAGATGATGGTGGCGTCTTCCGCGGCGAAGGCGCGCACGGTGTTCATCACCTCCTTGGTCTCACGCAGCTTGAGGCTCGAGCGCGAGGCGCTGATGTTTACCAGCACGCCGCGTGCGCCTGCCAGGTTCACGCCCTCCAGCAGAGGGCAGGCGACGGCCTGCTCCGCCGCGATGCGCGCGCGGTCGATGCCGCTCGCCGCCGCCGATCCCATCATCGCCATGCCCTGCTCGGACATCACGGTGCGCACGTCCTGGAAATCAACGTTCACCAGCCCAGGCTGGTTGATGATCTCGGCGATCCCCGCCACCGCGCTGTTCAGCACGTCGTCGGCCGCCTTGAACGCCTCTTCCTGCGTCACATCCTCGCCCAGCACCTCCTCGAGCTTGTCGTTGAGGATCACGATCAACGAGTCCACGTGCGGCGCCAGGTCGCCGATGCCCTGCTCGGCGATCTTCATGCGCTTGGAGCCCTCGAAGGAGAACGGCTTGGTGACCACCGCCACGGTGAGGATGCCGAGCGTGCGCGCCACCTCCGCGATGACCGGCCCGGCGCCGGTGCCCGTGCCGCCGCCCATCCCGGCGGTGATGAACACCATGTGGGCGCCGGCGACCGCCTCCTCGATGCGCTCACGATCGGCGATGGCCACCGCGCGCGCCTCCTCGGGCTTGGCGCCCGCACCCAGCCCGCTCGAGCCGAGTTGGATCTGGTTGCGCGACTTGTTGCGCGACAGCACCTGCGCGTCGGTGTTGATGACGATGAACTCCACGCCTTCGACGCCCTTGTCGATCATGTGGTTGACGGCGTTGCCGCCCGCACCACCGACCCCGATCACCTTGATGACCGGTCCCGCTGCCTGACTATCTACGATTTCGAACATGTGTTTCCTCCTTGCCAGTGAGAACAACGTCAAAAATTCCTCTGGAACCACTCGCGCATGCGGGAGAGCACCGCACGCACCGAGCCGTCCTGCCGCGAAAGCTGGCCCTGCCTGACCTGCTGCACGCCTTCCAGCAGCAGGCCCACCGCGGTGGCGTAGCGCGGATTGCGCACCACGTCGGCGAGGCCGCCGGCGTAGCGCGGGATGCCCACGCGCACCGGCATGTGGAAGATCTCCTCGCCGAGCTCGACCATGCCGCGCATCACCGAGCTGCCGCCCGTGAGCACCACGCCGGAGGACAGCAGCTCCTCGAAGCCCGACTCTCGCAGCACCTGCTGCACCAGCGAGAACAGCTCCTCCACGCGCGGCTCGATCACTTCAGCGAGCGTCTGGCGCGACATCACGCGCGGACCGCGGTCGCCGATGCCCGGCACCTCGATCATCTCGTTTGGGTCGGCGAGCTGGCGCAGCGCCACGCCCTGGCGCACCTTGATCAGTTCGGCCTCGGCGGTCGGCGTGCGCAGCGCCATGGCGATGTCGTTGGTGATCTGATCGCCGGCGATCGGAATCACCGCGGTATGGCGGATCGCGCCGTGCGTGAACACGGCGATGTCGCTGGTGCCGCCGCCGATGTCCACCAGGCACACGCCGAGGTCCTTCTCGTCCTCCGACAGCACGGCGCGCGAGGACGCGAGCGGCTGCAGGATCAGGTCGTTCACTTCCAGCCCGCAGCGGCGCACGCACTTGACGATGTTCTGCGCAGCAGACACCGCGCCGGTGACGATGTGCACCTTCACTTCCAGCCGCACGCCGGACATGCCGATTGGCTCGCGCACGTCCTCCTGACCGTCGATAATGAACTCCTGCCGCAGCACGTGCAGGATCTGCTGGTCCGTAGGGATATTTACCGCCTTCGCCGTCTCGATGGCGCGCTCCACGTCGAGCACGCCCACCTCGCGGTCCTTGATAGCCACCATGCCGGTGGAGTTGAAGCTCTTGATGTGGTTGCCGGCGATGCCGGTGAACGCGGAAGCGATCTTGCAGTCCGCCATCAGTTCGGCCTCCTCGAGCGCGCGCTGCACCGCGTGCACGGTGGCCTCGATGTTCACCACCACGCCCTTCTTCAGGCCCTTGGACTCGTGCGAGCCCATGCCGAGGATCTCGAGGGAGCCGTCGGCGCGCAGTTCCGCCACCAGCGCCGCCACCTTGGAGGTGCCGATGTCCAGCGCGACGACGAGGTTCTTGGCTTCCTTGGCCATGCCTCAGCCGCCTTTCAGTTCCGGCACGCGCAGGGCGAAGCCGTTGGGGTAGCGCAGGTCAACGTACTCGTGCTTGCGCTGCATGCGCGCAAGCGTCTGCGGGTGCACGGCCACGAAGCGCTCCAGCCGCCCGTCAACCGGATCGTTGGGCGCATCGCGGCCGAGCTCGATGGTCAGTCCGCCGCCCAGGCGCGCCTGCCAGGCACGGCGCGGCGACAGGATCAGCGCCTCGAGCGGCGCGCCGAGCGGCGCAAGCAGCTGCGCAAAGCGCAGGAAGCGACGCGCGACTTCGCCCTCGCTGCCTGCCGGACCGGCAAGCAGCGGCAGCGCCACGTCGCTCTTCCCCGCGAAGCGCTCGCCCTGCACGTTGACCAGGCCGGTATCGCTCCAGCGCGCCAGCGCGACGTGCTCCTCGAGCGTCACCTCGAGGCGGTCGGGCCACACGCGGCGCACCTGCACGCGCCGCACCCAGGGCAGCTGCTCCAGCGCGGCGCGCGGCTGCGCCAGGTCGACGGCAAAGAAGTTGCCTTCGATGCGGCCGCGCACCGCCTGCGCGACCTCGGCACCGGTGGTGTGCGCAAGCTCTCCGCGCAGCTGCAGTTCGCGCAGCGGGAACAGCGGCGAGCGCAGGACCAACTGCACGGCGGCGAAGGCGAACACCAGCAGCGCGAGCGCGGTGAGGGCGCCGGCTGCTGCGTTGAGCAGGCGCGGGTTATCCCACATGAGCGCCCTCCAGAATGCGCAGGCACAGGTCCTCGTAGGACATGCCTACGGCGCGCGCCGCCATAGGCACCAGGCTGTGGCCGGTCATGCCCGGCGAAGTGTTGACTTCGAGCAGCCACGGCTTGCCCGCCGCGTCGAGCATCAGGTCGACGCGCCCCCAGCCTGTGCAGCCGGGCAGCGCGAAGGCCTGCAGCGCGAGCGCCTGCAGCGCGACCTCCTTCTCGGCGGGCAGGCCGCACGGGCACAGGTAGCGCGTGTCGTCGCTGAAGTACTTGTGCTGGTAGTCGTAGTTGGCCTGCGGCGCCTCGATGCGGATCAGGGGCAGCGCGGTGTCGCCGAGGATGCTGGCGGTGTACTCGGGCCCGTCGACGAAGCTTTCCGCCAGCGCGATATCCCGGTATTCGCGCGCCGCGAGCTCGTAGGCCGCAGGCAGCTGCGACACTGCCGTGACCTTGGTCAAACCGAGGGTCGAGCCTTCGTTCGCCGGCTTGACGATGAGCGGCAGGCCAAGCTCGCGCGCCACGGCGTTCCAGTCGTCGCCCGCCGCGAGGATGCGATAGCGGGGTGTCGGCAGGCCGTTGGCGATCCAGATCATCTTGGTGCGCCACTTGTCCATGGCAATGGCCGAGCCGAGCACGCCGCTCCCGGTGTAGGGAATGCCCATGACTTCGAGTGCGCCCTGCATCGTGCCGTCCTCGCCGCCGCGGCCGTGCAGTGCGATGAAGCAGCGCTCGAAGCCTTCGGCCTTGAGGTCCGCCAGGTTGCGCTGCGCCGGATCGAAGGCATGCGCGTCGACGCCTTTCGCGCGCAGTGCCTTGAGCACGCCGGTACCGCTCATGAGGGAGATCTCCCGTTCCGCGGAGCGGCCGCCCATCAGCACGGCGGCCTTGCCATGAATCATGCGGCGTCCCCCACGATGCGCACCTCGGGTTGCAGCGCCACCGCGGTCCGCTCGAGCACCCGCGCGCGCACTTCCCCGATCAGCCACTCGATGTCCGAAGCGCGCGCCGCGCCCTTCTGATTGACGATGAAATTGGCGTGCTTCTCGGACACCCGCGCGCCGCCGCGCGCGAGGCCTTTCAGCCCGCAGGACTCGATCAGCCGGGCCGCATGGTCGCCGGGCGGGTTGCGGAACACGCTGCCGGCGTTGGGCAACGAAAGCGGCTGCGAGGCGATGCGTTTCTCGAGCAGCTCCTTGATGCGCGCGCGCGAGGTCGCGCCGTCGCCTTTGCGCAGGTCGAACCAGGCGCCGACGAACCACTCGTCCGCGCCGAGGCGGCCGCCGCCGATCAGCGAGCAATGGCGATAGCCGGTCTCGAATTCTTCGCGCGCACGCGTGCGTACCTGCCCGCGCCGGTCGATGGTGAGCGCGCGCCAGACGATCTCCCATGTCTCGCCGCCGTAGCAGCCCGCGTTCATCGCCAGCGCGCCGCCCACGGTGCCCGGGACGCCCGCGAGAAATTCCGCCCCCGCAAGATCGTGGCGCGCCGCAAAGCGCGCCACCTTAGGGCTCGCCACGCCCGCCTCCGCGTACACACGACCGGCGACCAACTCGGGATGCCGGGCCGCGGCATGGGTCAGCACCACCGTGCCGGCGAAGCCGCCGTCGCGCACCAACAGGTTGGAGCCGAGGCCCACAAACAGCAGCGGCTCCGCCGCCGGCAGCTGGCGCAGGAATGCCGACAGGTCGTCGAGGTCCGCGGGCGCATAGCAGCGTGCGGCCGGGCCGCCGGCGCGCCAGCTGACGTGCCGCGCCATCGGCTCGTTGGCCTTCAGCTCGCCGCGCAACCCTTCCAGTCGCAGTGCGTCCGTCATGTCCATGTCAGTTGCGCGGCAACGCCGCTGATCGAGCCGGCGCCCATGGTCAGCACCACGTCGCCGTCCTGCGCAACGCGCCGGATAGCCCCGGCCATCTGCGCGATGTCTTCGACGAACAGCGGCTCGACCTTGCCCGCCACCCGCACGGCGCGAGCGAGCGAACGGCCGTCCGCGGCGACGATGGCCGTCTCGCCTGCCGGGTAGACCTCCGCCAGCAGCACCGCGTCCGAGGTCGAGAGCACGCGTACGAAGTCCTCGAACAGGTCGCGCGTGCGCGTGTAGCGGTGCGGCTGGAAGGCGAGCACGATGCGTCGCCCGGGGAACGCGCCGCGCGCGGCGGCCAGGGTCGCCGCCATTTCCGCCGGGTGGTGCCCGTAGTCGTCGATGAGCGCGAAGCTGCCGCCGCCCTCGAGGCGCACGTCGCCGTAGCGCTGGAAGCGCCGGCCGACGCCGCGGAACTCCGCGAGCGCCTTGAGGATCGCCGCGTCTGCGACGCCCAGCTCGGTGCCGACCGCGATCGCCGCGAGCGCGTTGCGCACGTTGTGCTCGCCCGGCAGGTTGAGGGTCACTTCGAGCGCCGGCCGTTTCTCGCGCAGCGCGGTGAAGCGCATGCGGCCGCCGGCGTGAACCGCCTTCTGTGCGCGCAACATGGCGTCCGCAGCGAATCCGTAGGTGACCAGCGGCTTGGAGACGAACGGCAGGATCTCGCGCACGTTGGCGTCGTCGACGCACAGGATGGCGCTGCCGTAGAAGGGCAGGTTCTGCAGGAACTGCACGAACGCCTGCTTCAGGCGCGCGAAATCGTGCTGGTAGGTTTCCATGTGGTCGGCGTCGATGTTGGTCACCACTGCCAGTACCGGCTGCAGGTGCAGGAACGAGGCGTCGGACTCGTCCGCCTCGACCACGATGTAGTCGCCCTGACCGAGGCGCGCGTTGGATCCGGCTGCGTTCAGCCGCCCGCCGATGACGAAAGTGGGATCGAGCCCGCCCTCGGCGAGCACGCTCGCCGCCAGGCTGGTGGTGGTGGTTTTGCCGTGCGTCCCGGCGATCGCCACCCCGCGCTTCAGGCGCATCAGCTCCGCGAGCATCAGCGCGCGCGGCACGACCGGCACGCGACGCGTTCGCGCCGCCACCACTTCCGGGTTGTCCGCACGCACGGCGCTTGACACCACCACCGCATCTGCGCCGTCGACGTTCTGCGCGGCATGGGCGAGCGCGACGCGCGCGCCGAGCTCCTTCAGGCGCCGCGTCGCCACGTTCTCCGCCAGATCCGAGCCGCTCACCTGGTAGCCGAGGTTGACCAGCACCTCGGCGATGCCGCTCATCCCCGCGCCGCCGATCCCGACGAAATGGATATGCCGGACCTTGTGCTTCATTTCGCCAGCTCCATGCAGCGCTTGGCGACGACGCGTGCCGCGTCGGGCTTGCCCAACGCGCGGGCCTTGCGCGCCATCTCGAGCAGCTTCGGCCGGTCGAGCGCGCGCAGCAGCGCAGCGAGCGTCCCGGGCGAGAGTTCCACCTGCGGCAGCAGGATCGCGGCGCCCTGGTCGGCGAGGAAGCGCGCGTTGGCGGTCTGGTGGTCGTCCACCGCGTGCGGGTAGGGCACCAGCACGCTCGCCACGCCACCGGCGCACAGCTCGGCTACGGTCATCGCGCCCGCGCGGCAGATGACGAGGTCGGCCTCCGCGTAGCGGCGCGCAATGTCGTCGATGAAAGGCGTGAGTTCGCCCTGCACGCCGGCCGCGGCATAGGCCGCGCGCAGCGCCGCGTAGTTCTTTTCGCCCGACTGGTGCACCACCGCGGGCTTCGGTTCGAGGAGGGCGATCGCGCGCGGCACGCACTCGTTGAGCGCCTGCGCGCCGCCCGAGCCGCCCACCACCAGCAGCCGCAGCGGGCCGCAGCGCCGTCCATAGCGCTCCGCGGGGTTGGAGAGCGCGGCGATCTCGCCGCGCACCGGGTTGCCAGTCCATTCCGCCCCTTTCAGCGCCTGCGGGAAAGCGGACATGGTCTTGTCGGCGACGCCGGCCAGAATTCGGTTGGTGAGTCCGGCAATCGCGTTCTGCTCGTGCACCGCGAGCGGACGCGCGAGCAGCGAGGCCATCATGCCGCCCGGGAACGCGACGTAGCCGCCCATGCCGAGCACCACATCGGGTCGCAGGCGGAAGATCGTTCTCGCGGCCTGCCAGAAGCCGACGAGCAGATTGAGAGGCAGCAGCAGCGCCGCTGCGAGGCCCTTGCCGCGCAGCGCCGCGGCGCGAATCGCCGCCAGCTCGTAGCCGCGCGCGGCGACGAGCCGCGCTTCCATCCCGGCGCGCGTACCCATCCACACCACGCGCCAGCCGTGCTCGCGCAGCACATCCGCCACCGCGAGACCGGGGAACACGTGGCCGCCGGTGCCGCCCGCCATGATCAGCGCGGTCCTCATGCCTTCAGCCCCCGCGCCAGCTGGCGGCACTCCCAGTCGATGCGCAGCAGGATCGCCAGCGCCACGCAGTTCACCACCAGCCCCGTGCCGCCGAAGCTCATCAGCGGAAGCGTCAGGCCCTTGGTCGGCAGCAGGCCCATGTTCACGCCCATGTTGATGAGCGCCTGGAAGCCGATCCATACGCCGATGCCCTGCGCGGCAAGCGACGCGAAGTGCCGCTCGCGCAGTGCGGCATGCCGGCCGATGGCGAACGCGCGCATCACCACCCAGACGAACAGCGCGATCACCAGCGCCACGCCGGCAAGGCCGAGCTCCTCGGCGATCACCGCGAGGAGGAAATCGGTGTGCGCCTCGGGCAGATAGAACAGCTTCTCCACGCTCGCGCCCAGCCCCACGCCCAGCCACTCGCCGCGACCGAAGGCGATCAGCGCGTGCGACAGCTGGTAGCCGCGGCCGAAGGGATCGGTCCAGGGGTCCATGAAACCGAGAATGCGGTGCATACGGTACTCGGAGGTGAGCACCAGCAGCACGAAGCCGAGCACCAGCATCGCCCCCAGCGCGGCGAAGTGCCGGCCGTTCATGCCGCCGAGGAACAGGACGCCGAAGGCGGTGACGGCGATCACTACCAGCGCGCCGAAGTCCGGCTCGCGCAGCAGCAGCCAGGAGACGAACATCATCACCGCCAGCATCGGCAGCAGCCCGCGCCGGAAGCTCTTCATGACCGCGTGCTTGCGCACCGTGTAGTCGGCGGCATACAGCACCACCGCGAGCTTCATCAGCTCCGAGGGTTGCATGGTGACCGCGCCAAGATTGATCCAGCGGCGCGCGCCGTTCACCTCGCGGCCAATGCCGGGCACCAGCACCAGCACCAGCAGCGCGACGCCGCCGAGGAACAGCCACGGCGCCGCCTTCTGCCAGTAGCGCACCGGCACGAGGAACACCCCCATCGCGGCGGCGAGCGCCACACCGAGGAACGCCGTGTGGCGCGCCAGGTAAAAGGCCGCGTTGCTGCCAGTGTGGCGGCTCGACTCGGCGGTGGAGATGGACGCCGAATACACCATCACCAGGCCCAGCGCCATCAGGAGCAGCGCCGCCCAGGCGAGCGAGCGGTCGTACTCGGGCGCTGCGGCCTCCTTGGCGAAGACGAAGGTGGCGCTCACCTCAGTCCCCCAGCGCGTGCAGCGCCGCGGCGAACGCTTCGCCACGATGCCGGTAGTCGCGGAACATGTCGAAGCTGGCGCAGGCGGGCGACAGCAGCACGGCGTCGCCGGGCTGCGCCAGCTGCGCCGCGCGCGCCACCGCCTGCTCCAGCGTCGCGCAGCGCTCGAGCGGTACACCGCTGGCGGCGAGCGCACGTTCAATGAGCGGTGCATCGCGCCCAATCAGCAGCACGCGGCGCGCATGCGCGGCGACGGCCGGCGCGAGCGGCGCGAAGTCCTGCCCCTTGCCCTCGCCGCCCGCAATGAGCAGCGCGGGACGTCCCAGGCCGGTGAGGGCGGCCACCGTG
>Ga0210377_10002768_pt1 | contig 15182 bp, 14 predicted proteins | sample PLM4_65_b1redo_FD_155480 | JGI IMG/M metagenome (GOLD analysis project Ga0210377, IMG submission 155480) | Groundwater sediment microbial communities from an aquifer in East River, Colorado, USA - PLM4_65_b1 redo | ecosystem: Environmental > Terrestrial > Soil > Riparian zone | place: USA: East... | reverse complement strand
CCCTACCAGCCGGGCACCGCCAAGGAAGATTCGCTCATGGCGCGCTACAGCCGCGGCAACCCACTCAAACGCGCCATCCAACAAGTATTGATCTATCAATGCTCCACTTCCGGTGGACCCATCTCTCTGCCATCCTCGGGGACGGAGAGCACGCCTCAACCCCAGCCGACAACGGATACCGTTGGTGAAGGTCCGCGCGCCCGCGTCAAAGCCGAGCTGACCTGGGGCTTGAACATCCGCTCCAGCACCGATACCTCCAGCATGGCAAACGTGGTCGCCTCGGTAACGGCAGGAACGGAATTGCTCCTGCTCGATGCCGATGGAGAGTCAAAGATTGGGAAGCAACAATGGGTGCGAGTCCGTGAACCAGGCGGCAAGGAAGGCTTCGCCGCGGCGTGGTATTTGGATAAAGTCTCCGGTGCGGCTCCCGCTCCATCAACGGAACCAACTCCGGGTCCGGGCAATGAAGCGCCGGTCCCATCTGGTCCGGTGCAAGTCCGCGTGACCGCATCCATGTTGCGTATCCGCTCCAGCCCCGATACATCCAGCGATGCAAACATTATTACCACCGTCCCAGCCGGGACAATTCTTACACTCGTCAACGCCTCAGATGAATCAAAGATCGGCGGCAACGGTCAATGGGTGCGCGTGCGCACGGCACAAGGACAGGAAGGAATGACCGCGGCATGGTATTTGGAAAAAGTTGTCAGCGGCACGCCCACAACTCCATCCACACCTTCAACACCCGATATCCATCGCACCCGTGCATCCATTGGCGATGGGTTGGAAAACGTTCCTATGCAAGCACCCGCCAACAGCCGCATCAACGACAACGGACTGCTGGCGCGCATCTGGAATAACTATGGCGGACTTCTGGCTGCAATCGCTGACAAGATGAATTTTGATCCTGCCATCGCTGTGGCGATCCTCGCACAAGAGTCAGGCGGGCAGCCCTATGGAACCGATGGACGTTTGATCATCCGCTTTGAGAACCATCTCTTTTATGACAATTGGGGGAAGAACAACATCTCTGTGTACAACAGCCATTTCCAAACCGGCTCACCCCGCTGGACGGGACACAAATGGCGTCCGAATGCCAGTGGTACCTGGCGTGCCTGCCACACCAGCCAAAGCGTGGAATGGGATGTATTTTCCTTTGCCCAAACTTTGGATGATAGCGCCGCGAAAAAATCCATCAGCATGGGTCTGCCACAGGTGCTTGGTTCGAACTTTGGCATCCTGGGATTTGCCTCGGTGCATGATATGTTCAACGCCTTCGTTGCCAGTGAGCGTAATCAGGTGGTGGCATTTTTTGACTTTCTGCAAGGCAATGCTCCGACAGCCACAAATGCCTTGAAAAAGCGCGACTTTCGGACGATCGCATCCATCTATAATGGACCGGGAAATGCAGACCATTATGGCAAATTGATTGAAGGGCATTACAATAACTTCATCGCATTGCGAGGCTCCCAAGCGCCGGAACCATCGACGCCATCCACTCCCACACCCCCTGAACCGACGCCACAAATGGACCCGAAGAAAAAATACCTGGTGGTGTCGGATGCAGCAGGCGACTCCGGAACCGAATTACGCAAGACGGCATCGAACAGCGCCGTTTCACAAATGCACCTGACGCCCGACATGTTGCTGATCGTGATCGAACCGTATGCCAAAGCCAAGGGCAAGCTGGGCAAACAGGATCAATGGATCTATGTGCGTGGACCCAACAAAAAGCTGGGGTATGTGCTTTCACAATTTGTAAAACTTCCATAAAAGTGGTTTCAGATTTAATGTCACTCGTGAGGAGATAGCATGAATAGCGACCTGGTCATTACCATAGAAAATGCACAAGCCACTGTCCTTGTGACGGTATTCCACATCCGCGGCTGGCTGGATTCTCAAAGTGAGGAACAATTGCTGGGTGCGGCGCGCACCGCCTACGAAGAAGGGGCACGCTTTCTCCTGGTCGATATGACCGAGCTCGATACGCTGACCAGTGCAGGCATCCGCGCCATCCAAAAGGTCTACCAGATGTACACACCCAAGGCAGATCACATGAAGGTCTCACACTTGAAATTATGCAATGCCCCTCCGCAGATCTATAACGTGCTGGGCATCACCGGTTTTCTTCACAACGTTCCCATGTATGAAAGTGTAGCCACTGCGGTCGAGGCGTTCGGTAACGATTGATCCTCTTTTTGCTGTAGATCATCAGGCTCTTCGATAGTCGAGGAGCCTGTGCCTTTAAATGTGTCATTTATCCGAGAATTGGACTAAACAAGACGCCCGTTAGTTGTTAACAGCCTGCAAGTATGCAGCGCGGGGGAGATACTACAATGATAAAACGTACGAGTTATGCGCGTTCAAACCCACCCTTATGTCCTTTTCCTGGCGGTCTCAGCGCTGATTTCGTTGATCGCATCGCTTATCACTCGGAGACGTTCTGCACCGGGCTCCTTCACATTGGGACTGTTGTTATTTGCCATGTCGGTCTGGTCTGGCTCCTATGCCCTCTCGTTGACCGATATTCCCCTCTCTTCAAAAACCTTTTGGCTGGGCATCATGTTCATCAGCATGGCATCCGTCCCGGTCACCTATCTGATCTTTATCTTGGAGTACACACGCCGCCAGAAATGGCTGTCTCCTTTGCCTATAAGTCTGATCCTGGCGATCCCAATCCTCTCTCTGATCCTGAAATGGACCAATGGATATCATCACCTGGTCTACCTTTCATTCAAAACGATCGAACTGGATAACACATATGTGATCCAATATGTGCTTGATCCCTGGTATTACGTAGGCATGGCATACTCCTATGCAGTCATTGCCATCAGCTTCATCCTCCTGCTCAGCAGTACGATTTATTCAGGTCCCCTGTTACGAAATCAGTATTACCAGGTCCTGCTGGCTTCTCTTGTTCCCCTGCTGGCAAATCTTTATGGGGCGCTCTTTTTCTCCGACCAATCCCTGCTCGACCTGTCACCCATCAGCTTCGGGCTCTGCGGCATTCTTTTCGTCTATTCCTTTTTCCGCAGCCAGCTCCTTGATTTACTCCCCGTGGCGCGCAATCGTCTCATCGAGAACATGAGCGACGGCGTGCTGGTATTGGACGCCCAGGGGCGCATCGTGGATATCAACCCTGCCATGTTGGAAATTTTAAAGGGCAGGTCAGCCTCCTTCATCGGGAAAAATGTGTCTGAGATCATAAACGGCTGGGCGGAAATGTGTCTCGGTATACATGAATGAGGAGACGAATCACGTCAGGTAGACCCGCAACAGAGACCAGTTGACATACAGGTCGTAGATGCCCACACCCAGCAATAAAAATCCACTGACCACATTGATCAAACGGGCGCGTATCGCAAATTGACGCGTGATCCATCTCTGCGCCGCGCCGGAGAGGAACGAAAGCAGAAGAAGTGGAATCCCAAACCCCATACCGAACCAAAAGAAGACGGTGAGTTTGCTGAACGCTTCCACAGCCGTGAACGACAGGGCAAAGATGCTCACCACGAGCGGACCCGAACAGGGCAGGGCTATCGGTCCGTAGAGCAGACCATAAATGAATGCATTAACGAACGGATGGGAAAGAACGGGCACCTGCACCTGCGGCAGACTCTTGAATGGATTGATATTCAGCAACAACAGGATCCCGAACAGAATAATGATGACATCGGCAATGGGAATGACTATCGATAGAGCGCTGCCGATGGATACTGAAAGCAGGGCAATAATCCCACCCAATACCAGCATCATCGTCAATACACCAGCAAGCACAAAGAAGCCAAGAAAATAACGACCGGGTTTGTTCTGCAAGCCTGCCTGCCCACCGCTGATGTAGGCAAGAAAGCCTGGATATAACGGCAAAACACATGGACTGGTTGTGGCAAGCAAGCCCAAAGAGAGGGAAGTGAGGATTGTTTCCATGAGAGGTATCGACCGTCCCGAAGGATTGGAGGCGGGGTTAAAACATCCTCCAGGAATCCTTCGGGACGTTCATGAGAGACTACATTGTCTCATCCAAAAATGGTTTCAACGCGCTCAACAATTCTTCCGCGCTCTTGATGCCATAAGGAAGCGGATGCGCAGCCCCCTTGCGGTCAATGATCAACATCGGTGTGGATGGTGGGTTGAGGAACTGGTCACCATACAACGCTGCGATCTCGCGTGAGACATCCACAGAGGGTACGGCATAATACCAGTCGAAGTCGTTATTGTTTACATAGGACTTGAGCGCATCGGCATTTTCGTTCGGGTCGATATCAAGCCCAAGACTCACAAAGTCGGCGCGTTCGTCAAGTAATGCGTGCAGGGCTTTTACCTGTCCCTGTTGCTTCTTGCAGTTCGAACACCAGATCGCCATTGTCTCCACCAGCACCACTTTACCCTTGAGGTCGTTGATGGTAAAGGATTCACCGGTCTGTACATTGGTCAACGCGGCGGTAAACCATGTGGGAGCTTCCATCATCCCGCCATCCATCGCAGCTTCGGTTGGCTTCGTCATGGCATCAGGCATGGGGGTATCATGCGGCGTCATGACTTCCTCAGTGGGCTTGTCCATCATGGCAGATTCGGTCGGTTTCTCCATCATCGCATCGGGCGCTGTTCCCCCGCAAGACGACAGCACAAGCACGAATAACAACATCAAGGTCATCACAATATTTTGGGTTTTCATTCACGGCTCCTTTTTGATTTCCGGCATGATAACAAGCGCCCCTTACAAAACGGCTGTAAAATCATTACGAAATTCTGAACACATTCACCATTTCGTAAAACCTTGGAGTATGATTTCGCCAATGAACACCAGGAACATCCTCGTCGTGGAAGATGAAGCCAGCATCGCGGAGGTGGTGAGTCTCTACCTCAAACGCGCCGGATTCACAGTGCAGATCGCTTCGGATGGCAGGCAGGCAATGGGTTTGATCGAACGCCAGATGCCAGACTTCGTGATCCTGGACCTGATGCTACCCGAAGTGGACGGTCTCTCCCTCACTCGCTGGCTGCGTGACCGTTCCGATGTGCCGATCATCATGCTGACGGCGCGCCGCGAGGAGATCGACCGCATCACCGGGCTTGAAATGGGCGCGGACGATTACGTGGTCAAGCCCTTCAGCCCGCAGGAGTTGGTGAGCCGCGTGCGGGCGGTGATGAGGCGTCTCGGACGGGAACAGGACGCGGTGGAAAATGAGCGTGCTCTCTCGTTCGCGAATCTGTCCATCGACCCGAAGAGTCGCGTCGTCACTGTCAACGCCTCTCTCATCGAATTGACCGCCAAGGAATTTGACATGTTGTATCTATTGGCGCGGCATCCCAAACAGGTTTTTACGCGCGAGCAATTGTTGGAGCGCATCTGGGGCGGTGCGCAATACATCGACCCCGGCACGGTGACCGTCCACGTGCGGCGCCTGCGCGAAAAGATCGAAGACGATGCGTCCAAACCCGCCCGGCTGCTGACCGTGTGGGGCGTTGGTTATAAATTCGAACCGTGATTTACAGGTAGGGACAGGGCTTGCCCCTGTCCTCTTGCGAATTCAGGATACCCGCAAGGGGTATCCCTACAAAATTATTTTATGAAATCAACCCTCTCCCAAACCTCCATGCCTGCCCGTCTCGTGATCGGTATCCTGCTGATCGTTGTCCTCTCGCTGGGGATATTTTTCCTCGTGATGCTGCCACCCATGAAGGAACTCGGGCTGATGGCGTTGTACCTCGGCGTCACGGCGCTGGTCTCGGCACTGGCAGGCTACATTGCCTACCGTTTAGGGTGGATCAACTTCTCACCCACCCTCCGCTGGACACTGTTAGGCGGATATGCCCTCGCCAGCACTCTGACGTTTTTCAACGTCTGGTTCTCGGCGAACATGATGTTCGTCAATGAACACGATTTTCTGCTCGCGGTCATCCTGCTCATTTTTGCGGGTGGCATGGCAATGGTGCTGGGATATTTCATCTCAAGTACCATCACGGAGCGCATTCATCTCTTGCAGGGCGCGGCAGAAAAATTGGCAGGCGGCGACCTGCAAACCCGCGTGCCCGTCAGCGGGCGCGATGAAGTCGCTGCGCTGGCTGTGACATTCAACCAAATGGCAGAGCAGCTACAAGCCGCCGACCACAAGCAGCGCGAGCTCGATACCATGCGCCGCGATCTCATCGCCTGGGTCAGCCACGACCTGCAGACTCCGCTCACGTCCATGCGGGCGATCCTGGAAGCAGTAGCCGATGGCGTGGTGGATGACCCCGACATGGTAAAGCGCTATCTCAACACGGCGCAACGCGATGTGAAAAATCTTTCGGCATTGATCGATGATCTCTTCCAGATGGCGCAGCTCGATGCGGGCGGCTTTCCGCTTCACCGCGCAGAATCATCGTTGGGCGATCTCCTCTCCGATACGCTGGAAAGCTTCACACAACTCGCCAGGCAACAGGACATCACACTCGAAGGCAACGTCGATTCGGATGTCGACCCGGTCTTGATGGATACGCAAGCGATTGGGCGTGTGCTCAACAATCTCATTGGTAACGCACTGCGCCACACGTCTGCCCGGGGGCGCGTCAGCGTTTGGGTACGGCGATCAAGCCAGGGTGTGGAAGTGACCGTCAGCGACACCGGTGAAGGCATCCGCGCGGAGGACATCCCGCATATCTTCGAACGTTTCTATCGCGGTGAAAAGTCCCGCAATCGCGGCACAGGCGGAGCAGGGTTGGGTCTCGCCATCGCGCGCGGCATCGTGCAGGCACATGGGGGTGATATCAGGGTCGAAAGTCTGGTCGGCAAAGGCACGCAGTTTACGTTCACTATTCCATAAACTTTGCTCCCTGCACCGGGGACGGCGGCGAAAGCATAAGACCCTTAGGGTCTCTTCATAATTGCGTAATCCTTTCGTAAGGAAGTTTCCGTAGAATGGGGGCGTCAAGGAACCTGACCATGCGAACACTTCTCTTTGGATTTCTCGCCTTAATTCTTTTTGGATGTACCCCTGGAAGCTCATCCTCCTCCCAAGCGGACTCCCCCATGCCGAAACTCGCCTCTCTGCCGGACCTCGGACCTGCTCCCGAATTAACAAACACCACCTGGCTGAATGTGGATTCTCCTCTCCGCCTCGCGGACTTGCGCGGCAAAGTGGTGCTTATTGACATGTGGACCTTTGGCTGAATTAATTGTCAACATGTGATTCCTTCGTTGAAGGAATGGAATGGCAAGTATAAAGATCAGGGACTGGTTGTTATCGGAAATCATTTCCCCGAGTTCTCTTATGAGAAAGAACTTGAGAATGTAAAGGATGCAGTGGCGCGTTATGGCATCGAGTATGCCGTCGCACAGGATAACAATGGAGATACATGGCGCGCTTATAAAAACAATTACTGGCCCACGCTGTATCTGATCGACAAGCAGGGACATATTCGATACGTCCACATCGGTGAAGGCAGCTACAAAGAGACCGAAGAAAACATCAAGGCATTGTTGGAAGAAACATATTAATTTCCGTCATTGCGAGGGCGGTCGAGCACCGCCCTCGCAATGACATGGGAAAAAGAGGAACCTATGAACAACCAGTACAAATCCATCCCTGTCAGATCATCGGAGATCACACCGTATTCACAATATCTTTCGCGGCGCGATTTTATGAAAGCCGCTGGCGTACTCGCCGGGTCTGCGTTGCTGGCATCCTGCGCTCCAAAAGCAACAGAGACAAGCGTCCCAGGCACGGCGATGCCCGATCTTCCCACCAAAATGGATGAGATGGGTGATCCCGCCAATTCTTTCGAAGATATTTCCAACTACAATAATTACTACGAGTTCACCACCGATAAGACCGGTGTGGCACCACTCGCGAAGAAGTTCAAGCCCAGCCCATGGACGGTGGAAGTGTCTGGTCTGGTCAGCAAGCCGCAGACCTATGGCATCGAAGACCTGCTCAGCAAGTTCACACAGGAAGAACGCATTTATCGTCTGCGCTGTGTGGAAGCCTGGAGCATGGTCATCCCGTGGACCGGCTTCACGTTGGCGAGCCTTTTGAAGGATGTGGGACCAACCTCCGATGCAAGGTATGTCCGCTTTGAAACGGTCTACCGCCCGGAGGAAATGCCCGGGCAGGGCAGTCCGTTCTATCCCTGGCCCTATCAGGAAGGTCTGCGCCTCGACGAAGCCATGCATGATCTGACCATTCTCGCTACCGGCTTATACGGTCTGCCGATGCCCAACTCAAACGGCGCGCCGATCCGCCTCGTGGTGCCGTGGAAGTATGGATTCAAATCCATAAAGTCGATTGTCAAGATAGAATTGGTGGCGGAGCAGCCGGCAACCTTGTGGAGTTCGGTGGGGCCTGGCGAATATGGCTTTTACTCGAACGTGAACCCAAACCGCCCGCATCCGCGCTGGTCACAGGCGACCGAACGGCGCATCGGCGAATTCAACCGCCGCGAGACCCTGATGTTCAATGGCTATGCCGAACAGGTCGCGGATCTGTACAAAGGCATGGATCTCACTACAAACTACTAGAACTTGTCTCAATGACATTCGTTTCGTCATTGCGAGCCCGAGCGTAGCGAGTGGTGAAGCAATCTTATAATAAATTCCTTGTTTGCACTTGAAAATAGGATTGCTTCGTAGGGCAAAGCCCTCCTCGCAATGACGAAAAATATTTTTGAGATGACTTGTAATATCTGGCGATGACGAACAAATATAAATCCATCCCTGTGAAATCCTCTGAGATCACACCACGATCACTTTATCTCTCACGGCGCGATTTTCTTAAAGCCGCCGGTCTGGCGACTGGGTCCGCGCTGCTGGCGGCGTGTACGCCAAAGGCAACAGCGACGGCTGCACCCGAAAGCAACGTGACTGCTTTCCCCGTGAAAAAAGACGAGTTCGGCGATCCTGCTAATTCATTTGAAGACATTACCCATTACAACAATTTCTATGAATTTAGCGAGAACAAAATAGCGGTGAGTAAACTTTCGCAGGACTTTGAGAGCCGCCCGTGGACAGTGGAAGTGTACGGATTGGTCAACAAGCCGAAGACCTACGGCATCGACGATCTGCTTAGCAAATTCACGCAGGAAGAACGCATCTACCGCCTGCGCTGCGTGGAAGCCTGGAGCATGGTCATCCCATGGATGGGTTTTCCTCTCGCCAGCCTTTTGAAAGAAGTGGAACCGACTTCCGACGCAAAATTTGTCCGCTTTGAAACTCTGATGGATAAGGAACAATTCCCGCGTGAGGGAAGTCATCTTTACCCCTGGCCCTATCAGGAAGGGTTGCGGCTCGATGAGGCGATGAATGACCTGACCATTCTCGCTACCGGCTTATACGGTCTGCCCATGCCCAACTCAAACGGCGCACCCATCCGACTTGTGGTACCGTGGAAGTATGGATTCAAATCCATCAAGTCGATTGTCAAGATCGAACTGGTTGAGAAACAACCCGGTACATTTTGGAAAACCGTCAATCGCAGAGAATATGGTTTTTATTCCAATGTAAACCCAGATCAGCCGCACCCACGCTGGTCACAGGCATCGGAGCGGCGCATCGGCGAGTTCAGCCGCCGCGAAACCTTGATGTTCAATGGCTATGCCGAACAGGTCGCAAACCTGTACAAAGGCATGGATATGAACACAAATTACCAAGAAGCTCAAGCCGCCGTCCCCGGCGGCGAGGAAAGTGCCCAGAAAGGGTACGCCGCCTAGAGTAGTAGATAAACCAATGAAAAAAATCTTCCAACGTTACACCCCTCTTCAGATCGCCATGCACATCTATGCATGGTCTGCACTCGTGATCCTGATCTTTGACTTCTTCACGCACAATCTGACCGCCAACCCGATCCAGGCATTGGAGCAGCGCACAGGGCGACATGCCATCACATTGCTGGTGCTATCTCTTGCCTGCACGCCACTCAACACGCTTTTCAAATGGAGTGAACTGCTCAAACGCCGACGCGCGCTGGGGTTATATGCCTTCATGTACGCCACCATCCATGTCATCATCTTTTTGGATCTCGATTATGGGCTGGCGTGGAGTCTTATTATCCAAACGATCTTCGAGAAGCCATACATCATTGTTGGCATGATCACGTTCCTGCTGCTTATCCCGCTGGCATGGACATCCTTCGATATTTGGAAGAAACGTCTTGGCAAAGGCTGGAAGCGCCTGCACCAATTCATTTATCTCATCGCACCGCTGGCAGTGTTGCATTATGCCTGGGGTAAAAAAGGAGACTTCTTCCAATTGAGCGGAGATATCATCCGCCCGTTGATCTATGGATTGGTCGTCGTCATCTTTTTGATCTTGCGAATCCCGGCGGTGCGACGGGCCGTCGCCTCGCTGCGGGACCGGATGCTGTTTCTGTTTCGAAGACGGAATACTCAAGCTGAAATAACCCCACAATAAATACAATAGGGACGACCGAAATGGTCGTCCCTGCTTTTTAGAATATTCCCCGAAAGAACAATAGTAAACCGACGAGCGCCAGCGGCACGCCGATAATGGCGCCGACGATCGTCAGGCTGACGATGACGCCAACGATCATCAGCACGATGCCAAGGATCATCGCCACCAGGCGGCCTGTCATTTCAACGATCACCGCCAGTAACTTCCAGATCGCTACAAAGGGCCACAGATACCAGGGGACATGTTTTGCTTGTGTTGTCATTTCTACCTCCGAGTAATAGATAACAATCTCTGACTGTTACCTATTTATACGCCTATGGCTCATTAAAGTAGCAATTTCCTGCGCATGTTATAATGCCGTCCATGGCTACCAAAAGAACCCCAAAAATTGAAGAACCCGTCATAGAGCCTGTGATCGAACCTGAATATGACGATGAACCGCTCACCCCTGTGGAAGAGGACACCGTCACGTTCAAACGCAGTCATCTTTACTCGGTGCTGACCGTCCTGGCGTTTGCGGCGGGCGTTTTACTCGGTTATGTGGTCTGGGGAATGGGGTCAGCAGTAAATGTCCCAGTCGCCGCCCAAAACCCACAAACGGCGGCACAGGTTGCGATTCCGGTTGAGACGCTTGCTCCCACCTCTGAACCGGAATATGTGCGCTACGATGTTCCATCCGATGGCTTTTATGCGATCGGTCCCGAAGATGCCCCCATCACGCTGATCGAGTTCAGTGATTACCAGTGTCCGTTCTGCAGGCGCTGGCATCAGGAAGTGTATCAACCCCTGCTGGCGGCGTACCCCGGTAAAATACGGCTGGTCTATCGCAACCTGCCGCTCACATCCATTCACCCCGATGCCTTCCCTGCTGCCGAAGCTGCCATGTGCGCAGGCGATCAGAACGCCTACTGGCAATATCATGAGAAGCTTTTCGCCGGCGAAACATTGGGCACCGACGTATACAAACAATATGCGCAGGAACTTGGGCTGGACATGACAGCCTTTGACGACTGCATTACCAACCACAAATTCCAGCAAGCCATCCAGGAAGACAGCGACTTTGCCGTCAACCTGGGCGTGCGTTCCACCCCGACATTCTTTGTCAACGGTCTCGCCATTGTCGGCGCGCAGCCGCTTGATGTATTCAAGCAGGTCATCGACAAGGAACTGGCTGGAGAAATTCCAAAGTAATCTCATTTCGTTGGGCGGTCTGGCCGAGCACCCAACTGTTTCGGAGGGAAGATGAAAAAATTCGTTGCCATTGCCGGGAATATTGGCGTTGGAAAATCCACCCTGGTGGAATTGCTTTGTGTACGGCTGGGCTGGCAGCCATTTTATGAACCGGTAGCCGAGAACCCATATCTCGCCGATTTTTACGCAAACATGGATGCGTGGTCATTCCACTCGCAGGTATTCTTCCTGGCAAATCGCCTGCGCTCGCATTACCAACTGGCGCAGCATCCCAGCTCGGTCATCCAGGATCGAAGCGTCTATGAAGATGCTGAGATATTTGCGCAGAACCTGTATTTGCAGGGACATATCCAGGATAGGGACTTCAAGACCTATCGCTCTCTCTACGAATCGACCACACGCTTCCTTCCGCCCCCGGACCTGGTCTTGTATCTACGGGCATCTGTCCCCACCTTATTAAGCCGCATCTCCCACCGCGGGCGTTCCTATGAGCGCACCATCGCCCCCGATTACCTTGAAGGCTTGAATAACCTCTACGAGCAGTGGATCGACAACTTCACGCTCTGCCCAGTGCTCGCTGTCCCGGCAGATGATCTCGATTTCGTCTCCCATCCCGGACATTTGAAATTGATCCTCGAAAAAGTGGAGGATAAACTCACCGGCAAGGAGGAAGTGGTCTTCGAACCGGAAGAGGTGGCAAGAGCCTCGGCAGACGATTAGAAATAAACAGGACGGTTCTTTTCAGAACCGTCCTGTCGTTTAATCCGCAAACATTTCCCATTTACTATTGGTCTTGGGCAGGTCCTGCCCGTTCAGCCAGCCGGGGTCATCCCAATAGGCAGGTCGCCAGATGTTATTTCCAAAGGGGTCACATTCTGCAAACACAAAGTCCATCGGGGCGGTATCTACAAATGGACATAACGTATCGCTCACAGGAGTGCTGAGCACCGTTCCAAAGCTGCCACGCGAGTTCTGCAGACCTGGTGTCGGGAAACAGGATTCATTCCAATCGTCTGCACCTCCATTGTCCGGCAGGCGGCAATATGCCTGGTCTGGGTAGCCGACCGTGGTGTAGTTGAAGGCATCCATTAACTGACCATTCGATTTAAGCAAACGAACTCCATCCCCGCCATCACTGAGCAGAAGACTGGTCTGGTCTCCATAAAAGACAATTCGCTCGCCTGGTTTGATCGTAACCGCTGGGAGAGTATAAGGGGATGAACCAATATTGGCTTCATCATCCAGCCTGTAACCGCTTAGATTGACATCGATCACGCCGTGGTTGACCAATTCAATATATTCATCACTCGTATTGATCTTCCCATCGTTATTCCAATCGTGCCCGGGACGAGGCACGAACTCATTGATCGCCACCAATGGTTGGGGAGGAACGACGGTAATCGTCGGCTTTTTTGTGTTCGTAGCACGCGGCGAGGGCGTTGGAGTGACCGAGTACGCCCAGTTGGCATGCTTTGGCGTGCCTTTTAGTATTTTGGGCGCCGTCAAACAGGGAGGCGTGGTCGTGCAATTATTGGGCGTACCAGCATCCAGACCCCAGGCAACTTTGCCTGTATTTGTGATCCAGGCAGTATCGCTATCTGCCACGTTTCCACGACGTTCCATGGTGCCATACGTGGAGGAGCTACCCGCGGGCCAAAGTCCGCCATTACTATTAGCTGTATCAATAATTCGATTTAATGGATCGATAAGTCGCAAAGTTTCAGAACTGTTTCCAAGTTCACCAGTATAGATCTGATCGGCGGCAATATCTGAAACGGTCGTGTCATCTGTACGTTCCAAGAGATAATATTCACCAGGCTGCAAGAGATACGCATTAAGGTTGATCGAAGGTGTGCCATCCGCTGCTTTCAACACCCAGCCATTCAAGTTAATGGGAGCGCTGCCAGGGTTATATAATTCGATCCATTCATCGCTTGTTGATACGGCGGTCCCCATCCACGCCACTTCATTGATAAGGAGCGTTCTGCCAGCATAGGAAATCGATCCGGCAACCTGGGCATCGTCATCTTCTGTAGTAGAGCTGTTACCAGGCACGGAATCGACATCGTACTGATCAGATGCCCAAACTTCCGCAGAGTTTGTGTAAGCTCCCAAAGCAGCGCCTACAACTGTGATTTGCAGTGTCTTACTGGCGCCAATTGCCAGTGTGCCCACAGTCCACATGCCGGTACCATTGTTGTAGGCTCCTCCGCCGGTATCAGATTGGTAGGTAAGGTTGGCAGGCAATATATCCCTGACAATTATCCCGGTGGCAGCCGCAGGACCCGCATTACTTATCACCAAAGTGAATACAACTTTCGACCCCACTGAGGGTGTCGTCGTGCTGACAGTTTTCGTAATACTCAAATCCACCTTTGGAGCGGCGTCATCGTCATCTTCTGAGATTGAGCTGTTGTTGGGCGTCGAGTCAGGGTCAAGCTGGTCGGAAGCCAGTACTTCCACTTCATTGGTTTTATTGGAATTGGTCGTGGCTGTCGCAGTTATGTTTAGGATCTTATTAGCGCTTACTGCCAAAGAGCCTACATTCCAGACTCCAGTTCCAGGGTTATATGTTCCACCACTATCATTCGCTACATACGTGTAACCGGCAGGGAGTGTATCCAATACCATCACGCCAGTTGCCGGGGCGGGACCAGCGTTATTCAAAGTGATCTTAAATTTCACAACATCGCCGGGATTCGGCGCATTTTTATCAATCGTCTTTGTTATGCTGAGATCCGCAGACCGAGGTGTCACCGTTACACTGGCAGAATTATTCGTTGTAACAGTATCTGCCTGATTGCTAGTCAGAATCGATACCGTATTGACCTTTGCTCCGGCAGCCGATGGCTGCGTGGTAATGGTCAATGTATTGACCGAGCCGACTGGTAAGGTACCCAACACCCAAACGCCCGTGCCACTGGTGTATGTTCCACTACTGCTAGTGTAGGAAACGAATGTCAACCCCGCCGGCAACAGGTCTCTTATTGTTACACCTGTTGCGATCGCAGGACCGTTGTTGGTCAATGTGATCGTAAAGATGACATTATCCGCTTTGTTGGGCGTTGTGTTATTTACGATCATGGTAACCGCCAGGTCGGCAAACGGCGCATTCAATGAGATGCTCTTATAATCATCTTCTTCTGGCGTTGTAATACCGTTTCCAGGAATCGAGTCCGAGACCAACTGGTCAGATTCAGTTACTTCCGCTACATTTGTTTTAGCTGCTGTATTGGTAACACTTGCAGTGATTTCCAATGCTTTGAATATACCAACACCAGAATTAAGCGTTCCTACGCTCCAATTTCCTGTGCTGCTGGTATATGTTCCTCCACTAGCACCAGTGTTGGTGACACTCGTATAACTAATAAATGTTAATCCTGCGGGCAATAAATCAGTTACCCTCACACCCGTTGCCTGAAGAGGTCCACCATTGCTCACGACAATGCGAAACGTAATAATGTCTCCAATGCTCGGGGTGGTGCTCCCTGAAAGAAGGCTCATTGTCAGGCTTACATCAGCAGCGTTGGGTGTCAGTGATCTCTCATCATCGTCATCTTCTGTCGTCGAACTATTTCCAGGCGTGGAATTCGGGTCTAGTTGG
>Ga0210377_10002767_pt1 | contig 15182 bp, 11 predicted proteins | sample PLM4_65_b1redo_FD_155480 | JGI IMG/M metagenome (GOLD analysis project Ga0210377, IMG submission 155480) | Groundwater sediment microbial communities from an aquifer in East River, Colorado, USA - PLM4_65_b1 redo | ecosystem: Environmental > Terrestrial > Soil > Riparian zone | place: USA: East... | reverse complement strand
ACGGACGACATCAATGTGACCGCGAGCACCAACGCTCTTTTGCTCGACGCCAATAAGAACACGAACCGGGAGTTGACCGCGTAGTAATTCTTGTCGACGGACGATTCGCCCCTTCGTCCCTCTCAGCTCTTCAGATCCCGTTTCTTCCAGAGAAAATAGATCGCCGGATAGACCGTGAGCTCCAGGATCTCCGATGTTACCACGCCGCCGATCATGGGCGCCGCGATACGCTTCATTACATCGGCGCCGGCGCCATGGCTGAACATGATCGGCACGAGGCCGGCAAGAATGACGCCCACGGTCATGAGCTTCGGTCGGACGCGCTTCACCGCGCCCTCCATGATGGAGTCCTTCAGGTCCTGGACGGTTCGCATCCTGCCTTCCTTCTCCCACTTCGCATGGGCCAGGTCGAGATACAGGAGCATCACCACACCCGTCTCGGCGTCGAGGCCCGCAAGGGCGATCACACCGACCCATACGGCGGTGCTCAGGTGGTAGCCGAGAAAATAGAGAAACCAGGCTGCCCCCACAAGCGAGAACGGCACTGCCAGCAGCACGATGATCGTCTTGGTCCACGAATTGGTGTTGAGGTAGATCAGCACAATGATGATCAGAAGCGTCAGCGGGATGACCACAAAGAGCTTCTGCTTCACGTTCTGCATGTACTCATACTGGCCGCTCCACTTCAGCACATACCCTGACGGTAACTTCACCTTTTCCGCTATTGCCTTCTGTGCTTGCTTCACATAGCCGCCGAAATCGCTGCCGGCAATGCCGAGGGTAATGGAGGCGGTCAGCATGCCTCCTTCGCTCTGGATCATGCCGGGTCCCCGGGTCACCCGGATGTCCGCCAGCTGGCCCATCGGGACCTGCGCCCCGCCCATGACCGGCACAAGCACGCGCTGCAATTTTTCGATGTCATCGCGCAGCTCTCTGCTGTATCGGATGTTCACGGGATAACGCTCCCGGCCCTCCACGGTCGTCGTAAGGTTCATGCCGCCGATGGCCGATTCGATCATTTCCTGAACGTCCTCGATGGTAAGGCCATAGCGGGCGATCTCGTCACGGTTGATGTCGAAGTCGAGGAAGTACCCGGTATTTGCTCGTTCGGCATAGGCGCTTCGGGTTCCCGGAACGCTGTGAAGCGTTTTCTCAACCTCGAGGCCGATCCGCTCGATCTCGTCCAAATGTGGTCCGAAGACCTTGATGCCCAGGGGCGTCCGAATGCCGGTCGAGAGCATGTCGATCCTGCCGATGATCGGCATGGTCCAGGTGTTGGCCACACCGGGTATCGAGAGGGCGTTATCCATTTCATCGCGCAGATCCTCCAATTTCTTAAACTGGGGCCGCCACTCTTTCTCCGGTTTGAGCGTTACAATGGTCTCGAACATCTCGAGCGGCGCCGGGTCCGTCGGCGTCTCGGCCCGGCCGGCCTTGCCGAACACCTGTTTCACCTCGGGGAACGTCTTCAGGATCCGGTCCTGTGTCTGGAGGAGCTGGCCTGCCATGGTGACCGACGTCCCGGGAAGCGCGGAGGGCATGTAGAGGAGTGTTCCCTCGTACAGCGGCGGCATGAACTCCGAACCGAGCTTCATTCCGGGAACAACGGTCACTCCGAACAGGGGCAGCACGAAGAGAATACCGGTCACTGCGACGATGGCGAACGCGGCAATGATAACACTGCGGCTGAATCGGAGCGAGAACGCCACCCGGGGACGGTAGACTTTGTTGACCGCCCTGACGATCGGATTCTCCTCCTCGTGTTTCACTTTCCCGCGCAGCAAGAGGGTCATGAGCACCGGCGTGAGTGTGATCGCCAGAAAGCTTGCGAAGAGCATGGCAAAGGTCTTCGTAAATGCCAGGGGCTTGAAGAGCCTCCCTGCTTGTTCCTCGAGCGTGAATATCGGCAGGAAGCCCACCGTGATCACGAGCAGCGAGAAGAAAAGCGACGGTCCGACCTCCTGGGCCGCCTCGATGATCACCTTGGTCCGGGAACCCTGCCTCCCCTCCCGCTCCCACTCCTCGAGTTTTTTGTGGGCATTCTCGACCATGATGATCGAGGCGTCCACCATGGCGCCGATGGCGATGGCGATACCTCCCAGGCTCATTATGTTCGAGCTGATGCGGAGATAGTACATGCAGATGAAGGAGATCAGGATCGCAACCGGGAGCGTCAGGATCACTACCAGCGCGCTCGGCAAATGGAAGAGGAACACGAAACAGACAACGCTCACGGCGATCCCGAGCTTGATGATCTCGTCGCGGAGCGTTTCCACGGAGTGATGGATCAGATCCGACCGGTCGTAGGTTGTGACGATCTGCACCCCTTCGGGAAGGGCGGGGGTGATCTCCTTGATCTTCGCCTTCACTCCGTCGATGACCGACAGCACGTTCTCTCCGAAGCGCACCACCACGATGCCGCCGACCACTTCACCCTCGCCGTTCAGGTCGGCAACGCCGCGCCGCAGTTCAGGCCCGAGCTGGACAGACGCGATGTCCCGCAGGAGGATAGGTGTGCCCTTCTCGTTGGTCCCCACCGCAATCTTCTCGATGTCCGACTTGTCTTTGATGTATCCCCGGCCGCGGACCATGTACTCCCTGCCGGACCACTCGACAACCCGTCCTTCAACATCGCGGTTGCTTCTGCGGACCGCTTCCATGACTTTCGTCAGCGCAATCTTGTAGACAAACAGACTGTTCGGGTTAATCGTGATCTGGTACTGCTTCACGAAACCGCCCACGCTCGCGACCTCGGAAACCCCGGGCACGGATTCGAAGGCATACTTGAGCGTCCAGTCCTGGAGCGAGCGGAGCTGAGCGAGGTCGTGCTTGCCGGTCTTGTCCACAAGGGCATACTGGAAACCCCAGCCCACGCCGGTAGCATCGGGGCCCAGGAGCGGGGAAACACCGGCAGGAAGCTTGCCTGCAACTCCCTGGAGGTATTCGAGCACCCGGCTCCTCGCCCAGTAGATGTCGGTACCATCCTCGAAGATCACGTAGACAAACGAGATACCCAGGAACGACTTGCCGCGGACGGTCCGCACCTTCGGGGCTGCGAGCAGTGACGATACGATGGGATAGGTGATCTGGTCTTCAACGAGGTCAGGGCTGCGGCCCTGCCATTCCGTGAACACGATTACCTGGACGTCGGAAAGATCGGGAATCGCGTCAAGCGGTGTATGGATTACCGCCCATATGCCCCAGACCGTTAGGAACCCGACAAAGAGGAACACCAGAAACTTATTTCGAGCTGAGAACTCTATGATCTTGGCCAGCATTGATTACCCCATTTCGGATTGCGGATTTCGGATTGCGGATTTAAAAACCAAAATATTCAACTACTCCCCATCACCATTGTTCTCTAACTCTTAGGAGAGGTTGGATGCGGGATGGTTCTACATTCCGCAATCCGCAATCCGAAATCCGCAATGTATATCACTGTCCCATCTGCAGCTGGCTCTCCGAGTCGATCAGGAAGTTGCCCGAGGTGACCACGAGCTCGCCCTTCTTGATCCCCTTGAGAACCTCAACCTCGGTCTCGCCGCGCACGCCGAGCTTCACCTGACGCATCTCGAAGACACCCGGTTCTTTTTCCACGTAGACGATCTGGCGCGTACCGGAATCCAGCACCGCGCTCCGCGGAATGACAAGCCGGGCGTGGGAAGAAGTCATGATCTCGACATTCACAAACATGTCCGGTTTGAGAACAAGACCCGGATTCTGCACGGCGATCCGTACTTTGACCGTTCTCGTCATGGGGTCGAGTACCGGATTGATAAAGCTCACGGTTGCATGCAGCACCTCGCCCGACGAGTACGGCAGGGTCACCCGTGCCTGCTGGCCGACTTTTACGAGCGGGACCTCATATTCATAGACGTCCGCGATGATCCAGACTGTGGACAGGTCGGCGATCTTGTACAGGTTCATTCCCGAGGTAATATACGCGCCGTCGAACACCATCTTTTCGAGTACAATGCCGCTCAGCGGGGCCTTGATGGTCATTTCGGTCTGCTCTTTTCCTGTCTTCTCGAGCTCTGCGATCTGCCCCGGGGTGATGTCCCACAGAAGCAGCCTGCGCTTCGCGGAATCGATCAACGACTGTTGGGATGCCTCAACCTCTGCGATACCTCCGGTACCCGTGGTCCGGGATCGGAGGGCCAGCAGATACTCCTCCTGGGCAGTGACCAGGTCGGGACTATAAATTGAAAGGAGCGGCTGGCCCTTCACAACCCGATCCCCGGTAAAATTCACGAATAATTTCTTTACCCATCCTGTTATCTTCGTGTTCACCAACGCGAGACGGGTCTCATTGACCTCCACCTTTCCCACGGTCCGGATCTGCTTGTCCAGCGAATGGAACGCGGCCGCCGCGGTCCGGACCCCGATAAGCTGGCGCTTTTCGTCAGAGATGGTTATGGTCGGCGCTGGCGTTTCCGGCGCTAGCGGGGCCGTCTGGGCCTGTTTTACCGTAGCCGTACTTCGCGTCACCTGGCCATGTCCCGCATGTTCCTGGGCAAATGCCGGCACACCAACGAATAAGAAACATGCGATGCTATACGCGAAAATAGCAGTATTTCTTTTTTTCATTCCGCACTCCGCATTCCGCATTCCACAATTATTATTCATGTTCCTCCCCTGTCATTTCACCGATCATGGAAAGGGTCTTGTGTAGATTCACCAGTTCCTCCTGTTCCATCAGCTGGTACTTGAGCAACAGGCTCTGGCTGTCCAGGAGGGACAGGAAATCGGTCTTTCCCACACGATAGTTCGATGTTGCGGACTGAAGGGCCTGGCCCGCCTGTGGTATGATCCCCGTACTGTAAAGGTGCAGATGGTGCTCGGAGGTCATGGCCGCGGCAGTGAGGTCCCGCACGCGGGCCAGGACGGCGAGCTTCGTTGCATCGTAGTCGTATCGGGACGAGTGCAGTTCCGCATTCGCGGCCTTCACCCCGGTGGACTTGTTCCAGAAGTAGAGGGGGACCTTGAACATCACGCTCGCCGCCCACACGTCCTGCTTTTCACCCCGCGTGTACCATCCGCCTGACAGGACCATGTCCGGTAAAAAATCCTTTTTCCGTGAAGAGACCTCAAAAGCGCTCTGCTCCACCATCCGCTGCTTCCCCTGGAGCACCGGTGAATGAGCCTCGGCCATGGCAGCAAGCTCCTCCGCGCTTTTTACCAGGGAGGTCCGGGGAGGCTCGGCGGGTCTGCCCAGGGTCGCCAGGGGATTGCGGCCGATCAGGCTGTTGATCATGGCCGCCTGCGTTTCCGTCTTGCGTTCTTCCTCTGCCAGCTTGTCAAGGAGCATCAATACCTCGAGCTGGGCGCGCAGCACGTCCTGCTGCATTCCCTGTCCGGTTCCGTAGCGGGTCTCCGCGATCTGTTGAACGTTCTTCATCAGGTCCCTGGTCTGGCTGAGGATCTCGGTGGAGCGATAGGCCAGATAGTAATCATAGTAGGCGTTTCGAAGTTCTGCCAGAACCCGGAGCCGGGTCTCGCGCGCGTTCTCCTGCTCACGCTCGGCCATTTTTCCCGCGGCATGGCCCATGGTCGAGAGCTTGCCCGGGAACGGGATCTCCTGAGAGAAGACGACGCCCTGCATGCTCATATCTTCCTTGCCCACGCTCCAGGCGAACGGCGACCCGACGTTCTGGACCATGTAACCGATCATGGGGTCGGGCATGGCGGCGGCAAGCGATTTCTTCTCATCAGCGGACTCTGCCTTCTTGGCTGCCATGTTGATCTCGGGATTATTGAGAAGTGCCTCCTGCTCCAGGTCCTTGAGCGTGACCAGACCGTCATCTGCCCGGGACTGCACCGGAAGCAACATGCCGGTTACCATCAGCACGCTTATAATTATTCTACGCATCGCTTCCTCCTGTGCAGTAACAGTGCAATGTGCAGACCAACGTAAATGCACCGGGAAATCACCGAATTAACAATTGATCAGCATGCGTGAAAACATTTCAGTGCCTTACATGATGAACAGGTTGCAGGGTTTCATAGACTAATATAGCACAAAAAAGGGCGCTCATGCCCATGCACTGCGCCCGTCAAGCCCTGAACTCTAAACCCCGAACCCTGAAACCACTACCTCGCGTCAAGGTTGAAGATGGCGGTCACCGCGGATTTTCCCGGCCGTACTACGATGACCTCTGTCTTCCACGTGCCCTCCATATCAGCGTTTGCTTTAAACCGGTAGACATCACCCTTGAGAACTGCCTCGGTCTTAGAGGACATCGGCGCCATACCAGGCATGGGCGGCATGAAGAAACGTACCGTGACCTTGGCATCCGTCACCGCCTTGCCCGACCCGTCGGTGACCTTCACACTCAGTTCATTGTCACCCTTCACCAGCGGGTAACTGCCGGCCGAAAGCGTTACGGTCAGGCCACCCGTTGTCTTTTGCGCTTCATATCCCCATGATATCCCGATTGCCATCATGAGTGTCATAATCACTACCCCTGTTACAAGAGAAAACCTTTTCATTGATTTTGTACCCCTTTCGAATGATTTTTTGGATCCGGTGCAAAAAAACACACTTCCTATCCTGCTCGATACTGTCTGGAGATATTGCAAGGCAAAGGCCAAAATGTCAACATGATATTTCCTGTAAAAATTCGACCTCTTATAAAAAAGGTTCTTCTGGCGGACATGATAAACTGAAGCGCCTGCTTCAGGAGGTGTATCATTTCATACACGAAAAGACAGCATAAAATTGGCATCTCCGGCTGAATGTTGTTGAGGAGGGTGACTGAGGCCGTCCAGCGAAGACCCCAATTTTTTCTCCAGTTCCGGCATGGGAAGAGATTTCAGATCGTCCTTCGCATTGGGCTTCTATTCGGGCGCCCTGGACTGGTCGGCATTGGGTTCCATAATGGATATCCCTCTATCTCTGCTATGCCTCACGTTCAGCGGGTTGCGGAACATGCTCAGGTCCTTTGCATCGCACTGTCAGACTTTCCACTTCCAGTTCCGTATTTCCGGCATGTCCTGGCCATGCTTGTCGATGTACTGCTTGTGCTCGATGAGCTTGTCCTTGAGCTGCTGCTTCAGGTAGATGCCCTTGTCGCCGGTCTGCGGTAGGCGGTCGATAGTGTCCATCACGAGGTGGAAGCGGTCCAGGTCGTTCAGCACCGTCATGTCGAAGGGCGTGGTGATGGTGCCCTCTTCCTTGTAGCCGCGGACGTGGATGTTGTCGTGATTGGTGCGGCGGTAGGTCAGCCGGTGGATCAGCCACGGGTAGGCATGGTAGGCGAAGATGACCGGTTTGTCCCTGGTAAAGAGCTCATCGAAATCCATATCGGAGAGTCCGTGCGGATGCTCGCTTGGCGGTTGCAGCTTCATCAGGTCGACGACGTTAACCACGCGGATTTTCAGGTCGGGCAGGTGCTCACGCAGGATGGAGACAGCGGCGAGCGTCTCCAGCGTGGGCACATCGCCGCAGCAGGCCATGACCACGTCGGGCGAAACTGCCTGGTCATTGCTGGCCCACTGCCAGATGCCTATGCCCTCGGTGCAGTGCTTGACGGCGGCATCCATCGACAGCCACTGGGGCGCCGGGTGTTTGCCGGCCACCACGACGTTGACGTAATGACGGCTGCGAAGGCAGTGGTCCATCACCGACAGCAGGCAGTTTGCATCCGGCGGAAAGTAAACGCGAACAACCTCGGCCTTCTTGTTCACGACGTGGTCGATGAAACCGGGGTCCTGGTGCGTGAAGCCGTTGTGATCCTGACGCCAGACATGGGACGCCAGCAGGTAGTTCAGCGAGGCGATCTTCCGCCGCCAGGGCAGGTGCGCGGTGACCTTCAGCCACTTGGCGTGCTGATTGAACATCGAATCGATGATGTGGATGAAGGCCTCGTAGCAGTTGAAGAGCCCATGCCGCCCGGTAAGCAGGTAGCCCTCGAGCCAGCCCTCGCACTGGTGTTCGCTGAGCATTTCCATCACGCGCCCGGTGGGTGCGAGCCATTCGTCGTTCGGCACGGTGGCGGCGTCCCATTGGCGCTTGGTCACTTCAAAGAGGGCCTCCAGGCCGTTGGAAAGCGTCTCGTCGGGGCCAAAGACACGGAAGTTCCGCTGCTCGCTGTTTAACTTCGTCACATCGCGCAGGAAACGCCCGAGCACATGCGTGTCGCCGATGCCGGGCGCTCCCGGCGAGGGTACGTCGATTGCGTAGTCGCGGAAATCCGGCATTCGCAGGTCGCGCAGCAGAATGCCTCCGTTGGCGTAAGGATTCGCGCCCATGCGTCGGTCGCCCTTGGGCGCAAGTTCAGCCAGTTCCGGTTTCAGGCGGCCCTTCTCATCGAAGAGTTCCTCCGGTTGGTAGTTCTTCAGCCAGTCTTCCAATAGCTTGAGGTGTTCGGGATGGGTAGCCGGGTCTGAGAGCGGCACCTGGTGCGAGCGGAAGGTGCCTTCCACCTGCAGGCCATCCACCGTCTTCGGTCCTGTCCAGCCCTTCGGTGAGTTGAGGACGATCATCGGCCAGCGCGGGCGCGTGACGTTGCCGTGAACGCGGGCGTCCCGCTGAATTTTTTTGATCTGCTCCACGACCATGTCGAGCGTCGAAGCCATGGCCTCATGCATTTTCTCCGGTTCGTGACCCTCGACGAAGTAGGGCGTCCACCCGTATCCGCGGAGCAACTGTTCCAATTCCTCGCGGGTGATTCGGGCGAGGACGGTCGGGTTGGAAATCTTGTATCCGTTGAGATGCAGGATCGGCAGCACCGCGCCGTCGGTGGCCGGATCGAGAAACTTGTTCGAATGCCACGCCGTGGCCAGCGATCCGGTCTCCGCTTCGCCGTCGCCCACAACGCAGGCGACGATGAGATCAGGATTGTCGAATACTGCCCCGAACGAATGGCTGAGCGAATAGCCAAGCTCGCCGCCCTCGTGGATCGAGCCCGGGCATTCCGGCGACGCGTGGCTGGGAATTCCTCCGGGAAACGAAAACTGAATAAAGAGTTTCCGAAGCCCGGCCTCATCCTGGCTGATATTGGGATAGATCTCGCTGTACGTGCCTTCGAGATACGTGTTGCCCACGACAGCCGGGCCGCCGTGCCCGGGGCCCGAGACGTAAATCATGTCGAGGTCGAATTTTTTTATGACCCGGTTCAAATGTACGTAAATGAAGTTCTGCCCCGGGGTAGTGCCCCAGTGTCCCAGCAGCATGTGCTTCACATCCGCGAGCGTCAGCGGCCGCTTCAGCAGCGGATTGTCGTAAAGATAAATCTGGCCGACGGACAGATAGTTCGCTGCCCGCCAATAGGCGTCCATCTTGCGGAGCAGTTCCGGGGAAAGAGTTGTTGTATTCATGGTTCACTTCTCCTTTTCAACCAGGCCGAGAACGCGGCAAACCGTTTTGGCTATCATCAGTTCTTCGTCTGTGCGAATGACGCGGACCACAACCCGGCTCGTCGGCACGGAAATCACCCCCTCATTCGTGGCGTTTCGCTTTTCTTCGAGTTCGATCCCGAGGAATCCCAGCCCTTCGCAGATCCGGGTGCGGACCGTGGGCGCATTCTCTCCGATGCCGCCGGAGAACACCAGCATGTCCAGTCCGCCCAAGGCCGCAGCGAATGCGCCGATCCATTTCTTGACCTGGTAGCAAAACAGCGCGATCGCTTCAGCCGCCCGTACGTCCTGCGTTTCGCGCTTCAGCAAGTCGCTCATGTCGGAACTGGTCTCTGACACGCCGAGCAGCCCGGACTGGGAATTGACCATCTCGTTGAATTGCTTCGCGCTCATTTTTTCAGTGCGCGCCAGATACCAGACCAGTCCGGGGTCGAGATCACCTGAGCGGGTGCTCATCGGCACCCCGGCTGCCGGGGTGAAACTCATGCTGGTGTCGATGCTCTTGCCACGACGCACTGCGGCAAGGCTTGCGCCATTACCGAGGTGGGCGAGGATGATCCGGCCTTGCGCCGCTTCCGTTCCTGCCAGGCGGGCCAGTTCTCCCATGAGAAAGGCATACGACAACCCGTGAAACCCGTACCGCCGCACCCCCTGCGCTTCGTAGCGGCGCGGGATCGGCAACAGCCGGGCCACGCGCGGCAGGTCATGGTGAAAAGCCGTGTCGAAACACGCCACTTGGGGCAGGCCGGGAAATCGGCGATGAAACGCCTCGGTCAACAGGATCTCCTCAGGCAGATGATCAGGATCGAAGGGGCTGAGCCGGTGCAGTTCCGCAACCATTTCCGAAGTGATCCGCTGCGGCTTACTATACTTCGGCCCGCCGTGCACCACACGATGCCCCACCGCAGTCAATGCATTACGCCCGAGGCGTTCTTCGATCCAATCCATCAGGGCGCCCACCGCCACCGTGTGATCCGGCGCCGGCACTGACCGCGAGAAGTTGTCCGCCTGGTCCAGGCCTTTCACCCGCAACGCGGCCTCCGGCAGTCCGATCCGGTCAATCCCGCCCTCCAGAACCCGTCGGAGCGGGTCACTGGCCTCAAACAGCGCGAACTTGATGCTCGACGAGCCGCCATTGATCGTCAGGATGCGTGGGTTAGCTGGCTTCATGGATGACTCCTTCGTCATTCTGCAACATTGGGAAAGGGTGCACCTAGTATGTGCCTTGTCATGCTTTCATAATGCCCGTGGATTCTTTCCCCTGCCGTCCACTGCATTTTCTTGTTGGGCCGATTTTTGAAGGATACGTTTATGAGTGCCGACCAGCGCCTGCTATTCAGTGGTTCCAAACTCAACATCCTCATTTAATGGGGCCGTTCTTATCAATAATCGTCGTGTGCACAAAGCGTATCCGCAGTTCCACTATTTTGCGATCAGGGCTGATGGGTAATTTGGCTTCCAATGAGGCAACCTGTGCCGCAGATGGCGGATTTGGGCCACGCACCACGGCCCTAATGATGTTTTTTCCTCGTGCTATCTTATCAAATTGAACTGCTACCAAATGAGTCCCTATAGACTTATTGATTTCATTTTGAAGTATAAATCGTGTTGATGCCTCATATAGTTGCCTGGCAACAACCCGCTTAAGGCTCGTTGTAAACACCACTGCCAGAGCTAACAAAATCATAACGCTAACGACATTCCCCTTTGCAAATGCCAACAAGGATAGCCCCGATGCTCGGCTAAGTCGTCGGAAGCCGGTAAGCCATAGAACAACGGAGGAGGCAAACTGGATGGCTACCATATTGGTAAAAGTCAGCAAAAGGGCACCAAACGCCAAATCAACTTTTCCACGTGCGAACAGAATGCCGGCTGCAGATAGCGGTGGGACCAAAGCCACCGCAATGGCGACACCCACGATAGCAACACCCCCATGATTGGCCCCAGGAGCATTGCGACAATCATGGCACTAATGACAACAGCCGGGCTATTCGCAAACAGACCATAACTGGCAATTGTAGCGGCCAAGACGTTCATCATCAAATATGCGCTACTTAAGACCGCACCACTGCGTATGTTCTCGCGTACAGTGTCCCGGTGTTGGTTCTGTGAAACTAGAATGGCTCTAGTCATTACCTCTCTCCTATAGGTTACACAAACCCAAATTGGCTGGGCATAGCGTGGGTCAGTGTTGCGGATGACTGGTTTGTCATTCTGCAACCTCCAATCCCAACAAAGCCAGCTTCGCGCACGTGGGCTTGTAATCCGTGTGCAGAATACTTCGAATCCCCAAACCTTCCGCGATCTCGACGAACATTGGAGCGTTTTCGATGTAGATTATTTGCCGGGCCGGTGTCTGGGAGATGTCCAGCGCAAGCCGAAAGATGTCCGCGTCGGGCTTGCGGAGGTGGACGAAGCAGGAGGAAATAAAAGAATCCACAAACCCGTACAGGTTAAACTTTCGAATCCGATACTCGTTCAGTTCGCGTGCCTCGTTGCTGACCACGACGATCTTCAATCCATACTTTGTCTTGAGTTTACGGACCAGCTCGATCATCTCGGGGTACGGTTTCGATTGTGCGAACATGAAGCGACGAAACTGTGCCCGGGTGAACAATCGCTTTTGGTAAAAGACCACCCAACTTAAATATTCCTCCAGCGTGAACTTCCCCTCCTCGTAAGCGTCGAAGATCAGGCGATGCCGATTCTCCATATCGGTCCACTCCAGCTTGAAATTCGTGGCCGCCCGTTTGCGGGCATGGTGGTCCCACCCGTTGGTAAGCAGGACACCACCGACATCCAAAAACAACGTCGTGATCGGGATCGCTTTTTTCATTTGGCCTCCGTCAACGCCTTTCTGGCACCTGAAGTAGCGTTCACTGATGGATTCTTATTCATCCTGTGATAAAATTACCACCGTGTATGAGGGATGGCTCCCATGCCCGGATGTTTTATTGCAGTATTAGTTTTTTTTGACATGCTCTTCTCCCTTTTTCGTTTTATGAAGCTCCCTGCGTATAGGGAAGGGATTGTGAGATACGCTCCCACTCGATAACAGACGGACTCATTGTTGCCATAGGATATGGGCCTCTTCCAGAGGGAAAGCAACTCCGTCGCAGTAAGGTATCACTCGCGCCGTATAGTCCGTCGCCGGGCGTGCCGCAGACATTGCCGCGCTGTAGACGTAGCCACCCGACGCGCCGGTCAGTTGGCGAACGCGCTTCATCTCCTGTCGCACCAGACCGCCTTCGTTAACGCTGTCGGCATAAAGCTCCACACGCACCGCCTTCGGGTCGAGATCGTTCAGATAGACCTGGACCTCGAATACATGCTGCTTCCCATTGGTCGCGATCTTCACTTCGCCGAAGCGGAGTGTGGCCCATTTTTGTTCCACTCTATGACGCCAATCAACCATTTGTCCGCCAACGGCCCCTTTATTTTCAGCTCGTTTGCGATAGGTTAAAGCAGCCGGAAGGTAATGCTCCTCTGTGTATTCGCGCACCGCGCGGTTGGCGGAAAAGCGCGGTGTCAAGCGCGCCATGCTCTCCCGCATTCGGGCCACCCATGCTGCAGGGATGCCATCCCCATTACGCGCATAAAACTCGGGGATAACCTCCTGTTCGAGCCGCTCGTAAAGTGCGACGGCTTCGGCTGCGTCCCACGCCCGGTCATCGCCATGCTCCTGACCGTCCCCCAACGCCCACCCCACTTCAGGGGAGTAGGCTTCCGCCCACCAGCCATCCAATTCCGAAAGATTGATGCCGCCATTGACGAGCACTTTCATGATGGCCTGGGTGATTGCAAGGATATGCCTTTCATTGAAGCCTTTTTGAATGCGGAACCACGATGCCCTGATGTGCCGAAGGAAACCCGTTGCGCCGGCACTGAAGGGTCAGGCGCCTCGGTATAATAGGCCGTGATCAGTTTGGGCACGTTGACGAGCATCGATGGTTCTGCGGGCTTTCCTGCCCAAGGGCTAATTTTCATAGCGTTTCCTCAAATGCCATAGCAGCTACCATGCTTTTTTGTCCCTATCATGAGAACTGCTTTGAAGGCCTTCCGGTCATCGCCTCACGATGAGTACGGGGATTTTTGAGTCTTTATGTATCACGCCGTACGTAACGCTGCCGAGGACAGCCGCCTTAAGGGCGCTTTTGCCATGGGAGCCCATAATAATCAGGTCAGCTTTTGATTTTGTTGCCTCCTTCACAATTTCTTCCACAGGATGCCCTTTCCTTATTGAAGCTTTGAATTGAATGTGTCTCCGTTTGCATTCCTTTGCTATCTCGTCCGTGGAGGATTGCGCTGACTGCTTCAGATAATCTTCGACAGCCTCTTTTAAATGGGTCGGCGATGCGATGGCTGAAACCGACTGCTCTATGACGAAGCGATTATCGATGACACTCAGCAGCGTCAAAGATGCGCCTGTCTGCCTCGCGAGCTCGACCGCATATTTTGCGGCCTTATGTGACACTTTTGAACCGTCTATTGGTACCAATATCTTTGAAATCATACGTCCTCCTGTTTTATTATTGTTCGAGAAGAAACTCAACCTCACGTTTCTTATCATTTATGTTGCATACCGCCCATACGAAGAAATGCGCGCCCCTTTTCTGTCCAACGCCGACTGCACCTTTGGTAAGATAGAGTGCCCACGCCCAGTCAGGTTCGAACATGCTCGTCGTTGAGGACCAGTATCCTTCCCTGACATCCTTGAAGGGATGTCCATGAGGAAGCGCCGGGCTGTGCGTGCTGCAATCCACGAGCGATTCTAGTTCATTGATGTTCGGCAGCCGCCATGAATAAGTGCCTCCTTGCTTCCGGTTGAGGTCTGTTGCTGCTTTTATCGCTTCCTCCCATGTCGACGGTCTTCTGGTGAGGTCGGCCGATGAGCGCCAGCAGAGGCCCGTCAGCCGATCTACGACCATGCTCTCCGACTCCTCAAAACGGGGTACAGGCCATCGTACCCCTGATTGGAATTCTCCATCCTGTCCCGATCCAGCGCAGGAGATGAGTTGTCCCTTTGCGTCATAACACCGGGTTTGGCCGGTAGCAGGGAGAATTATGTCTCCCATTCCGCGAACAGGCCATGTCAGGAAAAACTGCTCCTTCTGGCCGTAAAACATGCGTGCCCCCTCCATATGGACATACCACGCATAAGCAGTGTTGATCGCCGCAGTCGTGGACGTCCAGTACCATCCGCTGAATACATTGACAAAGGGATGCCCCTCCGGCAAGGCCGGCTTCCTGGTCTGGTGACTCATAAGGCTTCGGAGTTCACGGCGGTTGGGAAGACGCCAGTCGGTGAAACCGAATGCCTTGTCACGATTCATCGTTGCGATGTGATCAAGGGCTTCCTGCCATGCCAGAGGAAATTCAGTGATATTAGCGTTTCTTGTCCAGACAAGCCCCGTCAGCCGATCGAGAACCGCATTGTCAAGGACATCGAATCGAGGAGATGGCCAGGACAGGCCGCTTCTGAAGTCCGCGTCCTGTCCACTCCCAATGCAATCAATCACTCGTCCCATCTCATCATGGCAGGTAATCTGCCCTGTCTGGAGAAAAGCGCTCATAGCATTATGCCGGCTCAGCATCGTTCATCCTCTGTATATTTCCATGAGCATAGGGATGATGATTGCCCCATCATATATTTCATCGACACCCAAAACGCTACATTTTTACTTTCGTTTCATCATATATCCGACACCAAAAATAACGAGAATCACGATAATGATCCCGAACACCCCGCCATAGCCCATTCCCCACCCCCAATTACCATTCATCATGCCGCCACCTTGACCGCTGCCCATCTGGGCAAATGCTGA
>Ga0210377_10002766_pt1 | contig 15189 bp, 16 predicted proteins | sample PLM4_65_b1redo_FD_155480 | JGI IMG/M metagenome (GOLD analysis project Ga0210377, IMG submission 155480) | Groundwater sediment microbial communities from an aquifer in East River, Colorado, USA - PLM4_65_b1 redo | ecosystem: Environmental > Terrestrial > Soil > Riparian zone | place: USA: East... | reverse complement strand
TGCACTTGCAAAAACAGGATTGAAAGGATGGAGGGCTATTTTTTATTCGGGGAAGTCTCCACTTACCGCGGTTTATGCTGACGATAAGACGGCCCCAAGGGCGATCTGTAGGGCTGCGCTTTTGTTGGAAAGCCGCATAAGGACTTCGTAAGGAACTTTTTGCTTTTATGATTAATACTTACACAGCGCAAGTAGTTGAAAAAATGGTGAGCCGTGAAGGAGTTGAACCTTCGACCCGCTGATTAAGAGTTATCTGCACAACGGGATTTATACACGAAAACGTGGCCTTATGCAACACTAAAAATCCTTATAAGGAACGGGGGTGATAACTATGACGAAAAAGGGAACAGCGAAGAAGCCGTCCACAATGCCCGGCAAAGGCGGTAAGAAGTGTTAAGGAGTAAAAATCTCGAGATTTTTAAAAAGGAGGAACACGTAGATGATTAAGCCGACAGTAGGAAGAAAGGTCTGGTACAGACCTGCAGTAGAAGTTGACGCGGGTATGGTGAGAAATGGTGACGATCCTCTCGATGCAACTGTGGTAGCGGTCCATAGCGACAAAATGGTGAACCTTTCCATATTCGACGCGAACGGAACGCAGCATGTTCGTAACTCCGTCGAACTTGTCCAAGACGGCGTGCAGCCTCCATCAGACATCGGATACTGTGAGTGGATGCCGTACCAGATCGGCCAGGCCGCAAAATCCGAAGCAACAACGCAGTAATTTTTTTGTCTTTGTGGGTAATACTTTAGTGCTAGTGGGTGCGCGCATAGAGAGGCTGCGCGTTAAATGGGGCGCCGGATTATCCGGGCATCGAAAGATGATAAATGGGGAACCAGCAACCCACTTTAAATATACAGGTCTTAACCGACTTGCTCCTGTATGGCCGATTATTCGGCAGATCAAGAACGTGGGTCGTAAACAGAGAGGGTCCGGGAGTTTCTAACCGTAAGGTATGCTTTTCTCCCCCTCGACCGTGATAATGGTCAAGACCTCACAGGGTTTGAAGTCCCCCTGCCGTTTAGCAAAAAAAGGCGTTTTGCTTAAAACCTTCTTAAATGCTATCACGGGAAAGAAAAGACAGAAGTAATGCTAGTGTTGTAAATTTACCACACCTAAAATAGACCACTTAAAATAGACCACTGTTGCAAAAAAGCCACAAAAATTACAAATCATTATTGACTAATCAATACTTTGATGCTATACGTTCGCTCATAGTGTTGCAAAAAAGCCACACTGACAAAAAATGTCATGCCAAAGAAGATAACAGACGAGTCCGCACAGGATGATACAAGACGGTCGATCAACAAACTCTCGAAAGAGAACAAGAAGGTTGCAAAATTTCTACTTGGAGTGATCAACGGGACAATAAACGACGAAGTGTTTGACCGATATGGGAAACCGTATCTCGACAAAGAAGGCAACCCCATAAAACGCAAGGCAACGCTTCAAGTCCGGGTACAGGCAGCGCGAACGTACAAAGAACTTATCATCGACAAAGTAGTTCCTGACATGAAGCATGACCCGAAGAAAAAGAACAGAGACAAAAACGATTTTGCGGACGCATTGAGGCAAGTACATGAGGAACAGTTGCAAAAGCATGTAGAGGCCGGAAAGAATTAGCCACATTTACAAGGAGAAATGTTTTGGCCGTTCAAACAGATGTGAACGACCAGCTTGTTGAAATAACCCGCGCATTCTGGAATGACAGAGTGGGCTTCGTCAAATCTATCTTCAAAACAACTCCTACTGAACAGCAAGGCCAAGCACTTGAAGCGCTCGACAAAGAAGATTTTGTATCTGTAGGATCAGGACACGGTTGCGGCAAAAGCACCGTCGAGACATGGCTTATCTGGCATTACCTCTGCTGCCGCCCCTTCCCGAAGATCCCCTGCACCGCTCCGTCGAAACACCAACTCTACGATGTTCTTTGGGCAGAAATATCGAAGTGGCATCGCAAGATGAATTCTATCTACAGGTATCAATTCGAGTGGACCAAGGAGCGCGTGTTTCATGTTGACTTCCCCGAGGAATGGTTTGCCGCAGCCCGGACAGCGACGAAAGAGAACCCCGACGCATTGCAGGGTATCCACGCTGAGTACGTCCTTCGCATAATCGACGAGGCCAGCGGCGTTCCCGAACCCATCTTTGAAGTGTCCGACGGCGCCCACGGCAGCATCGAGACAAAAGAAATCATGTGCGCAAACCCGACGCGGCTTGAAGGCACGTTTTTCCGCTCTCATCATAGGGACAAGGACCATTACAAAGTTCTTACCTGGTCCTGCTTGGACAGCCCGATTGCTCCGGCGCGTTATATCACCCGCATGGAGCGCAAGTACGGCAAGGACTCGAATATTTATCGTGTTCGCGTGTTGGGGAAATTTCCACTTGCCGATGGCGATTCCTTCGTCCCCTACCATCTTGTCGAGGATGCGAGGATCCGTGAGCTCGTACCCCAGGCACATCTTCCCGTTGTGTTCGGCGTGGACGTTGCGCGATTCGGTGACGATTCAACAGTAATAGCAATCAGGCAAGGTGATGAATTCAAGCCCTATCACGTTCTTAGAGGTAAAAGCACGATGGAGGTTGCCGGTTATATTGTGTCCCTGGCGAACGAGCACAAGCCCGCCCAAATATTTGTTGACGTTTTGAACATGGGAGCCGGCGTTGTCGATCGTTTGGAGGAACAGGGACTTCCGGTTATCGGAATAAACGTGACCGAAACCCCGGCCTACAGCACGAACAGGTATCGCCGGCTGCGCGACGAACTTTGGGGAAACATGCGGACATGGCTTGAGGCGCGGCGCGGGAAATTGTGGGACAACAACGACGACGATCTGCTCGGGCAACTTACCACACCGAAATACACCATGACTTCAAATGGGCTGATCGTCATTGAATCAAAAGACGACATGAAGCGACGTGGTTTTGACTCTCCTGATATTGCCGACGCGCACAACCTTACGTTCGCCATGCCGACATCTAATTACACGAAGCCGGACGTTGATCTGGATGAAGAGGATGAAGATAGGTACAAGCCGTTTGATTCGGAAGTCGGATATGGTTGGCTGTTGTTTCCCCTTCTATCCTGCTTTTTTGGAGGATTTAAAAATGTCTTTGTGTAAATGCGGTTGCGGGATTGTCGACTACTATGATTCAAGACTTCGATAAGGAGGCGAACGGTTGAAATGACCAACGCCAAAGAAAAAAATTCCGACGAAGAAAATCCACAGGCCGGAAACGGAGCGTTATCGACCTGGATCACGGATATTTTCACGTCGTTCAAGAGCGCGAGAGAACCCTTCGAGGAAATGTGGATCGAGTGCTGGTACAACTATCTTGCGAAATATCAGCAAGACACAGCATGGAGAAAACAGACCGAGGGACAGAACGGGCATAGCCGAATATTTATCAAACTTACGACGCTCAAATGTAACACGGCACACGCGAAGATAATGGACATGGCGTTTCCGACGAACGGAGGCGAAGAGGTCCCCTTTGACATAGACCCTATCAGGTCTCCTATCCACGATGCTACCGGGATGTCAGACGAGGACATAAAAAAGATCGCTGAAAATTTAAAAAACAAACTCAAGAACCATCACAAAGAAATCGAGTTGATCGAGAACATCGACAATGCCGTTCTTGAAATGTGCATCCTGGGGACCGGAGTAATTAAAGGACCGATTATCGACTACCGGAAAATAAAGAAATTCAATCCTCGCATGGTATTCGGGCTTCCGGTTTCGCATTTCGATTCTTCGATTAATCCATACGAAATATCACACGACGAAGTTCCGCTTCCTGTATTTAAGCATATTCCGCTTTGGAGCTACTACGTTGACGTAAACGCGGAGAGCAACAGGAAGAGCATTGGAGAGATCCATTTCGACCGGATGTTGCCGAGCGAATTTATGGCGCTGAAAGCTCTTGGTGGATACCGAGCCAACGTAATCGACGACGTTGTATCCAAGGCATCGGTAGACGATTCTACCGAGGACTTCAAATATGTGCAGCTTGCAGACAACTATTCCGGCAAGAACGGAGAGAAAGATAAAAAGATCAGCACCGTTGAATATTGGGGACTCGCCAAGGCCGGAGACGTTCGCGCCGAGGATGCAGAAGTTCCCGAGCAGTTCAAAGATGACGACCTGGTAGAGACGCTTGCCGTGCTTGCAGGAAACGGATCGGTTATAAAGTGCTCATACAATCCAATCGGTCGGCGCGTGTTCAACGTATGTCCGTTCAAAAAAGTGCCACATTGTATTTACGGGCATGGTCCGGCCTGGGCCATGCGCGATTCGCAGAAGATGGTCAATTCCACATACCGCATGATTATCGACAACAAGGCAATTTTCGGCCCCGGCATGCTGGCCGTGAACTTTGACCGGATCAATACCAAACGTACCAAGGACATGAAGATTTATCCTGACAAGGTATGGTACGTCAAGGGCAACTATGCCCCAAGAGACGTGATAGACAATATCAAGTTTCAGGACTCGACCAAGGACTTGCGAGAGCTTGCCATGGACTTTGATCGTTTTGCGGACGAGGAAACCGGAATACCGAAATTTGAGACGGGCGATCAAGCGTCCTTCCTGAATAAGACGGCATCCGGAATGTCGATGCTCATGCGTCGGACAGATGTGAATATAAGGCCGGCAATAAAGAACATCGACGACTTTTGGATTGAGCCGATTATCGAGGCCGAAGCTGATTGGTTCATGGAAATGGACCCTGACCCGAATATCAAAGTTCCGTACAAAGTGAAGGCTACCGGAACGTCAACACTCATATCCAACGAGATCAAGATGGAGAATTACGCGAAGTTCATGCAGATTACCGGCGCAAATCCGCAGGATGCAATTTTCGTTGACCGCGTGAAGGCAATCAAGAATTGGGCCAGGATGCTCGACACGACAGAGATTATGCGTTCGGATGATGAGATAAAGCAGATCATGGACGAGATGAGCCAGCGCGCGAACGAACCGAAAGACATGCGGGAATTTGTCCAGATCGACAAGATTTTCCCGCTACTGACCGCAGCCGAGCAGAGCCAGATCGTGACGCAGCTTGGAATTCAACCGGATCAAACGGGTCGGAAGCAGCTTGCGCAACTTGATACCGAGACAAAACAAGCCAAGATAAACGAAATGAACTCAAAAGCAACGGCGTCTGCGTCTGTTCCCGTTTCGTTCTCTAAGTCTGGATCTCAATCTTCTCCTTCGGCGGCCTCGTCGCAGCCTCAGCAGACAGTGATGAACTTCGGGTTCAATCCTCACGCTAACAAGAAAATAAAAATTACGAAGCATCCGGCAGGACACTATGAAGCGCAGGTCATGCCTGATGAACAGGGGGCGCAAACGCAATGAGCCAGATGTCGGATTATCTTGAAACGCAGATCGGAAATTTGCTGTTTCGTACTCAGGCTGCATGGAAGCCGGCGGCTATCTACATTGCGCTGTTCACCGCGGCCCCGAGTGATGCTGGTGGCGGAACGGAAGTGTCCGGCGGGTCGTATGCGCGCGTTGCCGTTACCCAGGCTGATGCGCAGTGGAACGCTCCGGCAGGCGGAAATGGACTATTCAGCAATGTAAACGATATCTCCTTTCCCGCACCGACCGCGAATTGGGGAACGATAGCGGCAGTAGGTATTTTTGACGCATCGTCCGCCGGCAACCTGATTATTTGGGGGCCGCTTACCACCAATAAAACCGTGAACAACGGAGATCCCGCGCCGAAATTCGCAGGCGGAGCACCGGGACAACTACAGATTACGTTTGCTTAATGGTTTGGTATTACGGCATACGGTCATCGGACAAAAAGGCACAGGTTTTTGAGACGGACGCCTTGCCGAAAATGAAATATCTTATGAAGCCACGCATAGTAAATAGTATTGAGTATCAATGCGTACACGGCGGTAAAGAATGCAATTGGACGAAAGAAGAAGCGGCCGCACATTCAAAGAAACATGGGGAACCGTTAGCAACTGAGGCTATCTAAGCATGGCGACATATTTTGGCGAGACAACACCCGGCGCAAGTTGGGATACTTTTGAAACCTCTACATCTTGGTTTAGAAATAAAAATAAAACCTATACGTGCCCTGGGTCCGGCAATCAATCGCTGACGGAATTATCGGCATATGTGAGAACTAAAAATGGAAACGCATGCCACATACGATTGGCGATTTACGATACCTCAAACAACCTGATCTACCAGATGCCCGCGGAGGTGCTTGTTACCGGGGCGGGCGGATGGATCGGACAGACAGGCATAACCGGGGTAACGCTTGTTGGTGGTACTAATTATCGTATAGCCTGTTCTTTTGATACTCCTAATGATATTGACATTGCGTACAATGCTGAATCATTGGGAGACCATACAAGCGAATTTAACGTTGAGTATACCGGAGGATGGCCAAGCACGTTAGCGGATAGCGGCGACGATGATTGGGTAAAATCCGTTAGGGCGGGGGTTGATCCGGCGGGAGGCGATACGGCCCTGTCCGCGTCTGTCTCCTGTGTCTGCGTTGTTTCCTCGATCCTAACAACGATAATTCAAATGGCCGCTTCTATTTCCTGCGCGGCCACGGCAGCCGCGCAACTTACGACACTAATCGGAATGGCTGCATCGGCAGCATGTTCCTGTGCGGTATCTGCCGAGCTTACAACAGAAACGGCAAGCACTCCTCTTTCAGCATCAGCAGTCTGCGCCTGTACGGTTGCGGCGGAACTGACCACGGCTATCGCCATGGGCGCCAACATTTCTATTGGAGCGGCCGTTGTTGCGAATCTGTACGAGAAGCCGCAGCAGATTTCTCAATCAGGAGGAAGCGGAGGACACAAGAGAAAAAAGCAGGAAAGCGCCTGGATGCCTTGGGCTCCTCCGGAAGAGATTAAGTTTTTCAGAAAAATCCCCGTAGCTCCCGAGGAGGACCGATCAGTACAAGAGGCCGAGCGCATTGTTGCTAAGTATCAAAAAATCATAGACGACACAGTTGTAAGAATTTCTGACAATAAAAAGAAAGAGACAGCACGTCTTACCGTCGAGAGAAAACAGCGAGAGAGAGAATACACCGAGGCGAAACTTGCGCTTGAAGCTGCACATCTAAACCTCACGATTGCGATTGAACAAGAAGAGGAAGCTGTCATGGCCGCGGTCATGGCGGTATTACACTATGGATTTTAACAAGGCAATAACCAGGCTGCATGAAGAGGGATTGGTTAGCGAGTTGGAATTGAGGATTCAGGAATGGATCGATCAGGCACAGACGCAGCTTGACGATGGAGAAGGAAACGATCTTCACCGGGCGCAGGGAGCCAAGAAAGAACTGCTCAAGGTTCTTGCATTACCCGAGGAGATTTTAGAAGAGCACGAAGCGGAGAAAAAGCAAGGAAGTTGACCGGACTATCGCGCTTTGCGTGACCCGGAAATTCTAACGTAGCGGGACTACCGAATGCCGCGGACCTCGTAAATTTGAGGCTACCCGAGACAAGAGGCCCCAAAAAGGAGGATTCAGATGGAGCAGAAGGACGAAGTAAAAGACGATCAGAAGGAAGAGGCCAAGCAAGGCGATAAGGGCGCCGAGTACGATCAGGAGTGGGCAAGGCTTGAGGAAGAAGAGACCGGGGAAAAGCCACAGCAGAATCAGGAAAAAGAGGAAGAATCCGTTGAAGATGACAAAGAAGAGCATCCTGTAGACGACGACAAAAAGGAAGAGGCCGCTCCGGTAAAGGACGCCAAGAAGGAAGAAGTTAAAGACAAAGACCTTACCGGAATTGAGAAAGCCCTCCATGACACGAAGTCGTATGCGACGAAGTTGGCCCAGGAGAACGCGAACCTCAAAAAAGCCCTGAACGAGAAAGATTCCTCGGACAAGGCCAAGAAGGTTGAGGAAGCGAAGGTCGCTCAGAAAGAGGCGCAGGATCGGCTCAATGGTTCGCTGCAGGAAGCCTATAAGGAATACCCCGAACTCAAGGAGGCCCTGGACGGCCTGAAATCTGAACTCATGACGACCCGGAAGGAAATCGACGGGCTCAAGAGCGAGAAAAGCAAACAGGAGTCAGAACAGGCCAAGCTCAAGGAAGATGCGGCATACTTCGAGCAGAACATCAAACCGGAAATCGTCAAAGTACATTCAGACTTCGACGCCATAGTGAAAGATCCTCAAGCAGTTTTTTTCAAATGGGCTGAGAAACAGACGCTTGCAATCAGGGTGGCCGTATTCAACTCCATGGACCCTGCGGACATGAACATGGCTATCGATGCGTACAAGCGAGACAAGTCCTCTGGCTATATCAAGGAAACAAAGGACAAGGATGCCAAGGACAGAGACCTTAAACTAAAAAACGCTCAATCCTTACGGGGAGGCCAGCAAATTCCCGACAACCTTAACGTAGAGTCCGGGCCGAAGGGCAAGGAAAACTACGAAGGCGGTTGGGACGAGGCCGGAAAACTTCTCGAAAAGGAGGGAGTATCTTGAAAGGAGTAACACACGATGCTTTATTCTGATATCAGTCCCCGCACACAGGCATACGCGGATCGCCGGCTTTTGACCAGGGCGAAAACCAATAACATTCTTGGACAGTTCGGACAGTCGAAAGTCCTTCCGTCCAAGTCAACACAGACCATGAAGTTCCGCCGGTATAATCGGCTGGCGGCGGCAACCACGCCGCTGATGGAAGGCGTAACGCCGTCCGGCAAGACACTGACCAAGACGGATGTAACCGTTACCCTGCAGCAGTTTGGCGACTTCGTTACCATTACCGACGTTATTCAGGATACGCATGAGGACCCGATTCTCAAGGAGTCCACGGACATTCTTGGCGAACAGGCCGGGGATACCTGGGACATTCTCAGGGCCGGGGTGCTCAAGGCGGGAACCAACGTGTTGTATGCGAATGGTACAAGTCGAAGCGCGGTCAACACCGTTATCACGATAGGCGGACTTCGCACGGCCACTCGACTACTCAAGCGGCAGGAAGCCAAGCAGATCAAGTCGATTATCAAAGCCGGCCCCAATGTAGGCACCTCTCCTATTGCAGCCGGGTTTGTCGGTGTGTGCCATGCAGACCTTGAGCCCGACCTCGTTCAGCTTACCGAATGGAAGTATGTGCATGAATATCCTTCCAGCGCCGGAGTGATAGACGGAGAAATAGGTTCGGCTGCCGGGATTCGGTTTGTCCTTGACAACAATGTGGTGCCTTGGACCGACGGCGGAGGCGCGAAAGGTACGACCCTGTCCACGACCGGTACATACTCAGACGTGTATACCATTCTGATCTTCGGTCAGGACGCATACGCGACGGTTGCACTTGCCGGCAAGAACGCGGTATCTACCTTCGTGAACAACCCGAAATCGATCACCGGGGATGAACTTGCGCAGCGCGGGTCTGTCGGCTGGAAGGGATACACTGCAACCACGATTCTGAACGACCTGAATATGCTCAGGGTCGAAACAGCGGCAATCGGCTAAACAACCGGGAGAGGGGCGACCCTCTCCCTTTCCTAATACCATTTTGAGAGGAGTGTCACCATGAGCGATACAAACAAAATCGGTTCTTTTGTGGGGACCGGCGCAATACTGAACGTAGATTTGGGGTTTGTTCCGGCCTACGTTGAGTTGTTCAATCCGAACGATGCAGGATCTTTGATGCCGTCTTTGACTCGGTTCTCTGGCATGGCCGCAGCGTCGGGATTCAAAACTAAGTCCATTACCGATAACGCGACCACGACAAACAAGTCGAGTGAGTATATCACGGCGAACGGCCTGAGTGACTTCCTGGGCGAACTGCCGGGCAAGGCGCTTGTTGGGACCATTGCGGTCACGGCGGGGCTCAAGGCGCTTGTGGGGACCAGCACGCTGTTCCTCACGGACCTTCGTGTGGGTGATGTTGTCACGCTTGGCGGAAATCAGTACACGATTGCCGGGGTGACGACCGCAACAGCGGCAACTATCGTTGAAGTAGCGGTAAAGACGGAAACCGTCGGGCTTATGACCCGCGTAACGGGCCGCGCTGCCGGATTCACGCTCGGCGCGGAAACAGACCTGAACGTGTCAGGCGAAGCCGTATTTTACGCTGCATCGAAATAGATCAAAAGGGGTTCCGTGTCTATAGGAACGGAGCCCCATTACCTTAAAGGAGGAGAACGAACATGAACGACAATTTAAACGAGGGAGCAGAAGGATCAGAGGGGACGGTATTCCTCGGAGAAGAAAAAGACAACAGGGCCTCCAAAAACTCGGCATCGAGGGCAAAGGTTTCCGGCCTGAGAGCAGATGACAACGCCGTTGAGACGAAAACCATGGAGACACTTCACAAGCAGCCCGTGAAGCGTATCGTCATTGACTCCACGGAAACACAGAAAGAAGATGTCCACGTTGCGGTGAACGGGCATACCTACTGCATCCAGCGCGACAAAGAGGTCGAGCTTCCCTTGGCCGTGATTGAGGTTCTTGATAACGCAAAGACCACGGTATACAAGCAGGTAAAGCGCGAGAACGGAGAGGGTTATGATCTCGTCCCGAGCGAGGTCCGGCGTTTCCCCTATCGCACGGCTTGATCGGAGGATATGATGTTTTCTATCGCTCACAGAGATGTTGATGGGAAAATAGCTCTTTACGCTCGGGTGAAAAGGCTTGACGACCTTCTTTTTTGGAACGCGAACGGATCGTCATGGACCACTACCGAATCTGGCTTGTGCAACGTGGTGCTTACCGAAGATCTTGCCATGCCCGGACGATATACCGCATCGGCAACATTCAACCCGTCCCATGGTACCACGTATGAAGTTGGAGTTTATGAGTCAGGCGGCACGCTGATCGTAAAGACCAAACAGCCCTTTGTGAGTGATAAGAAAACAGCCTTGCAGATGGTCAACGATATTCAGGCCGCGCTCAGAATGCCGCAGTCCGCGGATTTCACGGCCCCACATGCGAAGTTGGTTCTATCGCAAGTCAATACAGCGATTCAGTTTATGATCGAGACTTGCGAGTGGCCGGAGATGAACCTGGACGGGTCGTTTATGACCAAGGCTGGCGTGTCCGTCTACTCTTTGAGGCCGGTGAACGCCTCGCTGGTGGACACGATCAAGCGGTTGCAGATCGGGACAAGCGTTCCGCTGACGAAGCAGCTTGACGGACCTTTCCGTTCTCTGCAGAAGGTCAACACAACTCAGACGCAACCCACGGATTACCGGATCTATGCAAGGGCAGGTGGAAACCTGATAATAGAGTTAACGCCCACTCCTGGCGCTGCTTATCAGGTTGATTTTGACATTATGTTACAGGCCGCCATGCTTTCGGCAATTACAGATATCCCCCTGCTCGAATCTCAGACCGTTTTTCTCGGAGGGCTTGCCTTCTCAAAGAAGGAGCAGGGACAGTATTACCAGGACGACCTTGGAGCATTTCAGAGCAAGGTGAATATGCAGGCGGAAAATCAGTCTGAACCGAATTGGGGAGACGCAGAGGCGGTATGAGTTCCAGGAAAAGACAAGAGGCAATACCAACTACCCTTGGAGACTTTTCCGGCGGAGAGGCGGACCTGCCTGTCTCAAAGTTTCCGGTAAAGTTTTCTACCAAGATGGTGAACTGGCATCCCACACAGACTGGCGGAGTCGCGTTTGTGCCTGGGTATGCTCGCGTGAACCAGAATGCGGCGAACGAGGCGTTTCAGAGCGGACATACCTTCATTAAGGCTGACGGTACAAAGATTCGGCTGGTGGCAGGCGGAGGACAAGTTTATAGAAGTGACGGGACTACGCTGACGGTCATAAAGAGCGGCCTGAATGCCGCGGCAATCGTTCGATTTATCACAGCAAATAATTACTGCATAATGATGAACGGAGTGGATGCTCCCATGAAGTACGACGGCACATCCGTTACCGCGCTCGGCGGATCTCCTCCGGCTACGGCTTTTAAGGGCGTGTTTTACAAAGGCCGCGTCTGGATGATCGAGCGGACCAACAAGCTACTGGCATCTTACTCAGGGTTGCTTGCGATTGAGGACTATACGTCTGCGCACAATGCAGGCTACCTTGATTTTACCAAAATTCTAAAAACCGGAGATGAGCTTACAGACATCGAAAGCTATGTTGACCTCCTGGTGTTCTACTTCAAGAACCATGTGGTCGTCTACTCCGGCAATACCCCCACGGATTACGGTGATTTCCAGATTGTGACTCAGATCGAGGGCGCCGGGGCAATTACGGATACGGTCTGCTCAACGGGACTGGACCATTACTTTCTGTCACAGATTGGTGTTCGATCCCTAAGACAGGCAATGCAGACCGGCGCGGATGCGGAGGATTTGATTTCAAAAAATATCGCGCAGCGTCTTTCAGGGGCCTATCAATCGAATGCAACAGGAACCTTCGCAAGCGCGCACTTTCAGCGTCTTGGCTGGTACATGCTGCTTATCGGAGATGAAATTTTATGTTATGCGTATAACCGCGGAGCATGGTTTCGTATCGCAGGGGCGGATATCCTCGGTATGTTCTCGGACTCTGACGGGTCAACGGTCTACATTTGCGGCAGAGGATTTCTTTATCAATACGATATCGGATGGACGTTTGACGGCAAGCCCATCTATCGAGAGTGGGATGGCGCATGGCTCAAGTTTTTCAAAAATCAGGAAAAGGGATTTCCTAAAGTGCTTGAAATTTACGCGACGCCAGGGCAAGACATTGAACTGCAATTGGCACAACGGTTCGATCTGAACCAGGGCTTCCCCGACGGACTGCAGACGTTCACCGTAAGCCCCGCCCCGTCGCTCATGGATGAACCTGTACCTGATATTTGGGAGAATTGCTTTTTCATGGATTGCGATGATTATGTGCCCGACAGGTTTCCCCTTTTCGGATCGGGATCAACGATGCAACTTTGTTTTTCGAGCACGACACCAAACGGGCCTTGCGAGATTAATAGCGAAAAGATGCTCTATACACCGGGAGGCGATTGATGGCATATCAAAGAACATACGGGACAACCAGATTCATGCAAAGGTCCGCGGCAAAATTGAGCTTGCCAAGCGCATGGATCGACGGAGAGTTGAACGATATCTACACCATTCTCAACAGCATGACACTCTCTGTAAACACAAGCGAGTGGTCTTTGCATAATGCCACGGTGAACTATATCGACGCGAGTAGCTTCACCTGCGCCGGGGACCAGACGGGAACATTCCACGTCAAGCGTCGCATCCGGGCGAACTTATCAGGGACTTACGTTTACAGCAAGGTATCCACGGCAGTCTACAACAGCGGGACCGGGCTTACGACAGTCACGCTTGCCGATGCCGTGCTGACGGTTTCGCTCTCACAGATATTTTACGGAATACTTGACACAGTGAACGGGTCCGCCGGCGCTGATTCTATAATGAGCGATCCGGTAGGCGATATTGCAGCTACGAATGTGCAGGCGGCCATTGCGGAACTGGAAACAGAAAAGCTTAAGGCGTCTGACATTCTCAGTGATTTCGTTATTGAAGGACTTCTCGGTACGGTTCCGGGATCTGGCTTGTCAATGACTACCCCCGCCGGCAAGGTTTGGCAGAGCGGAGTGCGCATAATTTCAACCGGATTCACGCAGACCTATACGGCTTCGCGGGACACTTATGATTCTATCAATAACGCCGGGGCAATCACGCACACTGAAGTAGCGAACGGCGCTGCACAGCCGGCGCTTCCTACGAATTCTCAATGGCTGCAGAAGGTCGTTACTGGCGCATCGGCTATTACGAGCGTTACGGATATGCGGCTGTTGAATGACGTTGAGTATAGGTTAAGGACTGCGGATTTTGTTCAAGACTCTGTTGTGACGGGACTCTTGGGGACTGCACCTGGATCAGGATACTCAATGACGATTCCGGGCGGCATAGCCTATGTGATCGGTAGACGGGTAATAAAATTATCTGGCACCGCTGATCTTGCTCATACCTACACGGCAGGCAAAGATACCTACGTTGATATTGGCATTGACGGCGCAATCACCTATTCGGAGGTTGCGAACAACAATTATATTATTTCTGGACTTCTTGGGACGGACCCCGGCGCGAGTCTCACCATGACCACACCGGCAGGTACAGGATATCAAAGCGGAACGTATATCACTCCGGCGGGAGGCGCATATGCCTACACAGCAAGCAAAGATACTTATGATAGCGTGGACAATGCAGGAGCGATCACACATACGGCTGTTAATAATGGCGCAGGGCAACCTTCACTTCCAGCAAATTCTCAATGGTTTCAAAAGGTCGTCACGAACGGGACTGAAATAACATCAGTTACCGAGATGAGAAATACGAATTCCCTGCTTAACGCCCCTGCTCTCGCGTCCAACGCAATGCGGTTGCAGAGAGTATTTACGAACGGAACGCAAATAACCAAAGTGTTTGATATGAGAACAGTCGTTGTTCCCGGTGTTGGAATCGTCGGAGGAGTGGCTAATAGCCTTGCCATGACAGGAGAGGTGAGTGGTACTGCCAGTGCCGCTTCTGTTGATTTCGATATGGGGTCTGTAAAAGCCGGGGATGAAATATTTGTGACAATGCTCGCATCTATAACGTTAAATAGTACTGGCGTCGCCCAAATGGGAATAGGGAAAAACTCTGGCACAGCTACTATTAGTAATGGAGTCACGGCGAATGGTGTTCTAAGATCTCCGTATATATACATACCGGGAGGTATTACCGATAGCACTCCGGGCACAATAACGTTTAGTGGAATAATTCATGTGACAGGAGATGGAACATTGCATCTGTACGCTGCTATTAATCAGATAACAGCAACGGTTACAGGGAACTGGGTAGGATATCGTGCGTTCTTTTTAAAGAAGCAATAAACAGACAGGGAGTGCAATGAAACTCTTATCTCTGAAATGGTCCGAGCAGAACGACAGCCGGGACCGGGACATTCTCAACCAGGTCCTACGGGCACAATGGTGGATCAATCCCCTGCTGAACCCTGAATGCGGGAGGGTCGTGCCGGCGCCGCTCTATCCTGGTCTTTTGGCCTGGGCTGATGGGACGAACTGGAACCCTGGCAGCGGCGAGGGATTTTATCGCTATACCGGGTCTGCCTGGGTATTTGTGGGGTGATATGAGACTCGTACCGTATGAATATAAGCACAATGCTCGGCTTATGGAGATCGTAAAAATCACCGAACCTTGGTTTGAGTACAACCGC
>Ga0210377_10002765_pt1 | contig 15191 bp, 12 predicted proteins | sample PLM4_65_b1redo_FD_155480 | JGI IMG/M metagenome (GOLD analysis project Ga0210377, IMG submission 155480) | Groundwater sediment microbial communities from an aquifer in East River, Colorado, USA - PLM4_65_b1 redo | ecosystem: Environmental > Terrestrial > Soil > Riparian zone | place: USA: East... | reverse complement strand
GATAAAAAATGAAGCGATAGCCAAGGATACCCAGCTATGAAGCGCTTATCATGGTTCATACTTTGTATGATCCCGTTGCTCGCCTGTAACGGACTGAACCTCCCATCCAGCACGCCGGTCCATCTCCCCACCGCCGTCACAGTGCTGGATATTCCCTATGCCAAGATGATCTATTACGATATCAACGGTTCAACGGAAACCGAACTGCGAGATCAAATGAATAGGCTGGCACCCGTCGGACCGGATGGTTATCATGGTGATGCGCTTACCACCTGGTACGTCCGCTGGACGTGGGACGGATACGGTACCGAGGACTGCGATCTCCGCTCCGCCTCCGCCACCTACGATATCAAGGTCACGATGCCGCGCTGGAATCCTCCACAAGACACATCTCCCATCCTGATCGAAAAGTGGAACAACTATGTGCTGGCGTTGGCAGGTCACGAAAAAGTCCATGTGGATAATGTGATCGCCAACCTGTCTGTTGTGATCAACGCCATCCGCCGCGCCACCTGCTCCACCGCCGAAGACAAAGCACAGGAGATACTGTCGGGCATCCGCCTAAATGATGCCAATTTCGATGCCGCCACCAACCACGGAGCCACACAGGGCGCGCAATTCCCATAAGTCCTACCTACATTTTTCTGAGGTATGATTGCCCGCATAAATTCGTGGGGCGGGATGGCATCCCGCCTGACCCAAGGATACCCATGACTTTCATAAGCATCACGCAACGACAGGGTCGAATTCCTGTCACCATCTTTCAACTGCTGGACCGCATCAACCTGGGGAATTTTGCCGAACTGGAAAGAATAGTAAAAGACGCCTACGCCTCCGGCACACGCGACCTGGTCATCGACTTGAGCAAGGTCGAGGCGCTCAGCAGTATCGGCGTGCGTGCGCTTGTCATCGTCCACAAGTTGTTGTCCACCGACGGCAGGAAACACCTCAAGCTGGCTGGCTTATCGTCCTCCATACACGATGTGCTGGAGATCGCCGGGATCACTCAATTCATCGATGTCCACAACACGGTTGATGAAGCGGTGGCAGCTTTCTAAAAACAAGAACGTCTCGAAGGGTTGAAACCCTTCGGGACGTTGATCTACTATATCTTTATCCTACGTCTTCAGTTTCATGGTCTGCATTTTATATTTTTTCAACGCATTCCAACCCACCAGCATTTTTTCCTTCTCATCCCATAACCGGAAGAACAAGGATTTGAGACTGTCCCGGAATGTAAGCGGCTCGATCTGGAATACTGGGTTTTCCTTGTGGCACTCCTCCAGTTTGTAATTGGGGATGCGGGGGCTGAGGTGATGGATGTGATGGAAACCGATATTGCCCGTGAACCACTGCAACACCTTCGGGAGCTTATAGAACGAGCTGCCGTCCATACCGGCATTGAAGAATTCCCAACTGGCATGACGCTCCCAATAGGTCGGGTCGAAGTTGTGCTGCACATAGAAAAGCCACACGCCCGCGCCGCAAGCAATCAATAAAATGGGGACTTCCACCAGCAGGAATGCCGCCCAGCCGATCTCGATCATCAGCCATCCCACCACAGCGGCGATGGCAATGTTGGTCCAGATCACACTGCTGCGCTCACGCTTGCCTGACTCCTTCTCAAAGAAACGATGGGTCACTGTAAAGACAATAAACGACCCAACGGTGAACAGGATCAACGGACTGCGCATGATGCGATAACCGAGCTTTTTGTACCATGGTGCGGCAAGATATTCCTCCACCGTCATCGTGTACACATCGCCCACGCCGCGCCGGTCCAGGTCACCGGCGGTGGCATGATGGATGGCATGGCTGTGCTTCCACTGGTAGAACGGCGTCAACACCACCACACCGAGCACCAGTCCGAGCCGGTCATTCGCCTTGATGGTCTTGAAGAACGAACCGTGACAGCAATCATGGAAGATGATGAACAGCCGCACCATGAATCCGGCTGTGGGCACCGCCAGCAGTAACGTCAGCCAGTAGCCGATCGCGAGACTGCGATACATCAAGTACCACCCCACAAAGAATGGGATGATCGAATTCGCGATCTGCCAAACGCTTCGCCATGTTTCAGGGAACGCATATTTCGAAACAATCCCCTGCCATTTAAATTTTTCGGTTGTCATGCTGCCTCCTTTGCTAGGTGGGGCTATTTTACTGTATTCATTAAAACTGACATAGACAATTCTGAAAGAGACTTAACCATCATATTCGCGCCTTCGAAATCCAGGGCAGATGTCGCCGGGTTTGGGACTGCCACCACGAAGATGCCTGCCCGGTTGGCTGCTTTCACGCCATTGGGGGAATCTTCGAAGACGACCGCCGCTTCTTTCGGGACCTTGAGCTGGTCCAACGTCGATAGGAACAGGTCTGGGTTCGGCTTGGTCCTGCCAGCGCCCACGTCGTCCGAGCAGATAACTGCGTCGAAGTAGTGGAGGATGCCGAGTCGTTGGGCGTGGTCATCCACCCAGGAGTGCGGAGAACTGGAGGCGATGGCAACCTTGAGACCAAGCTGTTTGGCTTCATGGATGATGTCCATCACGCCAGGCAGCACCGGTTGGACGAGTGTTAACGCGTTACTCTCCGAACGGTGACGGAGGCGCAGGGAAACGGAATCCAGCCGTCTCTGAGAAAGAAGCGAGAGATGGTCCGCCGCGTCAAAATCCGAAATCCCATATCCGCCGATGATCCTGCCCCACTCGTCGTGCGGAAGTTCAAATCCGTGTTCGCGGTAAATCGCCTGCCAGACGTTATATTCAGGGGTCTCGGTATCGAGAATGAGACCGTCGAAGTCAAAGATCAAAGCTTTTAACATGGGTACGATTATACTCAGGATAGAAGCATGTCGTTGCGAGCGAAGCGAAGCAATCTCCTCTTAAACGGTAAAACCTCATCGACAAGCAACTCCCATTGACAGGAGATTGCTCACTTTCATCGAGCGCAAGTACGGCGTCGTCGCAGAGATGGCTCCTCGCAACGACATTATGCCAAAGGAGAATTTAATGGACGACCTCTATTATTCCGATTACATCGAACTCGATACCATTTTGAACAGCCAGCATCCGCGCAGTTTCGAAAAGATGGAAGATGGCAACGATGAGATGTTGTTCATCATCATCCATCAAGCCTATGAGTTGTGGTTCAAGCAGATCATCTTCGAGCTGGACCTGGTGCGGAACATTTTCATCCGCGACCGCATCAATGACAACTCGCCCGATATGAGCAACGTCGTTCACAAGCTGAAGCGTATCGTCAAAATTCTGGAATTGCTCAACCAGCAGGTCAGCGTGCTCGAAACCATGACCGCGCTCGATTTTCTGGAGTTCAGAAATCATCTTTTGCCAGCATCGGGATTCCAGAGCAAGCAGTTCCGGCTGATCGAAGCCAAGCTGGGTTTGAAAATGGAGGAACGCTACAAACGGGAATACTACAAGCACACGCGCCGCGGCTCCCTTTCGGAAAGCGACATGCAGGACGTGACCCGCGTGGAAGGCGAACGCACCTTAAAGAGACTCATCATCCAATGGCTGGAGCGCATGCCGTTCTTCGATGAACGCTATTGGATGGGATATAGATCCACCAGCGAAGCGAATGCGGACAAGTTCTGGAGCGATTATCGCAAGGCATACGAGACGAGCCTTTCCGAAAATGAGGGCGGGCGGTTGGCAGAATTTGACAGGGTCTTCTTCGAGCAGGGTCGCGGCGACATTTCACCGAGAGCCATGCAATCGGCGTTGTTCATCACCTTGTACCGCAACCTGCCCATCTTCCAACTGCCATTCGAGTTGCTGAACACGCTCTCTGAGATCGACGAACTTCTCTCGAACTGGCGCTACCGTCACTTCTCGATGGTGCGCCGCATGATCGGCATCCGCACAGGGACGGGCGGCACCAGCGGCGCAGGCTATCTCGAAGGCACCTTGAGTCAGCACTACGCCTTCCGCGAGATCACCGAAGTGGCAACCTTTTTGATCGAGCGCAGCAAACTGCCCGACCTGCCGAATGTGCTGAAAGAGAAAGTGAGCTTTAATCTATAGGGGTCGAAATATGCTATACTTTTCCAAAGGGAATTGATTTAAAAGCTCCTGAACGCCCCTCCATCTCAACCAGACATATTCGGAAGTTTCCAACCTATGCTGAAGGACTCAACAGTGGCAAATGGACAGCCCGCACAAGCCGCGCGATCGTTAGAAGAAAGGATTGCACAGGCTGTTTCCGTCCAGGAAAAGATCGACCTGACGAACAAACTGGCATGGAGTTTGCGCATCCGCGATACTGCGCGGGCGCTCGCTCTCAGTTCCGAGGCGTTCGAGGCGTCAAAGTCCTGCGGAAAGGACGGTCAGCCCTACGAACCTGGTAACGCCGCCAGCCTGGTCACCTTGTCCTTCCTCGCCGGTGAAGCGGGCAACCTTGATACATCCCTTTCCCATGCACTGCAGGCGTTGACCTATCTCAAGGACCAGCCTCACCCTGAAACGCTGATTGGCGCCTGGTATTCCCTCGGCTGGGCATATTACTACTCAGGGGATTATCCGGCGGCGCTTGAATTCGGATTGAAATCCCTTAAACTGGCACAGGAGATCGAACACGAGGAACGCCAGGCATGGAGTCTCGACCTCGTCGCCAGCACCTACAAGGACCCGGCGCAAGCCATCGAAATGCACAAGGAAGCGTTCGGCATCTTCGAGAAGCTGGATATCCTTGAAGGGAAATCACGCATCCTCAATAACTGGGCATATGCCTTGAAGGAATCGCAGGATTATGACCGCGCCCTCGAAATGGCATATCAAAGCCTGGCATTGGCAAAGCAGGGCAATCTCAAAGGAGATGTGATCAACGTCACCGCCACCATTGGGGAGATCCTGACCGATGTGGGAAAATACGCCGAGGCGCAGACAAAGCTGCGCGATGCAACATTGCTTTTCGATGACCATGGTCGCGATATCAGTTCCGTCTACATCCTGGTCGGCCTGGGACAAGTCCACCTGGAACAAAACAGCCTGGACCAGGCCGAAGAGGTGCTCTACAAAGCATTGGAAGTGTCGGAGGAAATGGAGATGCGCAACGAGCAGGCGCGCTGTCATCTGTATCTCTCCGATGTCTTCGAGCGACGGGGTAATTTTGAAAAGGCGCTGGAACATTACAAGAAATTCCAGGCAGTGAGGGAAAGCATCTCTGGCGAGGGCGCGCTCAAACAGATCGCCGCTTTACGCGTCTCTCATCAGATCGAGACCGCCCAACGTGATGCCGAGATCCACCGCCTGCAAAAAGAAAAACTTCAGGTCGAGCTGGATGAACACAAACGCATCCATGCCATTCTGGAAGACCTCGCCACCCGCGACCCGCTCACCAATCTGTTCAACCGGCGGCACTTCCTGACCCTGGGCGAACAGGAATGGAAACGGGCAACGCGCTACAAACATCCGCTGTGCGCCTTGATGATGGATGTGGACTACTTCAAACAGATCAATGACCAGCATGGGCACGCCGCCGGAGACAAGGCGCTGACCACGGTCGCGAATGTCATCCGGTCCACGTTGCGCGCCACCGAGATTGCCGGGCGCTATGGTGGCGATGAATTTGTAGTCCTGCTGCCAGAAACGTTACCCGAAAATGGCTTGCTGGTTGCCAAACGCATTTGCCAGACGGTCACGGAATATATCATCAGCAGTGATGTCGGTCTCATCGAATTAACCGCCAGCATCGGCGTTGCCTGCATCACAAAAGAAAATCGCATGTTGACCCACTCCCTCAGTGAATTGCTCAACCAGGCAGACAAAGCCTTATACAAAGCCAAAGAAGCGGGGAGAGGACAGGCTCAACTATATTCATTCTATGAATGAAACAGCAGAGGGGATGAGTCATCCGCCATTCTTGTTTGGATGTGCCGCCGCTTCCTTTCCACCCGCATGTTGATCCCGTTTCGATAAATGTTCGCTACTCTGCCAATTGGATTCGAATACGCTGCTCCCCGCGCGCGTCAGCACGAAGGGAAGGTGATGTTTGCATCCCATTACATTCGAATTCAACAATCCTTCCGCCGCGCCCTTCCACGGTCACGTTAAGTTCCCAGCCTCTATAGCGGATTTCACTGATCTCTGCACTCTCCACGCCAGCCGGGAGACAAGGCGAAAAGTCGATTCCATCCGCGGAGAATCGCATTCCAAATAAACCATTGAGAAGCATACGCAGATACGCGCTGGCGGTCCAACTCTGACGCGTGCATGAATCCCAATCCATCCCATGCGGACCACTGCCACTTTCCTGCAACCCGCCATAAACCTCTCCCGTATCGGGGTGATAGATCTCGGCACAATGCCCACTGCGGTTGATGTTGTCTGTCAATGTCATGAACTCGCGTTCGAACAAATCCGCGCGTCCCTGCTGGAGCGCCGCCTCGCCCCAAAAACCAGAGATAAAGGGCCACACCGTTCCGCTATGCCGACCGTATCCGCCCAGTGCAGAATAGCGCAGGAACGTGGGCCACACACAGGGAATGCCAGCTTTGGCAATATACTGTTTCGATAGAACACTGGCAGATTGTTCATCGCTCGCCACTTGAAAGAGGATCGCGAAGGCATGACCCAGTCCCTCTTGATGATCGCAAATCTCCTCTGAGTCAAAAAGATAATGGAACGTACCCAACTCTGGATTCCAAAAGTGTTCACGGATGCGAGCCGCAAGCTGGTCAGCGCGCTGCTCGTAGACCGGATACGAGGTCTCTCCGCACTCACGCGCCATCCAACCAGCGACGCGGTATGCCTGGGCATAGACGCAATTGGTGGATAAGCACATCATCGGGATACCATACCCATTCCGAGCCTTCTTTCCCGTATTAGCTTTGACCCAATCCAAAATAGAACTGGTTTCCCCCGGCGAGTATCGATCCGGATACGCCGCCACCCCATCGCCATACACGGCGGGACCACGGAACAATCCGACTTGCTCATCAAATTCATTCTGCTCAAAATGAGTCAGACTATTTTTCACCGCTTCGAACGCGATGGAAAGAAAATCACTATCACCTGTGTGAAGGTAGTAAGTCCATGCCCCCACCGCCCAAATGATCGCATCCCAATATTGACCACCAATATACAGAGTATCTTGTTTGCGTTCCAAAACAGCGAGCAATGTATTACGTGCCACGCCGTGCCAGAGTAAACCCAGCCCATTCCAGACATTGATCGCCGCGTCACGCGTCCACGGAGTGTCATAGTCCAACCCGGCAAGCAGGACAGGTTGCTGCTTCTCCAACAGTCCATCCTGAAACATCCTCACATTGCCAAGCAAATCACCCATCGCGATTCGATAGGCACGGTTGACCGCGGGGTTCGATGTTCTCATTTCTGGAAACGGCAAGGGTTCAAAATCAGGCATTGAAATTCCTTTAGAAGATTTTTTATTGATTTGACCTCTTGCAAAAGTGCTCCCGCCGCAGTCCTTGCGAAGCATCCCTTTGGGATCGGCGGCGTCCCCGCCGCCTTGAGTAAAGATTTTTGCCGACTTATGCAAGAGGTCCATTGATTATATAATGCCCACGGTCACACACCTGCCTGATTTGCTAAGCAAATCACGGGTGGCGCCAGGGAATTGCGCTCTCCCGCTTTTGAAAAAGCGCAATTGGTGACCGCGCTGGATATAGTCAGGAGTCTTCCGCACCATTTGTATTTGGACTTGAATCCGCTCATCTGCCGCCAAGCAGGGACCGGAACACACTCCATTCTTCATCGAGAACATGGGGACATCCGTAATCGGGTAAAATCTATTGGTTCGCATATCTTCCGTAGAATAAATCTCTTATAAAAAGGTGAAATCATGAAAGTATTCGTCACAGGCGGAGCCGGCTATATCGGCAGCACCGTCGTCTCTGAACTGATTCGCGCAGGTGACTCGGTCGTCGTTTTCGATAATCTCCAACAGGGGCATCGTGGCGCCGTCCACCCCAAAGCCGAGTTCATCCTCGGCGATCTGAAGGATCGAGCCGCCATCGATGCCGCCCTCGCCGCGCACCGACCCGATGGCATTATGCACTTCGCATCCAATACCCTGGTCGGGGAATCGATGGAAAAGCCCTTCCTGTATCTTTCCGATAATGTCCGCAACGCCCTCAACCTCATCGAGAGCGCTGTGGAACATGGCGTGCTCCGCTTCATTCTCTCGTCAACCGCCAACCTGTTCGAGAGTCCCGAAGAGATTCCCATCAAAGCCAGTGAGCGTATCATCCCTGGCAGCCCCTATGGCGAATCAAAATTCATTATCGAACGCTTTCTATATTGGATGGATCGGATTTATGGGTTCCGATACGCCGCTCTCCGCTATTTCAACGCCTGCGGTGCCGCCCACTCAGACCTGGGCGAGATGCACGATCCCGAGACGCACCTCATCCCGCTGGTCTTGCAGGTTGCGCTCGGTCAGCGCGAAAAACTCACCATCTTCGGGGATGATTACCCCACCCCGGATGGAACCTGTGTGCGCGATTACATCCACGTTCTTGACCTGGCAAGCGCGCACATCCTGGCGCTACGCGCTCTGGATCAGGGCAGCCGCACTTACAACCTCGGCAACGGACAGGGCTTCAGCGTGGCAGAGGTGATCGAAACCGCCCGCAAAGTGACCGGGCATTCCATCCCCACGGTCGTTGGTACCCGCCGCCCCGGCGATCCCGCCACCCTGATCGCCAGCAGCGACAAGATCATGGAGGAGCTTGGCTGGGAGCCGCGTTATCCGAACCTGCGTCAGATCATTGAAATGGCTTGGGCATGGCATGTGAAACATCCCAATGGATATGAAGAATAGATTTGTTTTGCATGGCTGACCCAGCCAGGGATTAGGACTGAAAGTAGAGAATCAAAACGGGATTGATCACAATCCCGTTTTGATTCCATGAAATGCGCTCACCTGCACTCCCCGGCACTCCCTGGCACCTCCCGTGATTTGCTTAGCAAATCAGGCAGGTGTGCGCCCGGGGCAAGTGTGCGTGTGGTGCAAGTGTCGACTACGATAACGCTCCGCCACCCTTCGGGTACGGTGTCACCGCGAAATATCTGGATCATGATACATTTGGAGTAGCGGACAAGCGTTTTGATATACTATATTTTACCCATGGTGACCGATACGCAACTGGTTGATGAATACTCCGAGTGCATTGCGGATGTCATGCAATACATTCGCAGGCACATTCACGAGCCGCTGAATCGGGAAGTGCTGGCGGAGGTGGCTGGCTTCTCTGTGCCGCACTTCCACCGCGTCTTTACGGCGCAGGTCGGCGAAAGCGCGGTCAGTTATGTGCGGCGTCTGCGGCTGGAACGCGCCGGAAGAAAACTCCGCATGGGTGCTGTGGATATCACGGAGGTAGCACAAGCAGCGGGATACGAGACACATGCCGCGTTTAGCAAGGCATTCAAGCAGCAATATGGATTGAGTCCGAGCGAGTTCCGTCAACTCGATTGCACATCAGCCACCCAACTTCTTGGAAATGGAAAAGGATGGAACAAATGAAGATCAAACTTACCAGTGTATCGATCGATGATTACGACAAGGCGTTGAAATTTTATACGGAGGTCCTGGGCTTTGTAACAAAGCACGATATTCCACTCGGTGATGGCGCACGCTGGATTACGGTTGTCTCACCGGAAGAACCGGATGGCACCGAATTGTTACTTGAGCCCAATGCTAGTTACCCTGCCATGAAGGCGCTCAAAGAATCCCTGATGAGGGATGGGATCCCTTTTACAGCGTTCCAGGTGAACGACATTCAATCCGAGTATGAAAAGATGCAAAAGCTTGGCGTGGAATTTACGATGGAACCAACGAACATGGGCGTGACCACCGCGGCGGTGTTCAACGACACCTGCGGGAATCTGATACAGATCTATCAAATGACAGGATAACGAAGATGCAAAATACAAACGGGACTGTGTTCATCCACAGTCCCGTTTTGATATCTAAATGTTATCTCCGTCATTGCGAGGAGGGCATAACCCGACGACACTTGCACCGGTCGCACACCTGCCTTGGCAGGGAGTGCCGGTGAGCAATCTTATTATTCAGTCGTAAAGATTGCTTCGCGGATTTTATGCTGAGCGTGTCGAAGTGCTCGCAATGACGAAAGGGCTAGAATAACTTCAACACCGCATCGCCTGCCCAGGCAAACAGGAATTGTGGGACGAGGCTCACGACGACTGTGATAATGGCTGTCGCGGCGGTGGTGATGGTCAGCCAGGTTTCGCGTTCGGTAACCGGTTCACCATCGCGCATGTACATGGTGACGACCACACGCAGGTAGTAGTATGCGGAGACGAGTGAAGTTAACACGCCGATGATTGCCAGCCCGTAAAACCCGCCATCAATTACGGCACGGAAGAGGTAGACCTTGCCGACCAATCCCAGCGTAGGCGGGAGCCCAATGAGCGAGAGCATGAATACGGTCATGGCGGCGGCAAGGGCGGGATGTTTCCTTCCGAGACCGGCATAGTCTGAAATCTCCAAGCCTTTCCCTTCAGATTTCTCAAGGGCTATGACCACACCCCACGCACCGAAGTTGGTGAAGACATATGAGACGAGGTAGAAGAGTCCCGCGGCGATGGAAACATCGCGGACTTCAAGATTGCCATATGGCACGAATGCCATGAGGATATATCCGGCATGCGCGATGCTGGAATATGCCAGCATCCGTTTGATGTTTGTCTGTGAAATGGCGATGACGTTGCCGAGGATCATGGTCAAGGCAGCCAGCGCCCAGAGCACGTCAGTCATATCGGCAGCAAGGGTGGGGAAGGCTGTGGCAAAGACACGCAGCAAGGCAGCAAAGCCTGCGATCTTTGCACCGGATGCCATGAAGGCTGTCACAGCGGAGGGGGCACCTTGATAGACATCAGGCGTCCACATGTGGAAGGGAACCGCCGCGATCTTGAAGCCGAATCCGACCAGGATCAGGGCGGCGCCGATGGTCAGGAGCAGGTTCGAGGTCCCGACAGAAGCGGCTGCCACGATGGCGGAAAGATTCGTCGCACCGGTCGCGCCGAAGACAAGAGCGGTCCCGTAGACGACAAATCCCGTAGCGAAGGCGCCGAGCAGGAAGTATTTGAGTCCGGCTTCTTCTGATTCAGATCTGGGACGGTTGAAGGCGGCGAGCACGTATAGTGGGATCGAAAGTAGTTCGAGGGCGATGAAGACCACAATCAGGTCGGCGGCTTGCGCCATGAGCATCATGCCGGTGACGCTGAAAAGCAGGAGCACATAATACTCGCCACGTTCAATGTTCATGCGTTTGATATAGCCGTAGGCAAGCGCCACACCGAGCAGACCACTGATGAGCAACAGGGCATTGATGAAGGTTGAAAAACCGTCCAGCACGACCATGTTCATGAACCCGTTGCCTTCACTCCCGATCTGTGTGAGAGTGAGTCCCAGGGTGAGGGCAAGCCCCAATGCGGCGAGCAATGCCGTGATGCCCTTACGGTCCTTTGGAATGAGGAGGTCGACGAGTAACAGGACACATGCCCACACAGTGAGCAGGATGTAAGGCGTGAGAACTTTGTAGTCGAGAGCTGTTAGCGACATGACCGCTCCGCGCCGTTAGGGTAACGGCAACATATTGACCAGGTTCTGCACGGCAGGAGCCATGAGATCAAAGAAGGGTTTCGGATAGAGACCGATCCAGAAGATGAAGACCAGCAACGGCAGGACGGTGATGATCTCGCGCAGGTTCAGGTCACGGATGCCGTGCCCGTGCTTCTTGACTTCGTCCACGATCTCGCCTTGCGGACCGAGGAACATTTTCTGGAACATGTAGAGGATATAGACCGCCGCCATGATGACTCCGAGGGCGGAGACGATGGCATAGACATTATTATTGATGGCTTTCGAGCCGAACGCGCCAAGCAAAATGGTAAACTCACCCACAAAGCCGTTGAGACCGGGCAGTCCCATCGAGGAGAGCGAGACGATCAACATGATGGTACCGAAAAGCGGGGTGATCTTCCACAAACCACCGTAGACCTTGAGCTCGCGCGTATGAGTCTGTTCGTAGATCATACCGACGAGAAGGAATAATGCACCTGTGCTGAGACCATGGTTGATCATCTGAAGGATGGCACCCGCAATGCCTTCCGGATTCATGGCGAACAAACCCAGCATCACAAAGCCGAGGTGACTGACAGAGGAATACGCAACCAGCTTCTTGACATCTTTTTGAGCGTACGAAACTGCCGCACCATAGATGATACCGATGGTCGCGAAGAGCGCGATCCACGGAGCGGCTTTGACGGCGGCTTCCGGGAATAATGGCAGGTTGAAGCGCAGGAAACCATACGTACCCATCTTCAACAGAACACCGGCAAGGATGATCGAACCGGCGGTCGGCGCTTCGACGTGGGCATCGGGCAGCCACGAATGCAGGGGCCACATCGGGACCTTGATGGCAAAGGCGGCAGTGAACGCCAGGAACAGCCAGAATTGAACATTGGACGGAATATTATGCTGAGCGATCAAATCCGGCACGGAGAAGGTTTGTCCATAAATGCCAAGGTACAGAATGGCAAGCAACATCAAAATGGATCCTGCCATGGTGTAGAGGAAGAACTTCACCGCGGCATAGATGCGGCGCGGTCCGCCCCAGATGCCGATCAGGAAATACATCGGCACGAGCGTGAATTCCCAGAAGATGTAGAACAGGAACAGATCCTGCGCCAGGAAGACGCCCATCATGCCCACTTCCAACAGCAGGAAGAAGATCATGAAATCCTTGACACGGTCTTCCACAGCCGTCCATGTGGAGAGGAGGGAGATCGGCGTCAGGAAACCGGTGAGCAACACAAGCAGGATGCTCAAGCCATCGATGCCGAGATAGTATTGTATGTTCCATCCGGCGACGGTGATCCAGTTGTATTGCGCCACCAGTTGCAGATTGACATCTGAGGCTGTGAACTGTCTCAGCACCCAAAGCGACAGCGCAAATACGATAAGCGATGTGCCGAGCGCCACCCAGCGCAGGATATTCTTCCTGTCACTGGGAATGAAGAGCAGGACCAGCACCCCCAGCAGTGGGAAGAAGGTCAGAAGAGTAAGCGGTTGCAGGAAAAAATTCATGTTCGATCCTCATGTTGCTCCTATGTTCTGTCGGGGGCTAAGCCCCCGACGAGCACAGAAGCAGGAGATTACTTCAAGATCAAATACCCGACGATAAGAACAACGCCCAGCAGAACGGACAGCGCGTAGGAGCGCACGAATCCGTTCTGGACCTTGCGCATGGTCGCCGATATGGACTGCGTCGCTGCCCCCAGCCAGTTCGCGAAGGCATCGATGCCTTTTTGATCGGCGTAGTCATTGAGGGCGATGTTGCTTACCCAGTTATACGTCCCCGCGATGATGGTGTCATGGAACCAGTCATGCCAGAACTGCCAGTCGATCACATCCGCCAGGAAGTAGGAGATCTTTGTGTACGGGGTGAGAATGACGGCTTGATAGATCTCATCCACGAACCATTTGTTTTCCATACCCGTGAAGACCGCACCCAGCGGTTTCTTCAACGGATCGATCTGCCCGATCTTGAGAGGATTGCGTCCGTAAATGTACCAGGAAGCTAGAATAGCAAGCAACGCAAGAACTGTTGAGATACCCGCCACCTGCAAATTCAACGGCAGGGATTCCACTTCGTGGAGCGTGTGTTCCAGCCAGTGACCAAGATTGTGGAAACCTTCAAATGGAAGGTTAAGCGCCCCGCCGAGCAAAGATAAACCGGCGAGCACCATCAATGGAACCGTGATAATTGGTTTGCTCTCTTCCGCATGCGCTGCAGCTTCATGTCGCGCCTCACCGAAGAAGACCATCCAGATTTGGCGTCCCATATAGAAGGCGGTAAAGAATGCGGCAATGGTCAATAGCCAATACACAACCGGATAATGCAGACTCGCATCTAACAGAATCTCATCCTTCGACCAGAACCCCGCGAACGGGAAAACACCTGCCAATGCCAGCGTTCCGATCATGTAGAGCCAGAACGTGACCGGCATGGTCTTGCGAAGTCCGCCCATGTTACGCATGTCACCGGGGTCGAAGACTTCGTGATGCTCTTCTTCGTGATGGTGTTCTTCCTTTTTATTCTTTTTGAATTTTTGTTTCCCGTTTTGATGAGCATGTGCATGTTCTACATGGTGGTGCCCACGTTCGAGTCCAAGAATGACCGAACCAGCCGAGAGGAACAACAAAGCCTTGAAGAAGGCGTGGGTAATGAGATGGAACATCCCAGCCACAAAGGCACCCATACCCACCGCGGCCACCATGAAACCAAGTTGTGAAATGGTCGAGTAAGCCAGTACCTTCTTGATGTCATATTGACCGACCGCAATGGTCGCGGCGAAGAGTGCGGTCACAGCCCCAACCATGGCAACGATGTATTGTGCCTGTGGGACGAGTGTATACAGTTCTGCCGAGCGTGTGATGAGATATACGCCTGCAGTCACCATCGTCGCGGCATGGATCAACGCCGAAACCGGAGTCGGACCTGCCATGGCGTCTGGCAACCATATATATAACGGGATCTGTGCGGACTTCCCTGCCACACCCACCAGCATACACAACGTGATCGCCACGATCACACCCGGCTGTGCAACAGCCACTTCCTTTGCTGCTTCAAAAACATGATCGAACTGGAAGCCTTGACCGAGATACCAGTAGATCAAAAAACTGGCGATGAGAAAACCGAAGTCGCCAACGCGGTTGGTGATAAAGGCTTTCTTGGCAGCGTTCGAGTTCGCCCAGGAGGGACGCGCCAGCGTATCCATCTCGTACCAGAAGCCGATCAGCAGGAAGGAGCAGAGTCCCACACCCTCCCAACCGACGAACAGCATCAGGTAGGAGTCGCCCGAGACAAGGATCATCATCATGGCGATGAACAGGTTGAGAAAAACGAAGAAGCGCTGGAACCGTCCCACGTCATTTTTGAAGCGCACGTCTTCGTGCATGTATCCAATGGCGTAGATATGGATGAGAGTCCCAACGCCCGAGACGACCAGCATCATCGTGGTGGATAACGAGTCGACGCGGAAGGTCCAGTCGAGTTGGAGGTTCCCGATGTGGATCCACTCCGCGAAAGGCACGCTCACCGCCTCCCCTCCGCCTGCTGCCACCGACCAGGCCAGCAGCACGCTGACAACGAACGCCGCCCCGGATGCCAGGCTGGCGAC
>Ga0210377_10002764_pt1 | contig 15199 bp, 8 predicted proteins | sample PLM4_65_b1redo_FD_155480 | JGI IMG/M metagenome (GOLD analysis project Ga0210377, IMG submission 155480) | Groundwater sediment microbial communities from an aquifer in East River, Colorado, USA - PLM4_65_b1 redo | ecosystem: Environmental > Terrestrial > Soil > Riparian zone | place: USA: East... | reverse complement strand
TTCCCGCCATGGATCTACGTTCACTCCTTCGCCTGGGCGGCCTGGCCGCTGTCGGATTCACCGCGGAAGCTTGCGCACCCAGGGTGGCGCCGCAGGTGGCGCCGAAGGCGCCAAGCCGGCCGCCGCTCGTGCTCCCGCTCGTCAAGGCCTCGTGGGACCGGGTGATTCGCACCACCGTGGGCCTGCGGCCGCATCGGCCGAGCGGATTCCTCCTCAAGGCCGACAAGCTCGACGCCAAGACCATCGTCCACAACTTTGGCCACGGCGGATCGGGCATGTCGCTGTCGTGGGGCACGGGATCGATGGCGGCCGACATGGCGATGGCGCAGGACTCGCGTCGCGCCGCCGTGCTCGGTTGCGGCGTCGTCGGCCTCACCACCGCGCGGGAACTCCAGCGTCGTGGTTTCGAAGTGACGGTTTATGCGGAAAAAGTTCCGCCAAATGTGACCTCGAACATGTCGCTGGCCGGGTTCACGCCCACGTCGGGACTCGTCAATTTCGCAACCCGCACGCCTGAGTGGGAAGCGCAGTTCCGCGAGGCGGTCCTCATCGCCTATCGACGGCTGCAACTGCTGGTTGGCCCGAAGTACGGCATCACCTGGATTCCCAACTACGCGCCGACCGATGACGCGGCGTCGGCCGGCGGCACCAACCAGCTGCTGCCCGCGGAAGTGCAAGGCTCACGCGAACTGTTGCAGCCGGGTGAGCATCCGTTCGCGACCAAGTTCTGCATCGCGCGTCCGGAGATGCGCATCGAGCCGTCGATCTATCTCGACGCGCTGGTCAATGACTTCCTGTTGTGGGGCGGCAAGCTCGTGGTCCGCAAGATGGAGACACCGCGCGACGTCGTCGCGCTGCCGGAATCGGTGGTCGTCAACTGCACCGGCCTTGGCGCGAAGGCGCTGTTCAACGATCCCGACCTGGTTCCCCTCAAGGGCCAGCTCGTGGTCCTCACGCCACAACCCGAAGTGCAATACGGCACCAGCGGCGGCGCCCGCTCCGCTTCGTCCGAACCGGGTGTCGGCATTCACATGATGGCGCGAACCGACGGCATCATCCTGGGCGGCACCTCCGAGCGTGACGTGTGGACGATGGATGTGAACGAGAAGGAGCGGATGCGCGTGGTCGATGGGCACATTGAACTGTTCAAGTCGATGAAGGGAGTGCCGATTTAACGAACGGACACGGGAACGGTCCAAGTGAGTAGCTTGGCCGGCGTTGCACGCCTGCTGGCACAGGCTTTGCTAATTGCGAAGGCCGAAGGTGCAACCATGAATTCCTGTGTTACAGAATCCGATTCGTCCCTGCAGGCGTCCCAGGAAGTTGCCGTCGAAATCTCGAGGAAGAAAGCCAAGATCCGCTCGGCGTGGATCTCGTTTGCGGGCCGGATTACCGCGCAAATCATCGGCGCCGTTGCCACGGTCGCGCTTGGCGTGGTGGTGCTCGGCAAGCCCACGACCCTGTCGTCGCACCCGGCCGCCAAGGCCGCTGTAGAGGACACCAACGCAAACGTGTTGGCTCCTGTCCGCACTCCCGGGGAGACAGTGGTGGCGGTGCTGCCCCTGGACGATTACTCCGCGAGCCCCGATCACTTCGTCGATGGGATGACGGAAGCGCTAATCACCGATTTGTCACAAAGCGGCCAGCTGCGGGTGATTTCGCGGACGTCGGCAATGCATTACAAGAAGCGCGAGCTGCCGCTGACCGAAGTGGCGCGCCAGCTGGGCGCGGCGTACGTGCTCGAAGGCTCGGTGGCGCGGGCCGGCAGCCGGGTCCGGGTGACCGCGCAACTAATCGACGCCCGCACCGACGAGCACGTCTGGGCGCGCAGCTACGATCGCGCCGTGACCGATTCGTTGGGCGTGCAGGCCGAAGTGGCGGGGATCATCGCGAGCGAAGTGAGCGGACTGCTGTCACAGACCGCGGCGCCGCAGGTCGCCGCCAATCAATAGTCAGGCTTCAGGCCTCAGGCCTCGGGGGCTTCGGTCTCCGGACACGCTGCAGCCTAAAGCCTCCGAAGCCTGCAGTCCGAAGTCTGCAGCCTGCTATCTGACCCCCATATGCTCGGCGGCAAACGCCCACTGATCCGCGCGTTCGGCGATCAGCTTGTCGGTGGGTCGGTAGCCGTGTGACCCCTGCGTCTCAACCCGGATCAGGATCGGCTTCGCACAGCCTTGCGCGGCCTGCATCGCGGCCGTGAATTTGAACGAGTGGCTCGGCACCACGCGATCGTCGTGATCGGCCGTGGTCACCAGCGTCGCCGGATAGCAGGTGCCCGGCCTTACGTTGTGCAGCGGCGAATACTTGATCAGGAACGCGAACTGCGCCGGATCGGATGACGATCCGTACTCTGTCGCCCACAGCCGCCCGCCCGTGAACTTGTCGTAGCGCAGCATGTCCATGACGCCGACGGCGGGGAGTGCGACGGCGAACAAATCCGGCCGCTGTTCCATCACCGCGCCCACCAGGAGGCCGCCGTTCGAGCCGCCCATGATCCCCAATTTTGCCGGCGAGGTGTATTTCTCCTTCACCAGGTATTCGGCCACGGCGATGAAGTCGTCGAAGACGTTCTGCTTCTTCTCGAGATAGCCGGCCTTGTGCCAGGCCTCGCCGTACTCCGCGCCGCCGCGCATGTTGACGGTGACCCACGCGCCGCCCAATTCGAGCCACGCCGGCACATCCGAGCGGTATGAAGGCAGTGTGCTGATCGAAAACCCGCCGTATCCATAGAGCATCGTCGGATTGGCGCCGTTCTTCGGCAGGTTCTTCTTCGAGGTCAGGAAGAACGGCACCTTCGTGCCGTCTTTCGAGGGCGCGAACAGCGCGAGCGTTTCGTATTGCGCGGCGTCGATCGGCGCCCCAGGCGCCTCGAAGGCGGTGCTCTGTTTTGTCGCCGGATCGTAGTGATACACCGTGTTCGGAATCAGCGGCGAGGCAAAGGCGTACCAAAGATCCGGGCGATCGACGCGGCCGCTGATGCCGTTGACAGTGCCCACGCCGGGCAACGCCACCTCGCCTTGCGCCGCGCCATCGAGGGCGAACATCCGCAAGCGGCTCTGCACGTCCACCAGGTACTGCGCGACGATGCGGCCGCCGGCAAGGGTGATGCTTTCGATCACCTCTTTCTGCTCCGGGACCACGATCTTCCACGCTGACGGCTGCGGCGTCCGCAGATCGACGGCCACGACCTTGCGATTGGGCGCGTCCTTGTCGGAGCGAAGGTAGAGCATCGTCCCGTGGCTGCCGATCGGCGCGAACTCGGCGTCGCCGCTTTCGGTAATCGGCACGACCTTCGCCTTCACGTTGGGCTTCGTCGGATCGCCGAGGTCCGCGAAGAACAGCTGGTTGTTGTTGTCGGAACCCTTGAACGTGGTGATGAGCAGGTAGCGGCCGTCCTCGGTGACTTCCCCGCCGACGATCCAGGTGGGCTGATCCTTGCGCTCGTAGATCAACACGTCGTCCGCCTGTGGCGTGCCGACACGGTGGTAGTAGAGCGCCTGCCCGGACAGCGCAGCCTCGAGGACCTTGTTCTTCGGGGGCTCGGGATAGCGCGAGTAGAAGAAGCCCTTCGCATCCTTCGTCCAGGAGATACTCGAGAAGCGCATCCACATTACTTCGTCGGCCAGGTCGTTGCCGCTGGTGAGGTCGCGAACGCGAACCGTCTCCCAGTCTGCGCCGCCCTCGGACACGGCGTATGCCAGGCGCTTCGCGTCGGGCGACGGCTCGTACTGAGCCAGGGACAAGGCGCCGTCCGGCGACAACGCGTTGGGATCGATCACCACTTTCGGTTCGGCGGAGATGCTCGCGCGCAGGTAGACCGGGGCCTGCCGCTGCAGACCGGAGTTCTTCGAGTAAAAGAGCTGCCCGCCTGCCATCGCCGGCAAGCCGGCGCGCGGGTAGTTCCAGAGCTCGGTGAGACGCCGGTTGAGCGATCCGCGAAGCGGCAGACCCTTGAGATGGGCCTGCGTCACGGCGTTCTGGGCGGCCACCCAATCCGACACCTCTTTGGCGTCGAGATCTTCCATCCACCGATACGGATCGGCCACCTTCGTGCCGGCGTAGTCTTCGACGACATCACCGTTGCGTGTTTGTGGATATTGCATCTTGGGTTGGGGAGGGGTGGCTTGCCGGCAACCGGTGGCGGCTGTCAGCAGCAGACAAAGCAGGGCACCCCTTTCAGGGGTGCCCTGAGCGAAAAGACCGCGCGCGCGCATCTTACCTGGCTCGCGCGATATCGAGGACGGCGTCCCAGTTGAAGTGCACGAAGCGATACAGCTCGCTTTCGACGATGCGTTCCTGATCGCTGTGGGCGCCGAAGCCCTTCGGGCCATCTTCGCTGTCGAGCGCGGGGCCGATGCCGTAGCACTGGATGCCCTTCATGCGCAGGAACGCCATGTCGGTGGCGCCGGTGCTCATCGTCGGCAGCGTGATGGACTTGTAGTGCTTGGTGACGTTGGCCTCGAGCGCGCGGAACGCGTCTGAATCCAGCCGTGCCGTGGGCGTCTTGGGCCGTGTGTCGCGCGCGCCAAAGGCGACCTCGACCGCGGGATCCTTTACGACCTCCTTCACCATCTCGAGAAACGCGGTCGGCTCCTCGTCCGGGGCCAACCGCGTGTCGATCGTCGCCGTGCCCTCAGAGGGAATGACGTTGTTGCGATACCCGCCCGTGATCACGGTGGGTGAGAGGGAGGTGCGCAGCATCGACCAGTGACGCGGTTCGTTCTTGCGCATGAAGGCGTCGGCGGGCCCGGAGATCTTGGGATCGGGATTGAGCAAGGCCAGATAGCGCGCAGCCTCTTCGGGCGTGGACACGCTGGCTAGCCGCTTGAAATACGCGGCGGTCGTTTCGTTCAGCCGCATCGGCGGCGTCCATGCCGCGATCGCGCCCACCGCTTCACCGAGGTGCGCGAGGGCGTTGCTCTCGAGCGGAACCGAGCCGTGGCCGGCCACGCCGCGCGCGGTGACGGTGATGGCGCGCGGAATCTTCTCCACCGTCTGCACCGCCATGAACTTCATCACTCCGCCGGTGCGGGTGCCGTTGCCGCCCTCGGCCAGGCAGAACTCCGCATCGATCTGATCGAAGTGCTGATTGGCCATGAACTGCACGCCCAGGCTCGACGCCCCTTCTTCACCGGCTTCGGCCAGGAAGATCACGTCGCGATCGAGCGCCACGTTGAGGCGCTTGAGCGTCAGCATGGTCATCAGGTTGGTGACGACGTTGTCCTTGTCGTCGATGGTGCCGCGGCCGTAGATGAATCCGCCGTCGCGGGCTGCCGAGAACGGCGGGAACGACCACTTCTTCGCGTCGACGTTGACGGTGTCGGTGTGGCCCATCAGCAGCAGCGGCCGCTGTTTGCCGCTGCCCTTGATGCGCGCGACGAGGTTCGGGCGGTTGGCGTCCTTGAGCGCGAAGATCTGCACCGGGATGCCTTCGGCCTCGAGCGTCTGCTTGAGATAGTCGACCACCGGCTTCTCGCCGCCCGGCGGATCGGTGGTGTCCATCTTCACGATCGCGGTGAAGTGGCGCAGCGTCTCCTCGTCGATCTTGGCCCAGTCGGGCTGGCGCGAAGGGGTCTGCGCCATCAGGGCTGTCGAGGTCAGCACAACGGCAAGCAGGATGAGCTTTCTCATGGGGCTAGACTACATCGAAGTAGGTTGAACTTACCTGACAACTCCGCGCCTTGCGCGCACCTTGTATTCCGGATTGTTCACCTTCACGCGGACCGAATGGTATTTGCCGTCGCCGCGGGTCGCGGGGGTGTAGCCAATCATGTATTGGCTGTTCAGTTCTTCGGCGATCCGTTCGGTGGCGGGGCCCAGGTCGGCGGCGGTCCGGATCACTTCGCTGTATCCGCCCCCCTGCGCCGACAGCTCGCCCAGGGTGTAGGGGTTCACGCGCGTGGTCGATCGTCCGTCGCCCGAGTCGATCGCGATGGCGTAGAGGAACACGTCGCTGCGGACCAGCGTCGACTTGAGGCGGGTCGGCGAGGTGTCGCTCGCCGTGTCGGCGCCGTCGGAGACCAGCACGATGGCGGCGCGCGGATGCGTGCGCGACTCGAAGAGCGGCAGGGCGGCGGCGACGGCGTCGAACATCGCGGTGCCGCCGGATGGGCGCAGGTCGTCGAGCCGCGCTCGCAGGGACGCTCGTTGCGAGGTCCACGACGCCACCACGTGCGCGTCGTGATTGAAGCTCACCAGCGACGCTTCGTCGGGCGGTGCCAGCAGGTCATCGAGGAAACGCACCAGCGCCGCGCGCGCGTCGACCATCCGCTGGCCGCGCATGCTGTCGCTGGTGTCGAGCACGAGCGACACGCTCACCGGCACGCGCTCCTTCGAGAACTGCGTGATCGGCTGCTCGGCCCCGTCTTCTTCGACGGTGAAGTCGCCGCGTTGGAGCGTGGTGACGAGGCGGCCGTTGACGTCCCGTACCGTCACCGGCGTCGTCACCAGTTCGGCGTCCGCACGGAAGCCGCGATCGCGAAGGTCGATGGGCCGTTGCGTACTTACGGGCAGGAGCGCCGCGATCGCAATCAAGGCGGCGTAGGGCGCCCCTTGACGGGGCGCCGAAGGCTTATCTGCCAAAGGCGTATAGTGCGCTGCGCGTTCTCACCAGCAACTCGCCGTCGGACGGCACGGGCGTGGCGAACACTTCATCGTCGAGCGAGTTGACGGCGAGCACTTCCCACTGCGCCGTGGCGCTGACCACCGACACGGTGCCGTCCTGGCTGACCAGCCACACCTTGCCGTCGGCGCCGATCGGCGACGCGAAGTACTTGTCGATGGCGCCCTTCAAGCGGCCCTGCTTCAAGACCGCGCCGGTGGCGGGATCGAACGAGATCAGGATCCCGCTGTCGTTCACCATGTAGAGCACGCCCTGGTAGAGGACGGTGGACGGCACCTGCGGCACCGGCCGTTGGTACTTCCAGCGAATCGCGGTGTCGGTGAGGTCGCCCGCGCCGCCGAGCTTGATCGCGATGAGGCCGTTTTCGGCCGCCAGCATGGCGCGGAACACGTCCCACTCCGCCGAGTTGAGCTGGCCGTCCCGGTTACCGTCGAACGCTTCGAAGCCGACGCCGGGACGGAGCATCCGCTCCATTGGCGTGCTGCCACCGCCGGCCACTTCAGCGCCGGCGACCTGTCCGTCGCCGTTCCTGTCGTAGCGCTTCAAGCCTTCCGCGAAATCCACGGTCGGAATCTGCGTGCCCGGCTGGTTCTGCGAGAAGCCCCAGCCGTTCACGTAGAGCGTGTCGTCGTCGATGCTCGCGACCGATTTCATTTCGCACGCGAGACCTCGGACCCACCACATCTTCTTCCCGTCGCTCACGTTGTAGGCGGTGAGCTGGAACGACTCGGGAATCAGGATCTGGGTGCCGCCCGATTTCGGCTGATACACCGTGGGCGTCGAGTAGCCGGAGATGACGTGCGGACGGTCGATCTTCCATCGCTGTTTGCCCGTGTCGGGATCGACTGCAAGCAGGTACGCCGTCTGATCCTGATCGACCGGGAGGATCAGCATCTTGTCGACCAGGATCGGCGAGGCGCCGAAGCCGTAGAACATGGTGAACGGGCCGAGCGGCATCCGCCACCGCTCCTGGCCGTCGGGCGTGAAACTGACGAGGCCGAATTCCTGGAAGAATGCGTAGACGTTCGTGCCATCGGTGACCGGGCTGGGCGATGCCGGTCCATTCACCAGCTCGAGCCGGCCCTTGTGCGCCCGCGGCATTTCGCGGCGCCACAATTCGCGCCCCGACTTGCGGTCGAGCGCGATGACGAACAGTTTGTAGGTGTCGCGTTCGGGTGTGTGCGCGGTGAGGAAGATCCGCGAGTCGGTGACGACCGGCGAGGAGTGGCCGGGCGGCAGGGCCGTCTTCCACTTCACGTTCTTCTCGGGACCAAACTCCACCGGCAGGTTCTTCGCGGTGGAGACGCCGGAGCCGTTGGGCCCGCGAAAGCGCGTCCAGTTCTCTGCGCCGTCTGCCTTGAGTCCGGATCCGATTACGGCGATCAGCGCACAGGCAAGCAGGAAGTTCCGCACCGCCCGATCATACTCCCCGACGAAAGGGGTCGGGATCCTTTTCCCTCATCTGCTACCGAGTGCCGGCGTGGGACCTGCGGGATAGTTGCGAAAGCCGCGCAATAGTAGCGACGATTGCCACGGCGCAAGGGGCCGGAGCATCCGAAATTGATCAACGATTGGTTGGACAACGAGTTGAACGTTCCAGCAGACGGAAAAAGATCCCCGACCCCTTCCCCGAAGCCCCTGGGCCCTTCCATGAATCTCGCGGAGGTGGCGGCCGCCACGATTGCGTGCTGGCTGGCCAGCATCACCGTTGTCGCCTACGGCCTGGACGCCCTTGGCATGACAATCGTCCCCAGTATTGTTCTGGCTGCCTCGCTCGCGATTACCGCCGGTATCGGTAGAACCTTTCAGAACCTTTCAGAACCTTTCAGAACCTTTCAGAACCCGTCCCAACCCTTGCGGACCTTACTGCCCTGGGCCGGTGTTGTGCTGCTGGTGCTCGCGTGGTTGTTGTGGCTGGCATGGCCGGCGCTGCTGCCGCCAGGCAAGGGACCCGACCTCACGCATCACCTTTTGCTGATTGATTATCTCGAGCGGCATTGGCGTCTGGTCCACGATCCCGCCCTCGAGGTCGCGATGGGGGAGATGGCGCACTACACGCCGGGCGCGCACCTGCTCGCCGTGTTGTTTGGCTCGTGGACGCGCACCGACGGCTTGCGCGCGGTCTATCCGCTCGTCGCGTTCAGCGCGGCACTCACAGCGGGATTCCTTTTCTTGATCGCCCTGAGAATGACCTCGCGCGTCCCACCGGCGTTCATCGCCGTGCTCTTGATGCTGCTGCCGCGCGCGTACTTCGCCGACGCCTTCGCGCACGATTCGTATCTCGCGCAGGTTGTCTCGACGCTTTTCGCCGTCGCAATGTGGTGGGCGGTGCTGGTGTGGGACGATGAGCCGTCGATAGCGGCGGCGATGCTGATCGCAGTGATGGCGCTCGGCGTGTTTCTCGCGTGGCCGGTGTGGATCGGGCCACCGCTCCTCACGTTGGTTGCGGTAGTGTGCCTTCGCCGCGACCTCGCCTGGCAGACGCGCGCGGCGCACGTGGCGCTGATCGCGTTGCCCGTGGCGACCCTCGCCGTGATCCACGCGGCGGGTCGTTGGGGTTGGGTGCTGTTGATCCGGACCAGCGGTGCGGTGCTGCATCCGTCGGTGGCGGCGGTCGGCTGGGCGTTTCCGTTGTTGGCGATTGCAGGCGCCGTACTGTCGCTGAAAGATCGCCGCGCGCGCGTGTCGCTGTTGCTGGTTGGCGCCATCGTCGCGCAGGCCGTCACGCTCTATCTCATGTCGAGGTCGATCGACGCCCAAACGCCCTACATGGCGTACAAGATGGGATACCTCGCGCTCTATCCCCTCGCTGCGCTCGCGGGGCTCGCGATCGGAAAGGTGCTGACCGGTTTAGCAAGGTTCGGAAAGGTTCCAAAGGGTTCGGCGTGGGCGCTGGCGGCGATTATCGCCGTTCTGATCGTTCGCCCGTTGCTGGCCGTGCCGCGGCCGGTTCCGGTTGTCTCGCGCGATTTCTATGACGCGGGGCGGTGGACCCGCGACAACATCGGATCGAGCTGTGTCGACTACCTCGTTGCCGACGCGTACACGGCGTACTGGCTGCACCTCGCGGTGCTCGGCAACCCGCGCGCCTCCGCGCGCACGGCCGAGGTCGATCAACACGATCCGCGCGCAGTCATTGCCCGGTGGATTCCCACAGACGGGGTGCCTTACGCGATCGCCGACCTGACGCTGCTGCCGGATGAGATCCGCTCGCGGGTCAAAGTGTTGAAGCAATTCGGCCGCGCCGGCGTCATCGCGCGGCCGGGTGCCGCGCCGTGCCCCGCGCCCTAGCCCAGGCACCGCTAAAGCGGTGCCCTATATACGGTGACTCCTCGCCTGGAACCTGCCGGGCCCGTAGAACCGAACCCGTCGAACCAGGGAACCTGTTAGGAACCAGGGAACCTGTTAGAATGAAGAGTTGTGATTTCCGTCAATAACGTCTCCATGCGCTTCGGCTCGAAGATTCTCTTCGACGAGGTCACCACTGCCTTTCTGCAGGGCCGCCGCTACGGCCTGACCGGTCCTAACGGATCGGGCAAGTCCACCTTCATGAAGCTGCTCACCGGCGAGCAGCAGCCGCAGAAGGGCGAAGTCGTCCGGCCCAAGAAGCTGGGCGTGTTGAAGCAGGACCAGTTCGCCTTCGACAAGTTCCGCGTCATCGACACGGTGATCATGGGCAATCAGCGCCTGTGGAGCGCGCTCGAAGAGCGCAACTTCCTCTACGCCAAACCGGAGATGACCGAAGAAGACGGCATGCGCCTCGGCGAGCTCGAAGGCATCGTCGGCGAAGAAGACGGTTACACCGCGGAGAGCGACGCCGCGATCCTGCTCCAGGGGCTGGATATCCCCGATGAGATCCACCACCGCACGATGGGCGAGTTGCAGGGCGGCCAAAAAGTGCGGGTGCTGCTGGCGCAGGCGCTGTTCGGCCATCCGCAGGCGCTGCTGCTCGACGAACCGACCAACCACCTGGACCTCGACTCGATCCACTGGCTGAGGGATTTCCTGGTCCGCTACGACGGCACGCTGATCGTCATTTCGCACGATCGCCATTTCCTGAACGCCGTCTGCACGCACACCGCCGACATCGACTACCAGACGATCATCACCTACAGCGGCGGCTACGACGACATGGTGATGGCCAAGACGCAGATTCGTTCCCGCGCGGAGTCCGACAACGAGCAGCGCGAGAAGAAGATCGCGCAGTTGAACGACTTCATCCAGCGCTTCTCGGCCGGCACCAGGTCAAGCCAGGTGCAGTCGCGGCGGAAGGAAGTGGAGCGCCTGCAGACCACCGAGCTGGCGCGTTCGAACATTCAACGCCCGTACATCAAGTTCACCATGAACCGCCCGTCGGGACGCACGGCGCTCGAATTCGAAGGCGTCTCGAAGGCGTTTGGCGGCCAGCAGGTCTTCAAGGACTTCAGCGGCCTCATCTCGCGCGGTGAGAAGATCGTCCTGGTGGGACGCAACGCGCAGGGCAAGACGACCATGCTCAAGGCGTTGCTGTCGGACGCGCCCGGGTTTCCGGTGTCGAAGACCGACATCGACGCCGGCAAGGTGAAGTGGGGCCACGAGGTATCGATCGGCTATTTCCCGCAGGACCACACCGGCGAGATCCAGAAGGGGATGACGGCGGTCGAGTGGCTGCACCAGTTCGATCCCGACGCGTCACGCCAGGATATTCACGGGCTGTTGGGGCAGATGCTGTTCAGCGGCGAAGAAGGCCTGAAGCCGACCGAAGCGCTGTCGGGCGGCGAGACGGCGCGCTTGCTGTTTTGCCGGATCATGCTGCTGAAACCGAACGTGCTGATCCTGGACGAGCCGACCAACCACCTCGACCTCGAAGCGATCAACGCCCTGAATGTGGCCCTCCAGAAATTCGAAGGCACCGTCCTGTTGGTCACCCACGACCAGGACCTGATGGAAGAAGTGGGCACCCGGGTGTGGCACTTCGATCACGGCAAAATCCAGGACTTCAAAGGCGCCTACGAGGAGTACGAGGCGTCGCTGACCTAGCGTGACCGTTTCCTCGGACTCGACCCCTGTGGCCACCGAATGCGCAATGTCCTAGTCCTCGGTTCCGGCCGCAGCGGGACGAGCATGGTCACCGGCGCCCTCGCGCAAGGCGGTTATTTCATGGGGGACCATTTATCGACCGCGCGCACCGGCAATCAGAAGGGTTACTTTGAAGACCGGGAGATCAACCAGATCAACGAAGATCTGCTCGCCGCAATCTTGCCGGCGCGACCGCGGATCATCGGGAAATGGTTTTTTCACGACCGCTTCGCCAACATGCAACGTTGGCTCGCCCGTGTCCCCCTAGGCACGCCGCTCGCGGCCACGGCGGAGATCACGAGGCGAATTCAGAAGATGACCCGGCGGACACCGTATTGTTTCAAAGACCCGCGCTTTTCCTACACGCTGCCGGTGTGGCGCCCACATCTCGGCGACGCGGTGTTCGTTGTCGTATTCCGCCATCCGGGCAGGACCGCGAAGAGCATCTTGAAGGAGTGTCACGATTCACAATATCTGCGCGATTTGGCGATTGATTTCGATCAAGCGCTGGCTGGCTGGACGTTGATGTACCGTCACATTCTGGAAACTCACCGGTCCACGGGCGAATGGCTTTGGCTTCATTACGATCAAGTGCTCCAGCCCATCGGCCAGGCCCGGTTGGAGTCATTTGTCGATGCCCAGGTCGATCGCGCTTTTCCCGACGCTGCGCTCCAACACCCGGCGCGGGAAGACGGTGTTCCTGCCGAGACGCTGGCGGTGTACCAACAACTCTGCGACCTGGCCGGCTACCGGGAATCCAAATCCTGACCGCCGTACCGGCGTTCGGCCCGCCGCCGGTCACATAAAGACAGTCCCCGGCCCGAATGCCTGGCGTCTGCGAGCGACCCTAGCGGGGCGTTGGCCCTACACAATACGGGTAGCGCGACGCCCGGGCGCGCTGGGGTATGCTCGTTTTCCCGAGCCATGGCCCTGCCATCAGGAAGCGTGATCGGCGCGTACGAGATCATCGAGCCCCTGGGCCGCGGAGGGATGGGTGAAGTGTATCGCGCCCGCGACACGCGGCTCGGTCGCCTCGTCGCCATCAAGTTCCTGCCCGCCCACCTCCAGGGCAATGCCGCCGCCGCCGCCCGGCTCGATCGGGAAGCCAGGCTGGCGTCCTCGCTGAATCATCCCGGCATCGTCACGGTGCTCGACGTGGGCCGGTCGGGCGACGATCGGCCGTTCGTCGTCATGGAGCTGATCGACGGCGTCTCCCTTGGCGCGAGGCTCAACGAGGGACGCATGCGCCTCCGGGAGGTGATCGACCTCGCCGTCCAGGTGACCGAAGCGCTCGTGGCCGCGCACGAAGCGGGCATCGTCCACCGCGACCTGAAACCGCAGAACATCATGCTGACGGCGGAAGGCCGCGCCAAGGTCGTGGACTTCGGGCTCAGCAAGAACCTGCCGATGACGGCGGAAGCGGACGAGCCGACGATGGCGCTCGATCGCATCACGGGTGACTACGCCGTTCTCGGCACCGCCGGCTACATGGCGCCGGAGCAGATCCTCGGCCACCAGGTGGATGCGCGCGCGGATCAGTTTGCGCTGGGCGCGATTCTCTACGAGATGCTGACCGGCCGCCGCGCGTTCCGCCGCGATTCCGGCGTGCAGACGATGTCGTCGATTCTCGAAGACGAACCGCTGCCGATTACCGAAGCGCGAGACGATGTCCCGCCCGCCGTCGTCGCCATCGTGTCGCGGTGCCTGGCCAAGCGTCCCGAGGGGCGCTACGCCTCGACGCGCGATCTGGCGCACGACCTTCGGGATGTGCTCGAACAGATCGTGCTCGACTCGAGGTCCCAGTCGCGTCCCCGGCCGCGTCCCCGGCCCGCGCACTCGTGGACGCTGCCGCTGGTGGCGAGCGTGGCCGTGATCGTCGTGGCCCTGGTTGGTGTGCTGGCGTGGCAGCGAGGGTCGTCGGCGATCGAGGCCGCCGAGGCCGGGCCGGCCGCGATGCGTCAGATCGTCGTCCTGCCGCTCGCCAACGTCACGAAAGATCCGGCCGACCAGGTGTTTGCCGATGGCCTGGTTGAAACCCTGACGAGCAGCCTCACCGAGCTCGAACGGTTCCAGCGCACGCTGCGCGTGGTGCCGGCGAGCGAGGTGCGTGGCGCGAAGATCGCCACCGCGAAAGACGCGCGCCAGTCGTTCGGCGCCACCCTCGCGATCAGCGGATCGATCCAGCGTTTGCCTTCGTCGGTGCGCCTCACGTTGAATCTCGTGGATGCGGCGGAGCTCGTGCAGCTGGCGTCGCGGACCATCCAGTTCGCCGTTGGCGAAGAGGCGCTCACGCAGGACACGGTGGTGGGAGCGGTCACGGCGCTGCTGGCCTTGCAGCTCGAACCCGAGGCGCAGCACGCGCTGACGGCCGGCGGCACCAGGGCGGCGACGGCGTATGAGGCGTTCGTCCAGGGCCGCGGCTACCTGCAACGTTTCGATCGCGGCGTCGAGAACATCGACCGCGCCATCGCGCTGCTCACCCGCGCGGTCGCAGCCGATCCGCGATATGCGCTGGCGCACACCGCGCTCGGTGAGGCGTACTGGCGGAAGTACGAATTCGATCGCCAGGCGCCGGACATCGATCAGGCGGTGGCGCACTGCGAGATGGCGCTGGCGATCGACAACCGCCTCGCGCCCGTGCACGTGACGCTGGCGATGATCGCGCGAGGGCGTGGCCGTTACGAAGAGGCGGTGGCCGTGGCCGAGCGCGCGGTCGAACTAGATCCCGTCAACAGCGACGGATATCGGGAACTGGGTCGCGCCTATGAAGAGCTCAAACGGCTGCCAGACGCCGAGGCCACCTATCGAAAGGCCATCGAGGCGCGGCCCGACGACTGGCTCGCGTACAACACGCTCGGCAGTTTCCTGCTGGCGAGGTCGCGCTGGTCCGAAGCTGAAGCCGCATTCAAGCACGTGATGGCGCTGACGCCGGACAATACCCGCGCTTACAACAACCTCGGCGCCACCTATTTCGCGATGGGGCGGCCCGACGACGCGGCGTCGTTGTGGGAACGATCGACGACGATTCGGCCGAGCTTCGCGGCCGCGTCGAACCTCGGCTTCTACTATTACGCCCGTGCCCGCTACACCGATGCGGCCCGCGCCTTCGAGCGGGCCGTCGCGCTGTCGCCGAACAATCGGCGCCTGTGGCGCAATCTGGGCGCCGCGCTTCACTGGGCGCCTGGTGAACGGGTGAAGGCGAAGGACGCCTACGCCAGGGCGGTGGAACTGGCCGAGGCCGAACGCCGCGTGAACCCGCGGCAGCCCTCGTTGCTGGCCGAGCTCGCCGATTCGTATTCGATGCTGGGGCAACGCGCCGAAGCGTTGGACGCTGCCGCGGCGGTGGAGCGGCTTGGTTTCGGCGATGCCGATGCGATCTTCAACGTCGCCAGTGCCTACGAGCAAACCGGAGACCGCGACCTGGCGTTGAAGTGGCTGGCCAAGGCGATTGCGGCGGGCTATTCGCGCGAAGCGATCGAACGGTCGCCGGGCATGGCGGAGTTACGAAAAGACGCACGC
>Ga0210377_10002763_pt1 | contig 15208 bp, 10 predicted proteins | sample PLM4_65_b1redo_FD_155480 | JGI IMG/M metagenome (GOLD analysis project Ga0210377, IMG submission 155480) | Groundwater sediment microbial communities from an aquifer in East River, Colorado, USA - PLM4_65_b1 redo | ecosystem: Environmental > Terrestrial > Soil > Riparian zone | place: USA: East... | reverse complement strand
CTGGCGGTTTTTGCACTTTCCCTTCGGTTCTTGAACCGTGCTACCGCCGGTCTCAGCCTGGCCCTCCTCTGGGGAAGCACGTCCCTCTTGCTGATCGCGATCACCCCCCGAGTGGATGTGACCCTCGCCTACTACCTCTTCCTGGCCCACTACGCATTACTGATGGCTCTCCACGACACCGAGGGCCGGCCCTTCTTCTTCCTGTCAGGAGCCCTTCTCGGGCTTGCCTTTGGAGTGAAATACTCGGCACTCTTTTATATCCTCGCGCTAAGCCCCTTGATCCTCTGGGTTACCCGCTCACGGTTTCCCGGTGTCGCTGCATTCAGCCGCGCGCTTGCTTTTTTCGGCCTGACCGTTCTCGGCTCGGCCCTCCCTTGGCTGATCAAAAATTGGTTCCTCCACGCGGCCCCTCTATTCCCTTACTTTTCGGCTCGGGGGATTGAGCCCTGGCTTGCTCCTCTTTACGGCGGGCAGAGTGTGGTGGTGGATATTAGTGAGATGATAAGAGAATGGAACCGGCAAGTCAGCATCCCGTTTAATCTCTTGGATCTCTTTATTTCACCGGGCCGTTTAGAAGTTGAAGACGAGGCTGTCCTCTACGCTTTGAATCCTATCTTTTTGCTGCTCCCTCTGTGGCTTCTCTTCTTGCCAGGCAGAACGTTGAGCTGGCTCATCATCCCTGCCCTTTGCCATGTGATTGGTCTCGTCCTGTATCTCCCCTCCAACAACCTTCGCTATCTGATCCCGGCAGTGGCACCATTGACCATTGTTGCCGCTTACATCATAGACAGACTGAGACTCCGGCTCCTCTCGCCCAATGCAGCTACCTGGGTCTCCGTCCTCATCATAGGAGTTGCTTTGCTGCCTTCAGGAAAGATTATTGGCCTGCGACTCACCGAGGGCATGGCTCTGAAATACCTAAGCGGCACAATCTCATGGGAGAGCTATGTCCGCAGGAATCCCTTCCCATTCGGCAATCGAGCATATACGGATGTCGCGTTCTATGTGAATCGCCATGTACCCCCAGATAGCCGGATCCTGATGATATACGACGCACGCGGCTACTACTTCACTGTACCGGTGATCCAGGACAACTGGCCCACCAATTGGCCACTCCTCTCGCAGACGCAAGCCGTTCGCAACTGTCTGCGGTCGACCGGCATTTCTCATATCCTTGTGAACAGCGGTGCCCTCTCCTATTACACCAGACGGGGCATGGATCCACGGCTTCTCCAGTGGGATGCATTTCGTCAATTCGCTGAGAAATGTCTACTTCCTGTCCATGAAGCGCAAGGTTTCATCCTCTATCGCGTGAAAGAATGAACCGGGGCATGTGAGGCCATGCCGATCGGCGGATCAATTCCGCCAGTCACGTGTATTTGGCTTGATCGCGGGACCTACAAACGTGACGCGCACTTCTGAGTCTGCGGGATCTTGACGCGCGTCCCGTCGCTGGGATAGGATGCACTACATACCACGGCAAGTAACGACACATCTGACCCTCAGCCGATCTTTCTCCGCGAGGAGAGCAACGCTGAGGGTTTTTTGCGGCTCGCGCCCGACGCGCGGCGGTCATGGGAATTCGTAGATGAGGCAGGAATGGCAAAGACCAAGGCCTTGACGCCTTCCTCAAAAGTGGCGTCCCTTCAGCGGTTCCCTGTACCCAAGTTGTCGCGCAAAGAGCTGTTCCTCCCGGTTCTTCTCTTCTGTCTTGCGCTGGCGCTCCGGGTCTGGGGACTTTCTTTCGGGTTGCCGTATTTCTTTTCTGGCGACGAAATCAACAAGCGCGAGGCTGCACTGCAACTGGCCGCGACGAACTTCACCCATCGCAACAGCCAGCCCTCATTCCTGTACAACAGTCTCTATCTTGTTTTCTCGGTCGCCAAGCTTCTGAACCCGGGGTTGACAACGGTGCAGTACCATTACCTGGGTCGGTTCTGGATGGCGCTGCTCGGCGCGCTGACGGTCGTCGTCCTGTATCGGCTCGGGTCGCTTTGGGATCGGCGAGTCGGGCTTGCCGCGGCGCTGTTGTTAGCGATCCTGCCGCTGCACACCGTGAGTTCCAGATACATCAAGGAGGACACCCCGCTCGCGCTCATGACGACGATCACCATCCTGCTAGTGGTCCACTACCTCAGACATCCCTCCCGGCCGGCCCTCTTGGCGGCTGCGCTCTTTGCCGGCGCCAGCTTCTCGACGAAATACGCCGGCCTCCCCCTCGTGCTCCCGGTTATGCTCGCCCTTGGAGTCTCCGCTTGGTCTCGTCGTCGTGAAGTTCGGGCGGTCCTCGCCGATCTGGGTCTGGCTATCCTCGCGTTCTTGGCGGGATTTTTCCTTGTCTCCCCTATCTATCTGTGGCATTTTGACCAATTCGTGTCCGGATTTCGGGGTCAGTGGGTGTACTCAAACACGGGGCATCACGATGGCATCGTCTATGATCCGTGGAACGAATGGTGGCTCTATTACATCCGCACCGGGTTGATCCCGGGAATGACGTGGCCGGTCTTTCTTTTGAGCGTTGCCGGTCTTGTGCTCCTCGTCCGGTCGCAAGACGGGTGGGTCGTTACGGCAACGGCCCTATGGCTCTATCTGATCTTCGAACACGGCCGGGCGAAGCCGTATCCCTTCTCGGCCCGTTACCTTCTGCCGATTGCCCCGCTGCTCTGTCTGTCCGCGGCCGCTGCGCTGATGAGACTCTCCGCCCTCCTGAAGCGAAGACTGCCTTCGCCTGCCGTGTACGCCCTCTGCGTTGCCCTGTTCGTCCTGCCTCCATTGGTAAAAACGGTGCTCGTTGCCGATGAGGCGCTCCATGACACCCGCACTGTCGCCGGGAGATGGATGGAGCAGGCCATCCCCCCTGGAGCGAACATCGTGGTGACGGAGCCGATGGCGCATCTGCCGGCCTCCCAATACTGGGGCAGAGAATGGCGGGTGTTTTTTCCCGAGCGAATCCCGGAGCTGTTGTCAGCACGGGGCGCCGAACCGCCTCCCTATTTCGTCATCAGCTCTTTCTCGTATCAACGATACTTCGACTATCCCGATGCGGTGCCGCCTTGGACACGCTTCTATCGTCGCATCATGCAGGAGTACATCCTCGTCAAGGAATTCCGCCCACAACGGCTCACGTATGGATTCCACAGCCCGGTGATCCGAATCTATCAACCGCCGACTCGGACAAGCAGGCTGCCGTTTGATCGCCGTGCGATCCCAGGCCGCGAAAGGTAAACGCCCGATTCATGCGCCTTTGCCAAGCGGGCAGGGGCCCGGAGGGCGAACGCCTGGACTGGCCGATTGGGCGCTCGACATGCCGCTCATGCTGATCCTCCTGATCTCTGCGGCCCTGCGACTGTTGTTCCTCGACTACTCCCATTTTCAAGGGGATGAGATCAAGGCGCTCTATCCTGCTGGGGCCGGCTTCCCCGATTTCCTGCTCGCCCAGAAGAAGGGACCCGTGCAGTTCCTGGTGACGCTCCTGGTTCGGAAGCTCACAGGTGACTACGTCGAGTGGCAGACCCGGCTGCCGTTCTCCCTCGCGTCGCTCCTAGGGGTGTACGTCCTCTATCGACTCGTCCGTGACGAGTTCGGCCCCCGGCCGGCCCTCCTCGTCGCTGCCTTGGTGGGATCGTGCGGCTTGCTGGTGGCATTCGGGCGAATTGTCCAGTATCAAGCTTTCTGCATGCTCTTCGTGCTGCTTGCGGCGTCTCTCCTCTTCAGGGTGCTCCGTGGAGGCGACCCCCGCCTCCTGTATCCGGGCTTCATGTGCTATGGCCTGGCGCTCCTCGCCCATTACGACGCGCTGACGTTCGCGCCGACCCTGGTCCTGCTCCTGGCTCTCGCAGCCCGCCGCCGCGCCGGGTGGAGGCGTTCCTACTTCGCCCATCTGGCGCTGGCGGGGGCGAGCGGCCTCTGCCTGGTCAGCCTCTTTTACCTCCCTTACCTCCGCCAGCCCCTCTTCTCGCTCGTACGCGACTACCTGCTCGAACGGGTCGCGGCTGGACAAGGGATGCGGACCTTTACGGGGACTCACGACCTGCTCAGCCTCTATCTCCCGCCGTTCTATCTGACATTCGCCATCCCGTTTCTGGGCATCGGGGCCTTCGGTGTCGTCCGATCAAAGGGAACGCCGGAGGGTCTGATCATCCCCACATGGTTCGTTACGACGTTTGCCTTCTATATGCTTCTGGGTGGAGATCCCCGATCTCATGTCTATAACTACTTCTTGCCTGGCCTGATCCTCGTCGCCCTCGGGATCGACACGGTGATCAGCGGAGCAGGGGGCCGGGCAGTGGGCCAGGTCCTTCATGCCGCCGCCTGGGGCGTGATCGTTCTCATTGGGGGGGTCACGTATTACATGGTGGTGGACCATACGGTGGAACATCCGTGGGATCGAAAGACGGTCTTCGGATATGAGCTGCCGAACCTCGTGACGAGACGGGTCGAGGGGGTGTTTGGCTTCCCGTACCGTCGAGGGCTCGACCAAGTCGGGGCCCTGTTCCGGTCCGGCCGGCTTCGAGGGACGTTCAGCAGCAACGAGCGCGATGTCATGGCCGACTACTACTTCCAGGCTCCGCGTTCCACCAGGCCGGACTACTATATCTTCGTCCTGCGTCCGCTCTCATTGGAGCGAGAGCTTCCGGCCGTGGTGGCACTGGCGTACCGCAGGATTGGAACGGTCACGGAGAGGGGCCGGCAGACGATCGAGATCTACGAGGCGCCGTGGCGCGTCACGGCGGGCCAGGGCACGACCTCGGACCCGGCCAGGTTGACATCTGAACGCCGGTCAAGTCAGACCTCTGACGACGCAACAACACACATCAAAAGGCTTGACAGTTCTCGCCCGTTCCGCTAAAGATGGAACGACCTTGACGTTTCATGTGCCCGGCTTGAAAAGAAGGTCACCAGAGGGAGCATGAAGAGACTGAAGATGTCGGAAGAGGGAACCCGGATACCGCTTGACCGGTGTTGCGCGGGTGTCAGCCGGAGGGACCTCCTTCGCTGGGGCCTCCTCGGTGCGGGGGCCTGGGCGCTCGAGCCGGTGAGGGCCCTGGCCTTGGAGCTTCCGCCTGTCCAGCACCGCGTCCCGCAGACGCTCGCCGGATCGGACCGCGCGCTCCGTGATCTCATCGCCCGGTATGCGGTCGCCAGAGACGACCCCTGGGCGGTGATGCATGGCATCAGGGCGATCGGCAGCAAGTTTTCCGTCGCCGGCAAGCCCGCGATCGACTACCTCTGCGCGCACGAACTCCGGGAGAGGTCGGAGGCCGGTCGGACGTATCTGGCCATGCCGGTCGAGGTCGAGGGTCACCAGAACACCTTCCTCAAGACGATGTTGGAGGCGGGGGTCGGTCCGGATCAGCAGATCACGGTGGCCGGACGCCGCCGGAAGGTGGCCGACCTCTTGCACGACGCGAAGCAGCTTTTCACCTATGAGCCGAGCAAGATAAACGGCTCGGCCGACGAGCTGTCCTGGAGCATCATCGCCTTTGCCATGACCACCTCTCCGAATCAGGACTCGTGGACGAACGCCCGAGGGCGGCAGATCAGGCTCCGCGACGTGGTCGCGTATGCCTTTGATACGCTTGACTGGGCTGCGGCGGACTTCAGGAAGGCGATGGCGGAGGGGCGCACCCCCACAGGGAAGGACCGGATCGAAAACTTCACGTGCGGCGGGACGCACCTGATCTATGCGGTCGGGGTGGCGGTCCGATATGGGCATCTGGGTGAAGGCGGGCGGCGTCGCTTCGCAGAGCAGCTTCGGATGCTCATCTGGCGGCTCCGGGTGGACCCCCTGCTCCTGGATGATTATTACAAGGTCGTGGCGAAGGCCTATCCTGACAAGGCGGCGCGATGGCGGCCCTACCAGCTCGACAGTCGCTTGAAGTTCCTCGGGCATGCATTCGAGATCCTGAGTTACAACCGCCTCTTCCGCCTGGCCCCGCTCAATTCGGAGCAGGAGCGACAGGTCGAGCAGGCCGGCCAGTTGCTGGCGCAGACGGTCCGCGAGGTGGCAACGCTGAACCTCCAGGCCATCAAACGGGAGAACCGGAAGCTCTTTGATCTCCTCATTGGCGATGCGTGCCACGCCTACCACGGGATCCACATGGTCCGCGGCGAGAATCAGGTCTAGGTGAAGGAGATGGGATGAGACGATGGAAGATGTTCCTGCCGACTCTGCTGATCGGATGGCTGGCCGCTTGCGCGGGACAGATGCAGGGCGCGGCCACACCGACACCCCCCGCGCAGTTGCAGCAAAGTCCCGAGGAGGCGTTGCGGGCCCGAGCGACACAGTTCTGGGAGGCGAGGGTGAAGGGGGATTTGGCCGCCCAGTACGATCTCCTTGAGCCGCCTGCGCGCGAGCGGGTGACCCTCACCGGGTTCTACCGCTCGCGCAGCAGCGTCGTCTTCCAGTCATACAAGATTCAAGAGGTCGAAGCGGCGGGCGACGAGGGGTGGGTGACCGCGATGACGACCTTCCGCATGAACCTTCCCCAGGTCTCCCGCTTTGGCCCCTGGGATCAAGGGACCATCATGCATTGGATCAGGGTGAACGGCGTCTGGTACGTTGGTTACGACCAGCAAAATGTGAAGAAGCCGTTGAAAGCAGAGGAAAAGAAGCCGTGAGACCGATCGAAAGATTTTGCTTGACAACCCCCGGCGAAGCAAGTATAAGCAGGAAGACATTCTGGCGCAATTCATAGGTTGATGCGTGATGCACCCTACAGAACAGACGCGACGAGCGATCCTGAGGTTTGAAGGAGGTGATGCGGGAAGGGAGTCTGAACGTAGGGGCAGGGGAGGTGCGCGGCACAGCAGGGGGTGTTGTGCCATCGTCTTGGTTGCACAGCCCAGCCCAAGCAGGGACGGATCGATGATGTGGATGATGTGGAAGACACGGCACGGGATGAGATGACCTGGTTTGCACACCTCGACTGGAGTGAGCCAGGAGCATGATGGTCCAATCAGACAAAGGAGGCCTGTCAATGAGAAGAAGCTGGATAGGGATTCCCCTCGCTCTACTGCTGGTGGCCGGTCTGGCCCCGCCGGTATGGGCGAACAGTGAAATGCATCCGGGGGCCCGCCTGTTCTACCCCCTGTGGGATGTCTCGACCCCGAACCGCCTGACCTTCATCATTGTCACCCGAGAGGCGCGGCGAGAGGGTTCAACCATTGCGTCGACCCCGGCCGGCACATTTCTGAGCGGTGTCCCCACGGTCATCAATGCGTTCAAGATCAGCGGTACGCCTGGGAACTGCATCCCGCGCGGCGCGGCGGGCAGCTCGAAGAATGTTAACCGGACCGACCTGGGCGGGACGTCTACCGTCCCGGTCTTCGTGGACGATGTACACTTCGAGTGGTACGGGAAGAGCTGCGCGAGCGCGGATGAGACGGTCCACATGAGCTGCGCGGACATCGACCTCTTCCTCCTCGCCTCGTCCGACAACGCCAGCGGACTGCAGCCGCGGTTCGCCTTCTCTGGTGTGTCAGGCGAGGGGCGGGGCGCGCTCGACATCAACCTGGTCGTCAATGGCACCAGCGACCCGAAGTTCCGGAAGGACACCCCGTACGGCAACACCCAGTTCAAGGGGACGTCTGAGGCCGAAGAGCGGCACTCGATCGACAACTCCCTCATGGGCCACGCCGTCATCTCGGACCTCGCCGAGGGGTGGGCTGCCACCTATCCGGCGGCCGCGGCAAGGACCACGACCTGTGGGTATTGCGGGCTCCTCGATGGTGGCACAAATATGGGCTACGAGGCCTACCCGATGGAGGTCTTCCTGCCGTTCGCGCTCGCCGATACATTTAGCGGGGTTCCATCGGGCACGGCCCATCCGCTTCGAAACGTCCTCTCGCTGTGGGGACCGGCGGTGTTGCCTGGGGGGAATCTCAACAACACGACGATTAACATAGACTTTAAGTGGTGGGATGGGCGTGAACGGGCCTTCACCGGGTCGATAAACGCGCACTCGCTGATCCGGCCGCTGGGCGGCGTCTCGATCCCCGGGCTGGATCCCCCGCTGGATGGGTCCCGGTTCACCGTGGCGAACTTCACCTGCGGCCTTAGCGTGTCTGGCAGCCTCAACGCGGGCAAGGCTGAGAACGACGGCTTCCCGCGATCGGGGACTGTCGCAGATCAATGCGGCGCGCCTCTTCTAGCAGGAGATGCGGACCACCCGAGCGACAACTTCGATAACTCGGGGGACACGAACCAGATCGGAGCTACTATCCAGAGCTCGACCCCGATCGGCTGGTGGCGGTTCGCGCTCCGTAGGGACGGGGAGCCGCCTGCAACGCTACTCAGTGCGACTGCGACACAGCCGTCTCTTCACCAGGACTTCACCGGCTTTACGGTTAACCACTCAGGGCGCGGGCTTGTCGGCGTGGTGCTTTCCTCCACGGACAAAGCGAGCGGCAATGGAGTGGGCGACGCCACGAGGCTCTGGCATAAGGAGGGGTGTCACAAGGCGCAGAGCAATACGACCGTTGGCCCTCCACACATCGGCGAGAGCGGTGTCCGCCAGAACATTGAAAACGGTGCTACTGGCGACGCCCTTACGTTCTTTAACGCCTTTAGCTTCGCCAACGAGTACAACAAGATCTGCGCCCCATAGCGACGCACTGCGTCGCCGGGGAGCGCCAGAGGGATCTGGCGCCTCGTTGGAAACCCAGAACCACGACCCCGCCGGAAAACCTCCGGCGGGGTCGTGGTTTTTCCGCTTCGTGGCCTGATTCCGATGGGGGGAACGTGGTCCAGCCTGGCCCCGATCCGCTGACGTCCTGGCTTCCGCGGCGTCGCAGCGACCTCGCGGCGGCCTGCTCCGTAGCCGCCCTCGCCTTCCTGGCTTACGCAAACTCGCTCTCTAACGGCTTCGTCTACGACGACACGTGGATCATCGTGAAGAACGCTGCGGTGCGTGACCTCTCAGACCTCCGCGCGATATTTGCCAGCAGTTATTGGCCTGAAAAGAACAACCTCTACCGCCCTCTAGTCATCTTTTCTTATGCGTTGAACTACGCGATCGCCGGGCTCTCGCCCTTCCATTACCACCTGGTCAATGTCCTCCTCCATGCGGGCAACAGCGCCCTGGTCTACCTCCTGTCCATGGCCCTCTTCAAGAAGCGAGGGGTAGCCATCGCCGGCGCAGCCATCTTCGCCCTCCACCCGATTCACACCGAGGCAGTCGCCTACATTGTAGGCCGAGCCGAGCTGGTGGCAGCCGCCTTCCTGTTCTTGAGCTGGACCTGGTACCTGAGGTGGTCCGACGCGAGCGCGGGCGGAAGGGGCCGGTGGCTCGCCGCGTCCATCGTGGCCTTCGGGCTTGCACTGTTCAGCAAGGAGCACGCAGTCGTGCTCCCCGGGCTCCTCGTCCTGACCGACCTCTTCCGCGCGTCCGAGCGGGGCCTTCCACTTGGATCGGCTCTCCGGGAAAAACTCCGGGCCGCGTATGTCTGGTATCTTCTCCCGCTTATTGGATATGTCGCCGTCCGGTTTTCCGTACTTGGAAGCCTGCGTAGCCGTGAGGTCTCATGGATCGCGAACCCGCTCGCCAACACCGATGCCTGGAGCAGGTCGCTGACGGCGATCAAGGTGCTCGGCAAATACCTCTGGCTGCTGCTTGTCCCGGTTCACCTTTCTCCCGATTACTCCTACAACCAGATCGCCGTGAGCAGCTCGGTCCTTGAGCCCTCCGTCCTGCTCGCCTTGCTTGCGCTCCTGGCGATGCTCGCGCTGCTCATTTGGAACTGGCGCCAGCGGCCACCCATCAGCGTCGCAGTGGCGATCTTTCCCATCTCCATACTTCCAGTTTCCAATCTCCTGTTCCCGATCGGAACGATCATGGCGGAGCGGGTGCTCTACCTCCCCTCCTTCAGCTTCTGTCTGCTCCTCGGGGTGCTCTTTGCGGAGCTGGCCTCTCGGCCGCGTTGGAATCTCGTGGCGGTCGGCGCCTTCGCACTGCTACTCGTCGGTTACGGAACGCGGACGGTCGTGCGAAACAGGGACTGGCGAAGCGACGCCGAGATGTTACGGGCTGCGGCGCGGACGAGCCCGAACAGCGTGTGGTGCCGCTGTGGTCTGGGGGGACTCCTGTTCCGGGGGGGGAATCTTTCCGGCGCCAGGAGTGAGTATGAACGGTGCCTGGAGATCGCTCCCAAGTACGCCCAGGCGCTCATCGGTCTGGGGTTGGTATTGGAGCAGCAGGGGCACATCGACGAGGCGATTCGAATGTATCAACAGGTGGACAGAAGTACGGAGTACTATGGCTCGGTGCGATTGAGCCTTGGATTTGCCTACCTTCGAAAGGGCATGATCTCTGAGGCCCTCAGAGAGTTTCGGGTCGCTGCCCAGTTTGGTTTTCCTCAAGCCAGTGAACTCATCCGCCTCGCGAACGGATTCTTACAGACAGGCTCCATTCGTGACGCCCAGGAGACCCTGGAGGTGGCCAGGCGGCACATCCCTGATGATCCTGTCATCAGAGAAACCCTGGCCTCTGTGTACTCGCGCCAGGAACGGTGGCAAGAGGCTCAGCGGGAGCTGGAGGCCGCCGCCAGAATGAAGGAGCAGGCGCTCCGGTCAGGTGCGGCTGAAAGGGCGCCGGCCAGATAGTCAACATGCTGAGACCAAAGCTATCTGGGCTTTCGCGCCTCGAGAAGGAGGGTGGCGTCAGCGAGGAAGAGGGGGGGAGGGTCCTCTGTCCCCACTTCGACCGGAACCGCCCAGAGGACGGTGGAGACGGGGGAACTCATGTCGGCGACCAGCAGCCATCGTCCCTCCGGAACCTGCTCAAATCTGAACCTGCCCCTCTTGTCGGTCGTGGCGAAGCGGATGAACGCCTCTCCCCCGGCTCGCCCGACCTCCACCCGATGGGCCGTCAATCGGGAAAAGGCGGCCTGGAATGCCTCATAGGGAAGCGGTTGCTTCCTTCCATTCAGCCATCGGCGCTGAAGCCGGGCGAGGGCCGCCTCGAGATCGGGCGTCGAAGGAATGAGGCTGACCTCGCCGTCGGCCAGGGGAACGGCGACCGGCGCCATGACGTAGCCGACTCCCTGGATAGTTCGCACCCGACCGGTCGCTTGGTTCGCTGAGAGCTTTTCGACCGTGCCCCGGAGCGAGCTCTCTGCCGTAGGCTGCCGCTCCCCTGGAGGCGCTGTGGTCGTCACGTTCCCGGCGCACGCGGTGAGAAGCAGCAGGGCGGCCAGGAGCGCGTCCATCGCAGGTCGCTGGTTCGATGTGATGCTTTTCATTCCTCCTCCTTCCCATAGGGCCATCCGATTCGATCGCCGACTGATACTCCTTGATCTAGTTTCTCCTCAGGCGGGTGCACTTCCTCGTCGTCAACTACCGCCGCCGAGCATACCTGAGCGAGGCGTGGAATGCAATGACCGGGTTCCCCTTGTATATCACGCTTGCATAGGTAATGGGACGATGGCTACACGCCTCTCCATGCTGGTCATTGTGGCACGACTCCAAGATTATGTGGTATGGTAAGAGCACCTCATCGCACGAGGTCGCGTCAGATGAATTGTCTTCGCAGTGGGTGGGAGGATGGCGCAGCGAAGAATGTGCAGGCACGCGCGGGCTACGCGGTGGACACTGGGGCTGGTAATCCCGCTCGTGAGCATGTGGATGTTACGCGGAGTCGGACATGGCACGCCAGGCCGCGGCCAGGGCTCCAAGCCCAATATCGTCTTCATCCTCACTGATGATCTCGATGCGAGGTCCATCCGATTCATGCCGAAGCTGAAATCGCTTGTCGTGGATCGAGGAACGACCTTCGCGAATTTCTTCGTCACGAATTCGCTCTGCTGCCCTTCCCGGTCCTCGATCTTGACGGGGGATTACCCCCACAATCACGGTGTCATCACCAACAGTTTCCCTCCTGGGGGTTTCCAGAAGTTTCACAACACGGGCAGGGAGAGATCAACGATCGCCACGTGGCTGAAGGCCGAGGGCTATCGCACCATGCTCGCCGGCAAATACCTTAATGGGTATGGGGCCGGTACGGCGATGGCCGTGCCGCCTGGCTGGGACGAGTGGTACGCGGCACTGCAAGATGAGGAAGCCTACTCCTATTACTTCTTTTCCCTGAACGAAAACGGCCGTCGCGTCCAGTATCAGAATCGACCTGAAGATTATCTGACCGACGTCATTGCAAGTAAGGCGACCGATTTTATCGAGCGGGCCGCAACTGACTCGAGGCCCTTCTTTCTCTATCTGGCGCCCTATGCTCCTCACCTGCCTGCGACGCCTGCGCCGCGGCATCAGAATGAGCTTCGTGACGTAACCGCCCCCACTCCCCCTCGTTCAACGAGGAGGACGTCACTGATAAGCCTCGATGGGTGCGCCACACGGGACGGCTCACGCCTGCCGAGATCCGAGAGATCGACGAGCTTTACCGCAGGCGTCTACAGTCTCTGCTGGCGGTGGACGACATGATCGAGAAGATCATCCGTTCGCTCGACGCGCGACATCAGATGACCAACACGTTCATCTTTTTCTCCTCTGATAACGGCTTCCACATGGGAGAACATCGCCTCCCTCCCGGCAAAGGTACAGCTTACGAAGAAGATATCCGCGTGCCCCTGATCGTCCGCGGGCCCGGTGTTTCCGCCGGACGCACAGTCGAGCACTTTGCGCTCAATATCGACCTGGCCCCGACATTCGCCCAGCTCGCGAGTGCGAAGACGCCTGATGCTGTGGATGGTCTATCGCTCGTCCCGCTGCTCGGCAACGGCCTGCCTTCCGTCGATGTCTGGCGCAAAGATTTTCTGGTCGAGCACTGGGCGGATCGAGGCGATCGAGTTCGACCGTACAGCGCGCTGAGAACTCAAAAGTATCTCTACGTAGACTACGCCACGGGTGAGCGAGAACTGTACAATCTGCGCACCGACCCGTATGAGCTGACCAGCATTCACAATAGTGCGTCACACGCTCTTATCAAGGAACTGGCCAAGCGTCTGAACGCTCTTGAGCGATGCAAGGGTGCAACGTGCCAGGGATGAAGGACCCGCAGGGGAGTCATCGGTTTTATTAGCGCGATGGCCGACCCGTTCGGTGGTGGCGGGCATGGGTATGACCTGTAAGCTCCGTGAGGAGAAGGGGCTCAAGCGAAGGACGACTTTTTCGCTTGACGATGGGGCGGTCCTGGCCTGTAGACGGTGTTCCGGTCCAGTTCCCCCATCACCGTCATCTCCACCGCTGGGAGAGTGTTGCGGTGGACGAGCAGGAGGAAGCGCAATGAATGGTAAAGCGAGGCGCTGCTTCGGCATGCTCCTGACGATCCTGTCCGTGCCTTGCCTGTAGCTCCAGTCAGGGGTCGGTGGTCGCCCCTTCGATCCTCCGGCCGCTTGGCGGCGCGCCGATCGCGGGGCTGGATCCGCCGCTTGATGCCGGCCGAGGGCTCGTCGGCGTCGTCCTCTCCTCGACGCCCGGAGCCGAGGGGATAGGGATCGCCGACGCGATGCGCCTCTGGCATAAGGGCGCCTGTCGGCTCACCCAGAGCAACCAGACATTCGGCCCGCCTCACCTGCGAGATGGCGGAGTCCGCTCGAACCATGCCAGCCCGCTTGTATCCGGAGATCTTCTTAGCCTCTTTAACGTCTTCAACCTGGACAACGAGGGCAGGATCTGCGACGGGCTGTTCACCGGCATCTGAGGTGTTCAGGTGTCTCGCGATCACGCCGACCCACGCCTTCCCTTCGATGTCAGGATCGTCGAAACCGAAAGACGGTGGGAAGGCCAACCTGTGGCACGAGCTTAAAGCCCGTGCGCCTGAGTTCCTGGAGCAGGTGGAGGTCGTTCTTTGAGGCGATGAGGTTGCCTTCACTATAGATGTAGCTCCCGAGAACGACCCAGAGGTCACCTCGGCGGGAACGCAAAGAGATGAGGTAATCCTGCGCGTCTTCTCTGATCGCCTCTGTGGATTTCAAGCCACGACTCGGGTCGGCGCCGACGGTAAAATACGGCCGTTCGTAGTCGCGAGGGAAGAACCGACAGGAGAAGCGCCGGTCCGCCAACGTATTGTCGCAGTACCGGTCCTCCCAGCGGTAGCCCAAGCGATACAAGTAGTAAAGGATTGTCAACCCGCCCGCCCCAGTGAACACGACGACGTCGCCATTTCCCACAGAGGTATGAAGGGCCCTCGCGGTCGTTTGGGCAGATCCCTCGGAAGGCGCCTGGTAGTACAGGAGGAGCTTCATCCCGATGGAAACCATGAGTCCCAGCGCCACAAGGGAAGCGAGGAGTGGCCCGCCCTTCCTGATCTGCTGGACTTTTGCGAGGGCGAAGCCCAGCAGCAGCACGTACGCCGGGAAGGCCACCATATCGTATCGCCCTATCATATAGAGCGGCTTATAGAAGGACACCAGCCACAGTGTCACGAGCGGGAAGAACAGCAGCATCCACAGCCAGGTTTTCCGCTTTTCAAGCCAGGGCACACCCAATCGGCTGTCGCCGTGCCGGACCATGGCCCATACTCCGAGGAGAAGGAGGAGGACGAGGCCAAGACCGCGGAGCGAAGAGGGAAACTCCATGCTTGCATACTGTTTCATCGCCAATATCGAGAAAGGCCTGGCCTGGCCTCCCAGGCCGAGCGCCTCGAGGCTGCTCGGGATCGAGAGCAGGGGCGACTTTCGCTCCCAAAAATTCTCTAGCCATGCGATCGCCACCAATGAGTGGGGTGTGAGCACAAAGCTGTACACGAGCCAGGGTAGAAAGAGCAGCCCGCTGACAAGCGCCGCTATGGCATATCGGGGCCAAAGCTGTTTTGCCTTTTCTTGATCCGGCCAGAGCAGGAGGAGGAAACCCGTAGGGAGCAGCCCGAGGATGGCGAAGTAGTGGGTATAGAGGGCGAGAAGCGCACAGGCTGCCACGAGGGCCCATGATCTCCAGGTATTCACCTGCAGCGCCCGCCAGAGTGTGACGTAGGTCAGCAGGAGGGCGAGGGTGAGCAGGGCATAGCTCCTCGCCTCCTGGGAGTAGTAGATGTGCAACGGCGCGACGGCTGCAAACGCGCCACTCCACAACCCGGCCCAAGGGGTGAGGATTTCCCGTCCCGCCCAGATCACCGCTACGACAAAGAGCGTGCCGAAGAACGCCGAGAGCAAGCGAAAGGAGGTCTCGCTCTGGCCGGTGAAACCAGCCCATACGCGGAGGAGGATGTAGTAGAGCGGTGGGTTGGAATCGACCAGGGCGCGAGACACCCAGTTCGGC
>Ga0210377_10002762_pt1 | contig 15214 bp, 9 predicted proteins | sample PLM4_65_b1redo_FD_155480 | JGI IMG/M metagenome (GOLD analysis project Ga0210377, IMG submission 155480) | Groundwater sediment microbial communities from an aquifer in East River, Colorado, USA - PLM4_65_b1 redo | ecosystem: Environmental > Terrestrial > Soil > Riparian zone | place: USA: East... | reverse complement strand
CATTGCTGCTGACATTTTTCTTCAGGCAGATGCTCGAACTGATCGAGCGCGGCTACCTCTACATCGCCCAGCCGCCTCTCTATAAGATCAAGCGGGGGAGAAAGGAGCAGTACCTGAAAAACGAGGCGGCGCTGCAGAATTACCTGCTTGAGGAAGGGACAGAAGAAGTGACGCTCCGTCTCGGCAGTGATGAAAAAACCTACCGCGGCAAGCAGATCATTCCCCTGCTCAAACAGTTCATCGAGCATAATTCCCTCTTCGGCAAGGTGGTCAAGAAGGGGCTCAACGAGGAACTGCTCAAGATGTTCCTCAAAAGCGGGGTGAAGAGCGGCTTTGAGGAGTTGCGCGAGCTGGAGCCATACCTGGCAAGGATGAAGGAGAGCTTTGCCGGTTCCGACTTTGTGGTGAAAGAACACATGATAATCTTCATGATCGGCAATGTCCGGGTCGGCATTGACCAGCATACCATTACCGCTCTGAATTCCTATGAATACGAGCTGTTGGTAGAGAGCCAGCGCAAGATTGACAGCTTCATGGGCGAAGGCAGGGCAACGGTGCTGACGGAAGAAAAGCTGCTGCTGGAAACCGACAGCCACGAAGAGTTGCTTGCCTTTTTCCTTGAAACGGCAAAAAAAGGGCTCTACATCCAGCGCTACAAAGGCCTGGGGGAAATGAATCCCGAACAGCTCTGGGAAACCACCATGCACCAGGAAAATCGGGTACTGCTCCAGGTGAAGATCGAAGACCTTGTCGAAGCCGAGGAGATCTTCACCGTGCTTATGGGTGACCAGGTTGAGCCGCGGCGTGAATTCATCGAGCAGAATGCCCTGAACGTTTCGAATCTGGATATATAAAAAAACGTCTGAGATGAGGTTATATGCTTACCCAAACAAACAAGGTTGCCGTCAACATAGAAGATGAAATGAAGCGGTCGTACATGGCTTATGCCATGTCGGTCATTATCGGCCGGGCACTCCCCGACGTGCGCGATGGACTGAAACCGGTGCACCGGCGTTGTCTCTACGCCATGTACGACATGGGCAATGACTACAACAAGCCGTACAAGAAATCGGCCCGCGTGGTCGGCGATGTGATCGGTAAATACCATCCACATGGCGACACCGCTGCGTATGACACCATCGTCCGGATGGCCCAGGACTTTTCGCTCCGCTACCCGCTGGTGGACGGTCAGGGCAACTTCGGCTCCGTCGACGGCGATTCTCCGGCTGCCATGCGTTACACCGAGATCCGCATGGAGCATCTGGCCCACGAACTTTTGGCCGACCTGGACAAGGAAACCGTGGCCATGGGGCCAAACTACGATGAATCGCTCCAGGAGCCGCTCGTGCTCCCTTCCAAGTTTCCCAACCTGCTGGTTAACGGTTCATCAGGCATTGCCGTCGGTATGGCGACCAACATCCCTCCCCATAACCTTTCGGAAGTGGTCGAAGGCATTATCGCCATTATACAGAATCCGGCGCTCTCTTTTGAAGAGCTGCTGGAGTTGATTCCCGGACCCGATTTCCCGACCGCCGGCTTCATTTACGGCCTGGACGGGATTGTTTCCGCCTACCGGACCGGGCGGGGGATCATCCAGATGCGCGCCCGCGCCCTGATCGAAACCCAGAAAAAGACGGAACGGCAGTCGATCATCGTCACCGAGATACCCTATCAGGTGAACAAGGCCAGACTGATTGAAAAAATAGCCGAACTGGTCAAAGAGAAGAAACTGGAAGGGATTTCGGACCTGCGGGACGAGTCCGACCGGGAAGGGATGCGGATCGTCATCGAGCTGAAAAAGGACGAAAACCCGCAGATAATCCTCAACCACCTCTACAAGCAGACCCAGATGCAGTCATCGTTCGGCATCATCATGCTCGCCATCGTCAACAACCGGCCGAAGGTGCTCACCCTGCGTGAGACCATCAACCACTTCATCGACCACCGCCGCGAGATCGTGACGCGCCGGACCATCTTCGACCTGAAAAAAGCGGAAGCGAGGGCACATATTCTCGAGGGGCTGAAGATCGCCCTGGACAACCTGGACGAGGTGATCAACCTGATCAAGAGTTCGGCATCGCCGCTGGAAGCGAAGAGCGGCCTGATGCTGCGTTTTGGCCTCTCCGAGATCCAGGCCCAGGCAATCCTCGACATGCGGCTCCACCGCCTCACCGGCCTGGAGCGGGACAAGATCGTGGCAGAGTACCTGGAGATTCTCAAGTATATCGCCCGGCTCAAGGAAATCCTCGCTTCGGAGACGGAGATCCTCAACATCATTGTCGGCGAGCTGCGGGAACTGAAGGATAAATTCGGCGACGAAAGGCGGACCGAAATCGTCTGCCAGACCGCGGAAATCTCCCTGGAGGACACCATCGTCGAAGAGGACATGGTGGTGACCATTTCCCATACCGGTTACATCAAACGGAACGCGGTGACCCTCTACCGGGCCCAGCGCCGGGGCGGCAAAGGGAAGACCGGGATGAAGACCAAGGAAGAGGATTTCGTCGAGCAGCTGTTCATCGCGTCTTCCAAGGACTACCTGATGTTCTTCACCGATGCCGGCAAGGTCTACTGGCTCAAAGTTTATGAAATACCCGAGGCAGGGCGCGCCACCAGAGGGAAGGCGATCGTCAATCTCCTCAATCTGGCGGCAAATGAGAAGATCACCGCCATTCTTCCGGTCAAGGAATTTACGGCGGATAAGTTCATCATGATGGCCACCCGCAACGGGGTGGCGAAAAAAACGCCGCTACTCGAATACTCCCATCCCCGTGTCGGCGGTATTATCGCGGTGAACCTGGACGAAGGGGACAAGCTGATTGCCGTGGCACTGACCGACGGCAAGCAGGATGTGCTGCTCGCCTCGAAAAACGGCAAATCGATCCGTTTCAAGGAATCTGATGTGAGGACGGTCGGCCGCGTCTCCCGCGGGGTTAGGGGGATGACACTGGAGGATGACGATGTTGTCATCGGCATGGAGATCCTCAATGAGAACTTTACCGACTCCACCCTCTTCACGGTCACGGAAAACGGCTTCGGCAAGCGCACCGAGCTCAGCGAATACCGCTGTCAGTCACGGGGCGGCAAAGGGGTAATCACCATCAAAACCACGGAGCGCAACGGTTGCGTGGTGGATATCAATCAGGTTACCGATGAAAACGACCTGATGCTCATCACTGACCAGGGGAAAATACTCCGGGTGCCGGTTGCCGGCTTCTCGATCATCGGTCGCAACACCCAGGGAGTCCGGCTCATGGTGACCGAGGAAAATGAACGGATCGTGGCTGTGGCCCGGCTTGCTGAGAAGGAAGAAGGAGAAGAGCCGGAAGATGACGGAGAGGACGTTTTGGAAGAGGATCTGGCCGGCGAAGACGACGAGTAACAATCATCAGGAAAGAAGGGCCGATGCCACAGCGGAAAAAAATAGATACGACCCTTCAAGAGCGTCATGGCATTCTCCACCTGCTTGAGAGGCTCAAGCAGGAGAGCATCACTCTTGATGAAATGGAAGAGATCGGCGTCAAGCTGAAGAAATCCGGAAAGCGGGCGCTCAGCCCCCTGGTGAGGCGCCTCTGGCGGGAAAGAAGCGGCGACCTGATTTCCAAGTATGCCTACCTGCTCGATTTTTTTGAGGACGATATCTGGATAGATCAACTCATCCAGATAGCCCTCAAGCGCCGGGACCTGGACAACGACGGTAAGGCTGCGATGCTGGCGGCATTGGAAGGGTACGGCGTTGATGTCAGTTCGCCGCCGTTTTCAACCCTGTTTGCAGGAATCGGGGTGCCGTTTAATGTTTCGGTGCCCGAGGTCCTGGAGAGGGGTGAAGACGGGGTCATCTCCTTTATGGATGAGTTCCTTCATTACCCCCGTGAAATCCAGCTGCATGTAATCCGCGAGCTTGCTGCCGTTGAAGATCTTCGTGTCCTGTCCCTGCTGGAAGTGATACTCAGGCTTGACAACAGTGAGCTTGCCGGAGCGGCCCTCATCGCCTTGGGAAGGATCAAGGACGAAAGGGCAGCTGCTGTATTACAGCAGGCCCGGTCTGAAGGTGATGAATCTCTGCGCAAGCTTGCCGAACGGAGCCTGCGCAGGCTTGCATTTCTGGGGGTGGCCACGGATAAAACCCCTCCGCCGACAGCCCCCCTCCCTTTTCACGCATGCTATGCAAGCCCCCCCGACGGTGAAGGCCAGCGTTCGCTGGTGCTCTCGCGCTGGGCGGACATTGATACCCTGGCGGCCCTCTACCTTCAGGTGGATGAGCTGAAGGGGATCGTTGGAGCCTGGGGTTGCGGACATATTACCCCGGAGGAGTTCGCTGAAGAGCTGACGGATATCCGTGGTGAAGAAGGGGTTGTGGCAGTTGCCGCTGATTATGCCCTCGTCCTGGCAAGGGACGCCCTCTACCTGAGCAGGGAAAACCAGGCGGGTCTCCCCGCCGATTTTTACGTGCGGCGCAGCATGTTCCGGGACGGTGAGCTTGTTCCGGCACCGTATCAGCCCGATTTCCAAGGCTATGACCCGCGGCGTCAGATGCCCTATGCCGGCGGGGTTGAAGCGTTCGACTCGATTTTCGATGACGATTTTTTTTCCTGTTGGTTCATGGCTAATGGCAGCGTCTATGACTTTGCAGAAGAGTGGAGCACGCTGGAAAAGAACTGCACAGGCAAAATGCTGGCAAAGGGGCTGGAAGGCATTCTGGAGCGTTTCTGCCGGACTTTATTTGCGCCGGTGGTAGAGCGGATCAGAAGGAGGTTGTTGCTGACGGCCGACCTCATGCGTCATTCAGGCAAAGAGCCGGTACTCGTGGGAAAAACCGTTGCCATAGCCTGCAGCCTTGAAAAATATGAGTTACCCTACCATTATCACCCATTTCTGCGCCGGTTTGCCCTGGAGAGCATGGATATGGCCCGCGAAGCGCTGGCGGAAGGGTATGACCTTCGCCAGCATGGGGATGACACGGATGATGATGACTGGGACTGAGTGAATCCGGCCTTTAGCGTAAACAATGACCGGGCTTGGCCAAACCTGACAGCTAAACCGTTCGGAGAGTGATGGGGATGCGGGAAAAGATCGGTGTTATCGGTGCCGGGAGCTGGGGGACGACCCTGGCTGACCTGCTGGCAAAAAAAGGTCATGACGTGACCCTCTGGGCCTATGAAGCGGACCTCGTGGCGGAGATGAAGCAGACACGCTGCAATAACCTGTTTCTGCAGGGAATTACCCTTTCGCCAAACCTCGAATTTACCAACGAGTTGCAGGAGGCGGTGGCAGAAAAGGGCCTGCTCCTGTTCGTTGTGCCGACACAGGTGCTGCGGATGGTGGTGAGGAATGCCCTCCCCTTTTTCAAGAGTTCCGCGCTGATTGTCAGCGCTTCCAAGGGGATAGAGCTGGATACCTTGATGACCGTTTCCCAGATCTATGAGGAGCTTCTGCCGGGGGACCTCTACCGTAATTTTTCGGCCTTGTCCGGTCCCAGCTTTGCCCGTGAAGTAGCTCTGGAGATGCCGACCGCTGTTGCAGTTGCTGCCAATCGGCCGGAGGTGGCGCTGCAAGTACAGCGCATCTTTACCCGCAGTTATTTCCGTGTCTATACCAATAACGATATAATCGGGGTGGAACTCGGCGGCGCCATCAAGAATGTGATTGCCATAGCTGCCGGCATTTCCGATGGTTTGGGGTTCGGCCATAATACCAGGGCTGCCCTCATTACCCGCGGTCTGGCTGAAATGAACCGCCTTGGCCGGGCCATGGGGGCCCAGGCGGCAACCTTTGCCGGCCTGGCAGGGATGGGGGATCTTGTCCTCACCTGCACTGGGGACCTCTCCCGAAATCGCAGCGTCGGCTTCAAGCTCGGCGAGGGGAGACGGCTTGACGAGATTCTCGGTGAGATGCGTATGGTTGCCGAGGGGGTCAAGACTACCGAGTCGGCCTATAACCTGTCTCGCAGGCTGAAGGTCGATATGCCCATAACAGAAAAGGTCTATCAGGTGCTCTATGAAGGCAAACCGGCGCGTGAAGCGGTATTGGAGCTGATGACCAGGGATTTGAAGGCGGAAGATTATTGATTCAGCCAAACCTGCAAGAAGGCACTCTATGCAATTGAGCCTGGGCATAAGAAGCAAATTGTTTTTATCCACCCTGCTGATTCTCCTCGTTTCATATCTCATCCTCCTCGTTACAACCTTTCAGAGCGTCGGAAAATATATTGAACAAGATATAGCCAAAGGGATGACGACGCATCTCAACTTTACCTGGAATCAATATTTTTACCGTGCAGACCAGATAAAGTACTCCCTCATGCAGCCGATTCTGGCCCCCCCTGTTCAGCAGCACCTGCAAAGCAGGGACGCGGCGTGGTTCAGGGATGCCATAAACCGCTGGCATAAGGTTCTCCCCTTCGTCGATACCCTCACCGTTATGGACGCAGAGAAAACCGTGGTTGCCAGGTTGAACAGCGGCGAAAGCGGCGATCGTTTCGGGCTTACTCCCCTCGTTGACCAGGCTTTCCGGGATAAAAGGGTGGTAATTTCCACTGAACTGGTTCCCTTCTCCTACCTCTGCCGGGAGGGGCAACCCGGCTTTTGCCCGCCGTTGCCAAAAGATGGTGAGGCGATGCTGGTCATGGTGGTTCTCCCGGTGTTCACTCCGGACGGAACTCTGCTCGGTGCGGTAGTAGCCGGAGACATGATCAACAACGACCCGACCCTCTCCGTTCAGTTAAAGGAGATCTTCGGCAAAGACACAGAGGTGAACATTACCCAGCGAGGGCTGCGGATAGCGAGCAGCAGCGCTGTTGAATCCTTCCTCAACCTCGAACCGCAGATTCTTGAACGTCTGGAAAAGGGTCATTCCTACCGGGGTGAAACCATATTCGGCAATAAGAGCTATGAAACGGTTTTCGAACCAATCACCAACAGCAGGGGAGATTTTGTCGGCTCCCTTTCCGTGGCCATTTCCAAGGAGAGCCTCAAATCAGTAAGACGGGATCACCTGAAAAACATCTTTTTATCTGCCCTGATCGGCATACTTTTGTCCTTTGGCGTCGCCTTTGCGACTGCGGGGAAATTGACCGGGCCACTCCGGAAACTGGCCCGCAGCGCCAGGATGATAGAGGCCGGTGACCTGAACCAGCGGGTAATAGTCCGGGAGCGGGATGAGGTCGGCGAACTGGCCGGCTCCTTCAACAGGATGGCGAGCGCCCTCGCCGAACGGGACGCCATTATTACGAAAAAAAATCAGGACTTGCATGAACTCAACGAACTTCTGGAGAAGAAGGTGTCGGATAGGACCGGTGAACTCAGCATGGGGCTGGGGAGGCTCGAAGCTGTCCTGACTTGCATGGCAGAGGGGGTGGTGGTAACCGATAAGGACAACCGGGTGATCCTGTTCAATACGGCTGCACAGAAAATCTTCGACCTGGTGCCGTTCCGGGTGGTCGGTCAACCACTGGAGCAGGTATGCAGAATGGGGGAATTCAACCTGTTGTTCGACAGCATAAAGGAACTCAGGGCTGCCGGCGGATCTGTCACAGGCCGTCAGGAAGATATGGAGGTAAGGGGGAAAACGCTGAAGATAAACCTCTCCCTCATGGTGGATGAGAGCGGCGCATTTTCCGGAGTCGTCATTTCGATCCGTGACGTCACCGCTGAGGAGGAGGTGGATAGAATGAAGACCGAATTCATTGCGACGGTCTCCCATGAACTGAAAACGCCGTTGACCTCCATGAAGGGATCGCTGCAACTTATCCTGAATCGCGGCAAGTGGCTGACCGATACCGAACGGCAGCTCCTGAGCGTCTGTCTCCGTAATACCCAGCGCCTTATCAGGCTGATCAGCGAAATACTCGATATCTCCAAGATAGAATCAGGGGGGATGATATTCAATTTAAAGCCCCTTTCCATGGGAGAACTGGTGGTCTACGCTGCCGAAGAGATCAAGAGTCTTGCCCAGAGCCGTTCCATTTCCATAGTCAACAGCGTCGGCAGTCATCTGCCGCTTGTTTACGGCGACCACGACAGGCTTATCCAGGTCCTGACCAACCTCCTCTCCAATGCGGTGAAATTTTCTCCTGAAGGGAAAGTAGTCATGGTCATGGCGGAGAGGGACGGGAATTATCTGAAGATTTCCGTTGCGGACCGGGGTAAGGTTATTCCCTGGGGGGACCGGGATAAACTTTTCAAGAAATTTCAACGGCTGCAAAGTTCCGACCAGCAGTCGCAGGGGGGAACCGGACTCGGCCTGGTGATTTGCAAAGAGATTATCGAGAAGCATCACGGCAGGATATACTACGACGCAAGTAGTGAAAGTGGCAACGTTTTCACCTTCACGGTACCGATATTTGAGGAAAGTCATGGAAAAGGATAAGATTCTCATAGTCGATGACGAGGCGGATATTGCTCTCATCCTCAAGCTGCAGCTTGAGGATGCCGGCTACAGGACAGTTACTGCCAGGGACGGGGTAGAAGCCCTGGAAGTCATTGGCAGGGAAGAGGTTGGGCTGGTTCTGCTCGACATCAAGATGCCGCGCATGGATGGCATGCAGGTCCTGGAAAGGGTGCAAAGCAGCCATCAGGATGTGGCGGTGGTGATGATGACGGCGCATGGCAGCGAGGATATCGCCGTGGAAGCCATGAAAAAAGGTGCTCTCGACTACATCGGCAAGCCGTTTTCCAGCGAAGACGTGGAGCAGAAGGTGGCGCGGGCAATCCAGCTCAACAGGACCAGGCAGGAAAATATCAAGCTCCAGCGGCAGTTGGATGATGAGCGGCAAAAGATGGAGGCGGTTCTCCAGGGGATGGCTGATCTTCTCCTTGCTGTGGACGGGCAGGGACGGGTCATTACCTTGAACCGCAAAGCTGAACAGCTGCTGGGCCAAGGGCGGACAAAGCTGTTGGGCATGCAGGTGGAAGAGCTGATCAAGGCAGATATCGCAGCGGAACAGCTGCCGAGCCGGGTTGTGCTGCGCACTGCTCAGCCCTGTCTGGATGTTTCCTATAACTTGTTGCTCGGCAAGGCACAGATTCCGGTTCTTGCCAGCGCTGCACCACTCATGAATGCCGCGGGAGAGCTGATCGGCAGCGTTGAGATTATCCGCGACATATCCACGCTCAAGGCTTTGGAGCAGGAACGGGAAGATTATGTCAGCATGCTTTCCCATGATCTGAAGACCCCCATTACTGCGATTGTCGGCTCTGTCGACCTGGTTCGCGAAGGGAGGCTCGGTCCGGTGAATGATGAGCAGCGGGAATATCTGGAGTCAGCCATGGAGAGCTGCGCCGAGATGGTGGAGATGATAGATACCATGCTTGGAGTCCATAAGTTTGAGGCGGGCAAGATGCCGATGGATTTCAAGGCGGAGGAGCCGCTGCAGCTCATCCAGCGCACGCTTTCCAGGTATAATACCGTGGCCAAAAGGGCACAGATACACCTCAGCGCCACTGTCCCGACAAACCTTCCGCCAATCGCAGTCGATCGTGCCACCTTCCCGCGTCTCCTCGGCAATCTTCTCACCAATTCGTTGAAGTTCACAGCGGAAGGGGGGGAGATAGAAGTGTCGGCCGGGTTACTGGAAGATTTTTCCACCATCAGGGAGCGGATCCCCCCCACGAGCTACCCGGCCGAGCAGCTCCCGGAGCGGGGGCGCTTCGTCAGGATCACCGTTAGCGACAGCGGTGTTGGCATAGCTGCCAAGGAGTTGGAAACAATCTTTGATCGATTTGTGCAGGCAAAAATACGCAGACAGGGGAAAAGCGGTGGAACCGGCTTGGGACTGACGTTCTGCCGCAAGGTAATGGACGCCCATCATGGCTACATCTGGGCGGAAAGCGTGGTGGGGCAGGGAAGTTCGTTTATCATGCTGTTTCCGGTCGCTGAATAATTCCAATTTCAAATCAAGGATGAAATCAAGGCGGGGAGGATTGAGGCGACGAAGGCCCTCACCCGGCCTTTGGCCACCCTCTCCCAGAGGGAGAGGGTAAACAGAATACTCTCTCCCTTTGGGAGAGAGATAGAGTGAGGGGTACGTTGAGGAGCCGAAGACGAGCCAACGAAGAAGCGCCTTGATTTGGAATTGGTATAAGACGTTCGCCACGGTTACGGAGAAAGGGGTTGAAGTGGATAAGGGGAGAAAAATATCAGGGCAGATCGCCGCAATCTACGCCCTCGTCGGGGGAGCCTGGATCCTTTTTTCCGATAAGCTGCTTGACCATCTTGTCCACGACCCGGCTGCCATTATCCGTGTCTCCCTGTACAAAGGGTGGTTCTATGTTGCGGTCACGGCAGCGATGCTCTACCTGCTTATCAAGCGCCGGATGACCCTGCTCATCAAATCAGAGACGGAGCTCCAGGAGCGCAATGAGGAGCTGGCGGAGACCGAAGAGGAGCTGCGGCAGCAGATTGACGAATACCATAGGAGCCAGGCGGAACTGCATGAGGCCAATCAGACGCTGACGACGCTTTTTCAGGCATCGCCTCTGGCTATTATCGCCCTTGACCCTGACTGCAGGGTTACGCAGTGGAACCAGACCGCAGAGCGTCTATTCGGCTGGAAGGCGGCTGAGGTAATCGGCCGACCCTATCCCCTTTTCCCCCCCGAAAACGCAGAAGAGCAATCGCGGAGGTTCTTCGAGAAATCCTTGCAGGGTGAGGTGTTACACGACGTTGAGGTGCGCAGGGAGAAAAAAGACGGCGCACAGATCGATATCAGCATGTCTGCTGCGCCGCTCCGTGCCACAAGCGGGGAAATCACCGGGGTCATCGTCTTGATGACCGATATAGCAGAGCGTAAGCGTGCCGAAAGAGAATTGCTGGCATCGCACCAGCTCTATGGCGATCTGGTCAATGCCATTGACGGGATTGTCTGGGAACTGGATGTGGCATCCTTCCGCTTTACCTTTGTCAGCCAGAGGGCTGAGAAAATCCTTGGCTATCCGGTTGCGCAATGGTTCAAACCGACCTTCTGGCAGGACCATCTCCATCCGGACGACCTTACCTGGGCAGTTGATTATTGTGTCGCGGCAACCAGGGAGATGAAAGACCACGACTTCGAGTACCGGTTCATAGCGGCAGACGGCCGCATAGTCTGGTTGCGTGATATTGTTACGGTTGTTGTCGAGAATGGCCAGCCGGTCAAACTCCGCGGGGTAATGTTCGATGTTACCGAGCGCAAAGAGGCGACAGAGGAGATTCGCAGGTTGAACGCAGACCTTGAACAGCGGGTCATCGAACGTACAGCCCAGCTGGAGGCGGCCAACAAGGAGCTTGAATCCTTCAGCTATTCCGTTTCCCACGACCTGCGGGCACCCTTACGCCATCTCGATGGTTTCAGCAGGATATTGCTGGAAGAATACCGGGAAAAGCTCAACGACGAGGGGAAGGATTATCTGCTCCGTCTGCGCCACGCCAGTCAGCGGATGACGCAACTCATCGATGATCTGCTGCAACTGTCGAAAGTAACCCGCAGCGACCTGAACAGGCAGCCTGTCAATTTGAGCAGGTTGGTGCAGCTTATCACCCTGGAGCTCAAGCAGACCCAGCCGGAGCGGAGCGTCAGCGTAAAGATTGCCGAGGATGTGACGGCCAATGGGGATGCCCGCCTGCTCCGGGTGCTGCTCGAAAATCTGCTGGCAAATGCCTGGAAATACAGCGGCAAGCAGGAAGTGGCGATTATAGAATTCGGTACCTCCACGGTAAGCGGAGAAAAAGCCTATTTTGTCCGCGACAACGGGGTCGGCTTTGATATGGCCTATGCCGACAAGTTGTTTACCGCCTTCCAGCGCTTGCACCGTGCCGATGAGTTTGAAGGGACGGGGGTGGGACTGGCGACCGTGCAACGAATCGTTCAGCGTCACGGCGGCCGCTGCTGGGCGGAAAGCGTGGTTGGCGCCGGAGCTACCTTTTATTTTACCCTGCAGGGGTGCCGATGAAGACCGCTGTTTCCCTGAAATCCATCACAAAAGCTTACGGCGCCTTCAAGGCGGTCGAGGACTTTTCCCTCGATGTGGACCAGGGGATCATTTTCGCCCTGCTCGGGCCGAACGGCGCCGGCAAAACCACCCTGATCAAAATCCTGACCACCCTCATGCGCCCGACCAGCGGTGCCGCATTCGTCGAGGGGCATAGTGTGCTCACTGCCGGAAAACAGGTTCGGCGGCTGATTGGAGTGGTCCCCCAGGAGAACAACCTGGACCGCTATCTCACCGCCCGGGAAAACCTGATCCTCCATGCCAGGCTGCACGGCATGTCGCCCCAGGACTATAACCCGCGCATAGACCAGCTGTTCGACCTGATCGGCCTTTCGGGAAGGCAGGGTGCATTTCCCGATACCTTTTCCGGCGGCATGCAAAGGCGGCTGGTGGTGGCAAGGGCGCTGGTCCATAATCCGCGGGTACTGTTCCTCGACGAGCCGACCACCGGCCTCGATCCCCAGTCACGGCGGGCGCTCTGGGACTACATCCAGACCCTGCGCCGGCAGATGACCATCTTTCTCACCACCCACTACATGGAGGAGGCCGAAGCGCTCTGCGACCGGATCATGATCATGGACCACGGCAAGGCCATGGTGGACGGCACGGTTTCCGAGCTGAAGGACGCGCTGTCCCATGCCCATGTCTACGAGCTGGAGTTCCGGGCCGACAGCGACCGGTACGAAACGCTGCTGCGCACCCTCCCCTTCGTCGACCTGCTGGAGCGGAGCGGCAACAGTTTTCGCCTGGCGCTGAACGGTGAAGAGAGCCTCAAGCCGTTGATGGACGGCATCGGCAGCGCGGATATCCGCAAAATCTGCCTGCAGGAGCCGACGCTGGAGGATGTTTTTCTTGAGCTGACAGGGAGAACAGTCCGGGAATGAAATCGGAAGGGGAGATATGATGTTTAGGGGCGCCTTTTCCATCTGGGGACGTGACATGCTGGTCATGCGCAGGAGCGTGGTTTCCGAACTTCTAGCGGTGACCGCCTATCCGCTCACCCTTTATCTCGCCTTCGGCGTGGGCCTCAAGGGGTATATCGCCGATGTGGGGGGCATCCCCTACCCGCTCTTCATCGCTCCAGGTCTTATCACCATGACTGCGGTCAACGCCGCTTTTGACGAGAGCGCCTGGAGCATGTGGTTCCATCGCCGGGTGCAGCGCACCATCGAGGAGTACCGGGTCACCCCCATCACCGTCTATGACATCGTCATCGGCAAGATCATCTCCGGCTTCTGTCTGGGGGCGATCAAGGGGATGGCGGTGGCGGTGGTCATCTTTTTCCTCACCCCGTTCCGCATCGATTACTACAACCTGCTTCCCTACCTGCTTTACATCGTCCTCGGTTCGATGATCTTTTCCTGTCTCGGCACCATCTGCGGGACTATCATCGACAAGCCGGAGAACATCGGCCGGGTGCAGGCGGTGATCATTGTGCCGCTCATCTTCATGGCCGGCATCTTTTTCCCCCTCAGCTCCTACCCGGCAGCCGTCCAACCTCTCATCAAGGCCCTCCCCACCACGGCCATTTTTGAGGGTGCCCGGCAGGCCCTGTTGAACGGCACCCTGAATGCCGTTTATCTCACGATCCTCATTGCCAGCGCCACTTTTGCCTTTGCCGTGGCAGTGTACATCTTCAACCGCAAGATGGCAGAGTAATTCCAATTTCAAATCAAGGATGAAATCAAGGCGGCGAGGATTGAGGCGACGAAGGCGTACAACTAAGTACGTTGAGGAGCCGAAGACGAGCCAACGAAGATAGCGCCTTGATTTGGAATTGGTGTAAGGCGATTCTTCTTGAGTTTCAGCCCCTTTTCATAGTACGATTCATAAGATTAGTGAAGTTTTCCGGCAGAGCAAAAAGCTCCGGATGTACGGGAATGAGGATCGAGGTCCTGGGTTCGAGGTTATATCCTTGAACCTCTATCCTCGAACCTCGAACCTTTTATTTGTGGCAAAGCCGAGAGGAGATTGAATGGCCGAAGAATTTATCCCGAAATGGATCGCCTGGGAAACCACCCAGAAATGCAACCTTAAATGTGTCCACTGCCGCTGCTCGTCCGAACTGACCTCTTCTGAGGGGGATTTCACCACCGAAGAGGGGAAGAAACTGCTCAAGGAGATCGCCGATTTTTCCAAGCCGGTGGTCGTCCTCTCCGGCGGTGAGCCGCTGATGCGTAAGGATATCTTTGAGCTGGCCGGTTACGGCACCTCGCTCGGCCTGCGCATGTGCATGGCCTCTAACGGCGCCCTGGTGACCGACGAGGTCTGCGTGAAGATGAAGGAAGCCGACATCAAGATGGTGTCCTGTCGCTGGACGGCTCAACCGCAGAGGTGCACGACAACTTCCGCCAGTGCCCCGGCTCCTTCGACGGCGTGCTGCGGGCCGCAGAGCTCTTCCGCAAGCACGGCCAGAAGTTTCTCATCAACTCATCATTCACCAAGCGGAACCAGTCCGACATCGCCAATACCTTCAAGGTGGCCAAGTCCCTGGGCGCCACCGCCTGGTACATGTTCATGATCGTCCCGACCGGCCGCGGCGAGGAGATCATGAACGAGCTCATCTCCAAGGAAGACTACGAGGAGATCCTCGACTGGCACTACCAGCAGGAAAAGCTGGAGGACGACATCCTCATGCGCCCCACCTGTGCCCCCCACTATTACCGGATCGTGCCGCAGAAGGCCAAGGCCGAGGGAGCAAAATTCGAGCGCCGCAGCCTCACCTTCTCCACCGGCGGCGGCAAGGGGTGCATCGCCGCCCAGACCATCTGCCTCATTGACTGCTTCGGCAACGTCAAGCCCTGCTCCTACTTCCACCGCACCGCCGGCAACGTAAAACAGACGCCGTTCCGGGAGATCTGGGAAAATTCCGAAATCTTCAAGGACCTGCGGGATTTCAAGAGCTACAAGGGGAAATGCGGCCAGTGCGAGTACCTCAACGTCTGCGGCGGCTGCCGCGCCCGGGCCGACGCGGTGACCGGGGACTATATGGAAGAGGAGCCGTTCTGCAACTACGTCCCGATCCGCTTACAAAAAACGGCTCCGTAAAAAGTCCATCTGCGTCGTTGCGCTCGTCGCGGAACGCTCACGCTTGCGCGCCAAAGCGCTACAGCGCGCAGGCACGTACCTCTCGGTACGCCTCGCGCCCCGCTCCTCGCGCGCCTTGCAGCTGGAGCTTTTTCCGAAGCCGAATGGTTTGACAATCACTCTACTAGGAGGCACAATGAATACAGGTTTTCTCGATGCAT
>Ga0210377_10002760_pt1 | contig 15220 bp, 13 predicted proteins | sample PLM4_65_b1redo_FD_155480 | JGI IMG/M metagenome (GOLD analysis project Ga0210377, IMG submission 155480) | Groundwater sediment microbial communities from an aquifer in East River, Colorado, USA - PLM4_65_b1 redo | ecosystem: Environmental > Terrestrial > Soil > Riparian zone | place: USA: East... | reverse complement strand
CCTCTACTATGACGAACGCTACGCCGCCGAGGCCGCGCCCGGAAGGATCGTGGCACCACAGTCTTTTGCGGTCTGCACCGACACGAGCCACGGCGCCGGCCCCGCGATCCAGGGCCACATCCCCGGCCAGCACATGATCTTCGGGGGCGACGAGTGGTGGTTCTTCGGCCCGCGCATCCTGCCGGGCGACCAGATCACGCACGACCGCATGCTCTTCGACTACAAGGTCGCGGAGACGAAGTTCTCCGGGCCCACGATGTTCTCGCGCGGCGACACCACCTACATCAATCAGCGCGGCCAGGTGATCTGCAAGCAGCGCTCGACGTCGGTGCGCTACCTGGCCGAAAACGCGCGCAAACTCGGCATGTTCGCGGGAAACCAGGAGAAGCAGTGGACGGACCAGGAGATCGAGGATCTCGAGAAGCAGAAGATGGACTACTACCAGAGCTTCCGGGATCTGGGCCACCAGAAGCGCCTGTTCGTCAAGACCGGCGACAAGCTGCCGACGCGACCGATCGGCCCGCACTCGATCGCGAGCTTCACCACGGAGTGGCGCTCCTACCTGATGACGGTCTGGGGCGCGAGCGAGGAGTACGGCGAGAGCTCGACGATGGCGGCCGGCTGGCTGCCGGAGATGTCGCGCGATCCGGAGGGTGCGAAGATCGATCCCGCGAACGCGGACGGCCTCTACAAGGGGCCCTCGCGCGGTCACGTGCAGCCGCGCTTCGCGCAGCTGATCGGCATGCCTCGCGGCTACGGCTACGGGGCGTCGATGGGCGCCTGGGTGATCGACTACCTCTCGAATTGGGGCGGCGAGTGGAGCTACATCACCTACAGCAACATGCAGTACCGCTCGCCCGCGCTCACGGGAGATGCCACCTTCCTGAACGCCGAGGTCGTATCGCTGAAGCACGACGATCCGTCGGGGAACCCGATCGCGACGCTCAAGGTCGTGATGACGAACCAGGAGAACGCGGTGATGGCGAGCGGCAAGGCAGACGTGATGCTGCCCAGGGGCTAGGCAGGGCCTGATGGAAGCGAACGATCCCCGTCTCACGTTCGGCCGCTTCCTCGCCGAGGTCGCCCCCCGCTTCGGAACGCGGCGCGCGATCGTCTTCGAAGGCCGCGAGATCGGCTACCGCGAGCTCGAGCGCGAGGCGCGCCTGCTGGCTCGCGCGCTAATGGGGTCGGGCGTCGTGAAGGGCGCGCGCGTGGCCGTGCACATGGGCAACCGCCCCGAGTGGATCGTCGCCGCCTTCGCCGTGGGCATGCTGGGCGGGGTGCTCGTGCCCGTGAACACCTTCGCGAGCCGCGCCGAGCTCAAGCACGTGCTCCGACACAGCGACGCGTCGCTCTTGTTGATGCAGCCCGGTCTTCAGAAGCACCGCTTCCTCGAGGACCTGCTCGCCGAGTACCCCGCGATCGCGCTCGGCGCGCCCGGCCGGCTGCGCTGCCTCGATTTTCCGCAGCTGCGCCGGGTCGCGTGCATCGGCATCGACGCGCCGCGCGGCGGCATCGAGACCTGGGGGCAACTGCTCGCGCACGAGCAGGGTGTGAGCGATGCGCTGCTCGACGCCGCCATCGCCGAGGTCGAGCCCAGCGACGACGGCCTGCTGATCTACACCTCGGGCACCACCGCCCAGCCGAAGGGGGTTCTGCACACGCAGCGCGCGGCCATCCTCCAGAGCTGGCGTTTCGCCGAGATCCTGTGCCTCGAGCCGGACGATCGCGTCTACACCACGTATCCCTTCTTCTGGACGGCCGGCATCGCGATGTCGATCGGCCCCACGTTCGCCGTGGGCGGCACGCTGCTGCTGCAGGAGGTCTTCGAGCCCGGCGCCGCGCTCGCGCTGATCGAATCCGAGCGCGCGACGGCCGTGCATGCCTGGCCGCATCAGCAGAAGGCGCTGGGCGAGCACCCCTCCGCGGGCACGCGCGATCTGCGCAGCGTGCGCAAGGTCGACTTCAGCGCGCCGATCGCGAAGCTCGCCGGACTCGAGAAGGACGAATACGGCACCAGCGCTTCGTATGGACTCTCGGAGACCTTCACGATCGCCGCCATGCTCCCCGCCGACGCGCCGCTCGAGCTGCGCAAGCGGACCAGCGGCCGGGCACTCCCGGGCATGGCCCTGCGCATCGTCGATCCCGTGTTGGGCCAGGAGCTACCGACCGGCGCCGCCGGCGAGATCGCCGTGAAGGGCGTGACGCTGATGCGCGGCTACTACAAGGTTGCGCTCGAGAATTGTTTTGATGCGGACGGCTACTTCCGCACCCAGGACGGCGGCTCGCTCGACGCCGAGGGCTACCTGCACTGGACCGGCCGCCTCTCGAATCTGATCAAGACCGGCGGTGCGAACGTCTCGCCGGTCGAGATCGAGGAGTGCCTCGCGAAGCACCCCTCGATCAAGCTTGCCATCGCCGTCGGCGTCGAGCACCCGACGCTCGGCGAGATCGTCGTGCTGTGCGCGGTGCCCGTCGAAGGCGCGAAGATCGACGAAGCGGAGCTGCGCGCCTGGCTGCGCGAGCGCCTCGCCGCCTACAAGGTGCCGAAGCGCGTGCTCGCGTTCGCGGCCTTTGAGCTCGCGTACACGGGCAACCAGAAGGTGCAGGTCGCGCCCCTGCGCGAGGCCGCGCGCCAGCGCCTCGAGGCCGAGGGCGCCGTGATCGACGGCCACCGCTACGGCGCGGCCTAGCAGGAGGATCCCGTGGAGCAGATCAAGTTCGAAGACATCGCGGCGCTACAGGCGAAGGTGAGCGAGGAGTTCGGCCCCTTCGGCGGCGAGCTCGAGGTGACACAATCGATGATCGATCGCTTCGCCGATCTCACCGGCGACCGCCAGTGGATCCACGTCGACGTCGAGCGCTGCCGCCGCGAGAGTCCCTTTGGCGGCCCGATCGCCCACGGCTTTCTCACGCTCTCGCTGCTCCCCGCGATGAACGCGAAGACGCGCGACGCCGGCGACTGGGTGATCGTCGGCCAGGGCAACGTCGCCAACTACGGCTCCGACAAGCTGCGCTTCCTCTCGCCCGTGCCGGCCGGCAGCAAGCTCCACTCGCGCTCGCGGCTGGCCTCCGTGGAGCCGACGCCCAAGGGAACCCGGCTGGTGCGCGAGATCGCAATCCACGTCGTCGGGAGCGACAAGCCCGCGCTGCTCTACAGCATGATCCTGCTCTACCAGCCTCCGCGGGGTCGGACGTAACGCAGATCCATGTCGGACCCCCCGGCTCCGCGCCCGGCCGCGCTCGTCTTCATCTTCATCACCGTCGTGCTCGACATGCTGGCGCTCGGCTTGATCGTGCCCGTGCTCCCGAAGCTCGTGGTCGAGTTCATGGCGGGCGATACCGCCGGCGCGGCGCGCATCTACGGGATCTTCGGCACCGCCTGGGCGCTGATGCAGCTCGTGTTCTCGCCGCTGCTCGGTGCGCTCTCCGATCGCTTCGGGCGGCGCCCGGTGATCCTGATCTCGCTCTTCGGGCTGGGGCTCGACTACGTGTTGATGGCGCTGGCGCCAAACTTGGCCTGGCTTTTCGTCGGCCGCGTGATCTCGGGCATCACCGCGGCGACGTTCGCGACCGCGGGCGCCTACGTCGCCGACGTCACGCCGCCCGAGCGCCGCGCTGCGGGTTACGGGCTGCTCGGCGCCGCCTTCGGGCTCGGCTTCGTGCTCGGGCCCGCGCTCGGCGGGCTGCTCGGCAGCATCGGCCCGCGCCTGCCGTTCTGGGCGGCGGCCGGACTCACGCTCGCGAACGCCGCGTACGGTCTCTTGATCCTGCCGGAGTCGCTGCCGCGGGAGCGCCGCTCCCGCTTCGAGTGGCGGCGCGCAAATCCGATTGGCTCGCTGAGGCTGCTCGGCTCGCACCCGCAGCTGCTCGGGCTCGCCGCCGTGGGCTTCCTCTTCAGCGTCGCGCACGACGTGCAGCCGAGCAGCTTCGTGCTCTACACGACCTACCGTTACGAATGGGACGCGCGCACCATCGGCATGACACTCGCAGCGGTCGGCCTGTGCGGCGCGATCGTCTCCGGCGGGCTGGTGGCCTCCGTGGTCAAGCATCTGGGCGAGCGCGCGACGCTGCTCGTCGGGCTCGGCTTCGGCGCCGCCGGCTTCCTGACCTACGGCCTCGCACCGACCGGCGCGATCTTCTGGCTCGGCGTGCCGCTCGTCTCGCTGTGGGGGCTCTCGGGCCCGGCGATGCAGGGCCTGATGACTCGCCACGTGGCCCCCTCCGAGCAGGGCCAGCTCCAGGGCGCGCGCAGCAGCCTGATGGGCATCGCCGGGCTGCTGGCTCCGACGCTCTTCACGCAGACCTTCGCCGCCTTCATCAGCTCACAGCGCGATCTGCACCTGCCCGGCGCGCCGTTCCTGCTCGCCGCGACGCTGCTGCTGCTCGGCCTGCTCGTCGCCTGGCGCGTGACCCGCGGCTAGAGGCCGCGCGAGCGGCTCGCCGCCTGCGAGCTGCCGAGGCGCGGGACCGCGCGTGAGCGGGTCGAGTCGGGATTCGGCTTGGACGCTGGGGCAGCTTTTTCCGCCGTGCGCCGGAAGGTCGCGCTTTGCCCCAGTCGGGGGGTTGCCGCCCCGCTGCGGGCGGGCTCTCGTGCGATCTGGCACGTGGCGCGCGGATGTGTCGCGCGGCATGGATCTTGCTCGAGTACGAAGTGTCTTCCGTGGAAAGGAGGGTTGGTCATGGCGAATCCGAAGGTGAAGCGACGCATCTCCGCCCTGCGCGGCAAGGTGAAGAGCCGCGTTCAGCGCATCGAAGAGGAGCTTCCGCCCGAGCTTCGCCAGTACGCGAAGCGCATGCGGCAGGGGCTTTCACGGCTCGAGAAGCAGATCGCTTCGGCGCAAGAGGGCGCCCGCCGTCGCTGGGCGCATCTGCTGAGGCAAGCGAGCCATCAGCTCGGCCGCGTCGAGGCGCTGGGCGAGCGCGAGTGGCGAAAGCGCACCCACCAGGCGCGGCGCGACGCCGTCAAGCTGCTGCGGCGACTCGAGAAGGCGATCGAGCCGCGCAGTGTCGCTCGCCCGCGGCGGAAGCCGGCGAAGCGCGCCGCGGTGAGCGCACCCGCGCCGCAGGCGCGGCGTCCGGCTGCCGCCTCCCGAGCGTCGTCCCTGCCGGTGGCGGCGCCTGCGTCCGCCCTGGCTCCGGCGCCGACGCCTCGGAGTGTCTAGCTAGCCGCGCGCCGCTGGCGGCGCGCGGCGCTAGCGCTCGAGTGCCTGTGGCAGCCCGTAGATGCGCACCATGTTGCCGGCGAGCATCTCGTAGCGCTCGGCCTGCGGCACGCCGACCATCATCTCGTCCACCACCTTGCGGCTGTAGGGCCAGTCGCAGCCATGGTGCGGGAAATCGGTCGACCAGGCCATGTTGCGCACGCCAACGTCGTGCCGGAGCTTCACGCCGATCGCGTCCTTGATGAATGTGCAGCAGAAGTTCTCGTGGAAATACGTGCTCGGCAGGTGTCGGATCTTCAGGCCCGTGCGGGTGCGGTTGCGCCAGTAGAAGTTGTCGAGCTGCTCGAGCGCCTCGGGGATCCAGCCCACCTCGGTTTCGACGCCGAGCACGATCAGCCTCGGGAAGCGGTCGAAGAGCCCGGACATGATCAGCTCGCTCATGATCGGCGGGAACAGCAACATGCCGGCGAGCGCCATGTTGCTGATCGAGGCGACGCCCTTGAGCACGCCCAGCGGGTTGCGCTTGCGCTGGATCCGGATGTGGATCGAGACGGGCATGCCGAGGTCTTGCGCCGCCGCAAAAAAAGCATCGTCTTTCTCGGACAGATCGTCCTCGCCGGAGGGCCAGGTCGAGATGATCACGCCGCGGAAGCCGAGCTGCTTGCAGCGCTTCATCTCGTCGATCATGGATTGGACGCCGAGGTTGGGCATCTGCGCGAGGCCGCAGAGCCGCTTGGGATCGACGGAGCAGAACTCCTGCGCGAGCCAGTTGTTGTAGGCCTGCACGCCCGCGAGGTGGAACTCGCGGTCCTCGTTGCCCATGAAGAAGAACATCGTGCGCTGGCTCGGATACAGGAAGCAGGCGTCGACACCATCGAACGTCATGTCCTCGAGGCGCGCCTTCGGCTCGAAGCACGATTTGCGGATCGTGTCGTAGGTGTAGCCCGTCCACTTGATCTCTTCGTAGGAGCGGCCGGGGGTCGTGACGAGCCCGATCTCCATCGGGGGCGTGCCGGGCTGGAACTGCCAGGCGTCGCCGCCGTCGGCATCCTTCACCAGCTTCGGCGCGCGGTCGTGGAATTTCTTGGCGAGCCAGCTGGTCCAGATGTGGGGAGGCTCGAGGGTGTGGGAATCCGCGTCGATCAACCGGTACTCGCGCACGGCGTGCTCCTTTGCGTGGGGCGGCTGCCCGGCCGGGTTCGTCGGGCCGGGTCTGCTAGAATCTGACGGACCGTCAGATTTCGATCCTACCCGGCTCCTGCGCCGAAAGCAAGCATTTCGCGTTTGGTGCCGGGGCTGCTTGCTTGACACGGCGAACGTGCGCGGGGGATGCTGCCGCGCAAGAGGAAGCTGCGTGACGAACGTCGAATCCGGGCGCATGCGGGCGGCGGTGTATCGCGAGAAGCGCCGGCTCGTGGTCGAGGAGCGCCCGGTTCCGGTGCCGGGTCCGCACGAGGTGCTGCTGCGCGTCTCGCACTGCGGCGTCTGCGGCTCGGACCTGCACATCGTGATCGAAGGCTGGGGCCGGCCGGATTCCATCGGCGGTCACGAGTACTCCGGACGCATCGCGGCGCTGGGCTCCGCGGTCACGAACTGGGAGCTCGGCGCGAACGTGGTGGGCGGGCCCGCGGCGGGCTGCGGTCGCTGTGAATACTGCACGACGCACCGGCCGAGCCTGTGCGCGAGCCACGGTACGCCGGGCATCGCCGAGTTCCAGGGAGCTTTTGCGGAGTACGTGCGCGTGCACGAGTCGCAGCTGCGGCGCGTCCCGGCGGGCTTGTCGCTGCGCGAAGCGGCGCTCGCCGAGCCGCTCGCGGTGGCGCTGCACGGCGTCACGCTCTCGCAGATCGCTCCCGGGCGGCGCGCGCTGGTGACGGGCGCGGGACCGATCGGCATGCTCACGCTCGCGGCATTGCGGGCGAAGGGCATCGACGACGTCACGGTGAGCGAGCCCTCCGCCACGCGCCGCGCCGCCGCGGTTCGCGTGGGCGCCTCGCAGGTCGTGGCGCCCGACGCGCTGCCGCGGCCGCGCATGGCGTTCGAGTTCGTCGAGCCTGGCTTCGACGCCGCCTTCGAGTGCTCCGGCAACGCGGCGGCGGTCGAATCCGCGCTGCGCCAGCTCAAGCGGGGCGGCACGCTGATGCTCGTCGGCACGGGCATGGCGAAGCCCCGGCTCGACACGAACCGCATGATCCTCGGCGAGCTGCGCGTGATCGGATCCTACAACTACGACGAGCACGGCATCGACGACGCGCTCGCGCTGCTGGCCAGCGGGAAGCTTCCGACCGGCGTGCTGCTCGAGCAGGGCGACGTGGGCCTCGACGGCCTGGCGTCCGCGATGGAACGCCTCGCGGCCGGCGAGCTCGGCGGCAAGCTGCTCGTGGCTCCGGGCTAGCAAAGCGCGCAGCGAGCCGCAGGCGAGCGGAGTCCAACGAACGGGCTAGCAAAGCGCGCAGCGAGCCGCAGGCGAGCGAATTTCACCGAACGTGCCAGGATAGGAGACGCCATGTCCGACCCGAGCCCGACGCGGCGCATGCCGACGTTCAATCACGTGGCCATGAGCGTCGCCGCGGATCTGCTGGGCGCGGAGAGCCGCGGCGAGCTGCTGCGCTTCTATGGCGAAGTCTTCGGCTGGACGGAGATGCCGACGATGACGCAGGAGCGTGAACGCCTGGTGTTGCGCGTCCACAGCAACGAGCAGTTCGTGTTCCTGATCGCGGACCCGCAGCCGATGGTGTGCCCGCGCCTGGATCACTTCGGCCTCTCGGTCGGAACGCCCGCGGAGCTCTACGAGACGCTCGAGCGCGCCCGCAAGTTCCGTGAACGCGATGCGCGCGTCGAGATCATCGACCCCGAGGTCGAGGATTACCAGGTGCTGAAGCTGCACAATTTCTATGCGCGTTTCCGCCTGCCGATGATGGTCGAGGTGCAGTGCTTCGAGTGGGCTGCGGGCGTGGGCCCCGCGAGCCTGCCCGGCGCCTAGGGAAGCCCGATGGATTTTCGCGACCGCGTGGTGATCGTCACCGGGGCCTCCTCCGGCATCGGCTGGGTCACGGCGGAAGCCTTCGCCGCGCGCGGCGCCATCGTCGTCGCGGTGGCGCGGCGCGAAGAGAACCTGAAACGCTTGATCGAGGCATGCCGCGCGCTCTCGCCCGCGAGCGGCTATCTCGCCGGCGACCTCGGCGAGCGCTCCTTCGCCGAGCGGGTGGTCGACGACACCATCGCGAGGCATGGCCGGATCGACGTGCTCGTGAACAACGCAGCGATCACGAAGCACAAGCAGATCTGGCACGTCTCGGCCGACGAGGTCGAGCGGGTGATGAACGTGAACTTCCTCTCCTGTGTGTGGACGACGCTGGCCGCGCTGCCCCACATGCTCGTGGCCGGATCCGGGACGATCGTGAACGTCTCGTCGTTCGCGGCCGAGGTGGTGCCGCCGCGCGAGGCCGTCTACGGCGCCTCGAAGGCGGCGCTGCACGCCTTCACCCAGGGCCTCTGGAACGATCTCGAGGGCTCGAACCTGCACGCGGCGCTGGTGATCCCGGGCGCGATCGACACCGAGATCTGGGAGAAGGGGGACGAGCCGCTCAGCTACCAGGGCCGCAGGGCCTCGCCGCAGGTCGTGACCGACGCGATCTTCGAGGCGATCGAGAAGCGCCGGCACGAGATCACCGCCCCCAGGCGGCGGCTCGACCTGAACGCGGCGCGCGCGCTTCGCCGGCTGTGGCCCGCCATGTTGCGCGCGGGCATGCGCCGCATGGACCCCGTCCCGCCCGCGATCGTCGAGCGCGCGCGCGAGCGGGCGCGCAAGGGCCGCCGGATCGGCGATCTCCGGGAGCCCTGAAGCGGCTCCTCGAAATCTGACGCAGTGTTAGAATCGCCCGGCGACCCTTCGAACGGGGTTCGCGCGGAGGCTCCGCATGCCCGGGCCCCTCGACGGGATCCGCGTCGTCGATCTGACCTCGATGGTGTCCGGTCCGCTGGCCACCGCCGTGCTCGCGGATCAGGGCGCCGACGTGATCAAGGTCGAGCCGCCGGGCAGCGGCGATCTGATCCGCCAGATCGGCTGCTCGCGCGGGGGGCTCTCCGCGATCTTCAGCACGCTCAACCGCAACAAACGCTCGCTCGTGCTCGATCTCGGCCAGCCGCGCGGCCTCGAGCTGCTGCTCGCGCTGGTCGCGCGCGCGGACGTCTTCGTGCAGAACTTCCGCCCGGGCGTCGCCGAACGCATGGGGATCGGCGAAGCGGTGCTGCGCCGCGTGGCGCCCGATCTGGTGTACGTCTCGATCAGCGGCTTCGGCGAGACGGGACCCTACGCGCAGCGCCGCGTCTACGACATCGTGATCCAGGCGCTCTCGGGGATGGCGGCGTCCCAGGCCGATCCGAGCACGGGCGAGCCTGTTTTGGTGCGCAACATCGTTGCCGACAAGGCGACGGCGCTCGTCGCGGCCCAGGCGATCACCGCAGCGCTCTTCGCTCGCGAGCGCGGCGCCGGCGGCCAGCACGTGCGCCTCGCGATGCTCGACGCGACGATCGCCTTCCTGTGGCCCGACGTGATGCAGGCCCAGACGTACCTCGGCCCCGGCGTGACGCCACCGGCCTCGCTCGCCGGGTTCCTCTCGGTGCGCCGCACGGCCGACGGCTTCATGACGATCTTCGCGATCGCGGATGCAGAGTTCGCGGGCTTGTGCCGCGCGCTCGGCCGGCCGGAGCTGACGCGCGACGAGCGCTTCCGCGACACGGCGGGCCGCATGCGCCATGCCGACGTGCTGGCCGGACTGCTCGACGAAGCGACGCGCGCGCAGACGACGGCGAGCCTGTGTGCGCGGCTCGAGGCCGAAGACGTCCCGCACGCGCCCGTCAACCGGCTCGAGACGCTCCACCAGGACGCGCAGGTCGTCGCCAACGCGCTGCTCGTCGAGATGGAGCACCCGCGCGCCGGACGCCTGCGCACGCCGCGGCCGGTGGCGCGCTTCGACGCGACGCCGGCGTCGCTGCGCCGCCCGGCGCCCTCGCTCGGCGAGCACGGGGCCGAGGTGCTGCGCGAGCTCGGGCTTTCGGCGAGCGAGATCGAAGACCTGCGCGCGAAGCAGATCCTCGGCTGAGGCGGCGGTCGCTTGCTCGACGGAATTCGCATACTCGATCTCAGCGAGGAGCCCGGCTTCCTCGCGGGGAAGATCCTCGGCGACCTCGGCGCCGACGTGATCAAGCTCGAGCCGCCGGGAGGCGACACGTTCGGGCGTCGCGGCCCCTTTCTCGGCGAGCTCGCCGACCCCGAGCGCAGCCTGCGCTGGCTCGCCCTCAACACGAGCAAGCGCGGCATCACGCTGGCGCTCGCCACGCCGCGCGGGGGCGAGCTGTTCCGCCGGCTGGCGGCGCGCGCGGACGTCGTGCTCGAGACGGCGGCGCCCGGGAGCCTCGAGGCGCTCGGACTCGGCTGGGAGACGCTCCACGCCGAGCGGCCTGGGCTCGTCTGGTGCTCGCTCACGCCCTTCGGCCGCACGGGGCCCTACGCCCAGTTCCGGGCGCACGACCTCGTGCTCGTCGCGATGGGCGGAAACGCCGCGCTCACCGGCGATCCCGATCGCGCGCCGGTGCGCTGCACGCTGCCGACGGCCTACTACGCTGCCGGGCCCGAGGCGGCGGCGGGGATCGCGATGGCGCTGTACGCGCGCGCGCGCAGCGGGCGCGGACAGCTCGTCGACGTCTCGATGCAGGAATGCCAGCTCGCGACGCTCGTCACCGCGCCGGGTCAATATTCGCTCAGCCCGAAGCGGCGCGGCCGCACGGGGGCGCGGCTCGGCGGTACCCGCGAGATCTGGCGGGCGAAGGACGGCGACGTGAGCTTCGGGCTGCGCGGCGGCGCGGCGCGCGTCCCGAGCCTCGTCGCCACGGTCGCGTGGATGGCCGAAGAAGGCATGGCGCCGGAGTGGCTGCGCGCGCTCGACTGGAAGACGTACAACCACAATCTGCTCTCGGAGCAGGAGATCGCGCGGCTCGAGAGCGCCTTCAGGTCTTTTTTCGCCACCAAGACGCGCCGCGAGCTCTTCGAGCAGGCGTTGGCGAGGCGCATCATGCTCGCCCCCTGCAACGACGCCCGCGAGATTCTCGAGCAGCCGCAGCTGCGCTCGCGCGGGCTCTTCACGACGCTCGATTACCCCGAGCTCGGCGCGAGAATCGAGCACCCGGATTTCTTCGCGAAGGCGAGCCGCAGCCGCATCGGCATCCGGTGTCGCGCGCCGCGGGTGGGCGAGCACAACGCCGAGGTGTATGGCGAGCTCGGGATCGACGCGGGAGCACTGCGCGAGCTGGCCAGAGAGGGGGTGGTCTGACGCATGGGCGAATCGGCCGGCCTCTTCGCAGGACTGAAGATCCTCGAGCTCGGCGCGGGAGCGGCAGGGCCCGTCGCCACGCGCTACTTCGCCGACCAGGGCGCCAAGGTGGTGCGCGTCGAGTCCGGCGTACGCCCGGATTTCCTGCGCCTGCTCCACTTCCGACCGGGCGATCCGCATGGATTGAACGGCGGGCCGATGTTCGTGCTGATGAATCCGAACAAGCTCTCGGTCGCCGTGAACCTCTCGAAGCCCGAGGGCGTGGCGGTGGTGGAGCGCCTCGTGCGCTGGGCGGACGTCGTCTCCGAGAATTTCTCGCCGCGCGCCATGGCGAAGTGGGGGCTCTCGTACGAGCGCCTGCGCGAGCTCAGGCCGGATCTCGTGATGCTGAGCAGCTGCCTCTTCGGGCAGACGGGCCCGCAGCGCATGTATCCGGGCTTCGGCGGCCAGGGCTCGGCGATCTCGGGCTTCAACCACCTGGCGGGCTGGCCCGATCGCGAGGCGGTCGGGCCCGCGGGCACCATCACGGATTCGCTCTCGCCGCGCTACGTGGCGCTGCTGATCGCGGCGGCGCTCTTTCACCGCGAGCGCACCGGCGAGGGCCAGTACATCGATGTGTCGCAGATCGAGACGGGCGTCTACAGCCTCTCCGAGGCCATCGTGCGCGCGAGCGCGCGCGGCGAAATACTGACTCGCCGGGGCAATCACGCCGAGGACACGGCGCCGCACGCGATCTACCCGTGCGCGGGGGAGGACCGCTGGATCGCGATCGCGGTGTTCTCGGACGAGGAGTGGCGGCGCCTGTGCGCGGCGCTGTCGCTGCCCGCGCTCGCGAGCGATGCGCGCTTCGCGAGCGTCGCGGGGCGGCTCGCCCACGAAGACGCGCTCGACGCGGCGCTCGCCGAGCAGACGCGCGGCCAGGACGCCGTCGCGCTGATGCACCGGCTCCAGGCCGCAGGGGTCGAGGCCGGCGCGGTGCAGACCTGCGCCGATCTGCTGCAAGACCCGCAGCTCGCGCACCGCGGTCACTTCGTCCGGCTCGCGCATCGCCACCTGGGCGAGCTGAGCTTCGAGCACTACGGGATCCGCTTCTCGGAGAGCCCGCCTCGAATCGAGACGCCCGCCCCCGACCTCGGCGAGCACACCCAGCGTGTGCTCGGCGAAGTCGGCTACAGCGAGGCCGAGATCCGCTCGCTCGCCGAGGCGGGAGTGCTCGCGTGAGCGAGCCCGCACGCAGCCTCGAAGGGCGCGTCGCGATCGTGACGGGGGCGTCGCGCGGCATCGGCTTCGCGATCGCCGAAGCGCTCGTGCGAAGCGGCGCGCGCGTGGCGTTGCTGGCGCGCCACGAAGCTCCCCTGCGCGCGGCCGCGGCGAAGCTTGGGGAGTCGGCGCTCGCCGTGCCGGCGGACGTCTCCGACCCGGACTCGGTGCGCAGCGCCTTTGCGAGCGCCCTGCGCGAGCTCGGCGGGCTCGACGTGCTCGTGAACAACGCCGCGGTCGCCTGGCCGCGCACGCTCGAGGGCGCCTCGGATGCGGAGCTCGCGGCGATGATCGACACCAACCTGATGGGGCCGCTTCACTGCATGCGCGCCGCCATTCCGCTGATGCGTGCGCGCGGCGGCGGCGAGATCGTGAACGTCTCGTCGGAGTCGGTGCGCCATCCCTTTCCGCTGCTCGGGATCTACGCGGCCACGAAGGCGGCGCTCGAGACGCTCTCCTACGCGGTGAAGCGGGAGCTCAATGCGGAGAACATCCGGGTGACACTGCTGCGCTCCGGCGCCGCCGCCACGGCCGGCTTCGCCGCGGCGTGGAGCGCCGACGAGCTGGCCGAAGCGATGCGCCTGTGGCAGGCCGGCGGCTACCTCCAGTTCATCGGCACGCCGATGCCGCCCGAAGTGATCGCCGAGTCGATCGTGCACGCTTTGACGCGGCCGAAGGGCGCCAGCGTCGACGTGCTGGAGATCCGCTCCACCTGAGCCCTCCGCCCTCCCACGACCCGCCTCGCGTGGAGCCGCGCCGCGGCCGGGGGCGCGCGGTCTGGGTGCTCGTCGGCTGCGTCGTCTGCCAGATGGGGCTCGGCTTCAGCTACGTCTTCACGACGTTTCTCAAGCCGATCGTCGCCGAGCTCGGCTGGACGCGCACCGCGTTCTCGGGCGCCGGCGGGCCGCTGCTGCTCTCGATGGCGCTCGCGGCTCCGCTGATCGGCAACCTCGCGGACCGCTTCGGCCCGCGGCGCGTGCTCGCGCTCTCGACGCTGCTGCTCGCCGCGGCGCTCGCGAGCTTCGCTGCGATGCAGAGCCTCACGCATTTCTATGCGACGAGCCTGCTGCTCGGTCTCGCGCTCACGGGGCTCGGCGACATCCCCGTCGGCGCCGTGGCTTCGCGTTGGTTCGCGAAGAGCCGCGGGCTCGTGCTCGGCGTCGTCTACGTGGGCTCGAACATCGGCGGCTCGCTGGTGCCGATCGCGGCGACGGCCGTCGCCGCTCGTGCCTCGTGGCGCGCGGCGCTCTGCGTGCTCGCCGCGGCCGCCCTCGCGCTGATCCTACCCTTCGCGCTGTTCGTGGTGCGCGAGCCGCGAGTGGACGAGCAGCCGAGCGAGGAGGGCAGGGCACCCGGCCGGGCGCTGCTCGCCGAGGCGGAAGCGCCGAGCCTCGATCTCGCCGCCGCCCTGCGCACGCGCACCTTCTGGATCCTCGCGGTCGTGCTCTTCGCCTTCTACTTCTACTACCTCGGCGTGATCAACCACCTGATCGCGTTCCTCTCGGACAGCGGCTTCTCGGATCCGGCCGCGGCGCGTCGTTTCGGTGGAGCCGTCGCCGTGGGGATCGTCGGCAAGCTCGCGATCGGCGCACTCGCCGACCGCATCCCGAAGAAGACGGCGCTGCTCGCGAACTTCGCGCTCGTCCTGCTCGCGTCCGTGCTGCTGCTCTTCGTCGGCCGGCCCGGCGTGCTGCTGGCGTTCCTCGTAGTGCACGGCTTCGCCGTCGCCGCCGAGAACGTGCTGCTGCCGCTGATCGTGGTGGAGGCCTTCGGCGTCGCGCACATGGCGCAGATCTACGGCGCGCTGATGTTCGCGCTGCTGCCCGGCGGCGTCCTCGGCCCGATCTTCGCCGCCCGCCTGTACGATACGCTCGGATCCTACGATCTCGCCTTCACGACCTTCGCGGCGCTCAATGCGCTGAGCCTCGGGCTGCTGTGCTTCGTGCGCGCCGAGCGCCCCGCTACTGCGCGACGCTGAACTCCTGGCTCGCCACCACGACCCCGTTCGCGCTGATCTCGGCGGGTGCGGGCACCGGCGGCACCTCCCATCGATCTCCCCCGCGTCGCCCCGCGAGAAGCCCCAAGCATGCGCAGGCTTGCGGGGGGAAGTCAATCGGGCGATCCGCTCGCGAAACCGCCGCCGCTTCGCAACCATCCGGCGCATTCGAGGAGGAGTCTTGGCCGACGACCCCGTCGACGTGCTGATCATCGGCGCCGGAGCGGCCGGTGCGGCGTTCGCCTGGAGCCTCGCCGAGACACGCATGAACATCCTGTGTCTCGAGCAGGGTGATTGGATGGACCCCGCTCGGTACCCGACGGCGGGCTCCGACTGGGAAATTCGCGCGCTCGGCGACTTCGCGCTGAGCCCGAACGCGCGCAAGCGTCCCGAGGACTATCCGGTCAACGACTCCGGGTCTCCGATCGCGATCTCGATGTTCAATGCCGTGGGCGGCAGCACGATCC
>Ga0210377_10002759_pt1 | contig 15221 bp, 13 predicted proteins | sample PLM4_65_b1redo_FD_155480 | JGI IMG/M metagenome (GOLD analysis project Ga0210377, IMG submission 155480) | Groundwater sediment microbial communities from an aquifer in East River, Colorado, USA - PLM4_65_b1 redo | ecosystem: Environmental > Terrestrial > Soil > Riparian zone | place: USA: East... | reverse complement strand
GGCTTCTGATACCAGTGCTCGACCCCGACCCCGAGAACCTGGGCCGCATCGTCGGCCTCCAGCAGGCGCACCAGCGCGTCGTTGACGAACAGGACTTCGCCCGCCACCGTCGTGCGGAACAAGCCTACCAGCCCATGGTGGACCAGCGCGGAGACCCACGGCTCCGGCAGATCCGCGACGGCGGAGCGACTGGAATTGCGAGCGGGGTTCATGCCAATAGTCACGGTAGCTGGTCCGGAATGAACGACGCATGAGGACACTCTGAAGACGCCCAGGGGAACCGGCGTATCTTCCCTGCCGGCAATGCCGGCTATCTCTTTGCGGCCCAAGGTCCTAGCGCTGCGCACCCGGCTCCGCCGGCAGCGCCAGGTGCTCATTCGCCTGGGCGGTGCTCGTCGTGGTCGGCCTCGGCTTCGCGCTGGCGTTCCTCCTGGTGCGCCACGGATTCCCTCCGCAGGCTGCACGAAGTCCCCAGCTCACGGCGCACAGCTCACAATTTGACAACTACCGGTGCCGTTCGGTATCGTCGGCCGCTGAAACCGTGTTGCTTCATAAACGGGACGACTGTGGTCCCTCATCCTCCCCGGAGTCGTGGTATGCGCCCATCCCCCTTGCTCTGCGCGCTCGCGATCGGCCTGGCGGCATCCGCGGACACCGCCGACGCGCAGGGGTTCCAGGTCAACGAACATGGCAGTTGCGTGATGGGACGGGGGGGCGCCGGCGTCGCCCTGCCTTGTCCGGACGGGTCGGGCATGTTTTACAATCCGGCCGGCTTGCTCACCCGCAGGGGCTGGACCATCTCGGCGGGCGTCACCGCCATTGACGCCTTCGGCGGGTTCAGCGAAGACCTCACCGGCAACAAGACGGACCTGGTCAACAACGTGGTGCCAGTGCCCCACTTCTACGCCACCTACGGGCGGGAGAAGTTCGCGGTCGGCTTCGGCCTCTTCGTGCCGTACGGCCTCGGGACCGAGTGGCCCAGCACCTTCGCCGGCCGCTTCGCCGGCTGGGACAACAACCTGTCCAACATCTACCTCCAGCCCACCCTCGCCTTCAAGCCCCATTCGCGGGTCACGGTGGGCGCCGGGCTGGACTTCGTGGTGGGCAAGGTCACGTTGACCCAGCGCGTGGACCTGTCGGAGCAGCTGGTGCCCGACCCCGCGCTCCAGCAGGCGATCCCGGGCGCCACGTTCGGCATGTTGGGCATCGCCAGCGGCACGGACTTCGCCAACGGGCAGTTGAATGGGAGCGGGACGGCCGTCGGCGGCCACTTCGGGGTTCTGGTGCAGCTGACTCCCCGGGTGTCGTGCGGCGCGAAGTGCGTGGCGCGGGTGGGAATCCGATACGAGGGCGACGTGGACTTCGAGCCGGTCGCCACCGGAATCCGGCTCCCGGCCGGCAATCCCCTGGGCGTGCCCGCGGGCACCCCGCTCGACAGCGTGGTCGCCGGCGCCTTCGCGCCCGGCGGGCCGTTGGTCGATCAGGACGTCTCGGCCAGCACGACCATGCCCGACCAGCTCACGGTGGGCTTCGCCGTCCAGGTGACGCGGGCCGTCACGCTGCTGGCCGACTACAACTGGGTCAACTGGTCGGTGTTCGATACCCTGCCCGTGACGTTCGAGAACCCGGCCCTGAGCAGCCGCACCGTCGAGAGCTACCAGGACACCCATGGCCTGCGGCTGGGATTCGACTGGGCGGCGTCGTCCAAGTTCGCGGTCCGCGGCGGCTACATCTATCACACGGCCGCGGCGCCCGCCGAAGTCGTGACCCCACTCTTGCCCGAGGGCAAGCGCAACGAGTTCACGGTGGGGCTGGGGTACGCGTTCAGCTCGGTCCTCCGGGCCGACGTGGCGTATCAGTACCTGTCCCAGCAGAACCGCCGCGGCCGGGTGCGGGAGTTCCCATCCGGCGTCACGCCCGATCTGTCGCTCAACACCGGCCTCTATGAGTTCAAGGCCCATCTCCTGGGCATCACCCTGACGGCGGGGTTCTGACGATGACGCGCATTCATCGAGTCGTGCCTCTCGCGCTGGCCGCTCTACTCGGCGCCTGCGACAACGAGGCGCTGATCCCGCCCACGGCCAATCCGGACCTCGTGAATCCCCTCTTCGCGCGCTACGTGGCGTTCGGCAACAGCATCACGGCGGGCATCCAGTCGGGGGGAATCAACGACAGCACCCAGATGCGCTCGTACCCGGTCCTGTTGGCGGCGCGGATGGGCACGGAATTCAACGTGCCGCTGCTCAACCAGCCGGGCTGCCCGCCGCCTTTCACCAACGTGTTCACCCAGGCGGTCGTGGGTGATCCGGGCCCGCTGGGCTGCGCGCTCCGGCACCCGGAGGTCCCCGACCGCCTGAACAACGTGGCGTATCCCGGGGCCGAGGTGCTGGAAGCGATTACCTATTTCGACGACGCCATCAACCCCAGCGAGACCGACGCCTTCCGCACGTTCCTGCTGGGCGGGCACACCCCGGTCGAGATGGCCCGCCGGGTGCAGCCCACCTTCGTGACGATCTGGCTGGGCGCCAATGACGTGCTGGGCGCCATCCTGGACGAAGCCAATCCGGGCGACCCTGCGCTGGTCACCCCGCCCGCCGATTTCGCGGCCAGCTATGCCGCGTTCATGGACAGCCTGGACGCCTTCGGGACCATCGAGGGTGGCGCGGTCATCGGCGTGCCCCACGCCGTGCTGGCCCCGTATCTGACCCAGGGCCGCGTGTGGAAGGGATTCGAGCTGCAGTACGACGCGGCCACCAGTCCGCTCAACGCGCTGAACGTGACCAACGCGTGCCTGGCGAGCACGCCGGTGCCGGGCAGCGCTACCGACACCGCCTTTGTCTCGGTGCCCTTCGCGGTGGGCGGGCCGGCCCTGGCCCTGGCACAGGCGCGGGTGGACTCCGTGCTGGCCGGACAGCTCGCGCCGGCGAGTCTCCAGCCGGCGGTGATCGACTGCGCGGTTGACGCGCAGGTCGTGACCGTGGCCGAGGTGCTCAACATGCTCGGCGCGGTCACCCAGTACAACGCGGCGATCGAGACCGAAGTATCCGCGCGGGGCTGGGTCTTCGTGGACCCGAACCCGCTGCTGGCCCAGCTCGGGGCGGACACGACTGCGGTGCGACGCTTCCCGGCGTTCCCGGGGACCGCGGCCCCATCCATCACGGTGGGGCAGCCGTTCGGGTCGGCGTTCAGCCTGGACGGCATTCACCCGAGCAGCTCGACCCACGTGATCGTGGCCGCGGCGCTGATCCAGGTGATCAACCTGGCGTACGGGACGAGTATTCCGGCCATCAACTGACGGCGGGCCGGCGGGCCGGCGGACCGGCGGTCGGAAGCTCCGGCCGCCGGTTCCGTTTTTGCCGTTAGATTCCCCGGTCCATGCCCGCTCCCACCCACGCGTTTCGGTCCGCCGGTCCGCCGGTCCGCCGGTCCGCCGTCCTGGCCCTGGGCTGGCTCCTGGGTGCCGCCGCGCCCGCCGCGGCCCAGCTCCCCGACCCGTTCGTCGTCCCCCGCGGCGCGCTGCGGCTCGGGTTCGAGCCGGTGTACACCAACTACGACCGGCTCTTCAATCAGGCGGGGGACGAGTTCCCGCTGGGCGCGTTCTTCAGCGCCGATTCCCTGGGCACGGCGCACCTCCCGACCTTGACGCCCGCCGAGCTGGCGGTGCGCGCCATCACGCGTGACGGATCGTTCCGCTTCAACCTGGGAGCGTTGCGCGCCCGGCTCGACGCCGACATCCGCCGGCTCCCGTTCACCCTGGGCCTCGGGCTCACCCGCTGGCTGACGTTCACCGCCACCGTGCCGCTGGTGACGACCCGGGTGAACGCCACGGTCCGGCTCGACTCGACCGGGGCCAACGCGGGATGGAACCAGATCACCTCGGCCGGGAGCGATCCGGGCGCGCTGGATTCCCTTCTCACCCTGCTCTCCGGGCTGGAAGCGGCCGCCGCCCAGCTCGAGGCGGGAATCGCCGGCGGGAGCTACGGCTGCCCCTCGAGCGCCCAGTGCGATCAGGCGCGCGACCTGGTGGCCCGGGCGCGCGATCTCGCCGCCAACCTCTCGGCCCTGGCCGGCGTTCCCGGACTGGTGAGCGGCGACGGGACCGCACCGGCGCCCCCGTTCGCCCCGCTCGAGACGTCGCCCGCGGGCGCGGCCATCCGCGGGGCCATCGAGGCACTCAGCGCCGAGCTCCAGACGTTCGGGCTGGCGGGACTGGCGGGCGGCCTGCCGCTCCCCACGAGCGGCGCGGATTCGAGCGCGGTGGATGAGGTGCTCACGGACCCCGATTTCGGGTACGGGGCCGGCGCGCTCACGCCGCCGCGAACGGTCAAGCTCTCCGGAATCGGCGACATCGAGCTGGGCCTGCGGGTGGCCCTGGCCCAGCGCGAGGGAGTCCGGGCCGTGCTGGGAGCCACGGTGCGGCTCCCCACCGGGAAGCGCGACGATCCGAACGACTTCCTAGACCTCGGGACCGGCGATCACCAGACCGACCTTATCTGGACCCTGGACGCGGGCCTCGAGCCGTGGGGCCGATTGGGCCTGTGGCTGAGCGCAGCCTACACGCTGCAGATGGCCGACCGGCTCGATGTGCGCATCGCGCCGCCGGACCGCCCGCTGGCTCCGGCCTCCACGCTCGCGACGGTGGACCGCAACCTGGGCGACGTGCTCCGGGTGAGCGCCCATCCCGCGTTCCGTCTCGCGCCGGATTTCCGCGCCTTCGTGTCGGCCGCGTACGAGAAGAAATGGGCCGATCGGTTTTCGCGGGACGGGACTCCGATCCCGGAGCTCGAGACGTTCACCGGGCGCGAGACCTGGGCGTTCGGCGCCGGGCTCCTGTATCGGGTGGATCAGGGACGGGTGGGGTCGGTGCTGCCCATCGAAGCGTCGCTCTCCTACCAGGCGGCGTTTTTCGGGAAGGGCGGCGCCACACCCAAGGCCGGACGGTTCGCCCTCGCGCTGCGCCTCTACTACAACCTCTGGGGGGACCGCCCCCCAACCGCCCCTCCCCCCAGCCCCACTCCGCAACAGTAGACCGCCGCTTCACGCGGCAGATGGCCGAGCCGCGGCTTCAGCCGCGCACCCTGCGGGCTCGGCCGTCGGTCGTCGCAGACGACCAGGGAGATCACGTTGCGGCGGCGGCGCGACGCTTGAGCAGGTCAGCCGCGTGGACGCGCAGGGCCCGGTCGTCCGGATCGCCCAGCATCCGCGCGATCTCGAGCTCCCGCGCCTCGGCGCCGAGGGTTTCGACCGCCGCGGTACTGAGCCCGCCCACGGCCCGCTTCACCACCTTGAGATGATGGTCGGCGCGGGCGGCGATCTGCGCGAGGTGGGTGATCACCAGGACCTGGCGGTTCGCCGCCACCCGCGCGAGGGCCTCGGCCACCTGCTGACCCACTTCGCCGCCGATACCCTGGTCCACTTCGTCGAACACCAGGGTCGGCACCGCGTCGTGCGCCGCCAGCACCACCTTGCAGGCCAGGGTGAGGCGGGACAGCTCGCCTCCGCTCGCGACCTGGGCCAGCGGCCGGGCGTCCATGCCGACGTTGAGCTCCACCAGGAACGTAACCACGTCGGCCCCGTCCGCGGCCACCGGCCCGGGCTCCACCCGCACCAGCGCTTTCCCGTTGGGAAGCCCGAGCCCCGGGAGCAGGCGGGAGACTTCCTTGGCCAGCTTGCCCGCCGCCTTGCGCCGCTTGACCGAGAGCGCTTCGGCCGCGGCGGCCAGCTCCCGGTCGGCGGCCTCGCGGCGCTCCTTGAGCTGGGCGAGGTCCAGGTCCGCGGTGTCGAGCAACTCCAGCTCGTGGCGGGCCTCGTCCGCCGTGTTCAGCACGTCGGCCAGGTGGGGACCGTACTTCTGGGTGAGGCGGAAGAGGATGTCCCGGCGCCGCTCGACGGTTTCGAGCCGCGCGGGATCGAGATCGAGATCGCCGGCGTAGGCGCGAACCGCCCGCGCCAGCTCGTCGGCCTGGGCGTAGGCCCCGTCGAGCAGCTCCCGCCACCGCCCCACCGATGGATCCAGACGCTCGAGCTGCGCGAGCGCGCGATCGGCCGCGCCCAGCCGGCCCACCGCCCCGCCGTCCTCGTGGTCCAGCAGGTCGGCCAGGTGCTCGGCCAGCCGGACCAGCTCCTCGCCGGCTCCCAGGCGCTTCGCTTCCGCGCTCAGCGCGTCGTCTTCACCGGGCCGCGGGGCCGCCGCCCCGATTTCCTGGGCCACGTGCCGGAGATAGTCGGCCCGGCGCTGGACCTCGGCCCGGCGCGCCGCCAGGGCCGCCTCCACCTCGCGCGCGCCGCTCGCCGCCGTGAAGGCGGAGCCCACCGCGTCACGCTCGCCCTCGGCGCCGGCGAACCCGTCCAGCAGCGACCGCTGCACGGCCGGCCGAAGCAGCGACTGGGCCTCGTGCTGGCCGTGGAGATCCACCAGCGCGCGGCCCAGGGCGGCGAGGGTGGCGACGGTGCAGGGGCTGCCGTTGGCCCAGGCGCGGTTGGGGCCGTCCACCCGGATCTCGCGGCGCACCACCAGGCGGCCGTCCTCGAGGTCGATCCCGCCCTCGGCGGCGGTGGCGGCCAGGCTCGCGTCGCGGGCCTCGAACGCCGCCTCGATCACGGCCCGTTCGGCCCCCGGCCGTACCAGGTCGCCGGTGGCCCGCTCGCCCAGCAGCAGCGACAGGGCATCCACCAGCATGGATTTCCCGGCGCCCGTCTCGCCGGTGAGGACGTTCAGCCCGGGTTCGAGTTTGAGAGTGGCGTCCGCGATTACCGCCAGGTCGCGGACGCGGAGCTCGGTCAGCACGGTCAGACCCGTTCGCGGTCGGTCAGGTCTCCCCACTGTAGCGCGCGCCGCATCCGGCTGAAGAATCCTTCCGTTTCCAGCCGGACCAAAAGCGCTTCGTACGCCCCGCGGGTCACGACGACCTTCATGCCCTCACCGAGCATCTCACCCACCTGGCCGTCGGACGAGACCAGCACTTCCTCCTCACCGAAGGGCGGCAGCAGGGCGATGGTGATGCGGCTCGAGCCCGGCACCACGATGGGACGCACCGCCAGGGTGTGGGGACAGATGGGGGTGACGACCAGCGCGTCCACCGACGGGACCACCACCGGCCCGCCCGCGCTCAGGGAGTAGGCGGTGGACCCGGTGGGCGTCGCGACGATCAGGCCGTCCGACGCGAACGCGCCGATCTCTTCGTCGTCGGTCATGACCCGGAGCCGGATCACCCGGGCCACGCCGGCCTTGTGGACCACCACGTCGTTCAGGGCGGTGGCGTGGCGGCAGGTGCGCCCTTCGGCGTCCATGATCGCGGCGCTCAGCGCGCGGTGGGGCTCGACGTAGTACTGGCCGGTGGTCACCTGGCGCAGGGCCTCGTCCAGGCCTTCGGGCGTGGCGGTGGTGAGGAACCCCACCCGGCCGATCTTGATGCCGAGGATGGGGATGCGCCGGGGCCCTACGAGGCGCACCGTCCGGAGCAGCGTGCCGTCGCCGCCGAAGCACAGCAGCACGTCGGGCCTGGAGGCATCCAGGCTGAGCGGCGGCACCGGCGCGGGCCACAGGCGGTCGAGGTCGGGCTCGCTCTGGACGGTGAATCCCAGCGTCCCGGAAGCCTGGGCTACCCGGCCCAGCAGCGTCCGCAACCCCTCGTACCGCGGGTTGCCGGTGACGCCGATGATCATGACCCGACGCGCGTTTCCTGCGCAGCGCGCGCGCGAACCCGGTCGGCAATGCCCGCGGCCGTGAGGCCGGCGGCGGCCAGCTGCGCCGGCCGCGGCGCGTGCTCCCAGGTGTGGTCCGGCACGCCCATCACCCCCACCCGGGTTTCGGGTGCCAGGTCGGCCACCTTGGCCGCGAGCGCGGCTCCGAAGCCGTTCACCACCGTGCCGTCCTCAACGGTGACGATCACGCGGTGGTCGCGGGTCACCGACTCGAGCGCCGCTTCGTCCATGGGCTTCAGGAACCGGCAGTTCACCACGGTCACGTCGAGCCCTTCGCGCTCGAGCAGCGCCGCGGCCGCCAGCGCCGGTTCGCACATGACGCCCACCGCGAGAATGGCGAGGTCGCGCCCGCGCCGCAGTGTCTCCCAGGTGCCGTACGCGATCGGCGCCACCTCGGCGACCGCCGGGGCCGGCCCCGGTGCCATGTCGCGCGGGTAGCGGAGCGAGAACGGCCCCGGATGCGCCAGCGCCGCCCGCAGCAGGCCGATGAGCTCCCGTCCGTCCCGCGGCGCGGTCACGGTCATGTTGGGCACCGCCAGCAGGTAGGCGATGTCGTAGAGCCCCATGTGGGTCTGGCCGTCCGCGCCCACCATCCCCGCCCGGTCCAGACAGAAGATCACGGGCAGGTTCTGGATGGCGACGTCGTGGACCAGGTTGTCGTAGGCCCGCTGCAGGAAGGTCGAATAGATGGCCACGACCGGCCGGATGCCCTGGGTGGCGAGGCCGGCGGCGAACGTGGTGGCGTGGCCCTCCGCTATCCCGACGTCGAAGAACCGCTCCGGCCACCGCTTCTGGAACGCGTCCGTTCCCGTGCCCGACGGCATCGCCGCGGTGATGGCCACCAGCTCGGGATGCTCGGCCGCGAGATCGGTGAGCACCTCGCCCAGGATCTTGGTCCACGGCGGCGCCGCGCTCTTGGTGGGACGCAGGACGCCGGTCGCGGGATCGTACGGATTCCGGGCGTGGAACTTCTCCCGGTCGGGCTCGACCAGAGGGAACCCCTTGCCCTTCTGCGTGATCACGTGCAGCACCCGGGGCCCGCGCAGGCCTTTGACCAGGTCGAAACTCCGGAGCAACGCGCCGATGTCGTGTCCGTCGATGGGGCCGAAATACCGGAAGCCCAGCTCCTCGAACAGCATGCCGGGCGAGAAGAGGTTCTTGATGCTCTCTTCGACCGTCTTGGCGAGGGCGATCATCCGCTTGCCGCCCACCAGGTGCGAGGCCGCCTCGATGGCGTGCTTGACCCGCTCCCGCATGCGAAAGGCGAACGGGGTGGCGATGATGGAGCCGAGGTACTTGTTGATGGCGCCGACGTTGGGCGCGATGGACATGCCGTTGTCGTTGAGGACGATCAGCAGGTCCAGGTCCGAGTGGCCCGCGTTGTTCATGCCCTCGTAGGGCAGCCCGCAGGTCAGGGCGCCGTCGCCCACCACGGCGACCACGTGGAACTGCTCGTGCTTGAGGTCGCGGGCCGTCGCGACCCCCACCGCCGCCGAGATGGCGGTGCCGGCGTGCCCCGCCCCGAACACGTCGTGCTCGCTCTCGGTGCGCCGCAGGAACCCGGAGAGGCCGTCGGTCTGGCGGAGGGTGGGGAGCCGGTCGTTGCGCCCGGTGAGGACTTTCCAGGGATAGCCCTGATGCCCGACGTCCCAGAGGATCTTGTCCCGGGGCGACTCGAAGGCGTGGAGCAGCGCCACGGTGAGCTCCACCACGCCCAGCCCGGCGCCGATGTGGCCGCCGGTCTGCGAAACCACCTCGATGAGGCGCTGGCGCACCTCCGCCGCCAGGGCCGGCAGCTGTTCGCGCGGCAGGCGCCGGACATCTTCGGGGCCGCGGATGGATTCGAGCAGGCTCATGCGCCGGCCGGATCTCCGGTGGATGTAGTCAGGACCGGCGGTCGAGCACGAACCGCGCCAGCCCCACCAGCACGGGGGAATCTAGTCCCGCCGCCCGGAGGTGGGCTATGCCGCGGTCGAGACGCCGCCCGGCTTCGGCACCAGCCGCCGCCGCGCCCAGCACCGCCACCGACGTCGCCTTGCGCTGACGGGCGTCCTTGCCCGCGGTCTTGCCGAGGCTCTCCGAGCTTTCGGCCACGTCGAGGATATCGTCGTGGATCTGGAACGCGATCCCCAGCTCCTCGCCGAAGCGCCGCAGGGCGACCACCCGTGCCCCGGGAAGGGCCGCAGCCAGCCCGCCAATCTCGGCGCTGGCGGCGATCATCGCGCCGGTCTTGGCGCCGTGCAGGGCGAAGAGCGCGTCGGGCCCCGGCGTGGCACCCTCGGCCTCGAGGTCCAGCACCTGCCCGCCGATCATCCCGCCGGCGCCCGCCGCGCCGAACAGGGCCCGGGCAATGGCGCTGGTGCGCGCATCGTCCAGCCCGAGCCGCGCCGCCCCCGCCGACAGAACCCGGGCCGCCAACGGCACCATGCGGAAACCCGCTTCGGTGGCCACCGGCACCCCGAACACCCGATGCACGGTGGGGCGTCCGCGGCGCAGGTCGTCGTCGTCCATGCAGGGCAGGTCGTCGTGCACCAGCGAGTAGGTGTGGACGATTTCGATGGCCGCCCCCAGCTCGGCCGCGTCCCCCACCCCGTCGGCGGCCCGGAACACCGCCAGGGTCAGCGCGGGGCGGAGCCGCTTGCCCGATCCTTCGAGCGCGTAGACGATGGCGTCGCCCACCGGACCGGCGAGCTCCCGGCGAATGGTGCCGTGCCAGCGCCCCAGCGCCCCGTCCACCGCGGCGCGGGCCTCGGCCAGAAACGATGCCGCGTCAGACGTCGAGGTCGCGGGTGCCAAGCGTGCCGTCCGCCTGGGCGAGCACGCGCCGGACCTTCTGCTCGCCTTCGTCCAGCAGGGCGCGCGCCACCTGGAGCTGGCCCACGCCTTCCTCGAAGAGCGCCAGCGCGCGGTCCAGGTCCACGTCGTTGCTCTCCAGCTCGCGGACGATGGCCTCCAGCCGCTCCAGCGCGTCGCGGAACGAGGGGCGCGCGCTCACCGCTTCTCCACCCGCGCCGGCACGTCACCGTCCGCCACCGTGAGCCGGAATCGGGCGCCGGGCGCGAACTGGTCGGTGCGGCGCAGCAGACGGCCGTCTTCGTCCCGGGCCAGCGCAAAGCCGCGGGCCAGCACCCGCATCGGGCTCAGCGCCTGCAGGGCGGCGGCGAGCGCGTCGAGCCGCGCCCGCCCGCGCCCCAGCCGGGCCGCCGCGCCGGCCCCGAGCCGGTCGCCGGTGCGGTCGAGCCGTTGCCCGCCCAGCTCCACCCGCGCCGTGAGTCCGCGCGCCATGCGGCGCGCCAGCGCGTTCACCTGGGCCCGCACCGGTTCCCGGTCGGGAACGGCGGCCTCCGCGGCGGCCGACGGCGTGGCCGCCCGGAAATCGGCCACCAGGTCCGTGAGGGAAACGTCCGTTTCGTGTCCCACCGCCGAGATGGTCGGGACCCGGACCGCGGCCAGGGCGCGCGCCACCCGCTCGCTGTTGAAGGCCCAGAGATCTTCCCGCGACCCGCCGCCCCGCCCCACGATCACCAGATCCACGTCCAGCCGGTTCACCAGTGCCAGGGCCGCGCACAGCTCGGCTTCGGCCGTGTCGCCCTGGACCCGGGCCGGTACCACCAGCAGCTCGACCGCGGGCCACCGCCGTCGCGCGACCGAGACGATATCCCGGAGGGCGGCGCCGTCGGTGCTGGTCACCACGCCCACCCGGCGGGCGAACCGGGGCAGCGAACGCCGGCGCGCCGGGTCGAGCAAGCCATCCCGCTCGAGCGCCGCGCGAGCCTGCTCGAGCCGCGCCTGCCACGAGCCGTCGGCCGTGGTGGGGATCAGCTGCTTCACGGTAAGCCGCAGCTCGCCCTTCTCTTCCCACACCGTGGGCCGCGCCTCGGCGAACACCTCCATGCCTTCGTCCGGCGGGGTCCGCAGGCGTTGGGCGTCCAGCCGCCACATCACGCAGCGCACTTGGGCCTGCCGGTCGCGCAGGGAGAAGTACCAATGGCCGCTCTGGTATTTCTTGAAGCCGGTGACCTCGCCCCGTACCCAGAGGCGGTCGAACCCGGCTTCGATCAACTGGCGGGCGCGCTGCGTCACCTGCAGAACCGACCACGCGCCGTCGGTGGGCGCGATCCCGTCGAACAGACTCAGTCCACCCACTGCCGCGCGGCCTGGACCGTGTTGTAGAGGAGCATGGTGATGGTCATGGGACCCACGCCGCCCGGTACCGGGGTGATGGCCGACGCGACCTCCAGGGCTTCGGCGTAGGCGACGTCGCCCACCAGCCGGTACCCCTTGTCCGTGGCTGGATCGTCCACCCGGTTCACCCCGACGTCGACCACCACGGCCCCCGGCCGAATCATGTCGCCCCGGACGAACTCCGGTTTCCCCATCGCCACGATGAGGATGTCGGCCTGCCGGGTCACCGCCCCGATGTCGCGGGTGCGCGAATGGCACACCGTCACGGTCGCGTCGGCGCCCTTCCCCTTGTGCAACAGGAGCGACGCCATGGGCCGGCCCACGATGTTCGAGCGGCCCACGATCACCACGTGGGCTCCGGTGGTCTCCACACCCTCCCGCACCAGTATCTGCTGGACCCCGTACGGGGTCGCGGGCCGGAAGCCGGTCGGGTCGCCGATGGACACCTTGCCCACGTTCTCGGGATGGAATCCGTCCACGTCCTTGGCCGGGAGAATGCGGTGCAGCACCCGGGTCTCGTCGATCTGCCTGGGCAGGGGCAGCTGCACCAGCATGCCGTGGATGGCGGGATCGTGATTCAGCCGGTCGATGACGTCGAGCAGCTCGGCCTCGGCGGCCTGGGCCGGGAGCTTGATGGTCTCGGTGTGCAGCCCTAAGTCCTGGCACGCCCTGCCCTTCATCCGGACGTAGACCTGGCTCGCCGGGTTCTCCCCCACCAACACCACGGCCAGCCCCGGCGTGACGCCCCGGGCCTTCAACGCCGCGATCTCGGGGGCCAGGTCGCGCCGCATGTCTTCACCGATCTTCTTTCCGTCTATGACCCTAGCGCGCAAAGTCCACCGCCCTCGTTTCCCGAATCACCACCACCTTGATCTGCCCCGGGTACTGCAGCTCGGTCTCGATCCGGCGGGCGATCTGGTCCGACAACTGCGCCGCCCGGGCGTCATCCACCCGGTCGGGCACCACCACGATGCGAAGCTCGCGCCCCGCCTGGATGGCGAAGCACTTCTCCACCCCGTCGTAGCTCGACGCGATCTGCTCGAGGTTGGTCAGGCGCTTGACGTAGGTCTCGAACGCCTCGCGCCGCGCGCCCGGGCGGGACCCGCTGACCGCGTCGGCCGCCTGGATGATCACCGAGACGGGCGACTCGTGGGGCACGTCGTCGTGATGGGCGGCGATGGCGTTCACCACCATGGGATGCTCGCCGTACTTGGTCGCCACCTCGACGCCCAGCTGCACGTGGGTGCCCTCGTGCTCGTGCGTCAGCACCTTGCCCACGTCATGCAGCAGCGCCCCGCGCTTGGCCAGATGCACGTCGAGCTTGAGCTCGCTCGCCATGATCCCCGCGAGCCAGGACACTTCCTTGGAATGTTGGAGGATGTTCTGTCCGTAGGAGGTGCGGTACTTCATCCGGCCGACGAGCTTCACCAGCTCGGCATGCATGCCGTGGATGCCCAGCTCGTACACCGTCGCCTCGCCCACCTCCTGCAGCTCCTTCTCCAGCGTGCGCCGGACCTGGCCCACGACCTCTTCGATACGGCCGGGGTGGATGCGGCCGTCGGTGATGAGCTGCTCGAGCGCGCGGCGCGCCACCTCGCGGCGGATGGGGTCGAAGCACGACACCACCACCGTGTCGGGCGTGTCGTCGATGATGACGTCCACCCCGGTGGCGGTCTCGAACGCCCGGATGTTCCGGCCCTCCCGCCCGATGATCCGCCCCTTCATCTCGTCCGAGGGGAGCGCCACGGCCGACACGGTGGTCTCGGCCGTGTGCTCGGCCGCGATCCGCTGGATGGCGAGGGCCACGATCTTCTTGGCCTCGCGCTCGGCCGAACGCCGGGCCTCTTCCTTGATGTCCCGGACCAGCGCGGCCGCGCCGCTCCGGGCCTCGTCCTCCATGGCGCGCATCAGCTCGGCCCTGGCCTCCTGGGCGCTCAGGCCGGCCAGCCCCTCCAGCCGGGCCCGATGCTCGCCCACCAGCCGGCGCACGTCCTCTTCGCTGTGCTGCAACCGGGTCTCGCGCTCCGCCGCCGCCTTCTCCCGCCGCTCCAACTCTCGCTCGCGCTGATCCAGGGCGTCGAGCTTGCGGTCGAGCAGCGACGTGCGGTCTTCCAGCCGCCGCTCATGCCGCTCCAGCTCTTCGCGCCGGGTCTGCGCCTCACGCTCCCAGAGCTCGCGGGCCCGGATGATCTCTTCCTTCGCCGCGAGCAGCGTCTGGGCTCGCTCGGCCTCGGCCGTCCGGCGGGCGTCCTGCAGATGCCGCTCGGCCCGCTGCTGGCCGCTCTGACTCGCGGCTTCGGCCGAGCGCCGCTCCACCCCCCGACCGGCGAATCGGCCCACAAAGTAAAAGGCCGCCCCGGCGATTACCCCTACGCCGAGCACGGCCAGCAGCCAACCCACCGGCGACGTTTCCATCGTTGCGATCTATCTCCAAGGCGGTGACCGCCAGCCGGCCGGCGACACCCCTGGTATCCACGTTATAAGAGGCGAACCTCAACCCCTTACCCACTCAGCAACTTAGGTGAAGCTACGTGCTGTCACCGGAAGGCGCAAACGCGCCCGTGGCCCGCGAGGGGCGTTTGGCGGGTGGCAGCAGACGCGCGATCTCCTGCGTGAGCCGCTCCAGCCGCTGCCCCAACTCGGCCTGCGTCTGCCGGGCCTGGAACAGCTCGTCGGCAATGGCGAGCGCCGCCAGAATGGCGGCCTTCTGCGACTCCACGAGGGCGCCCGCCCCCAACACCTCCTTGAGGGCCCGGTCCACGTGCTGCGCCACCGACCGCGTGTACTCCTCGGATCGGTCGGAGCGGAGCGCATACTCTTCGGCGCCGATCCTCACCTTCACCACGGTCCGTCCGCCGGTCATCGCCGCTCCTCCACGCTCAGCTGGTCTTCGAGGAACTGGAGCCGCCCCAACAGGTGCTCGACCCGCTCCCGGGCGGCCGCGAGGCGCGTCGTCGTTTCCGCGTTCCGGCCCTCGAGCTCCACGATCCGTTCCCGGGATCCGACCACGTCATGACCACCCCCGAGGTCGGCGCGGTGGGCCTCGGCGCGGAGGGCCCGGCGCCGCCACGTGGCCAACTCCTCCGTGAGGTGGCCGATGGCGCGCTCCAGCTCCGCGAGCGCGCGGTACTCGGGGCTATCGGCGTTCGATGCCAAACTCGCTCCTCAGCGCCTCCAAGACCCGCGCCACCGCGGCGTCCACTTCCTCGTCCCGCAGCGTGCGGTCGGGGGCGCGGAACACCAGGCGCCACGCCACGCTCCGGCCGGCCAGACGCGGGTCGCGGTACTCGTCGAACACCCGGGTGGCGCCGAGCAGCGGGCCCGCGGCGTGC
>Ga0210377_10002758_pt1 | contig 15225 bp, 14 predicted proteins | sample PLM4_65_b1redo_FD_155480 | JGI IMG/M metagenome (GOLD analysis project Ga0210377, IMG submission 155480) | Groundwater sediment microbial communities from an aquifer in East River, Colorado, USA - PLM4_65_b1 redo | ecosystem: Environmental > Terrestrial > Soil > Riparian zone | place: USA: East... | reverse complement strand
AGTGTTCATTCCTTTATTGCAGAAACAGTTTCCGGAGATTGTCGATTTCTACCTGCCGCCCGAGGGCTGTTCCTACCGCGTGGCCTGCGTGAGCATCAAGAAACGTTATGCCGGTCACGCCAAGCGCATCATGTTCGGCGTGTGGTCGTATCTGCGTCAATTCACCTACACCAAGTTTGTGATCGTCACGGATGACGACATTAACGTGCGCGACTGGAAGGAGGTCATCTGGGCCATGACCACGCGCATGGATCCGGTGCGCGATACGTTGCTGGTGGACAACACGCCGATCGATTACCTGGATTTCGCGAGCCCGGTCTCGGGTCTTGGCGGCAAGATGGGTCTCGACGCCACCAGCAAGTGGCCGGGGGAAACCAGTCGTCAGTGGGGGAGACCGCTCGCCATGAGCGTGGAGGTGAAACAACGTGTGGACGCGCTGTGGCGCCAGCTCGGCATTGACGAAACCCCTCCGGTTCGTCTGTGAATCGGGTCAAACCGGACGTTCATCCGCTCAGCCGTTTCGTTTTATATTCGTAATGCATGTATATTGATACAGGTCATGGTTTCCCCTGTGACCGGCGCTATTTTAGCTAAAAACTTCGTTTACTTCGCGGGATTTACGCTTGAATCATCAGATCATTTTTGATGCCGAATTGCTCCGCCGCTACGACAAGAGCGGACCACGCTATACCTCGTATCCGACGGCAGTGCAGTTCCATACCAAGTTCAACGAAACGGATTATCGCGCGTGGGCGAAACGCACTAACGAGACGTCACCCCCACGTCCGCTTTCTCTTTATTTCCACCTCCCGTTCTGCGACACCGTCTGCTTTTATTGTGGCTGCAACAAGGTCGTGACCAAGGACCGCAAGCGGGCTGCGCCGTACCTCGACCGGCTGCATCGCGAGATCGCCATGCAGGGAGAGCTTTTCGACCGCACGCGTGTCGTGGAACAGCTGCACTGGGGCGGCGGAACGCCGACCTTCATCAGCCACGAGGAAATCCAGGAGCTGATGAACGTCACGCGCGAGCATTTCCGGTTGCGCGACGATGACCTGGGTGAATACGGTATCGAGGTAGATCCGCGCGAGGTGCGGCCGGAGACGCTGGCGCTGCTGCGTAGCCACGGCTTCAACCGCCTGAGCATGGGGGTGCAGGATTTCGAGCCGGTCGTGCAGAAAGCGGTAAATCGCATCCAGAGCGAGGCCGAGACCTTCGCGGTGCTGACACAGGCGCGCGCGCTGGGTTTCCGCTCCATCAGCATGGACCTCATCTACGGGCTCCCGCACCAGACGGTGGAGAGTTTCGGTCGCACCCTCGACAAGATCATCGGCGCCGGCCCGGACCGGCTGTCGGTGTTCAACTACGCGCACCTGCCGGAGATGTTCAAACCGCAGCGCCGGATTCGCGCGGAGGACCTGCCGAGCCCGCAGGAGAAGCTCAATATCCTGCAACTCACCATTGAGCGCCTGACGCAGGCGGGTTATGTGTATATCGGCATGGACCACTTCGCGCGCCCCGACGACGAGCTGGCCGTGGCGCAGCGCAACGGCACCCTGTACCGGAATTTCCAGGGTTACTCGACGCACGCCGAATGCGATCTGGTCGCGATGGGCGTGACCGCGATCGGCATGGTCGGTGATTGCTACAGCCAGAACCAGAAAACACTGGATGATTATTATACTGCGATCGACGCGGGGCGCCTGCCGGTGATGCGTGGCATCACGCTCGACGCGGACGACAAACTGCGGCGCGCGATCATCACGCAGCTTATCTGCCACTTCGCGCTCGACTTGAGTGCCGTCGAGCGCGCGCACGGCATCCGTTTTGCGGACTACTTTGCCGCGGAGCTGCCTGAGCTGAAAGTCATGCAGCAGGATGGTCTGATCGAAATGGATGCGGAATCCATTCGCGTACAACCCGCCGGCAAGCTGCTCATCCGCAATATCTGCATGGTGTTCGATCGTTACCTGCGTGCAAAACAGGAAAAGCGTTACTCAAAGGTGATCTGAAGAAGGACTGGCCAGCAGAGAAGTGCGTGCATGGCTCGTTGCTTCCAGCCATGGCGGAAACTGTCGCAGCAACTCCTTGTCATTCTTCCGCAAGACGATATACACGCCGATTCAGCCCCGAAAATTTTTTACACATTGATTAAGCATGCCGTTCGCCCTGAGCCTGTCGAGGGGTGAACGGCACAAGGCGTTGATTCGACGCCTCCTCCGTTCATGGTTCGGCGGGCTCACCACGAACGGAGGGCTTATTCAGAGCTTCCCTGATCCTTTATAATTCTGATATAGAAGCGCTAGCTTCAAGGGTTGCCGCCTCGTTACACTGGCCACGGGCATCAGTTCGCTTTTTGCGATGAATTAAAAGGAGGCTTTCCCATGTTGGAAGAATTCAAAAAATTCGCCATGCGCGGCAACGTGGTTGACATGGCCGTCGGTATCGTCATCGGCGCGGCGTTCGGGAAGATCGTCAGTTCGTTTGTCGGCGATGTGCTGATGCCGCCACTGGGTCTGGCGATGGGCGGCATGGATTTCAGCGGTTTGTTCGTCAACCTCGGCAGTGGAACCTTTGCTACGCTCGCGGCCGCCAAGGCCGCGGGGGCGCCGACGCTGAATTACGGTCTCTTCATCAACACGCTGGTTGATTTCGTTATCGTCGCCTTTGCCTTGTTCATGGTGATCAAGATGATGAACCGGCTGAAGAAGGAAGAAGCGGCCCCTGTCAAGACCCCCGATGTGAAGAAGTGTCCAGAATGCCTTTCGGACATTCCGCTGGCGGCCAAACGATGCATGTATTGCACCTCTCCTGTCAGCTCACGATAAACGCCACGGATCGGGGATATCCTGATCCATGCCAGCAGGGAGAAAGGGACGGGGCAGGCTGTCATTACTTGTTTTCAGGCTGTCATTACTTGTTTTAATGAGCGAGGTATTCAAAACGATAGTTTCATCGCATACTTTGAGTGGTTGACGCGGTGGTTTGAACCCGTATAGTTTGGATGAGTTTATATAGACGCCTCTGGCCAATCCTGCTAAAAATGGCCTCCCAGCAAAGGGTAGTCCTATGCAAAAAAAAGAAGTCGCAACGGTGATTAACATCTCCAGCATCAAGGCGGCCTGCAAGGATTGCACCCTGCGCGAACTGTGTCTGCCGCTGGGCCTGAGCGAGCCCGATCTCTCCGCACTCGACAAGGTCATCAAACGCCGCCGCACCCTGAAGAAGGGCGAATTGCTTTACCGATACGGCGATCCGCTGCGTTCGCTGTATGCCATCCGCAGCGGCACGCTCAAAACCACCGGGCTTATCGAGGACGGCCGGGCCCAGGTGACCGGCTTTTATCTTCCCGGCGAATTGCTCGGGATAGACGCGATCAACACGGACCTGCATCCGTGCAGCGCCGAGGCGCTGGAAACCTCTGAAGTCTGCGAGATACCCTTTGATTCGCTCGAGGAACTGGCGCAGAAAGTTCCGGGCTTGCAACATCAACTGCTGCGCATCATGAGCCGTGAGATCGTGCGCGATGAAGACATGCTCATGATGCTCGGGCGCATGAGCGCCGAGGAGCGGCTGGCCTCGTGTCTCATGAGTTTTTCCCGACGCTTCGCGCGGCTCGGCACCGGCGCGGTGGAATTCAGGCTCAGCATGTCGCGTCAGGATCTGGGCGATTATCTGGGGCTGGCGCTCGAGACCGTGAGCCGCCTGCTGTCCCGTTTCCAGGAAGAAAATCTGATCAACGTCCACGGCCGTCAGATCGTGCTGCGCGACCTCGACCGGCTGCGTGCCATGGCGGCCGGCGCGCCGCGCGAAAACAGCGCGCGCGCGTAAGACCCCGTCAACTCTCAGATTCATGGAGAGTTGACAAGCGGCGCGGCTTCCCCTAGCTTGGTCGCTCTTAATTTATTTATTACCGGACGATTCCCGATGCATCCCGACGCCGCTGAAATTGCCGCGCTGTTCGAACTACCGTTCAGCGACCTGATCTACCGTGCCCAGACGGTGCATCGCCGGCACTTCGATCCGAACGCGGTACAGCTCTCCACGCTGTTGTCGATCAAGACCGGCGGTTGTTCGGAAGACTGCGGCTATTGTTCCCAGTCGGCGCGTTTTCACACCGACGTCGAAAGCCAGCCGCTGATGTCGAAGGAAGCGGTGATTGCCGCTGCGCAGACCGCCAAGGCGCGCGGCGCCACGCGTTTCTGCATGGGCGCGGCCTGGCGCGGGCCGAAAGAAAAAGATCTGATACAGGTTGCGGAGATGGTTCGCGCCGTCAAGGATCTCGGCATGGAAACCTGCGCCACGCTGGGCCAGTTGCGCGACGGGCAGGCTGAGCAACTGGCGCAGGCGGGCCTGGATTACTACAACCACAACCTCGACACCTCGCGCGCCCACTACGACAACATCGTGCATACCCATAGTTATGATAACCGGCTGGACACCCTCGCCAAGGTGCGCGCGGCCGGCCTCAAGGTCTGCTGCGGAGGTATCATGGGCATGGGGGAAGCGCGCGCGGACCGCGTGCAGTTTCTCGCCGAACTGGCCGCCTTGGACCCGCCGCCGGAGTCGGTGCCGATCAACCTGCTGGTGCATATCCCGGGGACACCGTTGTCAAATAATGACGCCCTCGACCCCATCGAGTTTGTGCGCACCGTCGCGGTCGCACGCATCGCGATGCCGGCCTCGTTTGTGCGACTTTCCGCCGGCCGCAGCCAGATGCCGGATCATCTTCAGGCGTTGTGTTTCCTGGCCGGCGCCAATTCCATCTTCTACGGCGAGAAGCTCCTCACCACGCCCAACCCGGAATCCGATGCGGACCTCAAGCTGTTCGAGAAGCTGGGTATTCGACCCCTGTCACTCGACCCGATGCCACGGCGCCAGACCGCCAAGGCCTGATTGCTGCATGGAGCAGATGTCCCGGCGGCTATGCTAGACTCGCGCTGCGCCCGGCGTTGCGGACGCAAAAAATCAAAAAACGCCACACTTTGCAAATCGAACTGTGAGGAAAAAGCATGCAAGACCTTCTTTCATTAAACCGAATGATTACGCCAGTTTTCATTCACGTGATTTACTGGATTGGCATCGCCGCGGTGTTGCTCGCCGGGTTTGGCGTCATTGCTGGCGGCGGAGGCATTCTCAAGGGATTACTGGCCATGGTGGTGGGAGTGATCGTCGTGCGCGTGGGCTGCGAGGTGCTGATCGTGCTGTTCCGCATCAACGATAATCTTGCCGCGATTCGAAACAGCAAGCAGGCGTAAAGAGCAACCGGACGGTAAGGCATACCGTCCAGGCTTTTTCGGGACCTAGGGCGGCGCCCGCCGCCTTTTGCCGACTGTCTGATTATCCGATGTCTCTGCCGGAAGCGGCACTGGGCGGATTTCAAATTCCATTTTTTCCAGATCGCCGAGGACGTAAGTCGCCGGCGCACTCACACCGCCGACCGTGCCGGGATCGATACGCAGCGTCTCTCCGCCTTTGATGTTGATGATCCGTTCGATAACGGCGCGATGCTCGTGGCCGTTGCACACCAGATCGTAATCGCCGGTGAGCGCCATGGCCTTGGCGTAATGTGGGTAGTGGACGATGAAAATGCGCCTGCCGGCCAGCGCGACGCTCCCGTCCTGGCCATAATAATGAACGCGATTTTCCGGCTTGTGTGCCAGCTTCGACAGATGGAACAGGTCACCGGTGTTATTGCCATGCACGATGTACACCGGCAGTTCCAGTGGGATGATTGCATGCAGCGTGGATGGCGCCACCAGATCGCCGCAGTGCAGCACGGCCTGCGCGCCCAGCTGTTTGGCTTCGGCGACGGCGGCGGCCAGATGCTCGCGATGATCGTGGCTATCAGAGATGATGCAAATATGCATAAAGAATAATTTAGACAGGATTTACAGGATTAATACAAGATTAACAGGATTAATACAAAAGTTTTTAATAATCCTGTGAATTCAAAACAAAGGGCCGGCAAAGCCGGCCCTATTTGATAAAATTTCCCCCTCACCCCTTGTTCCCGCCGGGGCGCAAGAAATTCATATGCGCCCGTTCGACGGCGCAGATGTCCACTGGACATCTGCGATTACTCCCTCTCTCCTCCCGCGAGGAGAGAGGGAGAGTGAGTAAGAGTCTCTTATAAGAGTGGGACGATCAGCAGCGCCACGATGTTGATGATCTTGATCATGGGGTTGATCGCCGGACCGGCAGTGTCCTTGTAGGGATCGCCCACGGTGTCGCCGGTGACGGCGGCCTTGTGCGCGTCCGAACCCTTGCCGCCGTGTTTGCCATTTTCGATGTACTTCTTGGCGTTATCCCAGGCGCCGCCGCCGGTGGTCATGGAGATGGCGACAAAGATGCCGGTGACGATGGAGCCGAGCAGCACGCCGCCCAAGGCCTCGCGTCCGAGGGTGAAGCCGACGATGATCGGCACCAGTACCGGCAATAATGACGGGATAATCATTTCCTTGATCGCGGCTTTGGTCAGCATGTCCACGGCCTTCGAATAATCCGGTTTGGCCTTGCCTTCCATGATGCCCTTGATGGTCTTGAACTGGCGGCGCACTTCCACCACCACCGAGCCAGCCGCACGGCCCACGGCCTCCATGGCGATGGCGCCGAAGAGGTAGGGGATCAGGCCGCCGATGAAGAGTCCGATGATCACTTTGGGATTGGAGAGATTGAACACCAGATTCGCCACCGGAATGTGCAGGTGATCCGACAGCGCGTGCGTGTAGTCGGCAAACAGCACCAGCGCCGCCAAGCCCGCAGAACCGATGGCATAACCCTTGGTCACGGCCTTGGTGGTGTTGCCCACGGCATCCAACGGATCGGTGACGTCGCGCACCTTTTTCGGCAGCCCCGCCATTTCGGCGATGCCGCCGGCGTTGTCGGTGACCGGGCCGTAGGCGTCGAGAGCCACGATGACGCCGGTCATCGACAGCATCGAGGTCGCGGCGATGGCGATGCCATAGAGCTGGGCGAGTTCATAGGCGCCCCAGATGCTGGCGCACACCGCGAGGACCGGTAGTGCCGTGGCCTTCATGGAAAGGCCCAGGCCCGCGATGACGTTGGTGCCATGGCCCGTGGTCGAGGCTTGCGCGATCTTCTGCACCGGGCTGAACTCGGTCGCGGTGTAGTACTCGGTGATGACCACCATCGCGGTGGTGAGTGCCAGACCAATGAGCGCCGCACCGTAAATCTGCATGGTGCTGTAGAAGCCGTTACCGACCATCATTTTGTCCGTCACGAAATAGAAAGCGATGGCGGCCAGCACCCCGGAAACGATTACGGCCCGGTACAGGCCGTTCATGATTTTTCCGCTCTTACCTACCTTGACGAAGAATGTGCCGATGATGGAGGCGATGATGGATACGCCGCCGAGGACCAGCGGATACATCACGGCGTTGCCGAAATTCGGCAGCACCAGGCTGCCGAGCAGCATCGTCGCGATGATGGTCACCGCGTAAGTTTCAAACAGATCGGCGGCCATGCCGGCGCAGTCGCCGACGTTGTCACCGACGTTGTCCGCGATCACCGCCGGGTTGCGCGGGTCGTCCTCGGGGATGCCGGCCTCGACCTTGCCCACCAGGTCTGCGCCCACGTCCGCGCCCTTGGTGAAGATGCCGCCGCCGAGACGCGCGAAGATCGAGATCAGCGAACCGCCGAAGGCGAGTCCCACCAGTGGCGCGATCAGACTGGATTGGGTGGCGCCCGGAGAAAGACTCTGGAGAATGGCGTAGTAACCGGCAACCCCCATGAGTCCGAGGCCCACCACCAGCAGGCCGGTGATGGCCCCCGAGCGGAACGCGACCTGCAGTGCCGCATTGAGCCCGTCCTTGGCCGCCTCGGTGGTGCGTACGTTGGCGCGCACCGAGATGTTCATGCCGATATAGCCGGTGGCGGCGGAGAGGATCGCGCCGATGGCGAAGCCGATGGCGGTGCGGGGGTCGAGCACGAAGTAAATAACCAGAAACAGGATAACGCCCACCACGCCGATCGTGGTGTACTGGCGGTTGAGATAGGCCGAGGCGCCTTCCTGGATGGCGGCGGCGATTTCGCGCATGCGATCGTTGCCGGTGGGTTTGGCCAGGACCCATTTGATGGACACCACGCCGTATAGAATGGCCGCGGCGGCGCAGGCAAGTGCAAAGATCAGACTGTCAGACATGTGTTTTCTCCTGCAAGTTGGACGTTGCTGCGCCGCATGGCGCGTTGTGAATAATGAAAGAGCACTGAAAGTAACTGAATCGAACGAATCGCCACATTGATAAAAATCAATCTCGACGGAACTTTCACTTTTTAATTACCAGTCCACCCTCGAAATGCATTCCGGCTTCGAAGCCGAATACCTTGTCGAGATTCAATTCGCGGACCAGCCGGTCCACCGCCGCCTGGCCGTGTTCGCGGCTGACCTCGGCCAGAATCAGCTTGGCCGAATTGGCGTTGTAAAACCCGCCGAAATCCGCCTGGACCTTGAGCAATTCCGTTGCCTTTTCCAATGTCATAAGAATTTTTACCGCCAAGCGAAAACAAAATTTATATCTGAATTTCCTGGTGTCCCTGCCGGTTCAGAAAATTACAACTTGAACTCGCCGAGCTTCTTCTTCGCGGCGACGTTCTTGAGCCGCACGTACTGCGGCATGCCGTTCTTGTACGGCGGATAATCTTCGCCCTGAATAAGTGGCTCGAGATACGTGCGGCATTTCGCCGTGATGCCAAAACCGTCGTCGGTGATAAAGTCCTTGGGCATCATTTTTTCCACGTTCGCCACCTTATTAAGGGGCGCGACGCCGACTTTCCACTTATAAGGTTTGCTCGACACGCGCTCGACCGTCGGCATGACGGAGTTCTTGCCTTTGACGGCAAGCTCGACCGCCGCCTTGCCCATGGCATAGGCCTGGTCCACGTCGTTCTTGGAGGCGATGTGACGTGCCGCGCGTTGCAGGTAATCGGCGACGCCCCAGTGATACTTGAGGCCGAGGCCATCCTTGATGATGCCCGCCACCACCGGCGCGACGCCGCCGAGTTGTGCGTGACCGAAGGCGTCCTTGAGTCCCTGGTCGGCGAGGAACTTGCCATCCGGGCTTTTCACACCCTCGGACACGACGACGGTGCAGTAACCGTATTTCTTGACGTTGGCGTCGACCTTGGCGAGGAATTTTTCCTTGTCGAAAGAAACTTCGGGAAACAGGATCACGATCGGAATTTCGGTGTCCGGGGTGGAGGCGAGGCCGCCGGCGGCGGCGATCCAGCCGGCGTGCCGGCCCATGACCTCCAGAATGAACACCTTGGTCGAGGTCTTGGCCATGGACGCCACGTCGAAACTCGCTTCGCGCGTGCTGACGGCGATGTATTTGGCCACGGAGCCGAAGCCCGGACAGTTGTCGGTGATCGGAAGATCGTTGTCCACGGTCTTGGGCACGTGAATCGCCTGGATCGGGTAGCCCATGGTTTCGGACAGTTGCGAGATCTTGAGACAGGTGTCGGCGGAGTCGCCGCCGCCGTTGTAAAAGAAGTAGCCGATGTTGTGCGCCTTGAACACTTCGATCAAACGCTGATACTCGGCCTTGTTCTGCTCCAGGCTCTTGAGCTTGAAGCGACAGGAGCCGAAGGCGCCCGAAGGCGTGTGGCGCAGCGCCTTGATGGCGGCGACGGATTCCTTGCTGGTGTCGATCAGGTCTTCGGTCAGTGCGCCGATGATGCCGTTGCGGCCGGCGTAGACCTTGGCGATCTTGTTCGGATACTTGCGCGCGGTTTCCAGCACGCCGCAGGCCGAGGCGTTGATCACCGCGGTCACGCCGCCCGACTGGGCGTAGAACGCATTTTTGGATTTACTTTTCGCCATACGTCTTAGTCTCCCCAGAAGAAAGGTGATGTATCCGGTTTGTCCGGCGCGGCTTCATCGGTCTTCGCCGGATTTTGATCGTTGCCGATTTTCTGCTTGCGGACATGATCGGCTTCCACCTGCAGTACGCTGACCACGCAGTCGCCGATATTATCGTGGCTGTCGATGCCGGTCCCGAGCTGGTATTCCGGATGATAATAGAAATAGGCCCGGTAGCGCTCGGAGCCGAGTTTCACGATAGTAAAGTTGGCGCCCTTGGCGCTCCAGAACAGGGTCGGGCACCAGGCCATGCCGCCGGCTTCGTCGCTGAGCATCACCTCGGTATCGGCGAGTTGCGGCTCGACCTCCTTGCCATAGCGCTCTTTCAGCGTGTTGCGCACCGCCCAAAGTTCGCTGTCAGTGAAATCCGGAATATTCATTGGGTTGGATTAAGGGCCATCTCACGGGTTTTTTCGAACATGGGGCACCCTGGAGAAACGAGCTTAACCAACTTTCCCTCCTTGGAACATTTGGAAACATCAATCGGGCGATAGGCCCCATTTATAGCGGGCCATTGACGCCGGGGTAGGCAAAATTGTAGTTTACGCGCCCCGGCGATTAAACTAGGGAAAAATCCGAAGATCACGCCACCCACCAGAACTTAAAGCGAGAGAACCATGAGAATTGTGCTATTGGGAGCGCCGGGTTCCGGCAAGGGAACGCAAGCTAAGTTATTGGTTGAGAAGTATAAAATTCCTCAAATGTCCACCGGTGACCTGCTGCGGGCCGAAGTCGCGGCCGGCACTGACTTGGGCAAACGGGCCAAAGCGGCCATGGACGCCGGCCAGCTTGTCACGGACGATGTCGTGCTGGGCATGATCCAGGCGCGCCTGGCCAAGCCCGATGCCAAGAGCGGTTTCATTCTCGACGGTTTTCCGCGCAATATCCCGCAGGCCCAGTCGCTCGATGCGATGCTCGCGCGCCTCGGCCAGCCACTGCAGCTCGCGCTGCTGGTGGACGTCGATACCGACGTGTTGCTGAAGCGCCTGACCGGCCGGCGCACCTGCGGCTCCTGCGGCGCGATCTACAATATCTACTTCTCGTCGCCGAAAACCGCCAACAAGTGTGACAAGTGCGGCAGCGCGCTGACGCACCGCTCCGACGATAACGAGCAAACGGTTGCCAACCGTCTCAAGGTGTACCAACAGCAGACGGCGCCGCTGGTCAACTATTACAAGGCCCAAGGCAAGCTGCGCACCGTCCGCGGTGTCGGCGCGGTGAACGCCATCTTCAAGAATGTCACGGATATCATCGAATCCCAGATCCGGCCGCTCGCGGATGTGATGGGCAAGATCGAGTCGGCCGCGGCCAGGCAGGCGGCCAAGGCCAAGGCCGCGGCGGTGGCCAAGGCTGCCGCCGCCAAGGCAGCGGCTAAAGTTGCCAAGGCATCACCCTCAGCCAAGGCCAAGGCGGTGGCTCCGGCGGCGAAGCCCAAGCCCGTGGCAAAAAAAGCCATGCCCAAGAAAGCGGCGGTGAAAAAAGCCGCTCCCAAGGCAAAACCGAAGAAAGCGCCCAAACCGGCAGCCAAGGCCAAAAAGGTCAAGTAATTCCCGGTCAGGTAACGACGCATAGGCCGGTACTGCCGGCTCATGTGCTTTAGTTTCTTGAGTGACTTCCGCCATTTCACCCGGCTGACGACTAGGCTAGCATTAGGCAAAACCCTCCAGCGGCGGCAAGCGGCATCATGACAAGTGAAACAGGAAAATTTCCGCGCACCCGCATGCGGCGCATGCGGCGCGATGATTTTTCACGCCGGCTCATGCGCGAGACGCGCCTCACCGCCGACGACCTCATCCAGCCGGTGTTTGTCATGGAAGGCAAGAACCGTTCGGAACCGGTTCCGAGTATGCCGGGCATCAGCCGTGTCACGCCGGATCTGCTGCTCAAGCAGGCGGAAAAACTCCTGAAACTGGGCGTACCGGCGATCGCGCTTTTTCCGGTGGTGCCGGCGTCGAAGAAAGACAGCAAGGCCAAGGAGGCGTACAACCCCAAGGGCCTCGTGCCGCACACGGTCAGCACGCTCAAGAAAAAATTTCCTGAACTCGGCATCATTACCGATATCGCCCTCGATCCTTATACCTCGCATGGCCAGGACGGGCTCATCGACGGCACGGGGTATGTGTTGAACGATGCCACCGTGGCGGTGCTGGTCAGACAGGCGTTGTCGCACGCCGAGGCGGGAGCCGACGTGGTCGCGCCTTCGGACATGATGGACGGGCGTATCGGCGCGATTCGCGACGCGCTCGAAAAGGCCGGCCACGTTCATACCCGCATCCTCGCCTACGCCGCCAAGTATGCTTCGAATTTCTACGGCCCGTTTCGCGATGCCGTGGGTTCGGCCGCGAATCTGGGTCAGAGCAACAAGTACAGCTACCAGATGGATCCGGCTAATGCGAACGAAGCGCTGCGCGAAGTCGCGCTCGACATCGAGGAAGGCGCGGACATGGTGATGGTGAAGCCGGGGATGCCCTACCTCGATATCGTGCGAAGTGTAAAGGACCGGTTCGGTGTGCCGACCTTCGTTTATCAGGTGAGCGGCGAATACGCCATGCTCATGGCCGCCGCGAAAAACGGCTGGCTCGATGAGCGCGCCGGCGTGCTGGAATCCCTGCTCTGCATCAAGCGCGCCGGGGCCGACGCCATTCTGACTTATTTCGCCGAACGCGCCGCCGGATGGCTGAAGGAAGGCGCCCGCTAACCGGCGCCCATCCGCGATTCGCGGTCTTCTCTCCTGATGAATTACCGCCACGCCTTCCACGCCGGCAATTTTGCCGACGTTTTCAAGCACATCGTGCTTACCCTGTTGCTCACGTCCTTGCACCGGAAAGACACTCCGTTCTGCTACCTGGATACGCATGCCGGCGCGGGCCGATATGATCTGAACAGCGAGGCGGCGCAGAAAACCGGCGAGTACCGTGACGGCATTCGGCGCTTGTGGGACATGAACCCGCTGCCCGAACTGGCGGATTATCTCGCCGCCGTGCGCGCGAGCAATGCCGATGGCACGTTGCGTTATTATCCCGGGTCACCCGCGATCGCGCGTTTTTTCCTGCGGCCCATTGACCGCATGGTGCTTTTGGAACTGCAAGCGGATGAGTGCACGCTGCTGCAAGCCAGATTTGCCGGCGACCGGCAGGTCGTGGTGCAGCGGCAGGATGGATACGCCGGCCTAAAGGCGTATCTGCCTCCCAAGGAAAAACGCGGCTTGGTCCTGATCGATCCGCCGTACGAATCAGACAGGGAATACGAGCAGGTGGCGGAAGGTCTGAAAGTCGCGCATGATCGCTGGTCCTCCGGCATTTACGCCCTGTGGTATCCCATCAAGACCCGTCCCCCGATCGAACGATTCCATCGGACACTGGTGGCTAGCGGAATTCGCAAGATGCTGCTGGCGGAATTCGCCCCTTATCCCGAAGATTCCAGTTTCCGCCTGAACGGCTGCGGCATGGTCGTGGTCAATCCGCCCTGGAAACTGGAGCAGACGCTGCGCCGGTTGTTGCCGGAACTCCTCGGCGTGCTGCGGCAACATCCAGCCGCCCGCACCGGCCTGTCCTGGCTGGTCCCGGAATAGGGATGTTTTGACATCCAGTTTGCCGCTGACCGGTGGTAAAAGTGTAACGTTAGCGACCTGTTACACATGATCGTCGACAGTCTTGGCGTAACCGGGTATTTTATAGCCGTTAAATACAGGTTTTTTAATAACAAAACCGCCACGGCCGCGCGCCAGTTGGGGGATTCCGGCGCCGCAAGGCCCACCGGTTATGCTAGGGGAGTGTAGTTAAGACAATGAACGAAAGACGCGACAGTCAACGGGTACCGGTAGTGATCGACGCGGTACTGAACTACCAGGCGCAGGTGATGATATGCACGGTGCGCGACATCAGCCTGAACGGCGCTTTTATCGAAGGTATGCCTCAAGGACTGCCTTATTTCAATGCCCCCGTTGAATTGGGGATCACCCTGACCGCCGGTGGCGAGACCAAGCAGCACCGTATTCCCGCCAAGATTCGTCGCATTGCCGACAACGGCGCCGGAGTGAGTTTTGGCGATGTCGGCATGGACGCCTATTTCAGCCTGGTCAATCTGGTCTATAACGCCTGAACCATTCTGGTTCCCCGGCGAAAATTCCGGGCTATTCGGACATTAACAGACGGTAAGCGACAGGTGTCGGCGTGCGTCGTCGCTTTATCGGCCTTTTCCATAGCGCTGTGAGCCGTGTCCTAAATCGTCACGCTTCGTAAATTATTCTTTTCTTTCAACGTTCTGCTTCCCGAGCTTACCCACAAAAACCATATTGCTGGCATGTCTCTTGCAGCTTTCCTGCCACAAAGGGAAGGGGACAACAGCTTGATTTGGCGCGAAATGACGCCGGCCAATATCGCCGGAGCCAGTGCGCCGTTCAACGTTGTCAGCGAATAACCAGAACTAGGGCCATCCGCCCACCCGGATTCAATAATGACTCGGCACAATTCAAGATATCTCATCGCTTCGGGGTTCGTTCTGATGTTGGCGCTCATGGTGGCGTTGGCAGCCGTGGGTGTCACGCGCATGGCCGCGATCCATCACCACCTCGACGTGATCACCGAAAAGTACAACGCCAAGACCGACATCATCTTCTCGATGCGCCACATTGTCCGTGAGCGCGCGCTCAGCACCTATGCCATGTTCATCATGGACGACCCGTTCCAGCGCGAGGAAGAGTACCAGCGGTTCACCAACATGGCGGGCGAGTTTATCCAGTTGCGTGACCATCTGATCCAGCTCGGCCTTACCGAAAAAGAACGAATCGCCCTGGATGGGGTGCTGGAGCGGGTACGCGAGTATCAGCCGCTGCATTCACGTCTGGTGGATAAGATCACGCACGAAAACCTCGACGGGGTGCGCGAAGAGATCCTGAGCCACGATCTGTTGCGCCAGCGAGAAATGCTGGGCCGGCTGGACAAAATGGTTGAGATGGAACGCAGCGAGAGCCGGGCCGCGGCGGCACAGGCGTCGGATGAATACCGCTCCGCCTATCTGGTCATGATGTTTCTGACGGCGGTTGCGATCATATTCGGTGTATTGATCGCCTGGTATGTGATCCATCGTACCCGACTCATTGAAACCGCGCTGGCACGGGAAAAGGAACATGCCGAGATCACCCTGCATTCCGTGGGCGATGCCGTGATCGCCGCCGACGCACAAGGCAAGGTGAGTTACCTCAATCCCGCGGCCGAGCAGATGACGGGTTGGCGCAGCGAAGAGGCGCGCGGCCATCCATTGAGCAAGATTTACCGCATCATCAACGAAACCACGCGCAAGCCGCTGGAACATCCGGCGATGCTCGGTGTTCTCGACAGCCCTAT
>Ga0210377_10002757_pt1 | contig 15226 bp, 10 predicted proteins | sample PLM4_65_b1redo_FD_155480 | JGI IMG/M metagenome (GOLD analysis project Ga0210377, IMG submission 155480) | Groundwater sediment microbial communities from an aquifer in East River, Colorado, USA - PLM4_65_b1 redo | ecosystem: Environmental > Terrestrial > Soil > Riparian zone | place: USA: East... | reverse complement strand
CCCGCCGAAGATCTCGAGCTCTTCGATTGCTTCCCAGCGAAGAAAGGTGCTGAGCAAACCGCCCAGCCCAAGGATGTGATCGAGATGTCCGTGTGTGAGCAGGATGCGTGAAAGGTTCTTGAAGCCCGTGCCCGATTGCAGGATCTGTCTCTGCGTGCCCTCGCCGCAATCGACCAGAAAACGATATTCATCGTGTTTAATGATCTGCGCCGATAACCCGCGCTTTGCAGAGGGAGCAGAGGCTGATGTGCCAAGAAAAAGTATTTCGAACAAAATTGATTCCTTCAGTGAAAAATATGCCACAGAGTGCACAGAGCTCTTTGAGCTTTTTCTCAGATTCTCTGTGAACTCTGTGGCGAATCCGTTTTCTTTACAATTTTACCCCAAAAGAAAAACAGACCATTTGTGCTATACTACCAAACATGCCACTCAAGACTCCGCCACCAAAATCGGATGGAAAGCCCAAAGGCAGGGTTATGACACCTTCGCACGCGCGCGGCAAAGGGAGTGGGAAGCCCGCTTCGAGAAAGAAAGCGCATCACCCCGAGCCGGAGGTTGTTTCCGTTTCATGGTGGGAGACCCTCACCCCCGAGCGCAGACTCGATGTTGTGGGCGCGATCATGGCGGTGGTGGGATTGCTCACCTCGCTCGTCCTGTTCTCCGCGCAAAAGAGCGCGGTGACCGGGAGTATGGTGCGCGTGGTGGGCCAGTTCCTCGGGTGGGGGATTTATGTTTTGCCTTTCGCGTTGATCGTGATGGGGTTATGGCTGGTCCTGCGGCGCATTGAAAAACTTCCGCCACTTTCTCTCGAGCGCGCCACCGGTATTATCCTATTCTTCATCTGGCTTCAGGCAGCAATGCACTCCACTTTCGTCCCGCTCGAAGCGGCTGAACAAGCCGCATTAGCTGGCTGGGGTGGGGGATATATCGGCAGTTTGTTGGAGCGCGCCTTGTTCAATTCATTTGGTGTGGGCGGAGCGTGGGTCATTTTGCTGGCATGGCTCGTTATCACGGTAACGATGATCTTCGATATTTCAGTGGAGGATCTGTTCCGGTGGGTGAGCCCGGTCATTGCGAAGGTGCGCGAGATGATTGCCAGGCAACGAACACAAACAACTCAGCCCTTTTCTCCAGAGGGAGCTGAAGTCGCTTCCAACGGATACACTCCTTTAAATCGACCGGAGCCTGTTGTGGCAAAAGTCGCGCCGGGTACGCCGGTGACAACTGCCAAGCCGATGACACCGGTCATCAACTGGCAATTACCCAACGTCAAAGACATTCTGGATTCTGGCACTGCGCCTTCGGTCAACGAAGAGTTCATTCAACAGCGCGCCAGATTAATCCAGGAAACACTGGCATCCTTCGGAGCGCCTGTTCAAGTAGTGGAGATCAACCGCGGGCCAACGATCACGCAATTCGGTGTGGAGCCGCTCTTCGTCGAGACCAGAGCCGGGCGGACGAAAGTCCGTGTCAACAAGATCGCATCTCTGTCAGATGATCTTGCCCTCGCTCTTGCAGCGCCGCGTATCCGTATCCAGGCTCCCGTGCCGGGACATAGTTACGTTGGCATCGAGGTCCCGAACGAAGAGATGACCTTGGTCGCGCTGCGCGACTTGCTCGAAACCGATGTCTTCCAAAAGAACAAGAATCCGTTGCGGTTCGCGCTGGGTAGGGATGTGACCGGGCATCCCATCAATACGACCCTTGAAAACATGCCCCATCTGTTGATCGCGGGTACAACTGGTTCCGGTAAATCGGTTTGTGTCAACTCCATTCTGACCTGCTTCCTGATGTATAACACCCCCGACGATCTGCGTATGATATTGGTCGACCCGAAGCGCGTGGAGTTGACCGGCTACAACGGCGTGCCGCATTTATTGTCACCTGTGGTGGTGGAGATCGACCGCGTCATCGGCGCGTTGCAGTGGATGACGCGCGAAATGGACAAGCGCTATCATCAATTTGCACAAGAGGGCTCACGTAACATTGCCGATTACAACGCCAGGATGAAATTGAAGGGCGGCAAAAAACTTCCCTTCCTTGTGATCGTGATTGACGAACTCGCCGACTTGATGATGATCGCGCCGGGTGAGACCGAACAGACCATCACCCGCCTCGCACAATTGGCGCGTGCCACCGGTATCCACATGATCCTTGCCACGCAACGTCCCTCCGTGGATGTGGTGACGGGTCTCATCAAAGCGAACTTCCCGGCGCGTATTGCCTTTGCAGTGGCATCCAATACCGACAGCCGCGTTATCCTTGACCAACCCGGTGCGGAACGATTGCTCGGTCGCGGTGATATGTTGTTCCAGGCTCCCGATGCACCTGCGCCTGCACGTTTGCAGGGTGTGTTCGTTTCGGATCACGAGATTCAAAACCTTGTGGAGTTCTGGCGTACTCAAGCTGGTGGTTCAAGCCCTTACGGTGCGCCCGGAACACTGGTCCCTACGGGTATTCCCTCTTCCGATATTCCGCTCAAACAAACGGCGATGTTCGAGGATATGGCTCCCGAAGAAAAGAACGTGGACCCGTTGCTCGCAGAAGCCATTGACTTTGTCCGCCGCGAAGGACGCGCTTCCGTATCCATGCTGCAACGACGCATGCGCATCGGTTATACACGCGCCGCCCGCATCGTGGATATGATGGAAGATAAAGGGATTGTCGGTCCGCCAGAAGGAACATCACAGGTGCGAAGGATTTTGGATTACGGTCCCACTGCACCGCCAAAGGATAATGGAGTGTAATGCTGATACTCACCCGCCGTCCCCGGCGATGGATTGGGATATACCTTGCGCCATCCTCGGCGCAAGGAGCAAACTACAAAATGATATAATTTATTTAATTGCCCCGGTAGTTCAATGGATAGAACAAGGCACTCCTAAGGCTTAGATGTGGGTTCGATTCCCGCCCAGGGCACAAATACAGTAGATCATAAAATATCTCTTATAATTTTCTAATGTAACAGTACTTGAAATGTTCCATAAGAAGTAGTAATATAAAAGCGATGACCGCCAGGGTGCCCCCCTCACCCTGGCGGTCATCATTTAACCGACAAATATCAACGCTCTCAAAGCACTACTTGCGAGAGCGTTTTGCAAATATTATTTCACAACCTTTTCCAATGCTTCCCCAAATTTTTCCAATTCAGCCAGCGTGTTGTAATGCACCGGACCTACGCGGACCATCCCGCCTGCTTCCAGCAATCCCATCCGTTCCACGATTGCCAGCGCATAGTTGTGTCCATTCCAAACATAAAAGCCCAATTTTCCGAGTGCATCGGCAATTTTTTCAGGGTCTTTCCCATCGACTGTAAATGAAACGGTTGGCACGCGCTCATCGAGACGGTCCAGATCCGTAACGCCGTGGATGTGCGTCCCCGGAACCGATTCGACGATCCTGATCAACGCCCTGGATAATTCCTTCTCATACACCTGCATCGCGGACATGCCCTTCTTGAGTTCCAATTTACGACCGGAGAAGCCCGCCTCTTTCCACGCCTGAGCCTGATCCGCTCCGAATTGCGTTCCCAGCCACGCGAAATATTCCAGCGCACCGAGTACGCCCGCGATCCCTTCGTGATTCTGTGTGCCGGTTTCGTACTTGTATGGCAACTCATTCGAAGCCGGGCGGACCTTGTATGGCTTCATCTCATTGAGCAGATCATACTTCCCATACAATGCACCCGCATGAGGACCAAAAAATTTATAGCTGCTACAAACCAAAAAATCGCAACCGATATCCTGCACGTTGATGGGGCCATGCGGCGCGTATTGCACCGCATCGATATAGACGAGCGCGCCCGCGTCCTTTGCCATCTTTGTTAATTTCTTCACCGGATTCACCGTCCCCAATAAATTCGACGCATAACCAAACGCCGCGATCTTCGGTTTTTTCTCCAGAGCTTTGGCAAAGTCATCGAGGTCGAGCGTTCCCGCCTCCACATCGATATCCACCCAGAGCAGATTACAACCTTTATCCTCCGCGACCAGCATCCACGGGGCGATGTTCGCATCGTGGTCGAGCCGCGTGACCAGAATGTTGTCACCGGCTTTCAAATTCCGCGCCAGTGTGCGTGACATGTGCAGAGTCAACGTGGTCATGTTGTTGCCGAAGATGATCTCTTCGGGGCGCGAGGCGTTGAGAAAATCCGCCATGGCCGCATGTGCTTCGTGCAGGATCTCGTCCGATCTTCGGCTGGTCTCGAACATGCCTTCGTGGTTGGCGTTGCATTCGAGCAAATACTTATTGATGCGGTCCAGGCTGGGTTTTGCGATCTGTGTTCCGGCAGGGTTATCCAGGAAGATGGCGGGACGATCAAGCGATGGGAATTGTCCTCGCACAAGGTCGATGTTGAGTGACATGCCAGGCTCCTTAATCTTCATTAATGACATCTTTACCCAAAATGAGTATACTAATATTGTACACTACGGAAAGGAGTCACCATGTTTGAGAGAATCTTGCTTGCCGTAGATGGATCAGAGCATGCCCTACATGCGGCTAAAGTGGCGGGGGATTTGGTACGGGCAGTAAAAGCAAAGGAACTCCGCATTGTTATCGCCTACGAACCTGTTCCTGCTTATCTCGGGGAACCTAATTTGTCGGACACAATAAGTGCTCGTATGAACGGTTCCCAGGAAATCCTGCATGAGGCAGAAGGAGTCATAGGTCAGGTGCCTGTCGAAATTCACAGTGAGATGATCGAAGGTCAGATCGCGGATGCCATTCTCAATGTGGCAACCACGCGTGAGAGCGACTTGATCATCATGGGTTCGCGTGGACTGGGACGGCTGGCAGGCGCGTTACTGGGAAGCAACAGTCAGAAGGTCGTCAGTGAGGCGCCCTGCCCCGTGCTCATTGTGAGGTAGCCAGTTTCTCTGCTTTGGCGAATTCCTCGGGCGTATTCACGTTCCAGAATGCCAGCCCGGATGGGTCATATTGCCTGACATCCTCGGGCATGAGCGTATGTACTTTCACCTGCGGAAACCAGGCAATGACTTTCCATTGATCGGCATTGATGGAAGCTTCAATGGCAGGCAGACAGGTCTCGCGGCGGTAGACAGCGTGGATGGGCTCGAATCCCTCCTCACTTTTTGCGATAACGACATCCGCTTCATTCTCGACGAGGAGCCTGCCCATCGCTTCGATAAGCGTCCCACTGGCGAAGGGCATGTCACATGCCACCACCGCGACGAGTGGATGCGTGGCAGAAGCGATTGCGGTGTAGAGTCCGCCCAGGGCGCCGCGACCAGGCTTGAGGTCCGGTTGGAGACGAAGTTCCCGAAGTCTGGCACTTCCAGTGTGCTTCGCGAAGACTTCGGAGTCCATGAGAAAGCGATAATCGTCCGGGCGATTCGTCGTCACGATGAGTTCATCTGCGATGGGGGAGAGTCGGTCGACCACGCGTTGAATGAGAGGACGTCCAAGAAACGGTTTGAGCGCCTTGTCTTCTCCCATGCGGGACGACGCGCCACCTGCCTGTATACAAACGGTAAGCATAGGTGTATTATATTCGTATGGCGACATCTGTTGGTGAGTTGCTGGATCAATTAACGGTAACCGGGGAGTTGTATGAAAAATTGGAAGACCGCGCGGTCCGATGTTTCGCGTGCGGGCATCGCTGTGTGATCCGCGAGGGGAAGCGCGGGATCTGTCAGGTGCGGTTCAATGAGGGTGGAGAGTTGCGCGTGCCTAGTGGGTATGTCGCCGCATTACAAAGTGATCCCGTTGAAAAGAAACCTTTCTTTCATGTTCTGCCCAGCGCGAATGCGTTGACGTTCGGGATGCTCGGTTGCGATTTTCATTGTGGTTACTGTCAAAACTGGTTGACTTCGCAGGCGATGCGCGACCCGAATTCAGATGTGTCGGTCAATTACATTCGGAAAATTTCACCGATGGGAATGGTGGATTATGCGCGCAGGACAAAGGCTTCTGTCGTTGTTTCTTCCTATAATGAACCATTGATAACCAGCGAATGGGCGGTGGAGATTTTCAAGGAGGCCAAAGCCGCGGGGTTAATGTGCGCGTATGTGTCGAATGGAAATAACACGCCTGAAGTGATGAAGTATGTTGGTCCTTATCTCTCTGCCTACAAAGTGGACTTGAAGTGCATGCAGGATAAGAGCTATCGCAAGCTTGGTGGTGTGTTGCAAAACACACTCGATGGAATCAAACGCGCACACGAAATGGGATTATGGGTCGAGATCGTGACGTTGACGATACCGGGTTTCAACGATTCGAATGAAGAGTTGTGGGATGCGGCTCGTTTTATTGCAGAGGTATCGAGAGATATTCCGTGGCATGTGACCGCCTTCCACAAAGATTACAAGATGACCGACCCGGATAATACGGATGCGAAGACACTTTTGCGTGCGGCGGAAATTGGAAAGGAAGCCGGGCTGAGATACGTCTACGCGGGGAATTTGCCGGGACAGGTCGGGGAATATGAAGATACCTTTTGTACAGGATGCAACCATCGGCTGATTCGCAGAAGCGGGTATATCATCCGTGAGTATCACGTTACCGGGGCGGGGACATGCCCAAAATGTAACGTGAAAGTGCCTGGCTTATGGCATAACGACCCCTCCAAAGTAGTGTTAAATGGATTGGGTATCCCTTTGCCGGTTTACTAAATTTTCTTTTGCTGTATAATTTATCCATCCCACTCCCAAGGAGGTGCCCTGCGGTACCAATACATTTAATCCATCACCCCCTGTCCAGTTTGTAATCGAATCCAACCCTAATTTCTCTCAGGAGGAGAAACGTGAAACGCAAACTTTTTGCTCTACTCTCGCTATTCGTGATCGCCAGCACAGCTCTTGCGGCGTGCGGTGGTGGCCTCGGCTCCCAGCCGGCTGCCATTCAAATCGAAGGTCTCGAAGAAGCCGATTTTGCACCCACCAAGGTGGAAGCGCCGAATTGCGATTACGGCGGTGAGATCAAGTCCATTGAAGCTGTGGACGAATTGACGGTGAAGGTCACCTTGTGTGTGCCCGATCCCGCCTTCCCCTCGAAGATCGCATTCACTTCCTTTTCTGTTCAGCCGAAGGAATATTTGGAATTCACCGGTGCGACCGGTTCCATTCTCGAGAAGCCAATCGGCACGGGTCCCTACTATGTTTCACAATGGGAACGCGGCAACCAGTTGGTCTTCAAACGCTTTGACGGCTATTGGGGCGAAAAGGCAAAGAATGCCACTCTGGTGTTCCGCTGGGGTACAGAATCTGCCCAGCGCCTTCTTGAGTTGCAGTCTGGCACAGTGGATGGCATCGATAACCCCGGTCCGGATGATTTCGCCACGATCGAAGGGGATGCGAACCTCCAGTTGAAACCACGCCCGGCGTTGAATGTCATGTACATTGGTTTCAACAACAACCCGCAAGTGGATGGTTTTGACAACAGCACGAACCCGCTCGCCAATGAGCAGGTTCGCCAGGCGATCGCCATGGGTATCGACCGCAGTCGTATCGTCGATAATTTCTACCCGGCTGGCTCCGAAGTTGCCGATTACTTCACCCCATGCGCCATCCCGAACGGATGTGTGGGCGATGCCTGGTACCCATTCGATGTTGCCGCGGCAAAAGCTTTGCTGGCTGAAGCCGGTTACCCCGACGGCTTCGAAACTGTTTTGAACTACCGCGATGTGGTGCGTGGTTACCTGCCTGACCCGAACGTTGTGGCGCAGGATATCCAGGCTCAATTGAAGGAAAACCTGAACATCACCCTCAATATCGAAGTGATGGAATCCGGCACTTTCCTCGATGCAGCTGACTCCGGTCAATTGCAAGGTCTGCACCTGTTGGGTTGGGGTGCTGACTATCCCGATCAGACCAACTTCCTCGGCTACCACTTCGGTGCCGGTTCTTCGAAGCAGTTTGGTGACAAATTTGAAGATATCACTTCAGCCCTGGATAGCGGTGCGCAACTCGCCTCAGATGACGCACGCAAACCCTTCTATGAGACTGCCAACAATGCCATCAAACAGCACGTCCCGATGATCCCCGTGGCTCATGGTGGTTCGGCAACCGCCTACAAGGCGACCGTTACAGACGCTCATGCCAGCCCGCTTGGCAATGAGAATTTTGCCGTTATGACTGTCCCCGGACAGGATACCTTCGTCTGGATGCAGAACGCGGAACCGATCTCGCTCTTCTGCCCAGATGAAACCGACGGAGAGTCCCTGCGCGCATGCGAACAGGTCACCCAGTCTCTGCTTGGTTACGAAACTGCCGCCACTGCTGTGGAAACTGTTTTGGCTGAATCCTACAGCCCGAATGCCGACCTGACCGAGTGGACCTTTACACTCCGCAAGGATGTAAAATTCCACAATGGCTTCACCCTCGATGCCGCGGATGTGGTTGCCTCCCTCGTCTTGCAATGGGATGCTGCCAGTCCGTTACACAAGGGTAACACCGGTGGGTTCTCATACTGGAGCGGTCTCTTTGGCCCGTTCCTGAATGCACCTGCCCAATAGTCTGGAACCATAAACTGTATTTCCCCCGGCAGGGAAACTTGCCGGGGGAATCTATCATCCCATGACAACCTACATCCTGCGACGCATATTACTCAGTATCCCTGTATTATTCGGCATCTTATTTGCCACGTTTGCGCTGGGGCGCCTTATTCCCGGCGACCCCTGCCACGCCATCCTGGGGGAAAAAGCCACTGATGTGGTGTGCGATGAATTCATTCGCCGTCATGGATTGGACAAATCCATCCCTGTTCAATTTGGTTATTATGTCAATGAAGTTGCTCATGGCGATTTTGGACGTTCGTTCCGTTTTTCGAAACCTGTTACCGATCTATTGATCGAAAGGTTACCGATCACAGTTGAATTAAGCATTGCCGCACTCTTTTTAAGTATCATCATTGGGATCCCGCTCGGTGTTATTTCCGCGGTGAGACACAACTCGTGGGTGGATGTGCTCACCATGTTGTGGGCGAATATAGGAGTTTCGATGCCAGTCTTCTGGCTGGGTTTGATGCTTGCCTATGTTTTTGCGCTTGCATTGAAAGATACACCCTTCCAGTTGCCTCCCTCGGGGCGGTTATCGCCCGGCTTGATCACGGTTCCCTTTTATGAAGTGTGGAACCTGCATCCTACGCAGGGGACGGTGGTATTCACCATTTTGGACTTCATCGGTCGCATGAACATTTTGAATGGGATCCTGACCAGCGATTTTGCACTGGTAAAGGATGCTGTCACACATTTGATCCTGCCGGCGTTTGCGTTGAGTACCATTCCAATGGCTTTGATCGCCCGCATGTCGCGCTCCGCCATGTTGGAGGTGCTGGGTCAGGATTATATTCGCACCGCGCGTGCAAAGGGATTACGCCAACGCGTGGTCGTTATGAAACATGCCTTTCGAAATGCCTTGCTTCCCCTGGTGACCGTCATCGGTCTTTCATTGGGAAGTTTGCTCGGCGGCGCGGTGCTGACCGAGACGGTTTTCAACCTGTCGGGAGTTGGGCGCATCCTCTATGATGCCATTACGGCGCGCGATTATGGGATCGTTCAGGCTTTTACGGTTGTCATTGCCATCTTCTTCGTTATCCTAAACCTGGTCGTTGATATTTCCTACGCGTACCTGGATCCCCGAATACGGTTGAGTTAATTATGAGCCAAGACATTCAAGCCATTGCCAAACTCGATGCAGAAGGGCTTTCCCTTCAATCTGTCAGCCTGTGGAATGTCACCATGCGGAGAGTCCTTCGCCGCAAGTCCGCGATCGTGGGGATGATCATCCTCGGTGTCCTGATCTTTGTCGCCCTCACTGCCCAATGGCTGGCGCCTTATGACCCTGTCAAATCCATGCTGGATGTAAAGAACTATTCAGGAACTGTGCAGAAAAGATTGCCGCCCTGTATTCATATATTTGGCTGCCCCAGGGATCAGCCACAACACATTCTGGGTCTGGATGGAAATATCCGTGACGAGTTCAGCCGTTTATTATATGGCTCCCGGTTAAGTTTAACGATCGGTCTTGCCACGGTGTCATTTGCGATCGTCATCGGCACGGTCCTGGGTGCGCTCTCCGGGTATCTCGGCGGGTGGGTGGATAATACGATCATGCGCGTGATGGATGTGCTCCTGGCATTTCCCTCGCTTCTGTTGGCGATCGCCATCGTTTCGGTTCTTGGTCCGGGACTGATCAATGCCCTGCTTGCGATCGGCATTGTCTCCATCCCGACGTATGCGCGTGTGGTGCGCGCCAGTGTGTTATCGGTGCGCGAGATGGATTTCGTCTCTGCTTCGCGCGCGCTTGGCGGCGATATGACGCAGATCCTCTTCCGCCGCATTCTGCCCAACGCTTTGACACCGCTCATCGTGCAGGGAACGCTGGGTATCGCCACTGCGATCCTTGATGCCGCCGCGCTCTCGTTCCTTGGGTTGGGCGCGCAACCGCCCACACCGGAATGGGGTGCCATGCTGGGAGCGGAACGCAACCAGGTCTTCACAGCGCCTCATCTGGTGTTCTTCCCCGGTGTAGCCATTGCATTAACAGTGCTCTCGTTCAATCTTTTGGGTGATGGTCTGCGCGACGCGCTCGATCCGCGATTGGCGCACGCCAGTTAACTGTCAGATAATGGATGTGCATTTTTGATTAGCCACCTCATTCAAGAATGAAAGGAGAGCGGTGTCAAGGACACCGCTCTCCTGTTTACTTGTTTCCTTTGGTGAGTTAAACGAACGCCGGTATGGATAGGATGATCATTGCACTCAACATATACAGGGAAGCATAGCGGAACAACATAAAATTCATTTTATCGGTATGAATACGCAGGGTGGCAAAGGCAAGGATCAGCATCACCGCGGTCAGGACCGCGATCAAACTCAATAAGCCAGCGCTCAATCCGACCAGGATGCTTGCCCAAACAATGGCAACAGCCGCAAGGATGGATGAAAATGCGATGGTTGCGCGCGTGAATTTCTCACCGTACGTTTCAGGGAATGTGGGAATCCCGGCATTCTTGTAATCCTGGCGGAATTTCATGGAATAGGTCAGTGTGTGAGTGGGGATCCAAAAGAGGATCGAAAACGCGAGCAGAATGCCCACTAATTCGACTCCATGTACTGCAAGCACACGCCCTGAAAGGATGGGCATCGCGCCGGAAATTCCACCCCATAAAATGCTCCAGCATGTCCTGCGCTTCAACCAGACCGTATAAACGATCACATCGAAGAACCAGCCTGCGAACACAACAAGGCCATACAGCGGCACAATCGCAAATGCCCAGCCAATTCCCAGGAGCGAAGTTGTCATGCCCACCAGAAATACTTCCCTGCGGTCCAATTTCCCGGACGCGGCAGGACGCATATGGGTCCGCTTCATCTTTGCATCGATATCGCTGTCATACCACATGTTCATGATCGTGCTGCCACTGATCGCCAGGAACAAACTCGCCGCCAGAGCGAGCAACAGCGTAACATTAAAAGGCGGGCGTGAACTCAAATAACCTGCAATGCCCGTTGAAAGTAATAAACCGGTTTGCAGACTTTTGGTAAGGGGAATATAGAGCTTGATTTTATGGAAGATGCTGGTCACGATGAACTCCTGTAAGCGGAACCATGTAAATAACTGCACAAATAGGCAGGTGACAAGTATACATGTTTCTGTATACAGCTGTCCACCTTATTATCTTCATCTCATCAAATATCTCTGAAAAATTTTACGATCCCAGATCACGTTGTAACAGGTCTTCTGTTGTTTCCCTTCTAACGATCAAACTTGCCCTGCCCTCTTCCAACATTAATACTGCCGGACGCCGCGCCCCGTTGTAATTGGATGACATGCTCAAGTGATACGCGCCCGCCACCGGGATGGCAATCAGATCTCCCTCCTGGACTTTTGGCATCGGCAGGTCTTCGATGACGATATCGCCGGACTCACAATACGGACCCGCAATGGAAACGCGCTCGGTTCCTTCCCGACCGGCACCGGATACCGTTAAACAAGAGTAGCGCGCCCCGTACAGCGCGAAGCGTGGATTATCCGCCATACCGCCGTCGGTGAGTAACCAGGTCTTCTCGCCGCGCTTCTTCACCGCACCCACGCCATAGATGGCAACCCCCGCGCGTGCCACGAGACTGCGCCCCGGTTCGAGATGCAGATGTGGAAGTTCAAGTCCACGCGCCTGACAGCCTTCGATGACGGCTTCGGCAATTCCGCGCACATAACTTTCAATGGATGGATTGGGTAATTCATCTTCATGATATGCCAGACCCCATCCGCCGCCGGGACAGAAATGCCATTCCCCTGTGAATCCGATCTCTTTGGCGAGATCAAGCGCCATCTCGATGGCAGGAATCAACGGTTCCGGGTCGCGGAAGTTGGAGCCTTGATGGAAGTGGATTCCCTTGAGTGGCAGGGTATTCTCCTTGCAAAAATTAACCGCTTCGCGAATCTCTTCGCGCGTCATGCCAAATTTGCTGTCGTGCTGACCGGTCTGTGTAGCGGCGTGATGAGTGTGGACTGCCACGCCGGGAAGCAGGCGAAGCCATAAAGACGTGGGACGTGTAACATTTGACGATAGTTCATGGATATGCTTAAGTTCAGTGATGTTATCGACTACGATTGTGCCTGCATTTTGCAGCGCGGACCTTAAATCTGCAACCGATTTATTCACACCATGCACAAGGATGTGTTCACGCGGCACGCCAGCCGCGACGGCAATCGCGATCTCTCCTTCGCCGGTGCAATCGACATACAGATCGTGAGTCTGTGTCCATTGGGCGATGGCTTTGCAGAGGAAGGCTTTTCCGGCGTAGGTGATATGCGAAGAGGATGGATAATATTTTCGTAGGGCGGATTGGTAATCCGTCGCGGAAGCATCCAGGGTGGCGCGGTCGTAAATGTATAACGGAGTCCCGTTTTCGGCTGAGAGAGAGGCGAGATCGTGTCCGGCGATGGTCAAGGTGTCATTTTCGATTTTTGTCGTGATGGGGAAGAGTTGGAGTCGGTTCATGGTCCTTGTGAGGTTCTGGCGGTGGCGATTTGATTTTTTCCGAGACGTTTGGCAGATAACTCTGCCTGGTCTGCTGCGAGCAAAAGCGCCGCAAGTGTATCACCATCCTGCGGGAATGTTGCGAAGCCCAGGCTCAAAGTGTATCCTGGCACGCCTCTGCCATCCTTTGGTTGTTCTGTTGTGCTATTTCGCGCGGCTTCCAGCAGGCGTTTCGCAAATTGATACGCGCCTTCCTTATCGGTGTTCGGGAGGATAATGGCGAATTCATCCCCGCCATAACGCGCGGCGATGTCGTGCTTGCGCCGGTTTGCAAGGATCAGGTCAGCAGTGCCTTTGAGCCGCTCATCCCCGGCCGGATGCCCCCAGGTGTCGTTGTATTCCTTGAATGAGTCAACATCGAAAATGATAAGGGAGAGCGGATGCCCATAACGGGTGGCGCGCTGTATCTCGGTCATCAGCAGTTCTTCGAAGGCGTGCCTGTTGAAGAGACCGCTGACGGCATCGGTCATCGCCATCTCTTTGACCTGTGCATGGAGCCGGGCGTTATCGATCGCAATGGTGATGGAACCCGCAATGGCGCTCAACAAGCTCAGGTCGTTTTCGTCGAGAGGTTTCTCACTCGTGGATTCAACATTGAGCGTGCCGAGCACAACATCTTTTTTGATCAGAGGCACGCAGATCTCGCTTTTTACTTCAAGCGACGCCCTTAGAAAGGATGAGTCCTGGCTGACGTCCGGAATGAATTGTGTTTGTTTGGTCAGCACTGTCCGTCCCGAGATCCCGGATGTGATGGGGATATCGTATATGATCATGTCTTCGGGGTAGCCCGCCTGTGCGCCCAGGTGTAATCGATCATCCTGAAGCAGGTAGATGCTGATGTAGGTATAACCAAAGGTCTCCTTTAAGAGCTTGACAACATTATGCAGGATCTCGTCCCGTTCAAGCGAAGAGGACATCACCTGTGAAACCGATTGCAAGGTGGTCATGGCTTGCAGGTGCTCCTGCGCGCGCGCGTAGAGACGCGCCTTCTGGATCGAGTTGGCTACCTGGTCTGCCAGGGTCTGAAGAGTTTGTACATCATTGGGTTTGAAATCGTTCTGCTGTATGGACTCAACATAAATGACGCCGAGCAGTTTCTCCTTGTCCACCATGGGAACCCCGAGCGCCGAACCGTTCCGCTCTGCCGTGGAAAAATAGTAGGGATCCCGTGAGACATCGCCGGTGACATACGGTATGAGGGTTTCAGCCACATATCCGATAATACCTTTTCCCAATTTTTGCCGATAACCGGGCCGGTAACCAAAATCCTCCGTGCCGTTGATGGCGGCAACTTCCAGGCTATCATCATTCACCAGCAGGGAGATGGCAGCTTCCGCATAACCGAATTTTTTTACAACGGCTTCGAGGGTCCGTTCGAGGATCTCATTCTCATCGAGGCTGTTGGCAATATCCCTGCCGACCTCCGAGAGCAGTTCCAGCTGGCTCACCTGGCGCAGGCTGACATCGATCAGGTGGGCTTTGTATAATGCGAGCGCGATCTGCGCCGCAGCGCGTTCACCGATGTCGATCTCCCGTTGTGTGAAATGATGTGTTTGATCGAAGGCGATCAATGCCGCCCCGAACTTTGTTCCGTTGACGATCATGGGCAGGGCAAGGAGCGATCGGGATGAGAATCGCTCGGCGATACTGCGGCTCATGTGGGAGGTGTTCAGAACATCCTCGATGGTCAGGGGGTGTCCGGCTTCCAGAACGGATCTCGTGAGGGTCTTTTCTCCGGGGGGAAATTTCATATTCTGGTATGTCAGGCGGTACTTACCGGAAGCCGCGGCCGGGATGGATGTATCTTGGTCTTCATTCCACAGGGTGAGGAAGACGCCATCAGCCCCCAATAGTTCAACCATTCGATCCGCCAGAACCTGGGTCATTTCATGAAGATTCGAGGCATGCAGGGATGTGTGCGTGATGGAGTTAAGTAACTCCATTTGGCGGGCATTATGTCGCTCGGTTTCGAGTGATTGGATTTTTGATAATGCCAGTGCGATCTGTCCGGCTGCCTGTTCGCCGAGGGCGATCTCAGCATCTGTGAAGCGATGACTTTGGTTATAACTGATCAATGCCGCGCCCAATTTCTGATCATGAGCGATCAGTGGCAGGGCAAGCGCAGAATGAGTGGGAACGTCTGAGGCAAGCCGCGGATCCATGTACGGGGTATTGAAGACATCTTCTATGGCAAGCGGACGATTCTCGCGCAGAACAGATG
>Ga0210377_10002756_pt1 | contig 15227 bp, 11 predicted proteins | sample PLM4_65_b1redo_FD_155480 | JGI IMG/M metagenome (GOLD analysis project Ga0210377, IMG submission 155480) | Groundwater sediment microbial communities from an aquifer in East River, Colorado, USA - PLM4_65_b1 redo | ecosystem: Environmental > Terrestrial > Soil > Riparian zone | place: USA: East... | reverse complement strand
CAATACCGAAACCCAATCACAGGGCTTGATCCAAGCCGCACACATTCATTGGTCCACTGATGCGCTTCATTCCGCCCTCACCCGTCTCTGGGGTGCAGGCTTTGAAACCGTCATCGCCGCGGATGTCCTCGGCGAAAAAGCCAATGCGCCATTATTCGACGAAGAGCGCGGCGAAGATTATCAACGCGAGAAGATCGCGCAAGGTCTTGCCGCAACCATCATGCTCAGTTCGTTCGGTGGTCAGGGCGAACGCGCTGGCGCCAGCACAAAAGATTTGAAACTTGCCGTCAGCCGCCCCGAATACAACTGGGGCTATATTGACGGCGCCTTGCTTGAACTTGAAAACCGTGCTTTCTACATGCGCTTTCCGCCCGCGGGAAATCTGGGCAAGCGTTACTGGTTTGATACCAAGCCCACGCTCACCAATTTGCTTGTCCGCTATCGCCAGCAATTCTCCACTCAAAACTTTGATTCCGATATCATTACCTTGTTGGATGAGCAAGCACGCGCGATTCCATCAACGAATTGGCGCGTGCTAGTCAACCCTGCGCAGGATCTGCCCGAACAGAAATCACTGTCCCTTTTGATCCTTCCCCCTGATTGCGCCTATACCGACCCTGGCAACCAACCCAATCTTGTCCCTTCCATTGCGGAACAGAGCATCCTGTCGCTGAGCAAAAAATGTAGCACACGTGATCGTCTGTATCGTAATACTTTGCTCTTCCTGCTTCCGTCCAACCGCGGCTTGATGCGTTTACGCAATGCTTTCGCTGAAGTTTCTGCGATGGAGACTGTCAAAAAAGATTATGGTGCTCAACTGGATAACGAACAATCTGGTGAACTGACGCAGCGATTGGATAAAGCCCGCAAATCAGTGAATGAGGCGCTTGGAGCTGCCTACCCTTACATCGCACGCCTCGAATCGGACCGAGTAACTGTTCTCGCCATAAGCGACGTTCGCGCCTCTTTGAGCGATCATTTGGGATCTGCCTGGCGTCAGATCGTGGACGAAGAAGAATGGGTGCTTCGCAACGTAGGCATTGTCACCTTGCAAAATGTTGGGCTTGTCCCCAAGGACAACGGCATCCGAGTCAAAGACGCCATCGAAGCCTTCCTGCGCTACACCGACAAACCCATGATCGCCTCGCGTGAGGCTGTACTCGAAGGTTTACGCCAGGCGTGCGGTGAACGAGTCGTCGGCATTGGACGTGGCACAAACCTAAATGCACTTCAACGCAGATGGTGCGGTGATAAGAGCGTTGTGCTTGATCCTAACGAAGAAGGACTTTGGATCATCCCACCCTTCGAGCCAGAAGGAGAGTCTACGGGGAAGCCTGTAGATATAGCAACGACCCCGACCACAACGATTGGCGGTGCTCCAACCCCGCCTACAACAGTAGAACCAACGAAACGCACCACTGGCAAACTGGGTCAACCCGAAGCAAAGCCCATACGTAAACTTCGGATCAAAGGTAATATCGACCTGAGTAACTGGGCAGACGTATTTCGAAGTTTCGTCTCACCAGCAGCGCGACTTGGTCTAAAACGGCTAAGATTGGGTATTGATTTCGAGCTCGAAGCACCCGAAGACAAGCCCTTGGATGCCAGTGACCCCGCGGTGAAAGCGATGAAAGAGTCTGCCCGACAGTTGGGAGTGGATGTGGAAGAAGAGTGATATTGGAGGCAGGATGTCAATGTGGCATCCTGTCTGTTTGGAGGACAGGTTGAAACCAGAACCACGCTACAAACCTGGAAAAATAATTGGTGGACGTTATCGCGTCCACGCGGTAAAAATGGGAGGTATGGGAGAGGTCTACTTATGTCTTGACCTGGAATTAGACGAACCCTTTGCGCTGAAAACCTTTCAGGAGCGTTACCTGACCGATTCCCCCTGGCTTCGCGAGGCTTTCGAAAAGGAAGTCTCAACTTGGATAGCGCTGGAGAAACACCCCAACATCGTTCGCTGTTTCTATGTGGACATCCTTGACAACCAGCCTTTCATGGTGCTGGAATGGATCCCTGGAGAGGAGGGCCGCGGGGCTGACCTGCGCGGTTGGTTATGTCATGGCCCACTAGACCTGCGCCTCTCCCTGGAGATCGCGATCGACATCTGTCGGGGATTAGCATTTGCCCAGGAGAAACAACCGGGTCTGGTGCATCGGGACTTGAAGCCGGAAAATATCCTGATTGCCCAGGGGAAAATAGCCAAGGTTACCGATTTCGGACTCGCGGATATCGTTGAGGAAACTAAACTAGAATTACAGGCCACCACGGTGGAGACGGCTGGCAGACAGAGTTTGATGAGTTGGCAAGGGATTGCCGGCACGTCGACTTACATGGCGCCAGAGCAGTGGAGGGGTGAAATGCTGGATGTGCGTACTGACATTTATGCCGTCGGGTGCATAATATATGAAGTGTTGGCAGGGAACCCGCCTTTTGTAGCGGATTCACTTGATCACCTGAGGCGTTTACATTTGGAAGCTGAGCCACCAAAGATTGCACATATTAAAGGCTTATCTGCGGAATTGAATATCTTATTGGATCGATGTTTGGCAAAACGAAAAGAAAATCGATTTTCAGCGCCTAGCGATCTATTACAAGAATTGGATGCTATCTATCAAGAATCTTTTGAGCATCCGCCTCCACACAGACCCGAACCAGGAGTTTTTTCCGCTTTTGACCATAATTTTCGGGGGTTAACATTTAATGCATTGAAACAATACAAGAAAGCGTTAGTTGATCTTAATCAGGCCATTCGAATGGACCCTAATTATGCTCACTTCTTCTTATTGAATAGGAGCAATACTTATATTGCACTAAAGGAATCTACTAAATCACTAGAAGATCTAAATCGGGCAATTGAATTACATCCTGAGTATGCGAAAGCCTATTCCAACCGAGGTCTTCTTTTCGATGATTTACAGCAATTCGAGATGGCCTTTGCTGATTTTGATCGCGCCATAGAGCTAGATCCTTCGGAACCTTCATTCTATTCAAATCGAGGTAATACCTACAAGGATATCAAGCAATTTGAAAAAGCGCTTGCAGATTTCAACCACGCCATTGAGTTGAATCCTTACGATGCTACTATTTACACGAATCGTGGTCTTACTTATGTAGATTTACAGCAGTTTGAGAGAGCACTCGCTGATTTCAGCCAGTCTATAGAAACAGATCCTTATTATGCAAAAGCCTACGCCAGTCGAGGAATGGTCTTTGATGAATTACGGCAATTCGATCGAGCACTCGCGGATTTCAATCGCGCAATAGAACGAAATCCTTCGGAAGCCGAATTTTATTCTAATCGTAGCGTTACTTACAAAAACATACATCAACTTGAAAATGCACTTACTGATTTGAACCAGGCTATAGAATTAGATTCTAATAGTGTTGAAATATACAGCAATCGAGGCTCAGTATATGCTGCGTTAGGTCAGTATGATCTGGCATTAGCTGATTATGAACATGGTATTCGGCTCAATCCAAATAATGCCAGAATTCATTACAATCGAGCCAACACCCATCGAGAATTGAAACAATATGAAAGAGCACTCCTGGATTACAACACTGCAATTGAACTGGATGAGAAATTAGCTCAAGCGTTTACCAATAGGGCTGCGCTCTACTATCGTTTAGAGAACTTTGAACAAGCCATTGTCGATTATACAAGGGCCATTGAGCTGAGGCCTGATTTGGTCGAGGCCAACATTGGTTTAGGAATCATATTAGGCAATCAGGGTATGTACAAAGAAGCCCTACCCTATTTCGAAAAAGCGGCCCAGCTTGGACATCCTCAAGGAAAACAATACGCCTCGATTGTGCGACGAAAATTAGGTAGGGAGTAGCTCTTGAAATCCCACTACTGCCCCGCCGTAAAAGCCATGAAAGGGTCCGCGCGTGAGTTGGGTATGTAAGGAGTGTGCCATGAACATTCATCCACCAGGGTCATTGATTGCAGAGCGTTATGAGGTCGCGTCTCATCCCATGATGGGCGGTATGGATGAATCTGCTCTGAAAGCCTTGAGAGAGTCCGTGCAACGCTGGATGTGGAAGAGTAGTGATATGTGAAGATAGAATGTCATCCTATCTCCATTTTTGGAGGCACGAATGAAGTCCGAATCTCGCTATAAGCCTGGTGACAAGATTGGTGGACGTTACCTTGCCCATGAGGTCAAATCGGGTGGTATGGGGGAAGTTTATCTCTGCTTTGACTTAGACACCAAGAAGCCCTATGCCCTTAAAACCTTCCAGAAACGCTTCTCAATTGATCTGCGGATCCAAGTACTCTTTGAAGAAGAAATGGCTTTATGGGTGGCGATGGAGAAGCATCCTAACATTGTGCGCTGTTTAAGTGTGGAGATCATTGATGATAGTCCTTTCATGGTCTTAGAATGGATCGCCAGCGATGAAAGCCGCGGCACGGACCTGCGCAGTTGGCTGCGGCGCGGCCCGCTTGATTTGCGCTTGGCACTTGATTTCACGATTGATATCTGCCGGGGGCTGATGCACGCTCAGCAAAAACAACCTGGAATTGTGCATCGAGACTTGAAACCGGAAAATATTCTGATTGCCCAGAGGCGCCTGGCCAAAATCACTGATTTTGGTTTGGCTACGATTGTTCAAAGAGCAAATCTAACTACTGCCGATGCGCAGAGTGACACTGGAGAGCGACAAAGTTTGCTCAATGCTAACGGTATGGTTGGAACACCATCCTACATGGCACCAGAGCAGTGGCGTAATGAACCTCTGGATAATCGTGCGGATATTTATAGCATCGGCTGCATTTTATATGAGTTGTTAACGGGACAAAGGCCTTTCATTGCTACAACATTGACGGATTTGCGCAATCAACACTTGACGACTCCAGTTCCCTCCTTGACGAAGTATAAGAATTTGCCCACCAAGCTTGACACCATAATGGCCTACTGTTTGGCCAAAAGGCGTGAAGAACGCTTCACGACAGTTAATGAATTGCTCGAGGAATTATCATCCATCTATCAACAGCAGTTTTCAGAACCGCCAAGAGCCATTGATTCCACCGGACCTTTCACAAATTTGGATTATTGCAATCGCGCGATTACTTTCATGAAACTGAAACGCTATGATGAAGCGTTAGCAGACTTTGCCCAAGCCATCCAACTTAATCCTACATTTTCTTTGGCATACTATGGGCGCGGAACTCTCTACAAGAATCTACATTATTTTGAACGGGCTTTGGCTGACTTTGCCCAGGTCATTCGACTCGACCCTACATTTGTACCCACCTATATTAATCGCGGCGTTACCTACCAGAATCTGGAACAGCATGACGAAGCTCTGGTCGACTTTACGCAGGCGATTCAGCTAGACTCTGCCGATTCAGAAGCCTACACTAATCGCGGCAATATCCTGGGCATTTTACGGCGCTACAGCGAAGCGCTAGCAGATCACAATCAAGCTATCTACCTCAATCCAATATTTGCTCAGGCATATGTCAATCGAGGGGTTATCTATGACAAACTACAACGCTACGAAGAGGCGCTCACAGACTATGATCGAGCCGTACAACTCGATCCTGGCCTTGCCGAAGCCTATTGCAACGCTGGAAATATCTATGCCAATCGTGGAGCATTGCGAGAAGCATTATCAAATTATGAAAGAGCAGCACAACTTGGTCTTCCTGAAGGGGTAAGGAATGCAGCAAGAGTTAGAGAAGAGCTTATGGGTGCACCACCCCAACATTCTACTCCTGATCGCCGCTCATTTGATTTAGCAATAGACTCGTTGCTACAGGCGCAGTCGCTTACTGAGATGAGAGAGCTAACGAAGCAGTTCCCATTTATAACCGATCCGGATTTCATTAAAGTTGGCATGCAAGCTGTGGCACCTATGATACCGCTACGACACAAACCTGACTTTGAACAACGCATGACTTGGTTGCGCCAGATTGCTGTTGAGCAACAGCAGGTTGACTTGGGGAATAAGCCTCCGTTACCTCAGGATGATATTTTTGGATTAAGACGTTCCCAACAAGCCTATGAAGCCTTCAAAGAAGTAGCTTCAGTAGATGGAATGCGTCGGGTTGTTTCAGAATTTCCTTTTATGACTGACCGCAATTTCATTGCGTTTATTGAGCAATTGATTACACTTGCCCCACCCCTGCAAAAATCCAAGCGCGAGCAGTGCCTCGCTTGGCTCCGCCAAATTGCCAGCGAGCAGAAACGAGAAGTGAAATAGAGCCCATGTGACAGTTGGGTGTGAACATATGTGTGGTGTGAGGAGTGTGTAATGAACATATATTCACTGGCGTTGTCGATTGCAGGATGCTATGAGGTCGCGTCCTGTCCGATGATGGATGAGATATAGGCCGAATCACTGGAGACATGATATGAAAGATTTCTTTATTAGTTACACCAGTGCAGATAAAAACTGGGCTGAATGGATTGCCTGGCAACTTGAAGACGCAGGCTATCAAGTTGTTGTCCAAGCTTGGGATTTTCGTCCGGGTGGTAATTTTGTGCTGGACATGCAGGAAGCTGCAGTCGAAAGCAATCGTACACTAGCTGTCCTTTCACCTGATTTCTTGAAATCTGTATTTACCCAACCAGAGTGGGCAGCTGCTTTTGCGAAAGACCCCACTGGGAAAAAGAGTAGCTTATTACCAGTGCGTGTACGTGAATGTGAATTGGAGGGGCTTCTGAGTCAGATCGTCTATATTGATTTAGTAGGTCTCAATGAAAACGATGCGGCTGATGCTTTAATGAAAGGAATCCAAATAGGTCGTGTCAAACCATCTCGGAGACCAAGCTTCCCTGGAATGTCAACCGGGCATTCAACTCCCTCATCACCGCCCTTTCCGAAGCCATAATGGATTTATATGTGAAATCCTCAACGCTCAACAACATGTTGCTGTAAGTGGAGCAAGGAAATGAAAGATTTTTTTATCAGCTACTCTCCCACAGATAAAAACTGGGCTGAATGGATAGCCTGGCAACTTGAAGATGCGGGTTTTCAAGTTGTGATTAGGGCTTGGGATATTCGTCCAGGTCGAAATTTGATTTTGGATCTACAAAACGCAGTAGTGGACAGTGAGCGCACGATCGCAGTCGTTTCACCTGACTTTTTGAACTCTGTGACTACCAAGCCTGAGTGGGCCGCCGCCTTTGTACAAGATCCAACTGGTGACAAGAACAAACTTGTTCCCGTCCGCGTACACGAATGTGAAGTAAAAGGCTTTCTGGCACAGATTGCGAATATTGACTTGGTGGGATTAAATGAAAAACAAGCTTCAGATGCGCTGTTAAGGGGCATTCAACTCGGACGCGCAAAACCAACTCATTCTCCGAGTTTTCCAGGAGCGCTAGAAGAACGAGCAATACAAACTCTTCCTCCTTTTCCTACTTCAATAGGTGTTGAAGCGCAAAGTGAAGAAGATAGTGAAGAGGCGCTTATAGATTACCTTCCCCACCCTTTGGCAGCTCCATTTTCCCGTCTTTCAATTACCGATAACGAAGAAGAACAATTCGACGCCTTAGATTACACAATTAAAAACTTCGTCAAATACCTGACTTCGATTGCCCTGAGCCAATACTGGCAAGACAATCCTGATCGGAAACAATTGAGGGTGTGGTTAGGTAGTTTATCAGAATCGCGCTTGCTTACGTCGCTTACAGTTTTTGATCAAATTGGAGAGCATTACAGAATAAAATCGCAGAAGCCTTATCTTTACCCAATTCTCTTTGAAAGATTCCTGTCCAACGTTGATGGTAGTTCTTCCATTGCGAAAACGTATGGTTTGTTAAAACGTTTAGCAAGAATAAAGAAACGTGATTCAAAACAACCAATAACGCCGCGAGACTTTCTGACTCTCTTGTTGGAGTTTCGGCAAACGAACTGGGAAAGCAATCCACATGAGATTGAAGAAGCCCTTCGAAAAAGCCTGTTATCTGAATTGCGAGGGGCACTCACCCACTTGCTCACCTTGTTCACTCCGTTATTTCGTTATGGATTATATTATCTCGAGCGCGTGGATCGTGACGGGGATGATTGGGTATATACATTAGTGGAATTCATTGGACCAGACGGAAAACCAACGACGGTCGAGGAAACGTTCCGAGAACAAGGAGTGAGTGAGCCGACTCACAAATCCAATCGACTCTATCTTTGTACCCCTCAGAATCAACCATTGCTGAATTTGCAGCCGCTCCTAATCTCCCGTTTTTACGAAATCTACTTTCTTGAGTACATTGGCGAGGAGAAGGCACTCTGGTACAGTCATTGCAGTTTGCCAAAAAGATACAATCCCCCAGATTATTATCGCTTTCTGAGCACTAGGTTTGAAAAAGGACTCGAGGAGAAAGTAGTAGAAGATGATTTGGTTGATGATCTTCAAAAAGCAAGCGATGAATTGGTACAAGACGAATCTACACAACGGATTGAGGAGATGCCATTATCGATCCTGATGACTTATTTATCTCCTGAAGCCAGGGAGGCGCTAGAGATAGGATTAGGCGAAGCCTTGCGAATCGGTCGATTCTGGTTGGGATTAGAATTCCTTTTGATGGGCCTTTCCAAACAGGCAGACGGATTACTCACCAGAAAACTAGCTGAGATCGGTGTAGAGGCTCGTGATTTACGAGGCGCGTTACGCAGTATTGTTGGCGTGAAGACCAAAGATTGGCAGAATCAACAAAATGTGCAGGAATTGGGCGCCAAATCATTTTCCACTCTAGAGGAAATTGATCCATCAACGCTTGATGATTTTTATGGTTCAGGGAGTGAAAATGTCTAAAGTCGTTGTTACACCACGTTTGATCTATGTTTTGCGTGATGCCGTTCGTTTGGCTGACGGCGGTAAGATTTCATCCACACACTTAATGCTGGCTGTGCTTAAACATAATCAAAGCCTTGCTGTAAACATAATGCTTAGTCTGATTGCACAAGCAAAGCAGGATCCTATCCAATGGGTTAAGCAGTTGATAGAAGAGGCCGGCGCTACATCCGAAAAATTGGCGAGAGCCGCGCCGGATGTCCAATTTGGAATTCCTCAGCCAGCGATGCCTGTTAAGGGCAAAGGTGTTCTGGGGCAATTGGGACGCGACTTGACAGCTTCAGCTAAAGCTGGTTTATTGAGGCCTGCAATCGGCGAAAGTGCACACAAGGCTATGGTTCAAATCGGACTGATCTTGCAGCAGAAAGAGGCAAATAACCCGATCTTGCTGGGTGACCCAGGGGTTGGAAAAACGGCAATTGTGGAGGGGTTTGCCTGGCGGCTGGCTAACGATAGAGAAGTCATCCCTAAATTAGCTGAAAAGCGCATTGTGGATATTTCTGCCAATACGCTCATGGCAGGTACAAAATATCGTGGCGACTTGGAAGAACGCTTGCAACAACTTTTGACTGAAATGCGTTCTGCCAAAGGTCAGACGGTCGTATTCATTGATGAAATTCATACGATCCTGGGCGGCAAAGCGGAAGGCGGGTTGAGCGCTATATCGGATGCGCTGAAACCGGCGCTTTCCCGCGGCGAATTTCCCTGCATCGGAGCGACAACAGTTGGTGAATATCGCCGATATATCGAGTCAGATCCAGCGCTGGCGAGGCGGTTCACACCGGTATGGGTGGAAGAACCTTCCCAGGATGAAGCTAAGGCAATTGCGCGAGAGGTCGTAAAGCACCATCTGGCTCCCAGTCATAACGTCCAATATCCTGAAGCTGTGATTGAGGAGTCCATCCGGTTGTCAACCCGTTACTTGCATGACGAGTTTCTTCCTGGTAAAGTGATCAAATTGCTCGATCAGGCCGGTCCACGCGTGACGATGGGCGGTTCATTGCGTGGATTGCCTGAAAATAAAGCTCAGAGCATTGACGGCGTAGTTACTAGTGAAATCCTGCGACAGATCGTCTCCGAGCGCACTGGTGTTCCGTTGGCAAGTCTCAATGAAGATGACAAAACCCAACTTCTCAATCTAGAATCTAAACTTAGGGAACGAGTAGCAGGACAAAATGAGGCCGTAACAGAAGTTGCACGAGTGGTAAAGCGGTCCCGTGCAGGATTGGCAGACCCCCATCGTCCGTCAGGTGTATTCCTATTTGCGGGACCAACAGGCGTCGGTAAAACTGAACTAGCTTTGGCTCTTACCGAGGCGCTCTTCCATCAAGAAGATGCCATCTTGCGCCTTGACATGTCCGAGTACATGGAGAAGCATCAAATCTCCAGACTAATAGGTTCCCCGCCAGGATATGTAGGACATGAAGAGGAAGGCCAACTTACAGGCCGCTTGCGCCGCCGTCCGTATAGTGTGATCTTATTGGATGAAATTGAGAAAGCTCACAAGGATGTGCAACATCTTTTCCTGCAGCTCTTTGATGCCGGACGTATCACTGATTCTCGTGGACATACTGCAGATGGTCGGAATGCGATTTTCATCATGACTACCAACCTCGGCGCTAAAGAAGCGATGGGGTTGATTACGGAAGCAAAATCATACAAAGAGAAACTGCAGACAGCTATTGAAGACCACTTCTCGGCTGAATTTCTTAGCCGCATAAATCGCATAGTTTATTTTGAACCACTAACCGAAGAACTTTTGCTTACAATCTTTGATAAATTCTTTGCTCAGGCCGTTGAGCGGTTTCGAGAACAAAACATAGAAATTGAAATAACCGAGTCCTATAAACGTTCTCTTTGTAAAAAATATACTGATGTCAAGCGAGGCGCACGCCCCTTACAACGTGGTATTGAAGACGAAATTATTACACCACTCACAGATAAACTTATCTCTGGCGAAATTAAATCAGGAATGAAAATTACCATGAGTGAATAGTATTACTCAACAGTGCACTTCTTCAAGATACGCTTCGGAGAAAATCATGGACAAAGGTAAAAAACTAGATATTGAAGTTCTAACTGGCCCACTAGACGGGCATGTAATAACGATAGAAGACAAAGCGGAATGGACATGTTTAGCTGGTGGTTTATTAGCATTTCCATGGGATACTGAACTGGGGCAACCTCAAAGCTGGTTTATGGTTGAGGAAGAAGATTGGCTGATTGAACCAATAAGCTCATCACATGGAACTTATATTTTCAACCGGGAAATGAAATTGTCTGAAAAAACAGTCCTTCAAAAAGGTGACATTCTTAAAGCGAGTAAGACTTGGATCATGATAAAAGATATGTCATGATTGTTTCGCAATGACTAAAGAAAGATATTAAGGATGTTATCATAAAATCTTTTAATGATAAATTTACATGTTGTTATTCTTAGTCATCTAGAAATGGATAAATCTTCTTGCTCAGGCATTTTTAGGAAATCTTATTCACCTAGATATAAAATCTAGAAAGAGCCTTCTGAAACCAAAGGCTCTTTTAGTATAAATTTTGAACTGGTCATGGCCAAATAACCTTACCCAAGTCGTAACCATTTCCTAGTGATCTCCAGCCTGTTTTGATTGTTATCCACACGGACAGGGATACACACAATTTGACATATTTTTCATGCTCAGTGAGAGGTAAAAGGCTGACTTTGAAGGCTTTTCTCAACTATATGGCTGTATAAACAGAGTTTGACCAATTGTCCAAGAAATGGTTCAAGTCTAATTTCAATTGGGCTATTTCCCTTTTCTTTCAACGATGGTACTACTTGCAACTTGGGTTTGTGGAAAGATCCCCCTTTCGCTGGAGCGGACTTCCTCCACCGAGAAAAACGCTCCGGGACAAATTTCATGAATGATGGTGGTGACTATGCTCAGGTTTTTTCGCGGAACTATGGTGTAGAGCAGTTTCACTGCTCCCTGTGCGCCTTTGCCGTCGACGCTGGTCACACCAAATCCGGCGGCGCGCAAAGAAGAGGTGAGTTCGTCCACCCCTTTGGCAAGGATGATACGCAAGACAAGTGTGCCCATCGCCATGCGCTCCTCAATCAGCATTCCAACGTAGGTGCCAGTTGCAAACCCGGCTGCGTAACCGATATAAGCTGTCAGGCTGTGGGCATTCTTTACAATCTGGCTGACCATCACGATCCAGATGAATACTTCCACAAAGCCTAGCAGAGGCGCAAGATTGCGCTGTCCACGCGAGGTGAAAATGATCCGCATGGTGCCAAGGGTTACATCCGCCACGCGCGAGGCAAAGACCAACAGGGGCAGGATAACCCAGGCATACCCAATCAAATGTTTCCATAAACAATACTCCTTCATGAAAGAGGTACATTATAAACTGCGGCTCTGCCCCATGGCGTAATATAGCAAAGCATTATCGCCGTGTCCTTGATGCCCAGGCAAAATACCCATGCGATTCATACAGTTAAGGTTTGAGTACGCCACATCTCAAGCAAAAGATTGAGCTGGCCGAACAGGAGGATATGCCTCTTTGCGCGTTGTAGCGTGGCAGAGACATTATGGAATGCAAACAAAAACCATTTCAATCTGCTAATCGAACAAATTCAAAGGCAGTCTGGCAGGGATGCCCATTTGTCACGTATATGCTAGCTTGCCGTGGTAAGAGAATCGCACAAGAAATCGTCTCTGCCAGTGGGTCAATCTCTGCGTGACGACAAACGGCATTCAATCCGGAACCATGTTGAGCCATTAAATTCTGTGCCCAAGGGATGTCTACTTGGCCACGAGCAGCCCTCAGCGCTTTTTCTACCCGCTCACGTCGCTCCGCTGAATTGCCTTGTAAATGTGGCGGTTCGCAATCCATCCAAAGTGTGCGCGTTTCTGGCGCCGTGAAATGGTTGGTGCTTACAACAAAGCCCTCGTCAGGGCGTCGTACTGCCTGCACCGAATGCGCGATTTCAAAGACAGCCATATCACCCTGCGCATCGACCAAACTCACCGTTCCATTTCCAAAATGTGGATGAGAACGGATGTATACAATGGCATCTCGAACACTGGCACATTTCTCCAATAAATCCATCATCACAGAATAACGCCCGATACCAGGCCCGACATCGGTTGACGCCACATACGTATCCACGACTGCCAGACCGACCGCATTGATGCCCGAGCTGGATACGCCTGGAATGCCCGCGGTAGTCAAGCACAGGTACGGGTAACCGCGTTCGGGATGCACACGCGCCAGGCATTGTAGCGGCCACTGATCGGGATGATTGTCCCTGTTTTTTGCCATGAGCGGCGCGCCATCACGGGTAAAAGCTCCGCTTGCAGCCCAAGTGGTACAACCTTGGTCCCAATGGGTCGACCGATGAGTCAAATTGATGCGATCATCGAGATAGGAAATAATTGTATAGGAAAAATAGTCCTGCCAGTCAAAGTCCAGCGCTTCAGCAATACCCAGTAGCATCTCCAACGTGGCAGGCGCGTGCCGCTGCCAGACTTGGATAATTTCTTCTAAATATGGAGATGGGTCGACACCTTTCTGGCGGAAAGCCAGTAGGCGTGTCTGCATCGAAGCCTGGATCTTTGGGCGCAGGTCAATAACCTGTTCTCCATGCTGCCGGCCAATGCTACGAGCCGCCCCTGCAAGACTCAACACTTTAATCACCGTGCCTCCTATAAGATCTGAATTTCGCCCACCGTAGCTGGTTCATTGTCCTTTGGCGGACGAACATTGAGTTTCCGAAAAAGAGTCTGATCCAGGGCAGTAGGTTTGATGTCCATGTGGGCGACCTGGAATGAGGGGTAGATCCATTGATCTCTTCCATCATCTCCAGAACATTTTCACCCGAATTATGCCCGAAACTATGCCGGACCCATAACAAGAAACAGGAATCTGAAAGCCAAATCAAGTGAAGTTTTTGCTCACATAGGGGGAGGTCATACAGCTCAATATTCCACCGTATTTTAATTTGAAGGAAACCACCTGCCCCACTTGATAAGGCCGATGGCAATCGGTAATATCAAGAATCAAGTGATCACTGCTCGCACCTAGAATGACGATATCTCCATCATCCGGGACAATACTCTCTGGAAAGACATCTTGTTTGCCAATGGCACAGATTGCTCTTTTTCTGATACCTTTATCCACAAAACTTGGTTTATTTCCAAATGCGTCCAATCCTATTTCTCCGGTAGGAACAGATGGCTTATCCTTAATCTCAATAATTTCTGTGATCAGCCTGAAGCAATCATCATGAGTTCCAATAATCGGGTGACCATAGGACGTTTCTCTACCCAAGATTATTGCCTCGCCAAGTCTGAGTTGGTTAATCCCGTCTGGCATGGCTGCCTTTTCGAGAAGGTGCAAGCTGCTTGAGCTACCTCCTGACACAATATCAATAACGATATCAAAATTGTTCTCTATCGTCTTACTTAATTCTATGAGTCTGGTCAGATGATTTTGCGTTGGAATTACCCCGCTGTGGCAGGTGAGATTGGTTCCGATTCCGGCCACCACAATGTTGTCAAGCGCTAAAGCTGCCTCCACGGTTCGAAGCATCTCTGTCTGATCATAAATACCTTCCCGCAGATCGCCCAGATCAAACATCAGGATTACTCTGTGTGTCCGGCGAATCGAACTTGCCGCTGCCGAAAGCGCCTTTAAGGTTTCTATTTCTGAATTCAAAGATATATCTGAATATTCAACCACCTCGCGCGCCTGACTGATCATCGGCAACCTCAAGAGCAGTTTTGGCAGTTTGATATGACATAACCTTTTCAAGTTTTCTATTCTTGAATCAGCAAGACCGTCTACGCCGCCTGCCACCATGGCACGTGCAATTATTTCACAACCACAGAATGCCTTAGTTACGCCAATCACGCTGATACCGTTGCCTCGGCACATGCCAACCAAAATCTGTGTATTGTGTTTTATCTTGTCTAATGATATTTCCAGTCTCGGATAGAGTAATTCTGATAGCCAGTGATACGACATGTTGATCTCCTGATTAGCCTACATTTAACCATGACCAAGTGAGACAACAAACAGGCCTCAGACGGAAAACAGGCTAAAATCCCATTGCTGTAGCGGGCACTGAAACGGTTACTCCGCTGTGCAACATACCGGTCGAAGAATCTCTCATGACTCCCACTGGTAGCGCAAAGTCACCATCCAGTTTTAACGTAATCACATGACCTCGTTTTTTCAGCTCTTCTATGGTTTCGCGCTTGATTCGTGAGTCGACAAACATTTCTTTAACAAGCTTTCCTTCTGGCATCTTGGGATCTGCCCCTTCAATGTGAATCCTTGGCTCTGCGATCGCCTCCTGAATTCCCATGCCAAAGTCGATGACGTTAACCAAGGCTTGAACGACCGCTGTAATCACACGCCGTCCACCCGGCGC
>Ga0210377_10002755_pt1 | contig 15227 bp, 14 predicted proteins | sample PLM4_65_b1redo_FD_155480 | JGI IMG/M metagenome (GOLD analysis project Ga0210377, IMG submission 155480) | Groundwater sediment microbial communities from an aquifer in East River, Colorado, USA - PLM4_65_b1 redo | ecosystem: Environmental > Terrestrial > Soil > Riparian zone | place: USA: East... | reverse complement strand
GATCGCGGAGCTGATGAACAAGGTGCGGCAGCCGTTCAACACGAACTCGCTGGCCCAGGTCGGCGCCCTGGCGGCGCTTGCCGACCGGAAGCATGTCGAGAAGTCGATCGCGATCAATAACGAGGGGAAACAGTTTCTGTATCAAACCTTTCAGCGGCTCGGTGTATCGTACACCCCCACGGAGACCAATTTTATCATGTTCGAGACCCGGCTCGACGGCAGGGAGCTGTATACGACGCTCCTGAAGCAGGGTGTGATCATCCGGCCCATGGGCGGCAACAGGCTTCGCGTCACGATCGGGTTGCCTGAGGAGAACGCACGGTTCGTAAGCGAGTTGGAGAAGGTCGTAACTGCATAGAGCATAGCGCAGAGCGCAGAGGCCTGTCCTGATGCAGTCGATGGGGCGCGGTGACCACAAAATAAGTTCAAATTTCAGAGTTCAAATGTCAAATCAAGAACCAATGTTTAAAAAAGCGTTTTTTGATCTTTGCCGTTTTGGTATTGATTTGAACTTTGAGCTTTGACATTTGGATTTGCTCATCTCCGCAATTGCGGCTACGCTTCGTATTTGACAAAAAGGGCTATCATCAAATTTGTTGCAGTATTCAGATATTACAGAGAATATGATCTCTTTCAATAGAGTAACCATAATCGGCGTCGGTCTGATCGGCGGTTCCCTGGCCAAGGTCCTGAAGGACAAGAACCTGGCGCACAAGATAACGGGCGCCGGAAGAAGCAGGGGGTCGCTCGAGCTGGCGCTCAAGCTTGGGGTGATCGATCGCATGGAACAGGCCTTGTCACAGGCTGTCGAGGACGCGGACCTGGTGGTACTTGCTGCTCCAGTCGGCGCATTCGAGCGTATCGTCACCGAGATCGGTCCCCGGATGAAAAAGGGGGGCATTCTCACCGATGTGGGCAGTGTCAAGGGAGAGCTGGTCAAGACGATCGAGGCAATACTTCCTGCCGGCGTCCACTATGTTCCGGGCCATCCGATCGCGGGCAAGGAAAAGCACGGTGTCGGAGAGGCGTCAGGGACCCTGTTCCTGGGCGCGAAATGCATCCTGACGCCGACGGCCAAGACAGACCCGCAGGCCCTTCAAGCAGTGAAGGCGATCTGGATTGCCGCCGGTGCGAACGTGGTGTTGATGGATGCCGATGCGCACGACCATATTTTCGCAGCTGTGAGCCATCTCCCCCATGCGGCGGCCTTCGCCATGGTCAGCACGGTCGCGGGATTCAACGCGGGGCCGGAGAATTACATCAATTTTTCAGGCGCTGGATTCCGTGATTTCACCAGGATCGCGGCAGGTTCACCGGAAATGTGGAGGGACGTCTGTCTGCTGAACGGAAAAAATATCATTGATATGATCGACCGGTACGAGGAAGCGCTCAACAGGATAAAGAAGGCGATCAGGCACCAGGACGCCGCAACGCTCGAAAAACTGTTCCGATCGGCGAGTGAACTCAGAAGGGGTCTGGAATAGTCCATGGCTGATCTCCACATACAACCGTCGAGCGGACTCCGTGGTGAGATTTCCCTGCCCGGAGATAAATCGATTTCCCACCGATCAGTGATGTTTGCCGCCATCGCCGACGGTGATACTCACATCACCGGATTCCTGCCCGGAGAAGACACTCAGAACACGGCGAAAGCAATGCAGGCAATGGGTATCGCAATCGAGGGTCTGGGGACGGCGCGTCTCGTCGTGCACGGCAAGGGTCTGGACGGCCTTTCGGAGCCCACAGGTGTGCTCGATCTCGGTAACTCGGGAACCGGGATGAGGCTCATCGCGGGTCTGCTTGCGGGACAGGATTTTTTCTCCGTACTCACCGGCGACCAGTATCTGAGAAAGCGTCCCATGGCAAGGATCGTAGAGCCGCTCCAGCGCATGGGTGCGAAGATCGACGGCCGCTCCCACGGCACGCTTGCGCCGCTCTCCATCAGGGGTGGGGGCAAAACCCTTCAGGCCATCGAGTATGCCAGTCCTGTTGCAAGTGCTCAGGTCAAGTCGGCGGTCCTTCTTGCCGGGTTCTATGCCAATGGCGAGACCACGGTGAACGAACCGTCAAAGTCCCGCGACCATACCGAGCGCATGTTCCGATTCTTCGGCGCCGAGGTCCGTGTGCAGGGGACCAGGGTGACGGTGCAAGGTCGGCAGAGGCTGCGCGCCAAGGGATCGCTTGATATTCCGTCCGACATATCGTCGGCCGCGTTCTTTATGGTTGCTGCTTCCATTGTGCCGGGCTCGGACCTGCTGATTAACAATATCGGAGTTAATCCTACGCGCACGGGTATCATCGATATTCTCATCGGGATGGGCGCCGATATCACGCTCGAGAACCAGCGTGAGCAGGCTGGCGAACCAGTGGCTGATATCCGGATACGGTACAGAAAACTTCACGGTGTCCAGATCGGGGGGGATATGATCCCCCGGGCCATTGACGAGATCCCCGTGCTGGCCGTGGCCGCGTCCTATGCAGAAGGGAAAACGGTCATCAAGGACGCCGCCGAACTCCGGGTGAAGGAGTCTGACCGGATAGCGACCATGGCTGCGGAGCTCCGCAAGATGGGCTCAGCAGTGACGGAGCTTCCTGACGGTCTGGAGATCATCGGCAGAGCTGCGCTCAATGGTGCACTCTGTGACAGCCACGGCGATCATCGAATCGCCATGTCCGTGGCCGTGGCAGGGCTCGCCGCCAGAGGCGATACCGTTGTACGCGATACGGGCTGGATCGACACGTCATTCCCTGGTTTTGAGCGATTGCTGAGGCAGGCGGCGTATTCGTAAGTCAGAACTTAGGAGTCAGGAGTATCAACCCATTTTGACAGCACACAGTATGAAGAAAAACGGATTAGTGATAGCAATCGACGGGCCATCGGGTGCAGGCAAGAGCACGGTTGCCAGAGTCCTTGCACAGCGCCTGGGTTATATTTATATCGATACCGGCGCAATGTACCGCTCTATCGGCTGGAAAACAATGAAAGAACAGCTCGATCCGTCTCATGAGCATGCACTTGCGGACCTGTGCGGGCGGACCGAGGTGACGATCAAGAAGGACAACAGAGATCCGCGGTTTTTCGTGGATGGCTATGATGTAACGGGTGAGATACGTACGCCCGAGATGGGTATGATGGCTTCTGCTGTATCGAAATCGCCCGCAGTCCGGGCCCGGCTGCTTACCCTGCAGCGGGAGCTTGGCAAAAACGGCGGCGTCGTAATGGACGGCAGGGACATCGGCACCGTTGTGTTCCCTGATGCGGAGCTGAAGTTTTTTCTGGAGGCGAGCGCGGAGGAACGGGGGAAGCGCCGGTATCTCGAACTGAAGGGAAAGGGCATGGAAGTTGATCTGGCGCGGATCACCCGGGAGATCAAAGACCGTGACCATCAGGACAGCGGGCGTTCGATCGCGCCGCTCAGAAAGGCCGACGATGCGCTCCTGATCGATTCGAGTCTTCTGAGCATTGACCAGGTCGTCGACAGGATGCTGTCCGAACTGGCGAAGGTGAAGTGACGGGACATGGAAATATTTCTTGCTGACAAAGCAGGGTTCTGCTTCGGCGTGAAGCGGGCGATCAATACCGCGTTCAAGGCAGCGGGCACAGGCAAGGTGTATTGCCTCGGGCCGCTGATCCATAACCCTCAGGAAGTCGAACGGCTGCTTGAGGCAGGGGTGCGGACGGTCGAGGATTTTTCATCGCTCAACCCGGGGGACTATATCATCATCCGCTCGCACGGGGTGCCGCCCCTGGTACTTGCTCAGGCCAGGGACAAAGGGCTCCAGATCATCGATCTCACCTGCCCCTTTGTAGGCAAGGCGCAGCGAGATGCCGAGCTGCTTCAGAAAGAAGGCTATCAGGTGGTCGTTATCGGCGAGAAGCAGCATCCCGAGGTGCAGAGTATTCTTGGCTATGCAGGCGACAACGCTGTTGTCGTGGAGACGGCGGAGGATGTGGAGGGCGTGAAGTTTCAACACAGGCTGGGTGTTGTTGCCCAGACCACTCAATCGTATAGCAATTTTTCGGAAATTGTGTTAAAATTGTTAAGCCTTTCCAAAGAATTAAAGGTCTTTAACACCATTTGCCATTCAACAAAAGAACGTCAGGACGCGGCGCGTGTCCTGGCCGGACAGGTTGATATCATGCTGGTAGTGGGCGGACGCAATAGCGCGAACACGACCAGGCTGGTCTCGGTATGCCGACAGGAAGGAAAACCGACCTACCATATCGAGGTGGCCGATGAGATCAGGCCGGGGTGGCTGAAGGGTGCAACCAAGGTAGGGGTCACCGCGGGAGCGTCCACACCCGACTGGGTTGTCGAGGGTGTGATAAAAAAATTAAAGGGCGGGAAGGTCGGTTGATCGTCGCAGGTACCGACCACACATTTTCGGGAGGTAAGGTATTTTAATGAACGAGAGTCAGGGAAATATCGAGCAGGATGAGAACGAGACGCCGGATGAAGCAAATCAGCAGAACGAGTTCGAGCAACTCTACAGCCAGTCGTTGAAAAGCTTCAAGTCGGGGACCGTGGTGCGGGGCAGGATATTGCAGGTCCGGTCCGGTTTTGTGATGCTGGACCTCGGATACAAATCCGACGGCATCATTCCCGTGGAGCAGTTTACTCCGGAGGAACTGAAGGCCCTCAAACCCGGCGATGAGCTTGAGGTGCTGCTTGAGGCCGCGGAAGACGCGAACGGCAACCTGATGCTCTCGCGGGAAAAGGCGAAAAAACTGCAGGTCTGGGACGATCTGAACCGGGCGCATCAGACCGGCACACCGGTGAAAGGACGGGTCGTCTCGGTGATCAAGGGTGGGTTGACCGTCGATGTCGGGGGGGTGGAGGCCTTCCTGCCGGGCTCACAGATCGATACCAAGCCTGTGCACCAGATGAACCGGATGATCGGCCAGGTGCTGGATCTGAAGATCCTCAAAATGAATTCGGGTCGGGGCAATATCGTGCTCTCCCGCAGGGCCATCCTCGAGCAGCACCTGAACGTGAAAAAGGAAGAAACGCTCTCCTCGCTCGTCGAGGGGCAGGTGGTGACCGGCACGATCAAGAATGTCACGGAGTATGGCGCCTTTGTGGACCTTGGCGGCATCGATGGTCTGCTGCACATTACCGACATGTCCTGGGGCAGGATCAGTCATCCGTCCGAGATCTTGAAAGTGGGCGACAAGATAGAAGTGGTTGTGCTGAAGTATGACAGGGAGAAGCAAAAGGTCTCGCTCGGTATCAAGCAGAGGACAGAGGACCCCTGGCTTGCGGCCTCCCAGAAATATGCGGTCGGCAGCAGGGTCAGCGGCAAGGTGGTGAGCCTCACGGACTACGGGGCCTTCATCGAACTGGAGCGTGGCGTTGAAGGTTTGATCCATGTTTCCGAGATGTCCTGGACGCAAAGGGTGAAACATCCTTCGAAGGTCGTCTCAGTCGGTGATATGGTCGAAGCACAGGTCCTGGCAGTGGACCCGGCCGGCAAGAGGATCTCGCTCGGCATGAAGCAGATCGCACCCAATCCCTGGCACAGCATCGGCGATCGCTATCCCGTTGGGTCCGAAGTGGAGGGGAAGGTCAAGACCATCACTGATTTCGGGGCCTTCATCGGCCTGGAGGAGGGCATCGACGGGCTCATCCACATCTCCGACCTGTCGTGGACCAAGCACGTCAAGAACCCGTCCGAGGTATTCAAAAAAGGTCAGAAGATCAGGGCCGTGGTTCTTTCCATTGATGCGCAAAAAGAGCGCATCTCGCTGGGGCTCAAACAGCTGACGCCGGACCCCTGGGACAGGGCGATCCCCGAGCGATACAAGGTCGGTCAGGATGAGACCGTCAAGGTGACAAAAATCGCCGACTTCGGTGCGTTTGTTGAACTCGAGCATGGTATTGAAGGTCTGATCCCTGCCTCGGAGATGGTGAAGGATTCCCCAGCGTTCAAAGAAGGCGATGAGGTGACCGCCCGCGTGATCAAGGTCGACAAGGGTGATCGAAAGATCGCACTCTCGGTCAAGGCGCAGATCAAGGGCAATGATCGGTCGACCCTGAAAGATTACATGAGCCAGCAGGAAAAACCCGATACCAGCATCGGCGCTCTGTTGAAGGAACGGACAGATCCATCATGAAAAAAAATCCCGTCCTGATCGTGGTAGTGACCGCAGTCGTGCTGGGAGCGCTTTTTTTCGGTATTGTGTTCCTGGCGTCGCTGCTGTCCGGGAACAAGCGGTCATCGACGACCTTGCAGATGGTGGGAGCGGACAAAGTTGCGCTCGTCAAGCTTGAGGGGCTGTTGATCGCCGCGGAACCGGTGGTCGAAGAATTGAACGATTATGCCGAGGATTCCTCTGTCAAGGCGATCGTGTTGCGGATCGACAGTCCCGGAGGGGGTGTGGTCGTTTCCCAGGAAATCTACAATGCGGTCAAGAACGCGAGGAAAGAGGGGAAAAAGGTCGTTGCCTCCATGGGGACAGTTGCCGCTTCGGGTGGTTATTATGTGGCCGCGGCGGCGGACAGGATCGTGGCCAACCCCGGCACCCTTACCGGAAGCATCGGTGTGAAGATGGAGTTTGCCAACATCGAAAAGCTCCTCGAGAAGATCGGGGTGAGGGGGATGGTGGTGAAAGCAGGTGAGTACAAGGATGTGGGGTCTCCCTTCCGCGAGATGTCCGCGCAGGAGAAAAAAATTCTTCAGGACGTTATCGACGATGTCCACAGCCAGTTCATCAAGGCTGTTGCCGAGGGACGGAACATGCAGGAGGCGGAAGTGCGGGCCATCGCGGATGGCCGCATCTTTACCGGCAGGCAGGCCCTCGATCTCAAGCTTGTGGACCAGCTGGGAGATCTGGCGGACAGTATCAAGATTGCAGGCGAACTCGTGGGGATCCACGGAAAGCCGAGAGTGATCGAAAAAAGAAAAAAGATCCCTTTCTTTGATTATTTGAAGGAAGAATCCGCGGCTTGGATCGCGGACGTTATTATCCGAGGCGTCAGCAGGAGTTCCGTAACATTACAGTATCTGTGATCTGGATTGATAAGAATCAAGGAGTGAGGAGGAAAGTGCATGACAAAGGCGGAGCTGGTAGATAAAATTGCAGAGAAGAAGCCGGGGTTGACCAGGAAGCAGGTGGAAGTGATCGTCAACACCGTACTCGACGGAATCAAGGACGCCTTGTCCCGCGAAGACAAGGTCGAGATCCGGGGCTTCGGTAGTTTCCGGATCCGCCACCGCCGCGCCAAGGAAGGCAGGAACCCGAAGACCGGCGAGACTGTCTCAGTACCGCCGAAGAAAGTCCCATTCTTCAAGGCAGGCAAGGAAATGCGGGAGATGGTCGACGGAAAGGCCTAAATTCCTCCTGTGACCCCGTCTATTTTAATAATTCCTTTTTGGATCGCAAACTTGATCAGCCCTGCGCGGGTGTGGATTTCGAGCTTTTCGCTAATGTTCGTTTGGTGGGCGATGACGGTCTTGACGCTGATTCCCAGCATGTCGGCTGCTTCCTTGTGCGTGTGTCCCTCTGCGACGAGCTTCAGCACCTGCTTTTCGCGGTCGCTCAGCTTATCGTAGGGGCTCTCGACATCGACCCGCTTCTCTCCATGAAGATAGCCGGCCACGACTTCCGACGCGATCGAAGAGTACAGGTATAATTCTCCGCGAATGATGGTCTTGAGCGCGGTGATGAGATCGCTTCCGACCGCCTTCTTGAGCAGATAGCCCGATACACCGGCCTTGAGAAATCGTGAAATATACTCCCGGTCCTCGTACTGTGTGAGTACCAGCACCTTGATATCGGGATACAGCTTCTTGATCTCGACGGTGGCCTCGAGCCCGCCGAGCTTCGGCATATTGATGTCCATGATGATGATGTCAGGCCGCAGCTTTTTTGTTTTCTCAATAGCCTCGAGCCCGTCCGAGGCTTCCCCCACAACCTCGATGTCGTCACAGAGCTTCAGAAAGGCGACGATCCCTTCCCGCACCAGGGCGTGGTCATCGGCGATGAGGACCTTTTTCTTAGGCATGTTCACCACCTTCCGGCGGCACCAGGGGTATCCTGATGTCCACCCGCGTTCCGAGTCCCGGCATTGAGAACACCTCCATTTTCCCTCCCATCAGGAAGACCCGTTCTTTCATCCCCAGAAGGCCCAGCCCGCGGCGGTCTTTTATATCACGGTTACTCTGCTCAAAGAGGGAATCGAGGTTGAATCCTTCTCCGTCGTCTTCAATATCGATATGGAGGGAATCACCCACGACCTTGAGGAGGACAAAGACATTCTCGGCCTTCGCATGACGGGCGATGTTTACAATAGCCTCCTGGATGATGCGGAAGAGCGTTATCTCCATCTCCGGACGGAAACGTCGTTCCTTCACGCTCTCGGCATTCATGAAATAGTTGATCCCATTCTCGCCGAGGTACATATCGAGGAGCGACTGTATGGCAGCGGAAAGGCCGAGGTCATCGAGGAGGGTGGGCCGCAGGTTCTGGATGATGCCGATGATGCCATCGAATGTTTTTCCGAGGATATCGCGGATCTTGGTGACCTTTTCCGTCGTTATCTGCTCGGGGTGGAGTTTGCACATGTCGACCCTCATGAGGGCCGCTGATAGTTCCTGGAGCGTATCATCATGCAGTTCGCGCGCTATCCGCTTGCGCTCATCCTCCTGGGTCGATATGATCTTCTTGAGCAGCCCTGCCACCCGCTGCCGGCCCTCATTGATCTGCCGCGTTCTTTCATGAACCCGTGTTTCGAGTTCCTCGGCGTGTTTGGTAATGCGCTCCATGGATTCGACGAGCTTGATTCGCATGGTCTCGAAGCTCTGGCTCAGGACGCCGATCTCATCGTTCCCGTGAGGCTGGATCGGCTCCGACAGATCGCCCTTGGCGATCCGGTTGGTTCCCCGGATGAGATCGTTCAGCGGATCCACAATGCTACGACTGATACCGACGGTCAGAATGAATGCGGTCCCGATAAAGATTACGGCAAGTAAGATGAATATCTGCCTCAGGTTTGAGGCCGGCGTGAATACGTCTTCCTCGGGTTCCTGGATGGAGATTCCCCAGGGGGCCATCTCAAGCGGGACAAAAGCCAGGATCATATTTTTCTTTTCGTTCTGGGAGCCGGAAAAATGGCAGCTGTGACAGGTCGTCACGAGTTCCTTCTTGTCGCTGATGATGGTGGCGAAGAATTTTTTGCGGTCGCACTGCGTCAGTATGCGGGTGGGGTCCGAGGATGAGATGATCATGCCGTTCGAGTCGACAATGTCGATGAAGATGTGCTTGCCCTTGTGGAGTAGACCGAACATGCGGGTCAAGGCGGGATTCGTGGGATCGATCTCGCCACCCGCCACGCCCGCGGGATTTCCATATTTATCCTTCATTGGGACGAGGACGAATAAGACTTTTCTACCTATCGGTTCAAGGGTATAGATGTTCGAAACCATAGGCCTGTTGTCCGCAATGATCCTGCTGATCGGCTCGATGCTTAACAGGTTGATCGCCGAATCCCGGATCTTTTCGGGATAATTCAAAATGATGTTCCCTCCGGTGTCCAGCAGAAAGACGCCGTCCGTGAAGATCGAGTACCGGTAGGCGGTTTTGAGTGCGTCCCGTTCAGGGCCGAAGTCATTGTCGTGCAGATCTATTTTCCCCGAGATCGATAGGTCGTACAACCGGTTGATATTGTCTTTAATGATGTTGTCGATATTGTTCTTGATAAGGCGTGCGAATGACAGCTTCTCGTTCTGGGAATCTTCGATGTTTTTCTGAATAATGTAGTGACTGGCGATGCTGAATGTCAGCAAAATGATCGAAATGCCCGTTAAGATGGTCAGGGTTATGCGTTTACGCAGGCTTCCGCTGTGCTCGATCATAGACAAAGTATATAATAAGTGGATGGAAAAAGATAGAGGGGGAAATCAGGCCGCAGGACGATCACGGTCCCCCCTGCCAGGCTAGTCATCCACTGGCGCCGGTTCCTGATCATGGGCCTCGTCATGATGCACCCGTATTTCCTCAGGCGTTGTCCCTTCAATGCTCGCCAGTTCGAGGATGTGTTCATAGATCATACGTTCCCTTGAAATCCTGCCGGTAAAGATGCTCGTGTTCAGAGGGAACACTTCGGGGCTGAATATGGCGTTGTAGATATGCCAGAGAACGATGATGATGAAAACGACCATTGCCTCATTCGTGTGCAGCACCTTTGCGGCAGGAATGATCTCTCCGCTTATGAACCGGGTGAAGAACAGTGGTTTCCAGAGCACCGCCCCGGTGACGATCATCAAAAGGCCGCCGGTCAGAATGCCCCAGTACTCGAATTTTTGCGTATAGCTGTATTTACCCCCCGGCGCGGGATACTGTTCATTCCCCAGGTAATACCGGATGTTGTGTACCGCGCTCCGGAAGTCGTTCTTCGTGATCACCATGGAAGGCTGCCATCGTTTGACGACCAGCCCGAAGGCCGCGATCACGATATGCATAACCACGGCCAACGAGAACAGGACACCCACGCCGCGATGAATGAGCCGTACGCTGTCGATGCCGCCCATTTGCAGGATAAACCATCGTGAGATTTCGAGGGTGTATAACTTTTGAGATAATCCGGTGACGACCAGGATGATGACGGCCATCATGTGTATCCAGTGCTCTGTTATGCGCATGGCGCTGAATCGTCTATATGTTGCTTGCATGGTCACCTCCCCGGTGAATCACTCTGCCTATCGGCGATCCGGAGGTGTGAGCTCCGGCATGGGACCGCATCATCTGTTGACCGCATAGCGCCAGATATGCAGAAGGACCTGGAGCACGAACCCGACGAGCAATATGGGAATAAATATTTTATATACCAGGCCGGCAAGGAAGACCAGCGGCGCCCGAGTGAGGCTCGGCTCATAGTGCGAGAGCCAGGCATCCGGAAAATTCCCTGTAGCATCGGTGTGGCACTTCTGGCAGCGCTTGAGCATATTGGTCTTGATGTTGGTCGCCTCGGCACCCCGGGTTGTCTTGATATTGTGCCTGCCGTGGCAATCAGTACAGACCGCAATGGTTTTATGCGGTTTATCGGCTTCCCATTTCTGCATCTTATATAAGTTCAGGGTAACGCCATGAAAGTCGGAGAGGTAGGTCTTCACAACGTCCGGTGAAAGCCCGTATTTCCCGATGATTTCCTTGTTCCCATGGCAGTTGCTGCACATCTCGGGGATACGCTCGCGGTAGTCCATGGAAAGCGGGTCCTCGATGGTATGCGCCGTGTGGCAGTCCACGCATACGGGAACATCCTGGTTTTGTTCATTGATCAGCGCATTGCCATGAACGCTCTTGGCATAGACGTCATATTCCCGAGCATGGCACTGCTGGCACCGTTTTGCGCTTTCCGTTCGCACCTTGCTGACGCGGTAGATCTCGTGCGACCCGTGGCAATCAGTGCAGACCGGTGCATTCAGTTTCCCCTGGCTGAGAACGGTGTAGTGAATGCTCTCGAGGGCCTTGGTATATTTATCGAAGTGGCAGCGCCTGCAGCTCTCCGACGAGGCAAGGGTGAAGTCCCTTCGGGTCCTGAAATTCCGCTGCGGGTGCTCTTCCGACGAGAAGCCGAAGTGGCAGTCAGAACAACTCAGTTTGCCATGAACCGAGGTTTTCAGCTTGAGGGTGTCCACCTTGAGCGGGAGGGTCTCATTGTTCTTAAAGTGCAGAGTTGAGGCATGTTCATGGCATTTCATGCAGTATTGTTCTTCACTGGTAAAGGAACTCTTCCCCGACGGCCGGGTGACCGTATGGGAACCGTGACAATTGGTGCACACGGGCGGCTTCCCGCTTTTTTCTTCCTGCAGCAACCCGCGATGGACGGAACGCCGCTTGATCTGTTCATTGGTATGACACCGCCGGCATACCAGCGAAGACCGTATCAGATACTGTGCCTTGGTTTTATATACGCGATTGTGCGGTCCGGTAGTAAGGCCGGGATGACAACTGGAGCAGACCAGGGAACTATGCACGGATGCCTGAAATCTGTCGGCGTCTACGTAAGAGATCAGTGATTCATTGTTCTGGAAGAACTTGATGATGCCGGGCTTGGCATGGCAGTCCAGACATCTCCGCGTTTCATCGGAGAGGGGGGCCTGGTCCGCTCCGGCACGGCCGACAACCAGTGTCAGAAGGAAGATCAGGACCAACCCCCACAGGTTTCGCGGTGTTCCCTTCATGTCGGACCCCCTTACAATACGGGGATGTGCGCCGTGGCGGGTGATGTCAGTGTTGTGCATGTGCGGGAGCTTATGGTTGTGCTCGATCCGCAGCACCGAGACATCTCCGTCGCGCCGGACATCCCCGGGAATACTATTCATATGGCCGTCGTTCAGTGCGACGAAGTATAGTCGGGGTGTTCCCGGAGTACGGGCATCCGGTTCAGGATCCACCGGAAAATGAGCACGTGCAGGGTAAAGATCGTAAAGACGACCATCGCCTCTTTCCACACCGGAATAATATGTTGCAAATGGTGCGGCAAGTCCCAGTTCAGGGCGATCATGGAGACATTGATCCTGTTCAAGATGATTCCGAACACTGCAAGGAATGCGCCGACCCGTACGATACCTGCGCGCATTGTTTTCGCGCCGATGGACAGAATAAGCCCCGGCAGCAGTACGAAGCCGAATATCTCAATGAGGAACCAGCGCCCGTAGGGCGTGTTCAGCAGGTCCCAGTGGTCGTCATGGGTTACGCCGATCAGCTTCAAGATGAAATAGACGTAGATGCCCACCGCTGCGCCCTTCCCGAGGCCGACGGTCAGCGGATCCAGGGTGCTGAGAAAATTGTGGTCGGCCTTGTCCCGCAGGAACTTCGCTGCGAGGGTGCTCACGACGATGACCATAGCGAGCGCCGCGTAGATGCTCGAGCTGAGGAAGAACACCGGCAGGTATGACGAGTACCAGAGCGGGTGCAGTTTGCCGGGCGCGAGCAGGTACATGGCGCCAAGAGCGGACTGGTGAAGTGTCGAAAGAATGATGCCGGCAATGGTCATGCCGATCGTAATCGTCATCGCCCACTTCCTGACCCTATGCGATTTAAGCCACTCGAGGATGGCAGGGCTGAATTCAATGAGCTGGACCGTCAGGTAGGTGGCTACATGCCATGCCACAAGGAACAGGACCGATGCTGTTCCAAAGCTGACTCCCATAGGATAGTAGATGCGCCAGGGTCTGCCGAGGTCGGTCAGGAGGTAGATAACTGCGAACAGATAGCCGAGGAACCCCGTGAGCACGCCCAACCGCACCAGCGAATGGTAGCGTTTAAAGCCGAAGATATAATAGGCTGTGGCCATGACGAACCCCGTGGCCGACAGCGGAACACCGGAGAAAAGCCCCCAGCCGAGAAAAAGGCCCCAGGGGTAGTCGTTCGAGGCATCGGTCACGAAAGCCAGGCCGTAGACGAAACGCAGCACGATGAGCGGCAATCCGATGCTCAGAATGATCGCGGCGATGATGTTGAAGGGTGTCATGAGCGATCTGAAGTACTCCGGCCAGGACATCCCCATCAGCAGTTTATCCATGAACCAGGACTGAAATTTATCCTGCTTGGCAATAGTGTTGTCGCTCATTTGCTTCCCTCCTTCTTATGTGATGCGATTTTCTCCTCGCAAAGCTCATCTTGGTGGCGAACCGCGGCATAGCACATACCGAAGAGGGCCGGCCAGATCGTAAACACGAGCGGGACGGACGAGAGGAAGCCTTTGGTCAGCTCGATAGGCGGCTTATTGGGGACGTTTTTCGCGAAACCAAGCTGTTCAAACGGGACCCCCGAAAGATATATCCAATTCGTTCCCCCTGCTTCATGCTCCCCGTAGATGTGGTTGATGTAATTGTCCGGGTTCTTCTCGATCCTGTGACGGGCGATCTTGATCAATTCATCCCGCTTGCCGAAGGTGATGGCCCCGGCCGGACAGGCCTCGGCGCAGGCCGTGATCTTGCCGTTCTTCACCCGTGTGTCGTAGCACATGGTGCACTTGACGATCTTGGGCTCGAGCGCGCTCGCATAATCAAAGGCGGGCACGTAGAAGGGGCAGGCAGTCATGCAGTACCGGCATCCGAAGCAGAGGTCCACGTTATACCGGACCGCACCTTCGGGCGTTTTGTCGTAGGCATGGATCGGACAGGCCGTGGCGCAAGCCGGTTCCTTACAGTGGTTGCACTGGAGCTTCCGATAAATCGGAACGTTTTTGTCCTTCGGGTTCTCGTACCGGTTGACCACGGTGTAGGCATGGGCGTCCGGTCTCCGTGTCTCGTTGAAGACCGAGACATCGTCAAAGGGCGTATTCGGTTTCGGAAGTTTGTTCTCTTCATTGCAGGCCTTTTCACAGCTCCGGCATCCTACGCACAGCGTGAGGTCGGTCAGGAGGCCGTAGCTGTTCGGGTAGCCGGAAAAGTCCTCGGCTGCGTGCGCCGCGCCGTGTGTTCCGACCAAAGTCACTCCTCCGATCGTTGCAACGGTCCCCAGGAAGGCTCTTCTGTTCATTCCGCTGTTTTTCCCCTGTTCGGGACTATCTACGCCTGCCTTCTCGCCGGAGCTTTCGTCCTTGATGACGGGTTCATTCGGATTTTTATTCATAACCTTCTCTCCTTTGAAGTATTTTCTTCTTTCTCCCCGAGTTCCTTGCTATTTGCTTGTGCTCATGCCGACCTTGTCCGCCCGCTTGGCATGGCAGATCTCTGTGCAGCCTTTGGGGTCCGTCCCGATGTTGCCCATGCCCCGGTGACATTTAAAACACTGCTTGTGGTATGCCGTCTTGAGGCCGGGCATGGTGGCGTTGTCGCGGTCAGCGGTGGTGTGGCAGCTCTTGCACGCCATGAAGCTGTGGCTGACCGAGTTTTTAAAATTCTGCGGGGTGAGCGCATGACATTGCTTGCACGGCAGCCCGTCCGCGATGCCGTGCTCGTGATGACACGCGGAACAGTTGCCGGCGATGGAGACATGTTTGGGGTGATCAAATTTCACCGGGGTGTAGGTGTCCTTGAGGCTGTCAAGGACGCTCACCCCGGGTGCACTTGCCGCAGTGCTCAGATACGCTCCAGCGAGAAGACAAAGGCTTAAAACCACGGTGATGCCGAGTATTTTTCTCATAAGATCCGTCCCTTTCGTAGAATTTAGCTGCGGTGGATCTACTTCTTTGCGTCTTTGCCGGCCTCAGCCTGTTTCCGTTTCTTGCCGGTAAAATAAGCTTCCACAGGATTCCAATCAAAGGACATATCTCTGC
>Ga0210377_10002754_pt1 | contig 15229 bp, 12 predicted proteins | sample PLM4_65_b1redo_FD_155480 | JGI IMG/M metagenome (GOLD analysis project Ga0210377, IMG submission 155480) | Groundwater sediment microbial communities from an aquifer in East River, Colorado, USA - PLM4_65_b1 redo | ecosystem: Environmental > Terrestrial > Soil > Riparian zone | place: USA: East... | reverse complement strand
CCCCTTGTTCTTCGTGTGCAGCACCTTCGTGATCGCCGCCGTCAACGTCGTCTTGCCGTGGTCGATGTGCCCAATCGTCCCCACGTTCACGTGCGGCTTGATCCGCTCGTACTTGGCCTTCGCCATCGTCTGACTTCCTCCGACTACTCTCTGGTTCTCAGCGGGTTCCGGCGCGGGCGGCGGGCTTGCCCGCGACCTTGGCCATGATCTCTTCGGAGATCGCGGTGGGGACCTCTTCGTAGCGGTGGAACTGCATCGTGTAGGTCGCTCGCCCCTGGGTCATCGACCGCATCTCGGTGGCGTAGCCGAACATCGTCGCCAGCGGGACGTTGGCGCGGATGACCTGCGAGGTGCCGCGCGCCTCCATCGACACGATGCGGCCCCGCCGGCTGTTGAGGTCGCCGACGATCGAGCCCATGTACTCCTCGGGGGTGACGACCTCGACGTCCATGACCGGCTCCAGGAGGACGGGCTGGGCCTTGCGGCACGCCTCCTTGAAGCCCATCGACCCGGCGATCTTGAAGGCCATCTCGGAGGAGTCCACGTCGTGGTAGGAGCCATCGGTCAGGAAGACCTTGATGTCCACCATCGGGTAGCCGGCCATGATGCCGGTCTGCATCGCCTCCTTGATGCCCTTCTCGACGGCCGGCACGTACTCGCGGGGCACCGAGCCGCCCACGATCTTGTTCTCGAACACGAAGCCGCCGCCGGCCTCGTTCGGCTCGACCTCGATGTAGACGTCGCCGTACTGGCCGCGGCCGCCCGTCTGCCGGACGAACTTGCCCGGGGCCTCGCCCTTGCGCCGGATGGTCTCGCGGTAGGCCACCTGCGGCTTGCCGACGTTGGCCTCGACGTGGAACTCGCGCAGAAGGCGGTCCACGATGATCTCCAGGTGCAGCTCACCCATCCCATGAATCAGGGTCTGCGACGTCTCTTCTTCCGTCGTCACGCGGAAGGTCGGGTCCTCCATGGCCAGGCGGGCGAGCGCCACGCCGAGCTTCTCCTCGTCAACGCGCGTCTTCGGCTCGATGGCCACCGCGATGACCGGCTCCGGGAACGTCATCGCCTCCAGCACGATCGGCCGGTCGGCGTCGCACAGCGTGTCGCCGGTCGTCGTCACCTTGAGGCCGATGGCAGCGGCGATGTCGCCGGAGGCGACCGCCTCCACTTCTTCCTTCTTGTTCGCGTGCATCCGCAGGAGACGGCCGACGCGCTCCTTCTTGCCCTTGGTCGAGTTGTACACGCCCGAGCCGGCCTCGAGCGTGCCCGAGTACACGCGGAGGAAGACGAGCTGGCCGACGTGCTGGTCGGTCATGATCTTGAAGGCGAGGGCCGAAAACGGCGCGTCGTCGGAGGCCTTGCGCTCCTCGGTCTCCCCCGTTTCGGGGTTGAGGCCCCGCATCGGCGGAATGTCGAGCGGCGACGGCAGATAGTCGATGACCGCGTCCAGCAGCGGCTGCACGCCCTTGTTCTTGAAGGACGCCCCGCACAGCACCGGAAACAGCGTCATGGCGATCGTCCCCTTGCGGACGGCCGCCTTCAGCTCCTCGGGGCTGACCGCTCCGCCGTGGACGTACTTGTCCATGAGGCGCTCGTCCACCTCGGCGAGCCCCTCGATCATCTTCTCCCGGTACTCCTTCACCACGTCGCGCAGGTCGGCCGGGATCTCGATCGTCCGATATTCCTTGCCGAGCGTCTCGTCGCTCTCGTCCCACACCATGGCGACCTGATCGATGAGGTCGATCAGCCCGCTGTACTGGTCCTCGCGGCCGATCGGCAGCTGGATGGCGACGCAGTGCGCGCCCAGGCGGCTCCGCACCATGTCCAGGCATCGGTAGTAGTCGGCGCCGACGCGGTCCATCTTGTTCACGTACACGATGCGCGGCACCTGATACTTGTCGGCCTGCCGCCACACGGTTTCCGTCTGGGGCTCGACGCCCGACACCGCGTCCAGAATGGCGACGGCGCCGTCGAGGACGCGCAGGGAGCGCTCGACCTCGACCGTGAAGTCCACGTGGCCGGGCGTGTCGATGATGTTGATCCGACAGTCGCGCCAGAAGCAGGTGGTGGCGGCCGAGGTGATGGTGATGCCCCGCTCCTGCTCCTGCACCATCCAGTCCATGGTGGCGGTGCCCTCGTGGACCTCGCCGATCTTGTAGGACCGCCCGGTGTAGTACAGGACGCGCTCGGTCGTCGTCGTCTTGCCCGCGTCGATGTGGGCCATGATGCCGATGTTGCGCGTCTTTTCCAGGGAGTACTGCCGCTCCACGTCCGCCCTCTTTTCTTGTTCCCGCGGCTCGCCTCGGGGTCAGCCCTGCGGCTCGCACTACGGCTCTACGTGCGACGAGGGGGGCCGGCCGGCGCCCCCCTCGTCGCCTGATCTCCCGCTACCAGCGGTAATGCGCGAACGCCTTGTTGGCCTCCGCCATCTTGTGCGTGTCTTCTCGCTTCTTCACCGCCATGCCCCGGTTGTTGGCGGCGTCCAGCAGCTCGGCCGCCAGCTTGTCGGCCATGCTGCGCTCGGCTCGGCGCCGGGCGGCGCCGATCATCCAGCGCATCGCCAGCGAGGTCCGCCGGTCCGGCCGCACCTCGACCGGGACCTGGTACGTCGAGCCACCGACCCGGCGCGACTTCACCTCGACGGCCGGCTTGACGTTGTCGATGGCGGTCTTGAACATCTTGAGCGCTTCCTGCTTGCTGCGGTCCTCGACGGCCGTCATCGCGTCGTACATGATGCGTTCGGCCGTCGACTTCTTGCCGCAGATCATCATGATGTTGACGAACTTCGCCACCAGCCGGCTCCCGTACTTCGGGTCCGGCAGCACCTCACGCTTGGCCGCGCTCGCCCGCCGCATGGCCTACGCTCCCTTGGGCGCCTTGGCGCCGTACTTCGAGCGGCTCTGCTTGCGGTTGGCCACCCCGGCGGTGTCCAGCGAGCCGCGGATGATGTGATAGCGGATGCCCGGCAGGTCCTTCACACGGCCGCCGCGGATCATCACGATCGAGTGCTCCTGCAGATTGTGGCCGACGCCGGGGATGTACGACGTCACCTCCTGCCCGTTCGTGAGCCGCACGCGCGCCACCTTGCGAAGCGCCGAGTTCGGCTTCTTGGGGGTCGTGGTGTAGACGCGGATGCACACGCCCCGCTTCTGCGGACACCCCTGCATCGCGGGCGTCTTGGACTTCTTGCGCACCGCTTCACGACCCATGCGCACGAGCTGGTTAATGGTCGGCATATATCCCCATCGCCGGAAACGGCGACAAAACCCTCACTTTATAACCGAGGGACCCCGTGTTGTCAATTTCACGTGGGGGGTCCGTTTGATGTGGGGGCCCCGATATGGCCCCCACGCCCCCCACCGCTCGGAGCGCCCCGGCGGAGCCGTGGCGCTCCTCGTCAACCGTTACTCCTCGCCTGTTGCTCTCTCAGCCGGCGACGGCCACCGAGCCTTCACCGTCGGCCGGCTCCGGCGGCGGCGTCTGGAAGCTCATGATGCTGTCGAGCGGCTTCACGGCCTCGCCGCCCGGTGTGAGGACCTCGACCCGGGTGTAGTTGTTGAGGCCGGTGCCGGCCGGGATGAGCCGGCCGACGATGACGTTCTCCTTGAGGCCGCGCAGATCGTCGGTCTTCCCGGAGATCGCCGCTTCCGTCAGCACCCGGGTGGTCTCCTGGAAGGAGGCCGCCGAGATGAAGCTGTCGGTCGACAGCGAGGCCTTGGTGATGCCGAGGAGCACCGGCTTGGCGGTGGCCGGGCGCTTGCCCTGGCTCAGCACCCGCTCGTTCTCCTCCTGGAACACGAACTTGTCGACCAGCTCGCCGACCACAAAATCGGTGTCGCCGACTTCCTCGATCCGCACGCGCCGCAACATCTGGCGCACGATGATCTCGATGTGCTTGTCGTTGATCGTCACACCCTGCAGGCGATAGACCTCCTGCACCTCGTTGACCAGGTAGCGCTGCAGCTCGCGGTCACCGAGGACGGCGAGATAGTCGTGCGGGTTCGGGGAGCCGTCCATGAGTGCCTCGCCCGCCTTGACCCGATCGCCCTCGTGGACACTGATGTGCTTGCCTCGAGGAATCAGGTATTCCTTCATCTCTGCGTTGTCCGCTCGAATCACGATCTTCCGCATGCCCTTGACGAAACCGCCCATCTCCACGCGCCCGTCGATCTCGGTGATGACCGCCTGCTCCTTGGGCTTGCGCGCTTCGAACAGCTCGGCCACCCGCGGCAGACCGCCGGTGATGTCCTTGGTCTTGGTCGTCTCGCGCGGGATCTTGGCGATGATGTCGGCCGCGAAGACGTCGGTACCGTCGGGCACTGCCAGGTTGGCGCCCACCGGCAGCGGGTAGCGGTGGCGCTCCCCGGTCGGCGTGAGGCTGCCCTCCAGCGAGCGGATGATGACGCCCGGCTGCAACCGGCCCTCGGCGTCCTCGATGACCACCCGCCGCGACAGGCCGGTGACCTCGTCGAACTCCTCGCGCACGGTCACGTTCTCGACGATGTCCTGGTACTCCACCTTCCCGGTGAACTCCGTGAGGATCGGGTTGGTGAACGGATCCCACTCGACCAGCACCGCGCGGAGCTTGACCTTCTGCTCGGCCTTGACCTTGATCTTGGCGCCGTACACGACCGGGTACCGCTCGCGCTCGCGCCCGCGCTCGTCGGCCACGGCGATCTCGCCGTTGCGGTTGGTGGCCACCAGATCGCCGTCGCGGTTGACGACGGTGCGCAGGTTGTGGAACTTCACCACCCCCGCGCTCTTCGACTCGTGCTTGGACGCCTCGACGACCCGGCTGGCGGTGCCGCCGATGTGGAACGTCCGCATCGTGAGCTGGGTGCCCGGCTCGCCGATGGACTGGGCGGCGATGATGCCGACCGCCTCGCCCAGCTCGGCCAGGCGGCCGGAGCCGAGGTTGCGGCCGTAGCACAGCACGCAGATGCCGCGCTTGGTGTCGCAGGTCAGGGTCGAGCGGATGCGCACCCGCTCGAGGCCGGAGTCCTCGATCTTCTGGGCCAGCTCCTCGATGATCTCGGTGTTGCCCTGGACGATGATCTCCTGCGACAGCGGGTCCCGCACGTCCTCGGCGGTCGTGCGGCCGAGGATGCGGTCGCGCAGGGACTGGATGATGTCGCCGCCCTCGACGAGCGGGGTGGCCTCGATGTACTTCACGGTGCCGCAGTCGTACTCGCTCACGATGACGTCCTGGGCGACGTCGACGAGCCGGCGCGTCAGATAGCCGGAGTCGGCCGTCTTCAGCGCGGTGTCGGCCAGGCCCTTGCGGGCGCCGTGGGTGGAGGTGAAGTACTCCAGCACGGTGAGGCCCTCGCGGAAGTTGGACGTGATCGGGGTCTCGATGATCTCGCCCGACGGCTTGGCCATGAGGCCGCGCATGCCGGCCAGCTGGCGGATCTGCTGCTTGGAGCCCCGGGCGCCCGAGTCGGCCATCATGAAGATGGGGTTGAACTCGCCGCCCTGCTCGCCCTCCTCCAGCTCCTTGAACATCTGGTCGGCGATCTGCTCGGTGACGTGGGCCCAGATGTCGACGACCTTGTTGTAGCGCTCGCCGTTGGTGATGACGCCGTCCTGGTACTGGGTCTCGACCTCCATCACCTGGGCCCGCGCGCTGCCGATCAGCTGCTCCTTCGACGACGGGATGTGCATGTCGTCGATGCCGATCGAGAGCCCCGACAGCGTGGCGTAGCGGAAGCCGAGGTCCTTCAGCTCGTCGAGGAAGTGCACGGTGGCCTCGTTGCCGAGCTGGTTCATGCAGCGGCCGACGAGGGCGGTGACCTCCTTCTTCTTCAGCTCCTGGTTCACGAACCGCAGCGGCTCCGGCACCGTCTCGTTGAAGAGCGTGCGGCCCACGGTGGTGTCGAAGATCTCGCCCTTCCAGCGCAGACGGATGCGGGCCTGCAGGTCGACGTCCTCGTTGTCGTAGGCGATCCGGACCTCTTCGGGGTCGGCGAACAGCCGGCCCTCGCCCCGCACCGGGTGCTCCGGCGTGGACAGCCGTTCCTTGGTCAGGTAGTAGATGCCGAGCACCATGTCCTGCGTCGGCACCGCGATCGGCGCCCCGTTGGACGGCGACAGGATGTTGTTGGCCGACAGCATCAGCACCTGGGCCTCGAGCTGGGCCTCCATCGACAGCGGAATGTGGACCGCCATCTGGTCGCCGTCGAAGTCCGCGTTGAAGGCCGTGCACACCAGCGGGTGGATCTCGATGGCCTTGCCCTCGACCAGGATGGGCTCGAAGGCCTGGATGCCAAGCCGGTGGAGCGTCGGCGCCCGGTTCAGCAGCACCGGGTGCTCCTTGATGACGTCGTCCAGGATATCCCAGACCTCCGGCCGCTCCTTCTCGACGAATTTCTTGGCGGCCTTGATCGACGACGCGATGCCCCGCTCCTCCAGCTTGCGCAGGATGAACGGCTTGAACAGCTCCAGCGCCATCTTTTTGGGCAGCCCACACTGGTGCAGCTTGAGATAGGGGCCGACCACGATGACTGAACGCCCCGAATAATCCACGCGCTTGCCGAGCAGGTTCTGGCGGAAGCGGCCTTGCTTTCCCTTGAGGGTGTCGGACAGCGACTTCAGGGGACGATTGTTCGGACCCGTGATCACCCGGCCCCGGCGGCCGTTGTCGAACAGCGCGTCGACGGCTTCTTGAAGCATCCGCTTTTCGTTGCGGATGATGATCTCGGGCGCCTTGAGGTCCATGAGGCGCTTGAGGCGATTGTTGCGGTTGATGACGCGCCGGTAGAGATCGTTCAGGTCCGACGTCGCGAAGCGCCCGCCGTCGAGAGGCACCAGCGGGCGCAGCTCCGGCGGGATGACCGGGACGACCTCGAGGATCATCCACTCCGGCTGGTTGCCGGACTTCAGGAAGGCCTCGATGACCTTCAAGCGCTTGACGATCTTCTTGCGCTTCTGGATCGAGGTCTCGCCCAGCATCTGGGCCCGGAGGTCGCGGGCCAGCGAGTCGAGGTCCATGTCGCGCAGCAGCTCGCGGATGGCCTCGGCGCCCATGCCGACCTTGAGGGCGTCGGCGCCGTGCTCCTCGTGGAGCTTGCGGACCTTGTCGACGCCGACCAGGTCCTTCTTCTTGATGCCGTTGATCCGCGACTCGAGGCACACGTATTCCTCGAAGTAGAGGATCTTCTCCAGCTCGCGCAGGGACATGTCGAGGAGCTGGCCGATCCGGCTGGGCAGCCCCTTGAAGAACCACACGTGGGACACGGGCGAGGCCAGCTCGATGTGGCCCATGCGCTCGCGCCGCACCCGGGCCCGCGTCACCTCGACCCCGCACTTGTCGCAGATGACGCCGGCAAACTTCATCCGCTTGTACTTGCCGCACGCGCACTCGTAGTCCTTGGTGGGTCCGAAGATGCGCGCGCAGAACAGACCGTCGCGCTCCGGCTTGAAGGTCCGATAGTTGATGGTCTCCGGCTTCTTCACCTCGCCGTGCGACCAGTCGCGGATCTTCTGCGGCGCCGCGAGCTTGATCCGAATCGCATCAAACGTGATGGGCTTCGCATGCCGATCGAGGATGCCCCACAGGTCCTTGGTAGGCTTGTCCTCTCTGATCAGGCTGCCGAAAGGCCGATCCGTCAGCATTCACACTCTCCTTTGTAGCGGGGGCCGTGAGGCTGGCTCGTACCGCGGGTGGCCTGCTCTAGAAGCGCGTGGCTCCGACACGCCCGGTCGACCCTGGTCGGATCGAGCCGGCCGTCCAATCGTTCCCATTGGCTCGGTCACTCCATTTCGTCGGTCGCTTCGCTGCCTCACGACGTCTTCTTTCCGTTTTTGGTGATCAGCTCGACGTCCAGGGCCAGGCTCTGGAGCTCCTTCACGAGCACGTTGAACGACTCCGGCGTGCCGGGCTCGAGGAAGTTCTCGCCCTTCACGATCGCCTCGTAGATCCGGTTGCGGCCCTCGACGTCGTCGGACTTCACGGTCAGCATCTCCTGGAGCGTGTGGGCGGCGCCGTAGGCTTCCAGCGCCCACACCTCCATCTCGCCGAACCGCTGCCCGCCGAACTGGGCCTTGCCGCCGAGCGGCTGCTGGGTGACCAGCGAGTAGGGCCCGATCGAGCGCGCGTGCATCTTGTCGTCCACGAGGTGCGCCAGCTTCAGGATGTAGATCTGGCCGACGGTGACCTCCTGGTGGAACGGCTTGCCGGTGCGGCCGTCGTAGAGCCTGGTCTTGCCCGACGTCGGCATCCCGGCCTGCTTGAGGTGTTCCTTGATCTCCTGCTCGGTGGCGCCGTCGAACACCGGGCTGGCCACCCACAGGCCGAGCGCGCGGGCCGCCCAGCCCAGGTGAGTTTCCAGGATCTGACCGACGTTCATTCGAGACGGAACGCCGAGGGGATTCAGGACGATTTCGACGGGCGTCCCATCCGGCAGGAAGGGCATATCTTCCTCGGGAAGAATCTTGGACACCACGCCCTTGTTGCCGTGACGGCCGGCCATCTTGTCTCCTACTGAAAGCTTGCGCTTCACGGCGACGTAGACCTTCACCATCTTGATGACGCCGGGCGGCAGGTCGTCGCCGCGGCGCAGGCGGCCGATGCGCTCCTCCAGCATGGAGTCGTAGATCGAGATCTGCTCCTCGGCGAGCTCCTCGATCTTCTTGACCATCTGGGCGAGGCCCTCGTCCTCCTTGACCTTCACCTTCTTCAGCTCGTTCCAGGAGAAGTTGTCGAGGTCGGGCCGCTCGATACGGTCGCTCTTCTTGGTGACCCGGCGCACCTTGTTGGTGGGATCGAAGAGCTCGTTGAGAGACGTCTTGCCGACCAGGAGGTTCTTGAGCTTCTGGTCGCGCTCCATTTCGACCATGGCGATCTCGTCCTGGTAATCCTTCTCCAGCCGCCCGATCTCCTCCTCCTCGATCGACTTGGCGCGCTCGTCCTTGTCGACCCCGCGGCGCGAGAAGACCTTCACGTCGACGACGGTGCCCTCGATGCCGGGCGGCACCGTGAGCGAGGTGTCTCGCACATCGCCGGCCTTCTCGCCGAAGATCGCCCGCAGCAGCTTCTCCTCCGGGGTCAGCTGCGTTTCACCCTTCGGAGTGATCTTTCCAACTAGAATATCTCCGGCCTTCACCTTCGCGCCGATTCGAACGATTCCGGAGTCGTCGAGATCCTTCAGGGCTTCTTCCGAAACATTCGGAATATCCCTCGTCACCTCCTCCTTCCCCAGCTTCGTGTCGCGGGCCTGCACCTCGAACTCCTCGATGTGGATCGAGGTGAAGCGGTCGTCCTTGACCAGCCGCTCCGACACGAGGATGGCGTCCTCGAAGTTGTACCCGCCCCACGGCATGAAGGCGACCAGCACGTTGCGGCCGAGCGCCAGCTCCCCCTGGTCGGTGGCCGGCCCGTCGGCGATGACGTCGCCGACCGCCACCCGCTGGCCCTTCCGCACGATCGGCTTCTGGTTGATGCAGGTGTTCTGGTTCGACCGCCGGTACTTGGTCAGGTTGAAGATGTCGAGCGGCAGGTCCTGGACGGGGTCGGTCTTCTTGGACCGGCTCTCCGCCCGCACCACCACCCGGTCGGCCGACACGTACTCGACCACGCCGGGACGCTTGGCGACCACCACCGAGCCGGAGTCGCGGGCGACGATGTACTCCATGCCGGTGCCCACCAGGGGCGCTTCCGGCTGCAGCAACGGCACCGCCTGCCGCTGCATGTTGGAGCCCATGAGCGCGCGGTTGGCGTCGTCATTTTCCAGGAACGGGATGAGGGCGGCCGCCACCGACACCAGCTGCTTGGGCGACACGTCCATGTAGTGCAGCTCCTCCGGCGCCACCATCCGGTACTCACCGGCGCGCCGGGCTGACACGCGCTCCTGCATGAACTTGCCGTTACGGTCGATCTCCGCGTTGGCCTGGGCGATGACGAACTTTTCCTCCTTCAGCGCGGTGAGGAACTCGATCTCGTCGGTCACCTTGCCGCTGGCCACCTTGCGGTACGGCGTCTCGATGAAGCCGAACTCGTTGGTGCGGGCGTACGTGGACAGGGACGAGATGAGGCCGATGTTGGGGCCTTCCGGCGTCTCGATCGGGCAGATCCGCCCGTAGTGGGTCGGGTGCACATCGCGGACCTCGAAGCCGGCGCGCTCACGGCTCAGACCGCGCGGACCGAGGGCCGACAGCCGGCGCTTGTGGGTCAGCTCGGCGAGCGGATTGGTCTGGTCCATGAACTGCGAGAGCTGCGACGAGCCGAAGAACTCCTTGACCACCGCGGAGACGGGCTTCGCGTTGATCAGGTCGTGCGGCATGAGGTTGGTGATGTCGGAGATCGACATCCGTTCCTTCACCGCCCGCTCCATCCGCGTGAGGCCGACCCGGAACTGGTTCTCCAGCAGCTCGCCGACCGAGCGGACGCGCCGGTTGCCGAGATGGTCGATGTCGTCGGTCGGCTTGCTGCCGAGCTTGACCGTCAGCAGGTGCCGGATGACGAAGACGATGTCCTCGCTGCGCAGCGTCTTCGTACTGGCCGGGGCCTCGATACCCAGCTTCTCGTTGATCATGAAGCGGCCGACGCGGGCGAGGTCGTAGCGGCGGGCGTCGATGAACATGCCGCGGAAGAGGGCGCGGGCCGACTCCACGGTGGGCGGGTCGCCCGGCCGCAGCTTGCGGTAGATCTCGACCAGTGCCTCGTCGGGGTTCTTGACGTGATCGCGCGCCAGCGTCTCGTAGAGCGAGGCGTCGATCTTGCCGGCGCTGAGCACCAGCAGCTTGAACGGCGCCACCCGGCGGCTCATCACCTGCGTCAGCACGGTCGAGGTCAGCTCGGTGTTGGTGCCGACCAACACCTCGCCGCTCTCGGTGTCGACGATGCGGGTGGCCGTGCGCCGGCCGACCAGCGCCTCGGCCCGTACCGGGATCTTCTCGACGTTGGCCTCGACCAGCTTCTCGACCAGCTTGGCGTTGAGCACCTTGCCGGCGGTGACGATCGACTCGCGGTGACGGGGCGGCTTGACGTCGTCGGCCACCTTGGCCCCCACCGACGCCTCCGGATGCACGCGCACCCAGGCGTTGCCGTCCTCGAAGCTCAGCACCTCCTCGACGTCGTAGAACTGGGCCAGGATCTCCTCGTCGGAGAGGATGGCGCCCTTCTCCAGGAACCAGAACGCGCGCAGGTAGGCGGTGGCGTACATCTTCCGCCGCCGGTCGACGCGCACGTGCAGCAGGTCGTTGGCGTCGAAGTCGAACTCCACCCACGAGCCACGGTAGGGGATGATCCGGGCCGAGTAGAGCGGCTTGCCGGACGCCAGCGTCTTGCCCTTGTCATCGTCGAAGAAGACGCCGGCCGAGCGCTGCAGCTGGCTGACGACCACGCGCTCGGTGCCGTTGATGATGAAGGTGCCCTTGTCCGTCATCAGCGGCAGCTCGCCCAGGTAGACCTCCTGGCCGCGCTGCTCGCGAATGGTCTTGGTCTTGGCTTCTTTATCATGGTCGAACACGACCAGGCGCAGCGTGACCTTCAGGGGGATCGCGAAGGTCATGCCGCGATCGTGGCACTCCTCCACCGTGTACTTCGGATCTCCGAAATGGTACGAGTCGAACTCGAGCAGCGCGTTGTCGTTGTAGTCGGCGATGGGAAACACCGACTTGAACACCGCCTGCAGCCCGATCTCCTCCCGGCGCTCGGCGGGGACGTCCTTCTGCAGAAACGTCTCGTAGGAACGCTTCTGCACCTCGATGAGGTTCGGGATCTCCACGATGGACGGGATCTTCCCGAAGTCCCGACGACTGCGACGCCCACACTGAATCGTGCCTGCCATAGCTTCTCCTGAGGATTAGAGGTTTCGTCCGACCGTTGGCCTGCCCGCGGGCACGGCTATTTGACCTGGACGGTGGCCCCCTGCTCCTCGAGCTTCTTCTTCATGTCCTCGGCCTCGGCCTTCGTGACCCTCTCCTTGACCGCCTTCGGCGCGCCGTCCACGAGGTCCTTGGCCTCCTTCAGGCCCAGCGCGGTGAGCTCGCGGACGACCTTGATGACCTGGATCTTCTTCTCGCCGGCCGCCATGAGCATGACGTCGAACTCCGTCTTCTCCTCGGCCGCCGCGGCGCCGCCGGCCGCCGCTCCCGCGACGCCCGGCATGGCGGCCACGGCCATGGGCGCCGCCGCCGACACGCCCCACTTCTCCTGGAGCATCTTGGAGAGCTGCGCGGCTTCCAGCAGCGTCAGCTTGTCGAGTTCCTCGGCGATCTGTTCGACATTGGCCATGATCTCTCCCCTGTATCGCGTTATGTCTTGTCCGACGAATTCTCTGCGGTTTCGCGGCTCGCCTCGCCGGAGGCACCGGCTCGGCTCGCACTGCCTTCCGTTTCGCGGCTCGCCTCGCCGGAGGCACCGGCTCGGCTCACACTGCCTTCCGTTTCGCGGCTCGCCTCGCCGGAGGCACCGGCTCGGCTCGCACTGCCACGCTGCTCCAGGACGTACACGAGCTCGCGCTGCGGCGCCTGCAGCAGGCCGACCAGCGTCGCGAGCGGACCCTGCAGGGCGCCGACGATCTGCGCGCGCAGCGCCTCGCGCGACGGCAGGTCGGCCAGCGCCTTGAGGCCGGCCGGCTCCAGCATCTGGCCGTCGACGACGCCGACCTTCAGGACGAGCGCCTGGTTGGTCCTGGCGAACGTCTGCAGCGTCTTGGCGACGCTGACCGGATCGCCCTTGGCCAGCACCATGCCGGTCGGGCCCTTGAGAGCGGGACCCAGCCCGGCGACGTCCGACGAGGCGATGGCCAGCCGGGCCAGCCGATTCTTCACGATCTTGTACTCGGCCGACACCGCCTTGAGCTGCTTGCGGAGGTCGGAGAGCTGCGCCACGGTCAGCCCGCGATACTCGGCGAGGAGCACCGTCTTGACGCCGTGCAGCCGCGACTTGAGATCCTCGATCGTCTCGACCTTCTCTTGCGTTGGCACCCTGCGCTCCTCAGCTCGTCGCTTTCTTGAACAGGTTCGCGATCGCCTGGGCGTCGACGGGCACCCCGGGGCTCATCGTGCTCGACACCGTCAGCGATCGGAGGTACGTGCCCTTGGCGGCGGCCGGCTTGGCCCGCACGATCGCCTCGATGAGCGCCATCGCGTTGTCGCGCAGGTTCTCCTCGCTGAACGACCGCTTGCCCACCGGCGTGTGCACGTTGCCGGCCTTGTCGACGCGGAACTCGATCTTGCCGGCCTTGGCCTCCCGCACCGCGCGGGAGACGTCGAACGTCACCGTGCCCAGCTTGGGGTTCGGCATGAGGCCGCGGGGGCCGAGCACCTTGCCGAGGCGTCCGACCTGGCCCATGAGGTCGGGCGTGGCGATCGCGGTGTCGAAGTCCATCCAGCCGCCCTGCACGCGCTCGACGAGATCCTCGGCGCCCACGGTGTCGGCGCCGGCCTCGCGGGCCTCGCGGTCCTTGTCGCCCTTGGCGAAGACCGCGACGCGCACCGTCTTGCCGATGCCGTGCGGCAGCACGACCGCGCCGCGCACCATCTGGTCGGCGTGCTTGGGATCGACGCCGAGGCGGAACGAGAGATCCACCGATTCGTCGAACTTGGCGGCCGGCATCGACTTGAGGATCCCGATCGCCTCGTCGAGCGAGTAGTGCCGCTCGGGCGCGATCTTGCCCGCCGCCGCGTCGTAGCGCTTGCTCACCATCGTTGCCATGTCGGTCTCCTAGACGACCTCGATGCCCATGCTGCGCGCGGTGCCCTCGATGATCCGCATGGCCGCGTCGACGTTGTCGGTGTTGAGGTCGATCAGCTTGGTCTGGGCGATCTCCCTGACCTGGGTCCGCGTGACCTTGCCGATCTTGTCCTTGTGGGGCACGGCCGACGCCTTGGCGATCCCGGCCGCCCGCTTGAGCAGCACCGCCGCCGGCGGCGTCTTCACGATGAACGTGAAGGACCGGTCCGCATAGATCGTGACGACCACGGGCAGGATCAGCCCTTCCTGCGTGTTCGTCTGGGCGTTGAAGCCCTTGCAGAACTCCATGATGTTGACGCCGTGCTGGCCGAGCGCGGGGCCCACCGGCGGCGAGGGGTTGGCCTTGCCGGCCGGAATCTGGAGCTTGACCATCGCCTGGACTTTTTTCACAGTCGCTCCACCTGGTAGTACTCGAGCTCGACCGAGGTCGGCCGTCCGAAGACCGGCACCACGACCTTCATCCGTCCGCGCTCGGGGTTCATGTCTTCCACGACGCCCTGGAAGTTGACGAAGGGCCCGTCGACGACGCGCACCTTGTCGCCCCGCTGGAAGACCGACTTCGGCTTGGGCTTCTCGGCGCCCGCCTCCATGTTGCGCATGATCTCGTCGACCTGATCGGCCGGCAGCGCCACCGGCTTGTTGCCGGAGCCCACGAATCCGGTGACCTTGGGGGTCGAGCGCACCAGATGCCAGGTCTCGTCGGTCAGCTCCATCTCGATCATCACGTAGCCGGGGAAGAACTTCTGCTCGGTCTCGCGCTTCTGCTTGTTGCGGACCTCGACCACCTTCTCGGTGGGCACCAGGACCCGGGCGATCTTCTCGCCCATGCCGAAGATCTTGGCGCGCGACTGGATGGCCTCGGCGACCTTGTTCTCGAACCCCGAATACGTGTGGACGACGAACCACTGCTTGTTCGTCGTCGTCGCCTCGCTGCTCATCTCAGATTCCTTTCCGCCCGCCGCTCAGGAGCCACTCGACTGCTCGCGCCAGCACGATGTCGACCCCGCCCAGGAAGAACGCGAGCACGACGGTGACGACGATCACGACCACCGTCGAGTTCACGAGCTCCTGGCGGCTCGGCCACGTCACCTTGCGGAATTCTGCCAGGACCTCCAGCACGAACTCCCTGACGCGCCCGATCGCTCCCATGCCCTGCGCCTCGTCTCCTACTTCCTCGTCTCCCGCTTCAATGGCAGGGGTGGAGGGATTCGAACCCCCATCCCCCGGATTTGGAGTCCGGTGCTCTAGCCGTTAGAGCTACACCCCTGTTTGCGATCCAACGCTCTACTTCGTTTCCTTGTGCGGTGTGTGCTTTCGGCACCACTTGCAGTACTTCTTGAGCTCCATGCGGTCTGGGTGCGTGCGGCGATTCTTCGTCGTCGAATAGTTGCGGCGCTGGCAGGTGCCGCAGGCCATGGAGATGATGTCGCGCATGACTTACTCCACGATCTCCGTGACGACGCCGGCCCCGACCGTCCGCCCGCCCTCCCGGATCGCAAACCGCAGCTCCTTCTCCATCGCAATCGGCAT
>Ga0210377_10002753_pt1 | contig 15230 bp, 17 predicted proteins | sample PLM4_65_b1redo_FD_155480 | JGI IMG/M metagenome (GOLD analysis project Ga0210377, IMG submission 155480) | Groundwater sediment microbial communities from an aquifer in East River, Colorado, USA - PLM4_65_b1 redo | ecosystem: Environmental > Terrestrial > Soil > Riparian zone | place: USA: East... | reverse complement strand
CCGAAATTGCCCGAACTCGCTCAACGTTTCGAGCACCATCTGACTTCCAATTGCTTCAATTCTTCATTCTTGGAACACTATGGGTACTTTCTCGTTTGTCCGTTTTTGAATTGATTTGTCAATTAGAATCATCAACGCGGGATTTTCCACAATACAACTGAGCCATGCGCCTCAATTGCGAGCAAGCTCCCATCGGGGCTAAAACTCAATAATTCGCCATAGCCCGGCCCTTCGACTCTATCAATCAGTTGCCCTGTTACTGCACTCCAGACATACAAATTTCCATCCCATGTTGCAAACAGCAACCGACTATCAGGTGACCAAGAATAAGGAAGGCAAAACCCCTCACAACAATCATCTAATGACATTCTTTGGATCACCTTGTTTGTGTTTGTGTCTGTAAGAGTCAGCGCCAACTCACAATAACTAATGTCCACATTCCTCGATCCATCTGGCGAGGTATCATCTTGATTTGCTGCTGTCGAGATGAAAGATTCAGGATTCAGATCTGAGGAGTAGTTCAGTAGCGCTCCCGTCGCAGTATTCCAGACAGAACTTTCTACCTTATTGGTTTCAGACGATTCACTAAAGAGCGCAATAGCTGCTCCGTCAGCAGACCACCCAATAATTTCAGAGTAGGGTGTCTGTACCCAGCTATGAAGTGGTTTGTTAGAATTTGCGTCCCACATGGTCAAGCTTCCATCAGGTCTCAATTCCATGATTACATTCACCCCATTTGCCAAAACCCCGCTTTCTAGCAAGTAGGCATCACTAGATGGAGATGTGCCCTGAAATTCGACACCGTCAGGCAACCATTTGAATAATGATTGGTCGACTCTTGAGTCTGGATCAATACGATTGGTTCGAGCATCCCACGTAGCCAAATAAGTTGCAATTTCCATCCCTAAGATCGAGCTGTCTGCTGACCATCCGATTTTGCCCCACGTAGCATAGGGCGACGTGAATATCTCAATAGAATTTAGTCGAGCGAGTTGCTCGCCACTTACGATATCAAAGATCGTAACTTCCAAAGGGTTTTGTAGTGCTACTTTTGACCCGTCAGGGGACCAACGAACGGTTGAATCAAAAAGGGTGCGGGAGTTGGTATCGTATATTACGTGAAACCATCGTTGCTCAAACGTATCAGTATTATAAATTCCCAGTCCAAGTCCTGATTGCAAAGCAAGGTAAACACCATGTGGCGAAAGCGCATATCCACGTATTCCGCCAATACCTAATACTGCTTGCGCCCGATCCGGCAACGGGCCGTCATATGTTGTAGGCAAGAGCATGGGTGGCGTTGCTGTGAGTGTGGGAGCAACCGTATTGATGAGGCTAGTAGTTGCTTCTGGAACTGGGGTTGGCGTTGATATAGTTGGGGCTGTTGTTATGGTCGGTGGGCTGGATGTTTCGGCCTGACAGCCACCCAGCCCAGCAACCATGACGATAACCATGATCATCGAGATCAAAGCTTTTCGAGCGTGCATCATTTTCTCCCCAACAAAAAAGGCGACTCGCGAGTCGCCTTTATCGTACTCTAATTTTGCCTATTCCTCCACCGCGCCTTCAACTCGCGTCGGGCGCTGGCGGAAACAACTGGCTCACCGAGACTTGAAAGCCGGGCAGCACGTCGCCGCCGTCCAACGTTTGCCCTGACCCCAACGATTTTGTTCTCCCACTCGAGTCATGCGTGACCACTTTTCTCAAATCCGGGTAGAGAATCCAGACGAGGCGTGTTCCCGCCCGGAGATATTCGTCCACCTTGGAAGCAATCTCGCTGGCGGTGTTCCCCGGTGAAACAATCTCCACAACCAAATCAGGCCCAAAGGGGAGATATTTGTCCGGCTTCTCAATCTTCGCCATTGATTCATTGGAGAGGAAGGCAATATCCACGCCTCTAATCGTATGCGGGCCAAGCTGAACCCCTACTTCGCCTACCAACAAAACGCCTAAATGGCGGTCATCAACGATCTTTCCCATCAAGTGGCTGAGATGATGTTCAATTCGTCCATGCTGGAATCCCGTGGGCATGATGTCAACGATCTCCCCTTCGACAAGATCGTAAGGCTTTCCGGCATATTGCTCCCAAAATTCCTCTACCGTCATGGAACCAAGTTGGACAGCCATGATCTCACTCCTCAACCCCGCCCGCGATCTTGCGGACGTAATTCAACTGCGACAGATGCCGCACCTGCTGGGCGGCGTGGTACGAGCTTCGCACCAGCGGGCCGCTTTCCACCCATTTGAAGCCCAGTTCATCGAGGCCGATGCGCTTCAACTCGGCGAATTCTTCCAGCGTGTAGTAACGCTCAATCGGCAGGTGCTTCTTGCTTGGCTGAAGGTACTGGCCGAGCGTCAAAATATCGACCTTGAGATTCGACAGGTCGCGCATCACCTCGACCACCTCATCGAACGTTTCGCCGAGGCCGAGCATGATCCCGCTCTTGCTCAACACCATCGGGTCGAGCTTCTTGGCGTTGCCCAGCGTCGCCATCGCCCATTCATAATGATCCTGCGGCTGGACTTTCTTGAACAGGCGCGGCACAGTTTCGACGTTGTGATTCAAGATTTCGGGCTGCGCGTCCATGACAATTTTGAGGTTGTCCGCGTCGCCCTTGAAGTCCGGGATCAGCACCTCGATGGAACAGCCGGGGTGAATGGCCCGGATGCGCTTGATGACCATCGCAAAGATCGGCGCGCCGCCGTCCTTCCGCTCGTCGCGGTTGACCGAGGTGATCACCACGTGCTGCAAGTTCATAGCCTTGACAGCCTGCGCTACGCGCTCCGGCTCGGCCCAATCCAGCGGGCTGGGCCGCCCGGTGGCGATGTCACAGAAGCCGCACGACCGGGTGCACACGTCGCCCATCATCAGGAAGGTGGCCGTGCCTTTGCCCCAGCACTCGCCGATGTTCGGGCACATGGCTTCTTCGCAAACGGTGTGAAGCTCTTTGGAGCGCATCAACCCCTTCAGCCAGTCATAGGTCTCGCCGGTTGGGGCGCGGACTTTGATATAGTCCGGGCGGCGCAGCGGCTTCGGGGGGGCGGTTTCAATCTCGTTTAGATTGATGGTTGTCATTCAGTGACCTTGAGTAGAGGCGGATAATCGACAAGAAGATTATAGCTTTCGCTGCCAACCCGACACAAGGCAATTTGTCACAAGGTTGGCAGGCGCATTATACTTGCGCCCAGATCGCATTGCATCAATGGGGGAACAGCCCTGTGGCCGGGCCAGAACTGACAACCTACCTCCAAGCGCAGGACTTTGAATCGTTCCGTCGGCTGGTGCGCCATTACAACCACGACATGGCGAATCGCCTCTCGCGCATCACCACCGAATGCTCGATCCTCAGCCGCATCGCCGAGCGCGTCGCCCCGGAAGAAATTCTGGTCGACCCGGCGCAGGCTGATGAGATCAAGCGGCTGGCCGTCGAGGCCAAAACGCTGGTCGATAACGTCAGCAATGTGCGCGAGTTTTTTTACCCCGCCGGCGACACCGAGGGCAATGGGTTGAAACAGTATGCCCCGTTTGACGCGACGGGCTGGGACGCCATGACAGGCGCGTTCACGTCTTATCTGGTCGAGAAGCTCCAACCCATCGAGCCGCTTTTCGCGCATCTTGCCGAGTTGGAAGTTTCCGGCCTGATCAAACCGGACGGGCGCGGCAAGGCGATCCTCGTCGCCCGCGAATCGATGTCCAAATCGGTGGGCGAGATGGAAGATTTGCTCACATCCGATGAGTGGGACAAACTGCTCCCGGAATGGCTCGATAGGCCGGAGTGATCACCCGGCGTTCTTCTGGCGCAAATGCAGCCACCCCGCGAGGATCGCCAGCAAGCCGCCCGCCAGCCCCGTCCAGTTCCAGAACCAGCCCAGCGGGAACGCTTCGCAGCCCGGCGGGCAAAAGATCGTAGCCGTCACGATTGCCATAACCACCAGAAACAACGCGCTGAACGCCATCAGCGTGATTGTCACCGCGCGGCTGCCCTGTTGGGCCGCCAGCAGTCCCCACATCCATATGGCGATGATGATGAGATAAGCGGCGTACATGGCGGGCATCCATTCGCCCGATGGGTCTTGTTTGGGAAATTCCCAGCGCACGTCAGCGAAAGCCCGGCCCAAAAACAACAACAGGGCCAACGCTGATAACACGATAAAGCCGCTGCGCGAGCTAATCCATTTCATGTCAATCCCCTTTTCTGGTCATCAGATGGACGGCATAACCTGCGGGCCACTGCCGGTAATCCACCTGCCGCGCGACAACTTCGATTTCAAAATAGGGGCCAAAACGCTGTTCGGCTTCGCCGGGGTCAAGTTGCATCGCCCCCAGCGTGTACAGCAGTCGTTCCCACCAGCGCGATTCCCATTCAAAGCAGTAGAGCAAAAACTGGCTGCCGGGGCGCGTTAGCGGCAGGACGCTTTGCATATATAGATCGCGCTGGCGTGGGGCGAGGTCGTCCAATGTGCCGTAATCCACCAGTAGGTCGAATATTCCGCTGACACGCTGAAGGTTCGTCAGATCATCGACGATGAATGTCGCATTGACCCCCGCCTCCAAAGCCATGCGTCGCCCCTTGTCGATGGCTGCCGGGGCGAAATCCACGCCGGTCACATCAAACCCATGCTGGGCGAGAAAGATCGCGTTGCTGGCGGTGCCGCTGCCGAGATCGATGGCGCGGCACGGTTTGATCCGCCCGCCTTCGACCAGATCAACCAGTTCGCGGCGGGGGCCAATATCCCACGGCGCGCGGAAATAACGATAGAGGAGTTGATAGAACCATTTCATTCGGGCAAGGATACATGATGGGAAGAAAAAGAGGAAGCCACCCTTGCGGGTGGCTGTTCTGCGTCGGGTATCTGGGGATGAGTTGCAGAGCAAAGGATCGCACTCAAACTTACTTTTGGGCCGGGAGCAAACACCCAACGCAAATATCATTGTAGCGCCGCAATCGTCAATTTGACCTTACAAAAGCATAAAGGTTTTGGCGCAGGCCCGATCAGGGCAGCGCGCGCCAGACGATCACCGCGCCGTCGCTGATGGCGGAAACCAGTGTCGAGCCATCGAGCGACAGATCAATCGCATTGACCGAGCCGCCATGCCCGGTCAGGCTGCGAACGCGCTCATTGGTGATCGGGTCCCAGAAGCGGACCGTGCCGTCCAGCCCGCCAGAGATGATCAGGCTGCCGTCGCGGGCGAAGATCAGCCCGGTCACCGCGCCCGGCTGGGCTGCCCACGCGCCTTGATAGCTGCGCGATTCCATGTCCCATAGCTCGATGCGCCCGCGATCCGTGCCAACCGCTAGCAGTTTGCCATCGGGCGAAAATGCCAGCGCCAGCGGTTCGCCATAGTTGCCTTGCAGCTCGAACAGCGCGGCGCCTGTGGCCGGATCGTGGATCACGATCACGCCCTGCTCGTCGCCCGTCGCCAGCCATGCTCCGCTGGGCGAATAGGCCACGCTCCGCAAGCGGGTGTGGTGGCCCTCCAGCGTGAACAGGGGAGCGCCCGTGCCGCTTTGAAACACCTGCCCAATCGAACTGAACAACCCGACTTCCGCGAACGCCGACCCGTCCGGGGCGTAAGACACCCCGACAACCTGACCGGTCGTGCGCGCCCCAAACATGCGCTCGCCCGTCTGCGGATTCCAAATTTGAACGGTCTGGTCGCGGCTGCCGGAGACCAGATAGCGCCCATCCGGCGAGAAGGCCAGCGCGTTAATGTTGTGGGTGTGCTTTTCCATCTGATGAAGCAGATCGCCTGCGCCGGTGTCGAAGACACGGACGATCCAATCAATCCCCCCCGATGCGATCAGCGAGCCATCCGGCGAAACCGCCACCGCTTTCAGGCCACTGCCATTCCCTCTGATGACACGAACTCTCTCAACTTGCTGCGCGGTCTGAGCTGTGATGCCATTCGGCGCGAGCGTCGGGGCGGGCGTGGGCGTGATGGTAGGGGTGGGCACTGTCCTAGCCGTTTCAGTGGGCGATGTGGTGAGCGTTGGCGTCGGGGAAGGCGTTCGCCCGGCGCAGGCAGGCAGCAAACCTGCAAACAACAGCGCGGACAATAGTTGCTTAATTTGTTCGCCATTGGCCATAACGCGATTGTAGCTCAAAGCCCTACAGCCAGCGATCCCATATGCATGGTCTGGCGACGCAACCGGAAATATCTATAATGATAGTGTCAGATGTGCTGGCCTCTCGGTTTTTGGAAGGGAAGTCTTGCTTTAGTGAGTTCAAGACAATGGACGATTGGATACAGTGGCTACTAGGAAGTTTAATGTTGGCGTTTCTTGTTGTCCAGTTTTGGTCTGCCATACGCGGCGCCAAAGCTGAGAAAGGCGCGCTGGATAAGGCATGGTCAGAGTTTGCCCAGCAAAACGGGTTGGCCTTCCGCGCAGGCGATTGGTCGATGGGTGGGGTAGGCTTTGCCTTCAACAAGCCAACGGTGCAGGGGAGCTATCGTAGCCGCGACATGTCGCTGTCGATAGTCTTCGAAAAAGCAGCCGTCTGGGGCTGGGGGTTCTATGAAAGCTCGTCCTCCCTTGAACATGCCCGGATTTCGCTCAAGATCAACAACCACGCCAAATATTCTCTCAAGATTCAGGAAAGAAAAAAAACCGGGGTTGTCGCCAGAATGTTTGGCAGACGCAATGACGCCGATGCCATTGAGATTTTTGATTCACGCTTCCTTATTGAGGGCTCGCCGCCTGAGTTTGCGCGGAGCGCTATGAAGTATTTCAACCCAATGACTATACAGAGGCCCGTGATGCCAGCGAGCCGATCTATTGAGACGTCGGCATCAAGATGGCCGTTCATCATGTTAAAAGGAGATGACTTAATCTGGCAGCAATTCGGTACGCTCAACGATGCGAGCGAGGTGACTGATCTCTTAAATCGATTATGCGATCTCGCCGATTTTGTAGAAGAAGGACGATAGAGGCCTCCGCGATCTGCGCCACCCACATATCCGAGAGGTAAGTCATCTGGCCTTATCCGATGTTGCGCGCTTGTTCGGAGCCTGATTAAGACCCCTGCTCCACATACCAACCCGACTGGGCATGATACCCCAGCACGTAATCTGCCGGATGCGCCTTCGCTTGTTTGATATCTAACGCCTGCGCTATCAATCCAATCCGCGCGCTATCCACTTCCGCGACGGTATGCTCGCGGACAATCGTTATCCCGGTCGCCAGCGACCAGAACCAGTCGAGGAAGTCCGGCGGGAATTCCGCCACCAGCGCTGATTGCATCCCGGCGGACTCGGCCATCACCGTCCCGACGTAAATGCGAACGATGCGCCCGATCACGGCTTTGAGCAGTTCCGGGTCATAGGTCTCAAGATGCGTCTGGCAGTCGCCCGTCGTGTTGAGATGCAGCGACGCGCCCGCGATCTGGGGGAGAATCGTCGTCTTTGGCGTCCACTCGTGATCGATGCAGGCAAAAACGCCAGTGATGATGTCATCTTCGCTGGCATCGGCGGGCAGGCTGAATGCTTGCAGCTTGGTCGGGAAAAATCCCGCCAGCAGCCGCTTGAGATTCCCCGGCGAGACGACAATCGTCTCCGCGTCTATTTCGCGGTTGTTGATATAATCCTCGGCGGCGATCTCCGAGATGGAAAGGGGCCGCCGCCCTTTCGAGTCCAACGCCGAATTTTGCTCCACGCCAAACACCGTGATCGTCTCGTAGGCTTGGAACAGGTCGCACAGATCGACCACCCGCTGCGGGGCGATATCCATGCCCAGCGCCCCGCCAGACTCGTAGGCGCTGATGGTCAGCGGGTAAAACGCCCCATTGAGCGTGTTGGATGTGAAAGCGTTGGGAAAGGGGATATTTAATCCCATCGACAGTTCGTCCTATTCGTGAGCGCAATCAGGCCCATGTCCACGCTGACCATCTCGACGCCAATCCCTTACGCCTGTCAGTTCGCCAGCCCGGAACTTGTCTGGGAGTTTATCAACAAAACCCGTAATCTGGCGAGCGACCCGCGCTGGGCTGAGTATGGCGCGGACACGCCGGACGAGTACCGGCATTGGGCGATGCGCTCGTGCGGGGTCGTGTGCGTCAAGATGGCCGTCGAAGGGTTGGCCGGGATCGCCCCCCGCCCGGTGATGGATTGGGTGCGCGAGGGGCTGTCCATTGACGGCTATCTGACCGAGATACGCGCGGATCGCCCGGTCGAAATGGGTTGGAAACACGCGGCCTTAGCCGAGCTTGCGCGGCGGCATGGCCTCCACGCCGAGCTTGCCTCGCGCCTCACGCTGGATGACCTCGACGAGCGCCTGCGCGCGGATCGGCTGATCATCGCTTCCGTCACTTCTGAGCTTGGCGAAGACGCGCCTATCACCCGGCAGAATGGGCATCTGATCGTAGTCTATGGCGCGGAACTTGATTCGTCTAGTCAGGTTCAAGGCGTTGTCGCGCATAACCCGTCCGGGCGCAGGCCAGAGCTTCAAGCCGGGGCGAGCATCCCGGCGGGGCGGTTTATGGAGGGCTTCTCCGGGCGGGGGATTGTGATTGGCCGATAAGGCCGCAGGGATCAGAAGCCGTCGCTGCCGAGCGTCACACCCGAAATAGCGACTCGCCAAACCAGACCTTGGGCGGCTCTGGCTGCATCGGCTTGGCTTTCTTTAGAAATGCCAGAAATCGAGGGTCGCTGTCAAAAGCCTCATGCTCCGCCATGCCGGGAACTTCCACCTGCAAGATGTAATCGATAATATCTGGCCGCGCTTCGGACCCAGCTTGAACGGGGGTCAGCGACGCGCTGATGAATTTGCCCTCTGCCTTGAACTCCTGCCACAAGGGCATGACTTCAGCTTTGAACATGGCTTCAAAGTCTGGCGCTCTCTCGCGGCGAAACCGCAAGATAATCGACATTGTTTGAGGCATCGCGCCCCTCCATGGTGGAATGGTTCAAAACAGAAAACAATTATCCACTAAATACACGAATGACACGAAATCTAACGGCATTTTACGAAAGGTTGGCGCAAAACGCGATTTGCGCACTTCATAGGGTGGCTTATCTGACGATCATCATGATAGGGGGAGTCGCCAGATGCCCGCGAAGCTGCTTGAGGCTGGTGATGGTTTCGCCGGGCGGAACGCTGCTCCACCATAACCGCAGCCGGTCCGTGGTGAATGCGTTCGCGCCGCGATTGTCGCCGGGGTAAAAGTAGTCGAGGGCGCTCCCTAGCCGTTCTTCGATCATTTGCTCGAACACCGCCGCGCGATCCAATGGCAGGACAACCACAAACGTGTGATCGTCCACATGCCCGGCGAACGAGTCGCCGCCGCCCGCCTCTAACGCCGCCCGGTTGATGGTCAGGCTGGCGACCCGCAGCACGTCATCGCTGGCGACAAAGCCATACAGTTCACGAAAAGAATCCAGCCCGTAAATAGCCACCATCAGCAGGGCGCGATCAGCCCACGCGCCGGACGCCATTTGCGCGAGAGCCTCGTCCACCGCCGCGCCTTCGGGCAGCCCCGTGACGGGGTTTTCAACCCCCGCGCTGGCCGCCCGCCGCAGGATATTCCGAACGCGAAGCAACAGCTCCTCGACATCAAACGGCTTGGTGATGTAATCCACCACGCCCATTTCCAGCCCGTGCCGCTTGTCCGCCTGCGCGCTCATCTCGGTCAGGAATAGGATCGGGATGCCGCGCGTCTTGTGGCTCTGGTTCAAACGCTGGCGCACTTCAAACCCGTCAATGTCAGGCAGGTGAATATCCAGAATGATCAGATCGGGGAGCGCTTCAATCGCGCGGACAATCGCCTCTTCGCCCCAGGCAACCGCATGCGTCGTGAATCCCTGCGCATGGAAATAGACGCCTAGCATTTCCGAAAGAGTGGCGTCGTCTTCGACAATCAGAATGGATTGTGGCTGTTCAGCGGTCATGCTTGGCTGTGTCCCCATGAAACTGGCCGTGCCCGGAATCACAACGGGCCGGGGTGTGCCTCACCCGACCCGCATTATACAGGAGTCCCTTTTCTGGCGCTGGCCTATCGGGGCGGTGGTTAGAGCCTAAATTGCGGTGCGCGGCTCTAAGCCGACGGTTTCGCTGCTTAACCGGGTCGGCGGGCGAGCGTCTTCGCCGCGTTCCCAGCGGGCAATCTGGTCGAGGGCTTGTGCCAGCGTGTCAAACGCCTGAATGTTCCAACTGCCATATTTTGGCGATCTCAAGTTCTCGATCAGCAGGCGGATGTTGTCGCCTTTGCCCACCAGTATCGAAAACACGCGCGGGTCAGAATTCGTGCCCGGCCAGCCGCGCACCTCGTTGACCATCCCCCGGATCACATGCGTGGCGATATTGATATTGTCGTAAATGCTGAGATCGTTGATCCGGTATGTCAGGCTGTTGCTGTCGCCCAGATGGGGCTGGATGTCACGGGCTATTTGCGCGAACATGCGCTCCACGTCCAGACGCGGCGGGAAGGTGATGCAGGCGATGATCACCGGTAGATCGTCTCGAACATCAATGCGGTAACCTGATAGCATGGCAACCCCCTCGGTGAGACGGATGTTCTATTAACTATATCGCGGTCGGAACGCCTCGCGCCACTTTTTCAGGATCGAATATCAATATTGCTATCTATACTCCAATGAGCGGCAAAAAGTTTCATAGTCCTCATTTGATTGGCACGAAAAAAACTCGCTCGAAGTTTGCGCTTCGAGCGAGTTTTGTGGCTTTCCAACAGGTTGGCTTCTATTTAGCTCCCGCCGTTGCGGTCTGTGTCAAGGCTTCGCCTGTTTCGTCAGGCGCTGTCACGGGCGCAAAATCAGGCAGTTCGTCTTCAAGGTTGCGAATGCGCGGATTCAGGAAAGCCGCCAGCGTTGCCAGCAGCGACAGTGTCCCCGCCAGCACAAAGATCAACCCGACGCCGCGCCCTGCCCCGGAGCCAATCACCGCCCCGATTTGCGTCGCCAATGGCGAACTCCCCCGCATGAACGGCTCGAACACAAAGTCCGCCAGCGGCCCCGCGATCAACATCGCCAGCGGCATCAAGGCCCGCGAGATCATAATCCGCACTGAGAACACGCGGCCCTGCGCGGCGGGGTCGGTCTTGGTCTGCCACAGCGCCGATGACGCGCCGCTGCCCAGCGGGATGAAGAACATCAGCACGACAAAGCCAGCGCCAATCATCACCGGCGCGGGCTGCAATCCGATCAGGATCAGGCCCGGCGTGGCGAGGGCGATAAAGCCATACACCGCCAGCATCCGGCGTTTGGGGCCGCCCCACGCGCTCATCACGATGCTGCCCGCCAGCATGGCGAAGCCGCCCACCGCTTGCAGAATGCCGTACACATCCGGCGTGGTGAACGACAACACCAGCGGCCCGATCAGCACGAACGCCAGATTCGCCAGAAAGTTGATGATGGCGAAGTAGATCAACAGGCCCAGCAGCCCGGCCCGCGCGCCGATGTAGCGCCAGCCGAACATCGCTTCCTGCCAGAACGACTTTTTCGCTTTGGTCTCGGCGGTCGCCGCTTCGGGGCGCGGGATGCGCACCAGCGCCAGCGCGCCGATAGCGATAAAGAACGTGGCGAAGTCAATCGTGATCAGCCCGGTCAGGCCCAGTGGGGCATATAGCGCGCCCGCCAGCAGCGGCCCGATCAGCGAAGTCAGCGCCTGCCCCATCTGCATCATGCCGTTGGCGCGCCCAAGCTGCGCTTTCGGAACCATCATGGTGATCGAAGCCATATACGCAGGCTCTTGGAAGGCGTTAGAAATGGCATAGGTCACCGCCAGCCCGTAGACGTGCCACACTTCGAGGCCGTTGGTCGCCACCAGCCACACCGCCGCCAGCGACCCCACCGCCGATAGCGCGTCGGCGGCCAGCATCACCAGACGGCGGTTGTAGCGGTCGGCCACAATCCCGCCCAACGGCGCGAGCAGGATCGTCGGCAGTTGGAAGAAGAACATGGTCAGGGCGAACGGCGTGGCCTGTCCGGTCTTTTGGAACATGAACACGCCCAGCCCGAACACGGTCAGGCTGGAGCCAATCATCGAGACCAGTTCGCCCAGCCAGACCGTCATAAAGGCCCGCATGTTTTGAGGTTGAGATGTCGCAGTTTGAGTAGTCATTAGGTTGTCCCCCGTCGTCTGTTGCTTCCTTCGCGGATCAGGAAGAAGCTGATAGCGTTGTCTCATGAGAACCCTTCCCTTCACGCGCAGGGAAGGAGGCGGTATCCTAAGTCATCACGCGACAAACTCTGCCGTGACTACTCAGCCCGGCGACTGGTTTTGCCTCCCCCATGCATGGGGGAGGAGGCCGAAGGCCGGAGGGGGTGAGTAGCGCCCAACTATTGAACAGCCCGCCGCAATGCCCACACCGTCAGCCCCGTTTGTGGGACGTTTATCTCGTCCACGCATTGGAAGCCGAAATGCTCGTAGAGCGATACATTAGCGCGGGTGACTGTGTCGGTATACACCAGCGCCTTCTGCGAATCCGCCAGTTCCAGAACCGGGCGGATCAGCGCCGACGATAGCCCCTTGCCGCGCGCGTCCGGCGCGACGCCGACATTGTCCAGATAAAAATGCGGCTGCTTGGCGTGTTTCTGATGCAGCGCCTCAGTCTGCTTCAAAGCTTCCCGCGCCCGGATCAGCCCCAGCGGATACAGCGTGAACAGCAGGGGCAGGAAACCCGTCAGTGATTTGACGCTAATCGACAAGTTGGCTTGATCGGGGTATTCCCAGAAGGCGACGCCTTCGAGCGGATCGCCTACCCCAAACCCGCGCCCGCCCTTGATATTCAAATCTCCATACACCCGGAAGAATTTAGTCAGGGTGCTGGCGCGCGTCCGCTTGAACGGCAGCATGAACGCGCACAAAGGATCATCCACATACGCCTGCGACATTACCCGCGCCGCCTGCGCCACGTCAGGGGGTGTCAGCGCCCGACGCTCACTGCTTGTCATCGGCCTGATCCTCGGGTTGCGTGGCGACGACCGTGTTTTCGTCAAATGGATACAGCGCGATCATCAAAGAATAGGCATGTGTCCCCTCAGCCTGCTCGCCCTCTCCGTATGACGCGAACTCCTTGACCAGCCCTTCAAATTGAGCGTAGATGTGCGCCGCCTGTTCGGGAGTGAGAAAGGTGCGGGTGCGACCCAGCATCAATCGATCCGCCTGCGCGGAGTCTTCGTCCAGTTTGATGATGCCTTTTTCCATTGCCCGCCGGATGTCGGTGGCGGTCGATTCAAAGACCGTGCTGATCAGGTCGTAGGTGCTGTCGCCGCCCCCCTCGGTCTTGAACAACTGGCGGTCGATGCGGTAGCTGTCCGCTGCTGCGTGATACCATTTCTCGACAATCCCCGACACGATCTGGGTGTCAACCACTGCAATCAGGCCGTGCTTTTCCAGCAGCCCGACGTGGTAATACAGCTTGCTCTGCGGCACATCCACGATAGCCGCTACCTGCTTGACCGTGATCGGCTCGCTCATCATGGCCTCGATAATCTGAATCCGCAGCGGGTCAGACATAACCTTGACGACTTCGAGGTCTGAGATCAGCATTTCCTTGGCTGGTTGAAATTTCTTCGACATTCTAAATTTGCCTATCGTTAAAATATTTTTTAATGATAAATAATAGTGTAATGGAGATCGGCGGGGTTGTCAAGAGGCAATTTTCGAGAATATGCTAAACTTATAGGCATTCTGGCTATGGACGCAATTCGTGCTTCCAACTGTTTAGCTAGGGTTAGGGCGCGCTGGATAGAGGGGGCAATGAAAACAGTTCGCTTTGGCTCAACAACCTTTGTGTCGCATATTTTTACTCAGCGGACTAATGGCAACATTGTCATCCACTCGGAAACAGGGCCACGCCGAGTGGTGGCCGCTCTGCTGGGACTTCCGATGCTGGGCTCTGGAATTTACGTGATATGGCTCACAGTATTCAAGGATCAGAATCTTTCGTATGCCATTAATGCGGCGCTTTGTTATATCCCCGCTCTGGTGCTGGGAGGCGCGTTGCTCTTTCAGGCGATCAGCGGGCGGGGCGATATGTCAGGTGGTCAAGTCACAATTGACCGGGAGACGGGCCTAATCAAGATTGAGCGGGCGCATCAAAAGACTCAGGTGATCAGCGCCAGCCTAGTGACAGGCTTGCGCGTGGTGTTTCCGGGCGCAGGGGCCGCCGCATTGAGCATGAAGTTGGCTGATGGCCGTGCTATTCTGCTGACTGCAAGCGTTATCTCCCTTAACCCCGGACAACATCGCATGCTTGCTATCCGCCCTGCGCTGGACATGCTGGCAGATGCGATACCAGCCCTTCATCAGGCTAGAGCGCAAACAAAGACTAGATCGCTGGTGCAGTCGGAAATGCTTGTATTAGCAAGTCACCCGGCGTTTGCCTCGCCCATTCCTGCTGACCCCTTACCGTCCCGACCAAACACTATTGATACGGTTGCGAGTGCCGCCGAACTGGTCTTAGCCGCGTTTTCTAACTTGATAGCTGAAGGATCAGTGGTCGTGCAGCGCATGGGGCTGCCTGCTTTCCCATATGATAGCAGTTGCGAGTATTCTTTCCGTCCGGGGGACCATGCGACTGCCGCCCAGAAAGAAAGCCTTGAGCATCAGATCGCCTCAATCGTGTCTCAAAAGCCTGGTATCAAAGCTTATGTGCTGATGCGTATTATCATTCCCCGCACGATGAAAAATCCAGCACGCTGGTTGATCGCCAGAGTCAAAAAACAAGCAGCGGGGGTCAGCCCCTACCGCCACCGCGCCATCTTTGTTACTCAACCGGGTCAGCCAAGGAGCAATATCAACACGGATATTCAGGCATTCGTGCGCGATATTACCCGCGAACTAATCAATGGCATTGAATCGCGTGTCGACAACGATGTCGTCGTTTAACTCACTTGCGCGTCCTCATGATCAACTGAATATTCCTGTCGAGTGGCGGTCGACCTCCATCGTCCCTACCCCTTTCCCGTCCCATCTCGCATATTCCAACCATTTTGTGCATCCCGGTTGAAATCAGGTTGTAAAATTCTAACTCTGTATAGACCAAACGTGCTACAAAAACCCTTGACAACGCCCTCTCGACCCTCTAAAATATCATCCGAACATAAGTTCTAGTTGTCGTCCTTTGTTTTTAAGCCTTATGTTTCTTTGTGTTCTTGTATGATGGTAAATGTCGGTGAATAATGGGTTTACCGATGAATGAAGAGAGAGTCTGAATGTGTCCCGGCCCAAGAGTCCGTCACGAAGATAAGACACTTTTCATTCCCAATCCAT
>Ga0210377_10002752_pt1 | contig 15250 bp, 11 predicted proteins | sample PLM4_65_b1redo_FD_155480 | JGI IMG/M metagenome (GOLD analysis project Ga0210377, IMG submission 155480) | Groundwater sediment microbial communities from an aquifer in East River, Colorado, USA - PLM4_65_b1 redo | ecosystem: Environmental > Terrestrial > Soil > Riparian zone | place: USA: East... | reverse complement strand
TTTTCTCTTCGCTACCTTCAGCCGCCCGATGTTATGGCTCTTCGCCAAGCCGGAGATTCGCTCCGTCGGCGATCTCAAAGGAAAGAAGGTCGGCATCTCGAGTCTGGGCAGCGGGCCGGATTCGATTCTGCGCGACCTGCTCAAAAAGCATGGCCTCGAAGGCGGGCGCGAGGTCGTGATCCTGCCGGTGGGCTCCGGCACCGCGCGCTTCTACGCCTTGCAAGCCGGCTCGGTGGACGCGGCGATGCTTTCGATTCCGGCGATTTTCATGGCGCAGGACGCCGGTTATCGCGAGCTGGTCTCGTTCGTCGATCAGGACATCGTCGAGTTGCAGGGTAGCATCCTCGCGCCCGCTCAGCTTCTCGAATCCGAGCCGGCGCTGGCGGAAAAATTCGTGCGCGGATCGGTCAAAGGCTTCACCTTTTTCCGCGAGAACCGCGCGGCGACGATTCAGATCCTGACGAGGTTCTTAAGACTCAAGGAAGACATGGTGGGAAAAATTTACGATCGCTTCAAGCCTGGAATGACGCCGGACGGAACGATCGGCGAAGCGTTGCAGAGAAAATCGATCGAGTACATCGTCGGCCGCGTCGGCGTCAAAGAGCCGCCGCCGCTGTAGAAGATCTTCGACTTCACGGTCGCCCGGAAAGTTCGGGACGAGCTGCAGGCGCGCGGTTGGAAGCCGTAGCCCACTATCGGTAAAACTCTCCGCCTTTTCCGGCCGGCATCATTTCAATCCGGATTATTCAGAGTCCTCGGGGGGCAGACTTCCGCTTGACAGGGCCGGCGGGCTGCGTTATGGGGGGGTGCATTTATTGAACGGCCGTTTCAATAATCAAAATGAATCAATCCGTCCTTCGCGCCGTCGGACTCCTGGAGGCGCTGGCCAAACGCGAGAAGCCGATGTCGCTCCGGGATCTGGCCGCAGCTACCCATTTAGACAAGGCGACCGCCTATCGCCTGTTGGGCTCTCTCGCCGCCAAGGGAATGGTCGATAAACCCGGTGGGAACGGCCTCTATGCCCTCGGTCCGGCGTTCTTGTTCTACGCCGAAATCTTCAAGAAGACGCTGACGATCCGGGAGAAAGTTCTGCCGCACCTGGAGAGACTCGCTGAGACCACGGAAGAGACGGCTATCTACTGCGAGCGCTTCAAGCAGGATTCTTGCGTGACGATAGAGCGATGGGACAGCCCGCATGAAACGAGGACTTTCTCACAGACGGGCATTCCGCGTCCGCTCTACGCCGGCTCCTCGGGCCAGGCGATTTTGGCGGTGCTGCCGGACCGCGAGATCGAGGCCGTTTTGAAAAAGGGGCTGACCCGCTACACTCCCCACACGCCGAGCTCGCGGGAAAAGCTTCTAAGAAAAATCAAAGAGATCCGCCGCAAGGGCTATGCCGTGAGCATGCAGGAGCAGAGTTTGTATTCGGGCGGCATCGCCGCGCCGGTGTTTAACGACCGGACGGTGATCGGAAGCCTCGCCGTGGTCGGTCCGCTCGAACGGCTCGTGCGCGGCGGGATGGAAGAACTGGGTCGAAAGATTCGGGAGACGGCGAACAAGTTTTCTTGTGAACTGGGGCATGTGACGGGCCGGCCGGCGCCTTTCCAGCAGCGCGCCTAGCCGTTCGGGATTCGGGCCGCCGACGAACTGAAGAGACGTTGGAATATCTCTTGGGAGAAACGACATGTCGACTTTCGTAGATTCGGTAATCGCTGAAATCGTCAAGCCGGGCGTGCAGAGCTTGATGGAGAGCCGGTATTTTGCGGATCTGAGAGCGGGCAAGCTCTCGATTCGACAGCTCCAGGGTTTCGCCCTCCAGCACTACATTACCAACGTGGCGCTCTGTAAGGGGTTTACGCTTTGCATGGTGAAATACGCGCACGACCCTGAGCTTCACGCTCATTTCCTTCACCAATTCAACGAGGAGCAATACCACCCGGAGCTGACCAAGCGGTTCGGCCTCGCCCTCGGGCTTACGGAAGCGGATTTTCAAAACGTCACGTTTATCTTCGAGTGCCTGGCGCACACCAGCGCGGCGCTGCGCGGGATGCTCGAAGGCGCTCCCGCCGAAAACCGCGCCTGGGCGCTGGTCAATGAGAGCATGGTCTGCCGTTACTCGGAGGAGTTCGCTACTTATCTCCCCAAGCACTACGCGGTGCCGGAACCGGCGCTGGAGTTTTTCAAAGTCCATTGGGTCGCCGACCAGGACCACACGCAGCGGGCGGCGGCGGTGATCGTCAAGTACGCACGCACCGAGCGCGACGAGCATCTGGTGCGCCAGATCTCCAAGCACGCCGTCCGCTTCAAGCTCGCCAAGTTCGACGGCATTTACCGGGAGTATGCGTAGTCTGTGACTGAAGCGATTGGACTTCGTCCGGAGATCGTAAAGTCGAAGAAAGGGAACCGATAGCATGGCGGACAGCGCAAAACATGGGATTTGCGATAATGCCGGCCTGCTCCGCTACTTTGCGGCGGAGCATCCGGGCGAGATTTGCCGCGTGAGCGATCTTATCGATCCCAAGGAATGCGCGCATGCGGCATATGAAGAGGCGTTCCGCGAGCGCGGCAAGCATCCCTGGGTGATCTTCGACAATGCGCTCTGCGCCGACGGCGAGAAGTGGCCCGGGCAATTTGCGACCTGCAATTTTAATTCCTTCAGTCTGCTGGGTTTGTCGTACGGATTGGATTTACGGAAGGACCGGCCGTTCGATCTGATCCTCAAGCACTACCAGGGGATGACCCATCCGGCGGCGCCGCGCTGGGTGGATAAACGGGAAGCGCCCGTCAAGGAGATCGTGTTAAGGGGCGATGAGGCGCGGGTGGACCGGCTGCCGATCTTTCGCAATTGCGAGCGCGACGCGCGGCCCGGGTGGCTGGCGCCGATGTGGGTGATACGGGACCAGGAGGGAAGACACAACCTGTCGTGGCATCGGAGCTGGTACGTCAACGAGCGGGAGATCACGCTGCGCTTTTTTCCCGGCCGCCACATGTGGGATGAATTTCAGAGATATTCGCGCAGGAAGGAGCCGATGCCGGCGGTGGCGATCGTCGGCGGCCATCATCCCGCGTTCTCGGTTGGCTGCGGGACGGCATTCAACCTCGACGTGGACGAGTACGAGGCGGTGGGCGGCATATATAAGGAAGCGACCGGAGAAGAGTTGCGGGTGACGGATTCGGAGCTGTGGGGCAGAGAAATGGTCGTGCCGGCGGACGCCGAGATTATTTTAGAAGGCTACATCACGGAGCGCCAGGAGGAGGCCGGGGAGTGGTGCGACGCGTGGCAGAACTACACCCGGCCGTCGAAGCAGAACGTGTTTCGCGTCGAGGCGATGACGATGCGGGCGAAGCCCTTGTTCGTGTCGAATTGGCCTGCGGCCTCGATACAGACGAGTTTGAGCGGGGCGGCGGAGGTGTACGGCTTATTGCGTCCCCATTTTCGCGAGATCCGGGGGATCAATTTTCCGTTCGTGCAGACGGTGATCGTGTCGTGCAAGCTGCCGGCGCGCGGGTTGGGGGTGAATGTCGCGGCGGTGTTGTATTCGATGAAGCAGAACATGAAGCATGTGATCGTCGTGGACGAAGACGTGGACCCTTACGATTTTCAGCAGGTCTTCTTTGCGTTGACCAGCCGGGTGGACGCGCGGCAGGACGTGCAGGTCTTGAACGTGATGCGCCACGTCAACGATCCGGCGGGCGAGGGGAAGACGATCGGCGGGATGATCATCGATGCGACGCGGCCGAGAGACAGCGGGGAGTTCGAGATTGCCAAGCCGGGCGCGGAGGCGTTGGAGCAGGCCAGGCGGGCATTAGCGAGCGTGGAGGTGGACCGCATTCCGACGCGGCCCTCTCTGACTTGGTAAGCCGATGAAAAAGTATCGCGACCTGAGAGAGCATCTGAAAGCGCTCGAAGAAGAGAATCTGTTACTGCGTGTCCGGCGGCCCATTAATAAGGACACGGAGCTGTTTCCTCTGGTCCGGTGGCAGTTTCGCGGCGGTCTGCCGGAGAGCGAGCGCAAAGGCTGGCTGTTTGAAAATGTCACCGACTCCCGCGGGCGAAAATATCGATATCCGTTCGCGCTCGGCGTGCTGGCCTCCTCGCGGAGGATTTACGCGGTCGGCCTCCAGTGCAAAAACGACGAGGAGATTTTGGAGCGGTGGGAAAATGCCCTGGCCCATCCGGTGAAGCCGGAGATGGTGGCGGACGGCCCGGTCCATGAAGTCGTTCTGACGGAAGCCGATTTGCAAAAAGCGGACGGCGGCTTCGACGCCTTTCCCGTTCCCATCTCCACGCCGGGCTTCGATAACGGCCCCTATTTCACCTGGTCCCATTGGGTGACCAAAGACGCGGAAACTGGAATCCGCAACCTGGGAAACTATCGGGTACAGATCAAAAGTAAAACCCGCCTGGGAATAAGCCTTGGCGCCGCTCAGCACGCGGTGATTCACTGGCGCAAGGGCAGAGAGCGAGGCCGGCCGTTGGAAGCGGCGATCATCGTCGGCTGCCCGCCGGTCGTCTCTTACGCTTGCGTGCAGAAAGTTCCTTACGGAGTCGATGAGTACACCGTTGCAGGCGGTCTCGCCCGCGAGCCGATTCAGCTGGTGAAATGCAAGACCGTCGATCTGGAAGTGCCGGCGGACGCCGAGATGGTGATCGAGGGACGCCTACCGACGGATTGCCTAGAGCCCGAAGGGCCGTTCGGCGAGTCTCACGGCTACATCCATCCCCGCCAGTTAAGCCCGTTCATGGAAGTGACCTGCGTGACGCACCGCAGGGACATGATCCTCACCGGCATCATGAGCCAGGTGACGCCGAGCGAGAGCAGCACGATCAAAAAAGTCGGCTACGATACGCTCTTTCTCAAGCATCTGAGAGACGACTGCGGGCTGAAAAACGTCGCGCGCGTGGTGATGCACGAGGCGCTGGTCAACCTGCGCAAACTCGTCATTCTACAGATAAAGAAATCGTCGAGGGAAGAGGTCCGCAAAGCGCTCGTCGCCGCGGCGACTTTTCACGCGGGCGTGGGGAAAATAACCATCGCCGTGGACGAAGATATCGATGCGGGAAGTCTGGACGGAGTTTTCTGGGCGATCTGCTTCCGCGCCAAGTTTCCCGAGGACGTTGAGTTCCTGCCCGGCATGAAGCAGGGGCATGCGCCGCCTTTCCCGAAGGAGGATCTTCTAACCAGGCCCGATGCCGCGATGAGCGAATCCTTTATGCTGATCGACGCGACTCTGAAGGAGCCGTTTCCGCCGGTCTCTCTCCCGACGCGGGAATATATGGAGAGGGCGGCGACGATCTGGCGCGAGCTTGGGTTGCCGCCGCTCGCGCCGCAGTATCCCTGGTTCGGTTATTCGCTCGGGGATTGGGACGAAGAGAAGGCGGATGAGGCGCGTCTGGCGGTGGAGGGACGGCATTACGAAATCGGCGAGAAGCTGAAAGCGCAGCGGGTCAAACGCTGAAGCGGGAGTAGAAAGCGAAATGGGCAAATTCTTCAAAGATGTCCGCGAACACATCGACCGGCTGGACAAAGCGGGGAAGCTCATTACGGTCACAAGACAGATCAGTAAGGACACGGAACTGATGCCGCTCGTCCGCTGGCAATTTCGCGGGCCTGCCCGAGGCGGAGCGCAAGGCCTTTCTTTTTACCAACGTCGTGGACGCGCAAGGGCGCCGCTACGACATCCCCGTCGCGGTCGGCTGTCTGGCGGCTTCGCGCGAGATCTATGCGTTCGGGCTGAACTGCGCGGTTGAGGAGATTCCCCGGAAGTGGATGCACGCGGAGAACCATCCGATCCCACCCAGGGTCGTAGAGAGCGCTCCGGCGCAAGAGGTCGTTCATCTCGGCGAAGAGCTTCTGGCGCACGGCGGTCTGGGGGAGTTTCCGGTCCCGATTTCCACGCCGGGCTTCGACAACGGCCCTTACACGACCTCTTCGCAATGGTTTACGCGCGATCCGGAAACTGGGAGTCTCAACATCGGAAATTACCGCGGCCAGATCAAAAGCCCTTTGCGGATGGGAGTCGCGCTCTCCTCGCGCAATCACGGCGGCATTCATTGGGGAAAGTGTCGCGAGCGGGGGATACCGCTCCAAGCCGCGCTCGTCGTCGGCGCCCCGCCGCCCGTGGCCTACACCGCGCCCGCCCGGATCGCCTATGGCAAGAGCGAGCTCGACGTTGCCGGCGGGCTCGCCGGCGCGGCGGTCGAAGTCGTGCGGTGCAAGACAGTCGATATCCTGGTTCCGGCCTGGGCGGAGATCGTCATCGAAGGCGAAATCGACACCGAGGCGTTGGAGCCGGAGGCGCCGTTCGGCGAGGCGACCGGATATGTGGCCACCCGGCTGATGCACCCGTTTTTCAACGTCAAATGCATCACCCACCGGAAAGATCCGATCCTGATGACCATTGTCAGCCAGTTTCCGCCGAGCGAGAGCAGCATCATGCGGCAGATGTCCGCGGAGGCGATCTACACCCGCTTCTTAAAAGAAGAGTGCAACATCCCGGGGGTCATCGATGTCACGTTCCATGATTTGGCCGTCCGCCAGGTATGCGTCGTCAGGCTGAAAAAAGCCGGGCGGGCGGACCCGTGGCAGGCGATGTCTCACGTGTTGGGGCTGAATCCGTCCACCGGAAAAATCGTCGTGGCGGTGGACGAGGATGTGAACCCGAGGGATTGGGACAATTTGATCTGGACGATCGCGCTCAGGGTTCAACCCCATCGCGATACGCAGGTGGTGGGGCACCGGATTCCGTCCATGGACCCATCGGCCGCGCCGGTAGGGGAGGAAGTGAGACAACGCGCCAGCGAGGCTGCGGACTGCTCGGCGCTGATGATCGACGCCACGCGCAAGTGGGCCTATCCGCCGGTGTCGCTGCCCAGGCAGGAGTTCATGGAGCGCGCCAGGGAGATATGGGAGGAGATCGGCCTGCCCCGGCTCAATCCCAGAGCGCCGTGGTTCGGCTATGAGCTGGGCTACTGGTCGGACGAGGAGCGGGAAGAGGCGGCGCTGGCGCTCGAAGGCAAGCACTACCAAGTCGGCGCGAGGGCCGAAAAAAACGGATCAAGTTATGACGGGAAGGAGCGGCTTTTTACTATGCGGCATCGGCAAAGTGTGACTCGGAAATCTTTTTCGCTATCTTTATTTTTTCTGGTTGCGCTTCTCTTTATGAGCCCAAGCTCTTACGGGCAGGAGCGCATTTATACCGGCATGGCGGGCTTGAATTTCAGCTTCCTGCCCTTTCAGGTGGCGCTGGAGAAGGGCTTCTACAAAAAACACGGCTTCAACGTGCAGCCCGTGCTGATGCGCGCCCAGGCGGCCATCCCGGCATTGCTCTCCGGCGACATCGACTACGATACCCATTTCGGCTCGCTGGTGCGCGGCGCCGTCTCCGGCCTCGACGCGCGGGTGATTTTTTCTACCGCGGAGAAGCAGATGTTCTCGTTCGTCGTCCAGCCGGAGATCAAGACGGTGGCCGATCTGAAGGGTAAGCTCGTCGGCATCAGCTCCTTCGGCGGGACGCAGCACCTCGTGACGGTGGGAGTCCTCAAAGCGGTGGGCATCAATCCCGACAAGGATGTGAAGGTCATCAACACCGGCAACGAGGCCGTCCGGGTGCAGATGTTGAAGGCAAAACAGATTCACGCGGCGATGATCAACCCGCCGATGAGCGTCATGAGGAAAAACGAAGGCTACCGGCTGCTCCTGCATGCCGCGGACTATCTCGATCTGCCGCTGACCGGCCTGGGGGCGACGACGAAAAAGCTCAAGCAGAACCCGGAGCAGGTCAAGAGACTCTTGCGGGCGCTTTACGAGGCGCTCCAGTTTGTCCGGACCAATCGCAAGGAGACCGTCGAAGTTTTCGCCCGCTGGCTCAACATGGATATGCCGACGGCCGAGGATACTTATGACATGGCGGTCAAAGTCCTGAGTCGCGACGGCACCGCGAGCGACAAGGCGATCATGGCATCGATCGACGAGGCCAAAGAGGCCGGCAAGATCGCGGGCAATTTCACTCCCAGGGACGTGGCCGACTTTTCTTTTCTGAGAGGCGTCATTAAAGAGTATGAGCAGAAGAGATAGCCGCATAGGACGCAAAACCGTCACAGCGAAAGGAGAACAGTTATGATCGGAGCCAAGGATTTAAAGGGCGTGGTGGCGATGATGCCAGCCTTCACGACCAGGGACGGCGACTCGCCGCACGCCCAGGATACGGTGGACACCGCATCGCTTACAACTGCGGTGGACAAAATTATCCGCGACGGAGTGGATGCCATCGCCACGATGGGGAGCTTCGGCGAATGCCACACGCTGCTGTGGGAGGAGAAGAAAAAGTTGACCGAGGCGACGCTTGGCGCGGCGCGCAAGCGGGTGCCGGTGTTCATCGGCTGCACGACGTTGAATACGAGAGAGACCATGAGGGAGGCGAAGTTCGCTCAGGCGGCCGGCGCCGACGGCGTGCTCTGCGGCGTGCCGTTTTATTATCCCTCGACGGCGGACAACGTGGTCCAATTTTACCTGGACCTCGCCGACGCCTTTCCCAAGCTGGGGATCGGCATTTACCACAACCCGCCGATCCACCGAGTGACGATTCCGGTTGCGGCCTTCGAGAAGCTGGTGACGCGGCCGAATATCGTATTTTTAAAAGACAGCCATCGCACGCCGCTCGACTTCTTCAAGCTCATGAACATCGTCAAGGGGAAAATCAGCGTCTTTGTCATGCAGAATCAGATGCATCCCTATATGATGTACGGCGCCGCCGGCTGCTGGTCGATCTGCGCCTGGATGGGTCCCTGGCCGCTGCTACGGCTCCGCGACGCCTGCCGCGCGGGAGATTGGGAAACGGCGAAGCAGATCTGCATCGACATGAGCGACGCTTACTGGGGGCCGGGCCGTCCCGGCGACCTGTTCTGGCGCGAGAACTCGCACAAGCTGGTGATCAACGAGGCGGGCTATTGCCACGCCGGGCCGCTGCGGCCGCCGTTTCGGCACGTTCCCCCGGAAATCATTGAGCACAGCAAAAAGATGGCCGAGAGCTGGAAGAGGCTGTGCCGGAAATATCCGCCGGAGAGCGTCGCGCTGAGGGCGTAGTTTTAGCCGCGAACGATTGAATGAAGATCAAACTCTTCAGCAGAATTCCCATCGCTCTTGCCCTGGCAGCAGTCGTCTTTATCCCAGGCCGGTTTCTGGCTCAACCCGCAGATGGCGTCAGCGTGAGGATCGGGCTGGCGGGCCGGAACTTCAGTTTCCTGCCGTTCTTCGCCGCGCAGCAGATGGGCTTCTTCAGCCAGGAGGGGCTTAAGGCGGAGATGATCTACATGAGATCTCCCGTCGCCATTCCCGCTCTCTCCGCCGGCGAAATCCAGTACACCACCCATTTCGCTTCGGTCGTCAGAGCCGCGATCAAAGGCTTCCCTGTCCGCGTGATTCTCTCGACCTCGGACCGGCAGCTGTTTTCGCTGGTGACTCACGGCGCGATCAGGCGGGTCGAGGATTTAAAAGGCAAAGCTGTCGCCGTCTCCAATCCGCTGGGCGCTCATGCCCATGTGACGACTCAGGTTCTAAGAAACTTCGGTCTGGATCCGGGAAAGGACCCGAAGTACGTCTACCTGGGCGAGGAGTCGGCCTGGGTGGCGGCCCTCGAAAGCGGCCTGGTCGCGGGGGCGTTCATCCAGCCGCCGACGAGCATGGTGCTGAAGAAGAAGGGGTATAACGTTCTGGTGAGCGCGGCGGACTATGTGGAATTGCCGGTAACCGGACTTTCCACTTCTGTAGAACGGATTCAGAAAAATCCCGGAGAAGTCAAAGCGACACTGAGGGCGGTCTACAGAGGAATACGATTTGTAAAAGATAACCGGGCCGGGGCGGTTCAACTGATTATGAAGTTTTTAAACGTCGGGCAGGATATCGCCGCCGAGACCTATGATAGCACGGCGAAATATCTCTCGGAGAACGGCGTCTCGAGCGAAGCGGCGATTCAAGCCGCCGCGAAAATTTGGGAGACGTGAAAGACAAGAAGGTCGATTCTCTCGCCGTCGCCGATTTCAGCCTTCTCAAAGAAGTGCTGAAGTCGGCCGCGCGCCAGTAGTCGATCAAGCCCGGAAGGAGGGAAAAGACCATTGACCAGACGGTAAAACTGGGCGCATTGGCGGACGGCAGATCCACCTATGAAAGATGGATCGAAGAGCAGGGAGTGCCCGTCACTAAAGCCTTCTTCATCTCCGATCTCAATGACATTGCGCTCGGTCCCTGGCCGCGCAAGGGGGGCAAGGGCGCGATCATCAACCTCGAAGGCACCGGCGACACGGACGATGCCTACATCTGCGAGATCCCCGCGGGCGGCAGGCTCCATCCCGAGCGCCATTTCTATGAGGAGCTGGTCTTTGTCCTGGAAGGGCGCGGCGCGACCCAGGTGTGGCAAGAGGGCGGCCCGAAGCAGAGTTTCGAATGGCAGGCCGGCAGCTTGTTTGCGATCCCGCTCAACGCCTGGTTTCAACATTTCAACGGCAGCGGCCGGGAGCCGGCGCGCTACATCGCGTTCACCTCGGCGCCGCTGATGATGAACCTGGTCAACGACCAGGAGTTTATTTTCAACTGCCCGCACGTGTTCCGCGGCCGCTTCGACGGAGAGACCGACTATTTCAAGGCGGAAGGGAAGTTTCACGGGCAGCGGGTCTGGGACGTGAACTTCGTCGCCAACGTCCGCGATCTTAGCCTCATCCAAAGCCACGATCGGGGCAAGGGGAACCATACCACGATCATCGAAATCGCGTGCAGCCCGCTGATCGCCCACATTTCCGAGTTTTCCGTCGGCAGCTACAAGAAGGCCCACCGCCACGCCGCCGGCGCGCAGATCATCGTCCTCGAAGGGGAGGGCTACACGCTGCTGTGGCCGGAGGGCAGCCGGCCGAAGCGATGCGACTGGAAGCCCAACAGCGTGATCGCGCCTCCCGATCAATGGTTCCATCAGCATTTCAATTTGTCGGAAACCCCGGCGCGTTATCTAGCAATTCGCTGGAACAGCAAAAAATACAAAGTCTTCAAGGACATCGTGGACCGGAGCGTTAAAGAGGGAGGGACTCAGATCGAGTACGAAGATGAGGCTCCCGCGATCAGGCGCTCATTTGAGGCGGAGCTTGCGCAGCGGGGCATCCGCTCGCGGATGGGCGAAGCGGAAACGGCCGAAGCTGAATAAACGGAGTCGCTTAGGATTCGGAGGCAGGACAATGACCAAGGTATTAGACAATGACGAAATGATTCGGCAGGTGAAGTTGCTGGCGAACCAGCATCACACGACGCCGGAAGTGCAGTACCTATTTAATACGCGCTTCACTCCCGAGCGGGCGAAGTGCTGGACGATTAATCAGGCCCACTTCGTCAGAAACCGGAGAGACTGTTGGGCGCTCGCCATGGGGCAGGCGCCGTTGGACGTCAAAAGGGAGATCTGGCTCCACGAGCAGGATGAGCTGATCGGCGATCCGCGCGCCGGGGGAGAGGACCACTTTACTTTGACCACGAAAGAGGCGGAGCTGCTGGGAGTCGGCAAAGAGGAGATGGCGCGGTCAGAGCCGCATCCGTTTGTCGCGGCGGCGCTGGAGGCCTGGCTTCACCTGGGGAAAAAGAGCTGGCTGGAGTCGTTTGTGGCGGTGTCGATGGTCGAAGCGATCAATTCCAACGCGATCATACCAACGGGCGGGTTTTCCTTTAGGGCTCGCGAAAGGTTGGTTTCGGACCTGGGAATCGCGAGAGAGTTGCTGATCAATCGAAACGTCCACGTGGCCGCGGACCAGGAACATGCCCTGGTGCTCGAAAAGGTGCTGCGCCGGCACGTGACGACGCAGTGCGAGCGCGACCTGACGATGGATGCGCTGCGGCGGACGCTGGTGATCGACCGGGCCTACCGCGCGGGGCTGGCTTTTGCCATGGAGCAGATTCCAGTGAACGACGGGGTGAATAAGGCGCGCGCGTAGGGACTGTCCGCATGAAACCACAAGTCCCGAAACAAAGTATGCTCGAAACTTTCGATGCCGACCTCGCCAAGCGGCACATCGAGGGTCTGTGGAAAATGTACGCCGTCCCGCCGAGCAAGGAGCCGAAGCCGGCCCTGAAGCCCTACCTGTGGAAGTGGAAGGATGTCTATCCGGATCTCGTTCGGGCGGTGGAGGTGGTTGAGCTCGGCGTGAACGAAGAGCGGCGCGTTTTGCGTCTGGTCAACCCGGGCATGCAGCGCAAAAGATCAACGACCCAGACGCTGCAGATGTCCTTTCAGATCGTCAACCCTGGGGAGATCGCACGGGCCCATCGCCACACCATCGCGGCGATTCGCTTCGTCGTGAAGGGGAAGGGCGCTTTCACCAATGTCAACGGCGAAAAATTCGAGATGGCGCCGGGCGATCTCATTCTGACCCCCGGCTGTAGCTGGCACGATCATGGAAACGAATCGGCGGAGCCGATCGTCTGGATCGACGGCCTGGACAGCCCGCTGGTGCACTATCTCGGAGTCGGGTTTTTCGAGCACTTCTCCCAAGAGCGGCAACCGATTACACAACCGCCCGGATATTCTCTCGCTCGATCCGGAACTTTAAGACCCGTGCAAAGTGGTTCGCCGCAAACGCTGCCTTACCGCTACAGCGGGGAGGCAGCGCTGGAGACTCTGAGGGCGCGTAAAGGCGATGCGGGTTCGCCCTATGATGGAGTCTTCCTGGAGTACGTAAATCCATTGACGGGAGGACACACGTTTCCGACGCTGTCCTGCTGTATTCAAATGCTCAGGCGGGGGGAACGGACGAAGGGGCATCGCCACACGAGCAGCGCCTGCTACCACGTGGTTTCCGGCAGCGGCTCAACCTATGTGGGGGAGGAAATCCTTACTTGGGAAGCGGGAGACTGTTTTGTAGTGCCGCCGTGGTCTTGGCACAATCATGCGAACGGCTCCCGCGCCGAAGAGGCCGTTCTCTTCTCCATCAACGATAGCCCCCTCCTCGAGAGTCTGGGAATGCACCGGGAAGAAACGCTGGCCGAATAGCTAAAGAACCATCGGCTCCAAGCCGCGGGGTTCTAAAGCTGTTGTCCGGAGGTCGTCTACCTCCCCATTCTGTCATTCCCGCGCAAGCGGGAGGGTGGAGTCCAGGATTATGTAGGGGCGCGATTCATCGCGCCCTCTTACTGGATTCCGTCCTTCGGTTGTGCTCAGGACAGACTTTCGCGGGAATGACGGGAGAAAAGAGCAATCCAAAAAGGCATCATCATCCCGCCGGCGGCCAGCCGGCCTCGGATAATTTTGCGCGCAGCTCGTCGCGCTCCGCGTCGTTTATTTGCTTCGCCGGCCAGCGTGGATACATCTTCATCTCGATGCCGCGCATTCGGTAGAGTTCCTTGTAAGCGGTCCGGCCGACTTTCTTCGTCAGATCGGCGACGACGGCGTAAACCTTCTTGACCTTATCCTGAAGCGACGAAGCCTTTTCTTTTTCCTTTCCCGTGGCGGCGCGCCAGGTCCCGGCGCAGAGCTCCGGGAAAACGCTTGCCAGCGGCGCGATGGTGCCGCGCACGCCGATGCCGACGCCGGCGACGGTTTCCGTCGGCGTGCCGGGGAAGACGCCGAAATCGTGTCCTTTCAGCGCCTCGATGTAGCTCGTCGATTCTTGCAGCGTGCCCCAGGCGAGCTTGACGCCGCGGATGGTCGGAACGGCTTCGACCAGGCGCCGCGCGTAATCGGGCGTGATGTCGATGCCGGCGTAACGCTTGTTGTTGTAAATGTAGATCGGCAGCTCAACTTGTTTCGCCACCGCTTTGTAGTGTTCGGTGATCTCCCACTCGTTGTGGTCGGTATAATAATACGGCGGGACGATCAACAGGCCGTCCACGCCGATTTTTCTGCTGTGCTCCGCCAGCTCGAGCACGGTCTGAATATCCGGCGCGCCGACGTGGATGATGACCGGGACGCGCCGTTTCACTTGATCGAGCGCGATTTCCGCAACGCGCTTTCTCTGATCCGGCCGCATCACCGGTCCCTGTCCATAGGACCCGCAGGCCATGACGCCGTCCGCGCCGGCGTTCACCTCGAAATCGATGATCTGCCGAAAAACTTTTTCGTCCACCTCGCCGCGCTCGTCGAAGGGAGTCGGAAGAGGAATGACCGTGCCGCCGATCGCTGCCATGAATTTCTCCTTAAAGACCTAAATCAGTTTCGCCCCGTTCTTCTTCGCGGTACAGACCGAACGCCTGCAGGATCGGCGCGTCGTTCATGGAAAAGAGGATCGCGTCTTCCTTGGCCGAGCGGTTGGCGTGCTCGTGCCAGTTCCACAGAGGCACGACGAACGTGTCGCCTTTTTCCCAGTTGAACGGTTGGCCGTCGATGACGGTCGTGCCGCTGCCGTGGAAAACGTGGTAGATCGTCGTGCTCGTGTGGCGGTGCGATTGTGTCCGCATGCCGGGGAGAAACATTTGAAGCCGGAGCGATAGCGTCGGCAGCGTCGAACCGTTGGTCACCGGATTGACGTAGTCCAGCGCGATTCCTTCGAATGGATGAGGGGTTCCCTCCGCGAGGCGCTTCAACGACGCATAGCTGTCGCGCCAGTGGTAGTGAAGCGGGCGCAGGCTGTCGTCCGCCGGCGCGGCGGCGACCGGCCGCGTCATTCCGTAATCCGGCGAAGTGTCGGACGTGCTCGTGACCGGAAGCCGCGTATCCTTCTTATATGGCTCGAAGGAGATGACCTGCAGCGCCTGCACGAACGGGACGTCCAGTCCGTCGATCCAGATCATCGGCTCCGCGCCCTCGTGCGCGTGCTCGTGCCAGGTCCATTGCGGCGTAAGAATTAAATCTCCCGCCTCCATCACCATCTTGTGTCCATTGACTGTTGTGTAGCCGCCTTTTCCCTGGAGGATGAAACGGATCGCCGACATCGTGTGGCGATGCGCCGGCGCGACTTCGCCCGGCTGAATCAACTGGAAGGAGAAGAGCATCGTGTGCGTGGTCATCTCGCTTTTTTCCAATCCCGGATTGACCAGGCGGATGGTTCGGCGCTCGACGTTTCCCTGCTGGATGCCGATGCGATCGCGGGCCTGAAGCAGGCTGTCGTAAACGTCGGCCCATTTCCAGAGATACGGCTGAACGTCGGTCTTGGGATCTTTCGGGCGCTCGCCCCGATTGAGCCGCCAAATACCCGAGAGCCATTTCTGCGCGAGCAGCCGGTCCAGCTCGGCAATTTGACCGGCTTCGCGGGGACTGGATTCTGTCTTGGACTCGGCTTTCATGG
>Ga0210377_10002751_pt1 | contig 15254 bp, 12 predicted proteins | sample PLM4_65_b1redo_FD_155480 | JGI IMG/M metagenome (GOLD analysis project Ga0210377, IMG submission 155480) | Groundwater sediment microbial communities from an aquifer in East River, Colorado, USA - PLM4_65_b1 redo | ecosystem: Environmental > Terrestrial > Soil > Riparian zone | place: USA: East... | reverse complement strand
TCGCTCCCGACATCAAGAAGTGGGCCCTCGGCCAGAAGGCCGAGCGGGCGCAGACCAGCGGAACCGAGGTCAGCAGCACCGACTTCGGCGCTCTCAAGAACGCGCCCCCCGATCCCGACCGGGGCAAGGGGTCCCAAGGCGTCGCGGCGGGTGCCCTGGCGGGGACCGGCAAGCTGACGCGGCCCCTGGTCGTCGCCATCAACACCTGGGCCGGGCACGCGCCGGGGATCGTCTACAACGGCGGGTTGGATCCCGGCGCCGCCTCTCTGTACCGCAAGAACTTCGGTCTGGACGTCAAGTTCGTGCTGCTCGAAGACCCCGCGGCCAAGCTGGCCGCGTTCCGGAACGGCGACGTCGACATCATGTGGAACACCGTGGACAACTGGGCGCGCGAGGCTTCGATACTCGCGGAGCAGAACCAGAAGGCCAAGTCGGTGATCATGCAGGACTGGTCCCGGGGTGGCGACGGCATCGTCTCCCTCTCGTCCATCAATGCCGTCGAGGACCTCAAGGGGCGCAAGATCGCCTGCACGCAGTTCACGCCCTCGCACTTCCTGCTGCTCTATCTCCTCGCCCAGTCCGGACTGAGCCCCGAGGACCGCGGCGTGGTCGAGCGCAACATCATCTTCACCCAGGATGCGCCCGCCGCCGCGGCGATGTTCAAGGCCAGGCAGGTGGACGCGGCGGTCACGTGGGAGCCCGACCTCTCTTCCGCCGTGACGGCCCGCGGCGACGAGGCCCACGTCCTCGTGTCGACCACGGCGGCCACGAACATCATCGCCGACACGCTGTGCGCGCGGCAGAACGTCATCGACCAGGCGCCCGAAACGGTGCGCGACTTCGTCCGTGGCTGGTTCGACGGTATCGAGATGCTCAAGAAGGACCCGGCGGGTTCCTACGCCGTGGTCGCCAAGGCCCTCAAGCTCGACAGCGAGACCGTCTCGGGCATGCTCTCCGGCCTCAAGCTGACGCCCTTCGCCGACAATGCGCAGTTCTACGGCCTGGCCGGTGGTCACGCGCACTACGAGACGCTCTTCGACACCGCTTTCGTCATCTGGCGCAAGAAGGGCCTCGTCACGCGGCCGGTGGACGCCAAGGACTGGGCGGACACCCGCTTCCTCACGGCGGTGGCTCCCCTCTACCCCGGAGAAAGGGTGGAGGAACCCAAGGTCGCGGCCAAGGCTCCTTCGTCCCGCGACCGGGCAATCATCAACAAGCAGATCGAGATCCACTTCACGCCAGGCTCGGACGAGATCATGCCCGGCTCGTATTTCGTCCTGGATGCCCTCGGCGACACCATGACCTCCTTCGGCAACACGTACCTGCGCGTCGAGGGGAACACGGACTCGACGGGGCCCGCCGCGGTGAACATGACTCTGTCGGAGCGGCGCGCGCTGGCCGTGAAGAACTACATCCTGAAGACCTTCCCCAACATCCAGGCCCCGCGCTTCCAGACCATCGGACGGGGCTCCTCGAACCCGGTCGCGTCGAACACCACCGAGACGGGACGGCAGCTCAATCGGCGGACGGAGATCAAGGTCATCCTGGCCGAGTAGGCCTGGAGCGCGTCTCCCGAGCGAAACCGAGGCCTGAGAATCGATGGCCCGCCGAAAAGACGTCTTGGCCCTTCGCACGCCCCTCCCGCAGGGGACGGCCTTCGTTCTCGGCTTCGTGGCGCCGATCGTCGTCCTCGGGGCCTGGTGCATCACGACCTACGGTGGGCTCGCGCCTCCTGACTTCCTGCCCTCTCCCACCGAGGTCGTGCGCGGGACCCTGCAGCTCTTCATCGAACACGACCTGTGGGGCGCCATCCTCGTCTCGACTCGGAGGATCGTGATCGCCTTCGTGCTTGCCTCCGCGGTGGCCCTGCCGCTGGGCGTCCTCATGGGGTCCTTCGAATTGATCAACCGCCTGTTCGAGCCGGTGGTGGCGCCGCTCCGATACATGCCGATCTCCGCTTTCATCCCGCTTCTGATCCTCTGGTTTGGCATCTACGAGAAGCAGAAGGTGGCCTTCCTGTTTCTGGGCGTGTTCGTCTACCTGCTTCCGGTGGTCGTCTCGGCGATCCGCGCCGTGCCCGAGGAGCTGGTCCAGACCGCGCTGACCCTCGGGGCCAGCAGGAGTCAGGTCGTTCGGACCGTCCTCGTGCCCGCCGCGTTGCCGGAGATCTGCGACTCGTTCCGAGTGATGAACGCGATCTCCTGGACTTACGTGATCCTCGCCGAGGCCGTGAACCCCGAGCACGGGCTCGGCTACATGGTCGAGCTGGCCCGGACGCACCAAAAGGCGTCGTGGTCCTTCGCCGGCCTGATCGTGATCGGAGGCATCGGCCTCGTCACGGACTTCGCGATCCGCCTGGCGTGGAACATCTTCTTCGGCTGGAAGGAGAAGGAGGCGTGAGCGAGCGGGACCGCCCGCCGGCGAACCCCAAGGCCGGGGAGCCCGGGACGGTGGCCGTCAGCGTGGGGGAGGGGCACGGAGAGGGGACCTACAAGGCGAGCCTCGGGGGACCGGCGCCGAAGCTCCGCATCAAGAACCTCTCGGTCACGTATGTCGACCGCTCGGGCCGCGAGACCGAGGCCGTGCGGGACGTCTCCATCGACATCGAGGACAAGCCCGGCGTCGGCGAGATCATCGTCTTTCTGGGGCCTTCCGGCTGCGGAAAGTCGACGATCCTGAAGGCGGTCGCCGGCCTCCTGGCGCCGACGAAAGGCGAGGTGCTGGTCGGCGGCGAGGCGGTGACCGACGTCGGCCGGGACCGAGGCATGGTCTTCCAGGCGTACACGTCGTTCGGTTGGCTCACGGTCCGAGAGAACGTCGAGTATGGGCTTCGGCTGCGGGGCGTGGCCAAGGGCGAGCGCCGCGAGCGGGCGCAGAAGTACCTTGCGGCGGTGGGGCTCGCCGATTTCACCGATCGCTATCCGAAAGACCTCTCGGGGGGCATGAAACAGAGGGTGGCGCTCGCCCGCACGCTGATCAACCAGCCTCGGCTCGTCCTCATGGACGAGCCCTTCGGCGCCCTCGATCCCCAGACGCGGTGGGGGATGCAGGGGCTGCTCCTCGACATCTCGAAGAGCGAGGACAACACGATCCTGTTCGTGACTCACGACGTGTCGGAGGCGGTCTACCTGGCCGACACCGTGTACGTTCTGTCCCCGCGGCCCGCCCGCATTCTCCACCGTGTCGACGTGCCCACCTTCGCAGCGCGCGACATCTCCCTCAAGTCGGCGGTGGAGTTCCGCACGGTCGAGAAACAGCTCCTGGACATGCTGTACAGCGTCGGCAGCCCGGCCCGCTAGGCTGCTAGCGCAACCAGCCAGGCAGGGCCCCGGACCGACGCCCCTCCTCGAACACGTTCTCGAGAGCCGTCTGGGCCAGCGCCAGCTCGGCAGCGGCCGCGTCGGCCATCTCTTTCATCGAATGGATCGAATAGATGACCCGTCCCCCGTTGGCGTCGTACTCGGCGGGCTGACCGAAGCGGATCATGCGCTGAAGGGCGTCGTTGCGACGCTGGACCTCCGCGATCCGGGCGCGCGCCGCGGCGACGCGCTCCCGCCAGTCGGGAGAGCCGAGGGCGCGGGTGAGGTCGGAGACCGCCCCAGCCCGCAAGGGGACTCCGGCCAGAAGCTGCGCCGAGCGCCAGCGGACCGCCTGGCTCCGGTCGTCGAGGCGCGAGAGCAAGGCCAGAGCCGCCTCGGCCCCGCGCTTCACGGCGTCGCCGGTCGGCGCAGGCAGCCGGAGCAGATTCGCGCGCAGCACGGCATGGACCGAGGCTCCGACGCCGCGGAGGCTCAGATGGTCGTAGTCCACGAAGGCTGATTCGCCAAACCGGGCCAGGACAGGCAGGAGATCGAGACAGGGGAGGCCCTCGCGGGCGCAGAAGTCGAGGATGGCCCGCTGGACCACGGGTTCCGGTGGCGCCGGCGCGACTTGAAAGGCGAACGGGAAGACCGCGATCGCGAGTCGCGCTCCGTCGGCCTCCACGTCGCGTCGAAGGGCGCGGACCTCGTCGAAGAAGAGCGAAAGCGCGTGCTCGTGCTTGGCGGATCGTCCGGGGCGAAAGAGGTCCTCCACGTTCGAGATCTCCCGCCCTCGCGCCCCCACGACGGCGTGTACGAAGCTCGAGCGGCGGTAGAGCGTCCCCAGCCACCCCGGCGGCCGCGACAGGTTGTTCTGAAGCTCCGGAATGTCGTTGAGGCAGACGCCGAGAAGGACCCGATCGGGCCGATAGCGTCTGAGGATCCGGCGATACGCGATGCGCTCCTGGCGCGTCGACCAGCCGGGCATGCCGGCGTTCATGACCTCGACGCGCTGGCCGGCGGCTCGGAGCCGGCGCTCGAGGACCTGGGGATAGGCCCGCTCAGCCGGAAGTTCCGCGCCGAAGGTCACGCTGTCACCCAGGCAGACGACGCGCGTGACGAGCTCGGGCTTCTCGGGCGAATGCCAGCGATCGCGGAATCCATCCCCGTTCAGGGCCTCGATCGGAAAGGGGTGGCGGCTTCCCGTCGCGATGGGGAAGTCACCCTGCCATTCGACTTGCCAGTCCCAGATGTAGCCGGCCACGTCCGGCGGAGGGTACTTCCACTCGTACAGTCGCCCCGCGCCCTCGAGGCCGAGGAGCAGGAGGAACGTGACGACGGCGCTCAAGCCGATGTTGACGAGAATGCCGCGACTCACGCTCACGCGTAGAGATCCTCCGCCGCGTGCCACTCTCCGGCAAGCTTCGTGTCGGCCGGATCCACGGACTGAGCGTACGTGGCTATGAGGCCGCGTAAGGCGATGTCCGACTCGCCCCTAGCGGAGGACTCAGCGGCCTTCGTCGTGCCCGTGTCACTGATGGCGCAACCCTCTGCTACAAGAACCGCTCGACAATGACCTCATCCACGTACCGGCCTCGGAGCTTCGCCTGACGCTGAGCAGTCCCAACGATGCAGAATCCCTGGCTCAAGTATGCAGCCAAGGCAGCCGGGTTGTCCGCGCGGATGTAAGTCAGCAGCTTCTCGTAGGCCTTATCCCGCGCCGTCTCGAAGGTCGCTTGAAAGAGGCGTCGGGCTACGCCCTGGCGCCGGCACTCAAGATCAACATAGGTCCCCAAAACTCCCACGTGAGCGAACGCCTGCGTGTATGCAGCGAATGGCTCCATGCTCTGAAAGCCAATGAGGACACCATCCGAGGCCCGCTCGGCCACCAAGAAGCTGGCTCGCTCTGGAAGCGACTCGATGTAGCGACGCTCCGTCTCCACCGTGAAAGGAGCATCGAACGCGGTGTAGACCCCGGCCTCGATGATCGGGTTGAAGATGGCCACGACCGCTGCAGCGTCGTCTGGCCTCGCCTCACGAATCCGCAGCTCCATCGACACGTTCTTCAACTCGCCCGCCTCATGTCTGTCCAACACGGAGTCAACCTGGGAGCGCCGTCGATGCGAAGCCCGCAGCGCTCAGGTTCAACTCCTTGTTCGGCGGCCCCGGCGCTAGAGAGCGGCTACTCACGGCAGGATCCACGCCATCACGGCTGTGGCCGCGGTGAAAAGGCCGATCGTGACGAGGTCAAGCAGGATATCGGGCCAAAGCGCATTGGAGAGTGCCCGTGCGGCCCGGTGACGAAGGCCCTCCTCGTCGACGAAGTACGATTGGTAGACGTACCACGTGCTGACCTTATTCACGAAGGCCAGGATGACCTGGCTAACGATACCCAGGAGCAGAAAGGCGATTGCAAGAAGCCTCGCCGGTCGACTGGCGGCGAGATTCACGGACGGACTTCCGAATACCGCATCGCTTCGGGTGAGGACCAATAGCCCTCCGACACCGAAAGCGATGAACCAGTTTCGCAGGTGGGTTGCGTAGCGCCAGTACTGCCCGAAGTGCCCCTCCCTCTCGGCCCGTTCCTCTGAGGTCTCATCCAGAGGACCGGGTGGAGGAGTTGGCCCTGAGTTAGGTGGCTCGTCGCCGTCGGTCATCTGCGTGACCCCCCTTCACTTCACGCCGCCCACCTTGAGGTCCGCCGAATGCTGTCGGAGCCGCCTCGGCTTCGAGTCTGGCCGGGGCCAGGACGGCTTTGAGGTCGGAACCCGAGAGGGTAATGGACGTGCTCAGCCTCGAGCGCCCCGCCCGGCACGCCTCAGTGCGCTTCGACGCCGCCGCTCGAAAACCCGAGAATGGCTGCCGCTACGCACGCGACGCTGACGATTGCGCCAAGCGTCCAACCGGCGGGAGTGCTCCAGATGGCCAAAGCCTGGGCGAACGTCACGAGGCTCAGCAAGGCCAAGCCCCACATCGCTGATCTGCCTATGGACCGGGCGGCTTCGGGGGAGAGCCTGATCGCCGACGACATGACCAAGCCGATCGTGAAGAGGGCAGCTCCCAATGCCCGTGCAAAGCCAAGGCCCACCCACGCGGGATCCCCGGCCTGTGCCCTTGGCAGAGGCGTGCTACCGAACAGGACCATGAGATCTGGTGTGCCGACGCCGACTAGAAAGGCGAGACCAGTCAGAATGAGGACACTGCCAGCACCTCCGACGACTATCCTTCGAACCAATGCGCACCTCCCTCCATAGCACTCACTCTTACGCCCGTCTGCCAACCCTTCGCTTGAGCTGGTTCGCCTGACACCGCGGACAGGCGCGAGCGCACGCGTTGGGCTCGGCCGTCCCAGCTCCAGGCGCTAAAGGTAACTCATGTTCCGGCTTCGCGATGAAGTCCAGCGCCTCCAGGTACCCTGCGAGACCCCTGCCGGGGATGACTCTTACCGCGGCCGTAGCCTTGACGAGTGTATGCCGGAACGGCTCCCGGACTGACGGGTGTCCCGGCTCAGCCGATTCGCAGCTCGGTCTTGATCTCGTTGACACGGGCCTGGATGTCTCCACGGTCCATGTCGCGGAAGCGGGCGGGCAGGAGCTCGCGACTCGTCGATTCGAGGACGGCGCACAACGTCTGCATCTCGCGCTCGCGGGAGTTGGCGGGGGGGATGAAGTCGGTGAAGGCGGTCTTGAGGTGCTCCGGCGTGACCGTGTCGGAGCCCGCGGCCTCGGCTTCGAGCGTGGCCCGGACCAGGACGGCTTCGAGGTCGGAGCCCGAGAGGGTGAGGAGCGCCTTCTTCGGCGCGACGGAAGACACGTCGGTGACGGCGGTCTTGATCCCCAGCTTCTTGAGCATGATGCGGTAGATCTCGTCGTACTCCTCGGCGGTCTCGGGATAGAAGAGCGGGACGTGCTCCTCCGCGCGTCCCTGGCGCTTCAGGTCGATGGGGAGGAGGTCGGGGCGGCAGGTGATGAGGAACCAGAGGATCCGACCGCGGTTGCGCGTGTCGCCCATGAAGGCGGCGATCTGGGCGAAGACCCGGTTCTGGGTCCCGGAGTCGCCGGAGGCCTCGCGGTTGCCGAGGGCGGCGTCGGCCTCGTCGATGATCACGCCGACGGGGGTCAGGGACGCAAGGATCTTGAGGATGCGCTCGAGGTTCGACTCGGTGGAGCCGACCCACATCGACCGGAAGTTCTTGAGCTTGACGCAGGGGAAGCCGATCTCGTTGGAGAAGCACTCGACGAGGAAGGTCTTGGCGCTCCCCACCGGCCCGCAGACGAGATAGCCCATCGGCACCGCCGCCGGGTTGCCCCGGGCGATGGCCCGGGCGGCACGGCGCAGGCGCTCCTTGACCGCGGGCATGCCGGCGACCATCGAGAGGTCGTACTTGGGCTCGACGTACTCCAGGAGCCCGAGTCCCTCGGTCTCGATCACCTCCTTCTTCGCGCGGCGAACCTGGTCGCGGGAGATCTTTTCTCCGGCGGCGTCGCCGCCGTCGAGGACCTGCCCGAGCTGGACGCGGGTCATCCCCGCCGTCAGCTCGGCCAGGCGCACCGGCGGCAGCTCCGACATGCGCTTGTACCAGTCGGCGTCGCGCGTGGCTTCCAGGTACTGGAGGCGCTCCTTCTGGTCGGGGCGGACGATCTCGACCTCTCGGGAGGCGTTCGAGCGCAGGAGCTTCGGATCCAGCTCGGCCAGGCTCTCGGTCACGAGGACGACGACGATGTTCTTGGCGAGGAGCGCCGGGTCCTGCGACCATTTCCGCAAGTAGACCAGGACGGCGCGGTCTTCTGGCGTCCGGTAGGAGGCGTCGCCCACGGGCACAACGGTCTCGGCAAAGGGCACGAGGAGCACGACGGGCCGGGCCGGTTGGAGCGCGGCGCAGCCCTTGAAGTACGAGTCGAGAAGGGCGAAGGCGTTGGCGGGGTCCCGGGGCAGGGCCTGCGCCCAAGCCGTGCCGTGGACGGAGTCGTAGCTCTTGAGCTTCTCCTGGAAGTGGCCGCGGGCTTCGGGGGTGGCGAAGCCGAGGCCTTCGGCGCGATTGTAGGTGACGACCGACGGCCAGCGGGCGAACAGCTCCTGCGTGAGGAAGGACTCGAGGGACAGGAAGCGCAGTCCCGACGACCCGCCCACGGGAACGAGATCGGCCGGGACGCCGTGGATGAGGAACGTGTTCGCCTGTTTGGCCTGCACGGCCCGAACGAGCTCCGCCGCCCATCCCGGCAGGCTTTCGAGGAAGTCGTTCGGCGTCGCGCTGCTCACGGTCTGTTCTTGCCTCCGTCCCGGATGCCCTTGGGAATGAACGGCAGGTTCGACACCGACGCGATAGGCTGCCTGAGCTTGTCGGAGATCGTGGGAACGTTCCCCAGCTCGGGCATCGCCCCGAGGAGCTGCTCCATCTCCTGGACGCTGGCGGCGTCGAGGTCGGCCTGGGCCAGCATGTCGTCCATCTCGGCCGAGAAGGCCTGGGCGTCGGTGGCGGCCAGCGACTTCTGGAGGAGGAGTTGGAAGAGCGACTCGAGGGAGTCCAGCTCGGCGAGAAGCGCCGTGCGGCTGGCCACGTTCCGGTCCACGGCGGCAAGAAGCTTTTCCTTGATAGCGAGGTTTTGCTCCCAGGCTTCCTTGACCCGGGGCGCGGTGTCCTTGACGGCGAGCGCCCCCTTGAGCTTCTCGATCTCGTTCCTGACCTTGAGCGCGTCGAAGGCGCGGATCATCTGCTCGTACTTTTGCGAGAGCCAGAGCCGGCGCAGGCAAGTGGCCAGGATCGCGTCGAACTTGTCGTTGTACTCGGCGAGGATGCCCTGGCTCGCCTCCGACAAGCCCCTGTAGTTGCCCTGGATCTGTCGGCAGAGGCGCTGTAGGGAGTCGAAGCGGCCACGGGACTCCGGTGCCAGCTGGCCGTAGCGCTCCGCCTGGGACAGGCTCTCGACCTCGCGGGCGGCGTATTTTTTCTCGATCTCGAGGCGGCGCCGGAACCGCTCGAACAGGAACGGCATCGCCACGAACTCGCCCCCCAGGAGAAGCAGCAAGGGCAGCGGCGAGATCGTGGCGACCGAGAGCGCGGTGGCCGCCGCCGCCAGGATCGCCTGGTACTGGTTGGCGATCGCGCGCTTGAGGACCGGGTGGCTCTCGAGCACCTGAAAGACCTAGCCGCCCCCCTGCTTCTGGGGGGTCGTCTGCGGAGTGGCCTGGGGCGTCTGGGTGGCGGGGAAGGGCGCGGCTTCCTTGGTGGCGTCGGGTTTCTTGAGGCCCATCTCGACCTCGAACTCCGAGAGGATCCCTTGGGCCTGGATCTGCCGTGCCTTGCGCTCCAACTTGATGCGGTCGACGTCGAGGCCGCCGGTGGCCACTTCCACCGAGGCCTTGGACTCGGCGACCTTCTGCTTGATCTCGTCCAGGTACTTCTCGGCGGTGGAAGCCGTGCCGTAGGTATCCAGCTCCGCCAGGGCGTTGGCCGCGCTCTTCAACACCTCGGCCTTCCTCGACTCGGCGATCGCCCTCCGGCACTGCTCGATCTTCATCTTGAGCTTGGCCTTGATGTCGTCGACGGTGAGCTGCGCGTTCTGGAAGGCGTTGCTGGCCGAGGTGAGCTGCTCCTCGGTCGCCGTGAGCTCCTGGCGAACCTGTTGCAGTGTCGAGGCGTCGTCCTCGGCGAGCCTCCGGGCCTCGGGGCTTCCTTCCTTGAGGGCGGCCTGGATGGAGGCCACGAGCTGCCTCTGCTTGCGGTCCAGCTCCTCCTTCTCCTGCTCCAGGCGGATCATCGTGGCGCGGGTCGTCACGAGGATCTGGTTCAGCCTGGGAAGCGTGTTGCGCATCTCCTCGATGGACTCCTGGAGCATGACCTCAGGGTCCTCGGCGAAGGAGATGAAGAAACCGATCCACGACTTGATGAGCCTGCCAAGGCGACCGAACATGAGATCTTCCTTTCGTGCGGCCCGCGCGGGGCGGGTCGGGATCGACTAGCCCTTTGTCGGGGGGCGGGGGCCCGACGCAGGCGGCGTTTCCGCGGCGGTCCCCACGGACACGGGGTTCTGCTCCACGAAGGGGCCGACGGCGTCGAAGAGCTTCCGCTCCTCGATCCGCTTCCTCGCTTGCCATTCGGCGAACCGCTGCTTCTCCTTGTCGAGGGCGCGGCGATTCGCCTCCATCTTTTCCTGATTGCGCCGGGTCAGCTCGTCGATCTCCCCTTGGAGCGCGGTGTTCTCCTTGCCGATCTCCTCGCTTCGGGAGTCGAGCTTCTTCCGCAGGAACTGCTCGAAGCCGTCCAGGGCCTGGTCGCGGGCCACCGCGTCCTGGATGACGTCGGCGATCGGCACGGGGCCTGAGGGGTTCATCCGGAGAAAACCAGAGAGGGCGGCCGCCTTGGCCGGAGCCGGGAGGGCGGCGAAATCCGCCGAAGAGAGGATCTCGAGGACCTTGTACGCGCTGAAGCCGTGGGCCGGCTCCTTGACCCCCGAAGCGCGATAGATGGACTCGAAGTCCGGGACCGCGTCGCCCGCGTCCTTCGGCAGCGCCTGCTCGTCGAGTTTAGTCTGGGCGGGGACTCTCTGGAGGATCTCGTCGATCGAGGCCCGGGATGCGGGCGCGGGTCGGCGGCCGGCCGGCGTGGGGGAGGGCGCCGGGGTCGCCGCGGCGGGGCGGTCGGCCTCCTGCCCCTCGACTTCGACGAGCTTCATCTTTTCGAGGACGTCTTTGAGCCCCATGGGTGGGAAGCGTAGGACCGCGGCGGGGGAGTGTCAAGGCGCGCCTTTTCATTTCATGCAGACGGCGCGGACCTGCTTGAAGTCGGTGACGCCCGAGATCACCTTCTGGATCCCGTCCTGGAGCAAGGTGGTCATCCCGTCGGCCATCGCCTGCTTCCGCAGGGCCTCGATGGGCTCCCGCCTCTGGATCTTGCGCTTGATCTCGTCGGTGGCGACGAGCAGCTCGTGGATCCCCATGCGGCCCTTGTACCCCGTGTTGCCGCACCGGCCGCAGCCCTTCGGGCGGAAGAGCTTGAAGTCGGCGGAGTATCGGATCCCCAGCTTGTCCCAGGCATCGAGGCCGTAGTCCTCCATCAGCTCGGCGAACTCCTCCTGGGTGGGGTGGTACTCCTCCTTGCAGTCCTTGCAGAGTGTGCGGACCAGGCGCTGGGCGAGGATCCCGAGGAGGGCGTCGGCGAAGTTGAAAGGGTCGATCTCCATGTCCAGGAGGCGGGTGATGGTCTCCGGGGCCGAGTTCGTGTGGAGGGTCGAGAACACGAGGTGGCCCGTCAGGGACGCCTCGATTCCCGTGGCGGCGGTCTCGTGGTCGCGCATCTCGCCGACCATGATCACGTCGGGGTCGGCGCGGAGGAACGCCCGCATCGCCACCGCGAAGGTGAAGTCGATCTTGGGATGGACCTGCACCTGCCTCAATCCCGCCTGGGTGATCTCGACGGGATCCTCCGCTGTCCAGATCTTCATGTCGATGGTGTTGATGAAGCCCAGACCCGAATGGAGCGTGGTCGTCTTCCCGGAGCCCGTCGGCCCCACCACCAGGCAGATTCCGTAGGGCTTCTGGAGGATCTTCTTGAACTCGGTGATGTTCCGCTCGGTGAAGCCCATCTTCTCCAGGGGCAGTGGTTTGGAGGCCGCGAGGATGCGCATCACGATGTCCTCGTTGCCGCCCGACGTGGGGATCGTGGCGACGCGCAGCTCGATGGTGCCCATGGGGCCCTTGAAGCGGATCTTGCCGTCCTGGGGCCGGCGCTTCTCGGAGATGTCGAGCTTCGCCATGATCTTGAAGCGTTGCACGATGGCGCTCCGGTGGGCCGGGGGGATCTCGATGTACTTCTGGCAGTCGCCGTCGATACGGAGGCGCACGACCGTAGGCGCGGTCTTGCCGTAGGGCTCGACGTGGATGTCGGAGGCGCCTTTGTTGTAGGCGTCGATGATGATCTGGTTCGCGAGGCGCATCACGCCCGTGTCGCTCTCGTCGATCTCCGGAGCCCCGCTGGGCTCGCTCTCGCCTCCTTCGACCTCCTCCTCCTCACCGCTCCCGAGGTCCATGATGATGCGGCCCAGATCCTGGTCGTCGCCGCCGGTCGTGGGCTCGCCGTAACTGGCCTTGATGTAGTCGAGGATGTCGTTCCGGAGGCCCACGACGAACTCCTGGCGCGGGGCCAGGTTCATGGCCTTGATCGCGTCGAGGCGCGTCAGGTCGTAGGGATCCTCCACGGCCACGATGAGCGTCCCCTCCCTCTTCTCGACGGGAGCGCACATGTTCTTCTTCAGGAACTCGGAGGTGAGGCGGCTCTTCAGGTCGGCCGGCAGGGTGCGGCCGGCCGGCTCCCAGAAGGCGCAGTTGTAGAACTGTCCGAGCGCCCGGCCGATCTCCTCCTTGGGGACGTTGTACTCCTCCATGAGGGCCTTCGCCACGTCGATCTGGTTGACCCGGGCCGAAGAGATCGCGGTCTCGACGTCCTTCTCGGAGACGAGGCCCTTGTCGACCAGCAGGCCGTACTTCGAAGGCTTGTTGCTCCGGGCGGCGCGGTGCTGGTTGTAGAAGGCGATCCCGAGGATCTTGGCGAGCTCGTCGGCCGCCTCCTCGTCCTTCGGGAGGAACGCGCCGCCCCCCCGCTTGTTGATGAGCTGAAGGACGCCCAGGAGGTACTTCTCGAAGAGGATGGGGCTCGAGAGGACCTGGCTGGTCCGGAACCCCGAAGCCTTGTCCCAGCGCGAGTCGAACTTCAGGCTCGGATGGAGGCGGGTCAGCTCCGCCGCGTCATAGGCGCTCCTGATGTTGGCCGTTTTCCGGGACAGCGCGGTAAACCCCGCGATCGAGCCGAAGGTCTTCGGGACGCGGATCTCCTTGACCTCCTGGCCGGCCTTGAAGAGGGAGAACAGCTCCTGGTTCTTGGTGTCGAGGGCGAAGATCGTGACCCGCTCTGCTTCGACCAGGTGCAGGATCTTGTCCTTGATGTCGACGAGGATGTCCTGGATGCTGCCCGCCGAGTTGATCATGTTGGCGATCTCGATGAGCCCCTTCCGGTAGGACAGCTCTCGCTGGGTGTGGTCCCCGACGGTCCGCGTGCTCATGAGGCCTCCCTCTTCCCGATCACGGTGTCCTGCGATGACGCGGTCGAGGATAAGCGGTCGACCCGCGGGGGGTCAAGCGTGGGGCAAACAGGGACGCCCGCAGCGCGGGTGCGGCGGGCAAGGCGGCCCCTGGCGTTCGGGAGCCCGTCCTATCGCTCCGAGACCCGCGGTGGGACCGATGCGCCGCCGGACAGGATGAGGCCGATACCGTCTTCGAGCGGGAGGTCGGTCTCGAGCACGTCGGCGGCCGGCAGCACGACGATGTCGCCCAGGTAGAGGTGGTTCGTGGGGACGTACACGGTGCAGAGGGTCTGCTCCGTCCGGTCGGCGAGCTGCAGTTTGAAGGTGCCGGTCAAGAAGCCCGGGGCCATGCGTCCCGGCAGCCGCGCGAAGACGAAGCGCTTGAAGCCCTGCGGTGACTGCGGGCCGAAGCCGGCCAGCACCTTCTTCGTCGTCCCATAGACGGTCCCCACGACAGGGACGAAGTCGAGCAGGTCCTCGAACCCCTCGAGGAGCCGCCTGAAGGGGCCGAGAGAGAAGAGCAGCCCGGTGAGAAAGACGACCAGAAGCGTGAGGACGAACCCGAGGCCGGGGACCGGGTGACCGAAGAGGGTTCCGGCGAGGGGCTGGGTGAGCCCGTCGAGGAAGGCGAACATCCAGAAGAGTGCCTTCGCGGTCAGGGTGATGGGAACCAGGATCACCAGGCCAGCGAAGAAGCGGTGGCGCAGGACGGCGGTGAGGCGGCGGCGTGCGGTCATGTGCCCACGCCACGCCAGAACAGCTCCTTCATCTCTTGCAGCGATCGGCCCTGGAGCTGGGCATTCGGCACGCCCGCTCGGATCAGCTCGTCCCGAATGCGGCGCTTCTCGACGCGATAGCGCCGAAGGAGCGCGGCCGTCTCCTCCTGCGGAGTCCTCGATGAGACCACCTTCCATGCCCTCCCACCTTATCTTCGCCGAAGGGCCCGCCCAGGTAGGTCCAGCCCTCGCGGGTAGGTCCAGCCCTCGATGGTGGTACCCTCCCGGACGCGCCGAGTGGGGCAGGGCTGGTGTGGGCCGTGACACGGGTGGTCCAAGCATGATCCGGTCGTCGAGCACCGAGCCGCGGCTCGGGGGTCGCGTGGACTGGATCCGGGGACCGGGGCGCTTTCTGCTGCTTGGAACGGCGCTCTTTGCGCTTCTCTTCCGGCGCTCCCGGGGTGCTGCCTGGGTGGGCGACTTCTGGATCTACGTCGCCACGGTGGGCGAGCTCGCCGCGCACCCCTTGGACCCGCGCAACCCACTGTACGGGAACGACTATGCGTTCGCGTTCTTCTCCCCGTACACGTGGGTGCTGGGGATCGTCTCCCGTCTCAGCGGCCACGGTCCTTTCGAGACCGTGGTCCTTCAGGGCTTCGTCAACCTGGCGTTGTTGCTGGCCGCTCTCTACGCCTTCGTGGGCGCGTGGGTGGGACGGCGAGAGGCTGCGTTCTACGCCCTGCTGATGGTCCTTTTCCTGTGGGGCTCGGACCCGTGGCTGTTCAGCAGCGTCTTTCACCTGAGGAGCCTGGCGTATGTGCTCCCCTATCCATCGACCTTTGCCGCTGCGCTTGCACTGGGAACCCTGGCCGCCCTCCCTCGGCTGACCCGGCGCGGCGGCCTCGGCTGGATCGCTCTCGTCGCGCCGGTGATGACGCTTCTCTGGATCACCCACCCCGTAAACGCTCTCTTCCTCTGGGTCGGTCTCCTCGCCTGGTCCCTCGATCCTTTGCGGCCCTGGCGACACTGGGCGGCACTCGCCCTCGTTCTCGCGGCGAGCCTTCTGCTCGCCATGGCCTGGCCTCTCTATCCCGTCCCCGATCTCTGGTTTCGACAGATCGCCCTGGTCCACGAGGGCAATGACCAGATGTACGAGGAGGCTC